>Ga0308005_10000427_pt1 | contig 15628 bp, 12 predicted proteins | sample Neamet67_FD_203142 | JGI IMG/M metagenome (GOLD analysis project Ga0308005, IMG submission 203142) | Marine microbial communities from water near the shore, Antarctic Ocean - #67 | ecosystem: Environmental > Aquatic > Marine > Unclassified | place: Southern Ocean | collected 2014-06-07 | reverse complement strand
TTTTTGACCGTCGGCGAGGATGGGGAAGTGTTGTCGGCCGCTTTGTTCGTGGAGGGGGCTGAGAGTCCAGAGGGCGGGTTGGGGGAAATCGAATCCGGCTCGCGCTCCGTGACGGGCGGTGAAGGTGCCCAGGAAGGTGCCATCCTTGGCAAGATCGAGGAGTTGCTCGCGGGTGAAGTGGCGGCGTTCACCATCGACTTCGATGTAGTGGTCGTCCTGAAACTGGAGAGTGAGGGAGGCGGGCTCCTTTTGTTCGAGGAAGAGGGCGTCGACTTGAAGGACGATGGCTTCTTCCCTGGCAGAGGATTCAAGGGCGGGGAGGAGGTCGCGGGTGAGGGGTTGGTCGACGGTTTTTTGGTCGAGGGTGAGTTGTCGGGCGAAGGAGCCGGAGGATCCGGTGCTGCCTTCGAGGACCATTTCCCAGATGGGATCAAAGCGGGGTTTACTGCGCCAGGAGAGGCGCCAGAGGTCTTTTTCAGGGATGCCTTTTTCGGCAATGCGGCGGTAGAAGTCGAAGTCGATGATGTTGAGTCGGCCTTGCGGGAGGATCAGGAAGCGGTCGTTTGCGCCGCGAAAGGTAGGGGCGTCCATGCCGGTGCCGGGGGTGTTGGTGCTGACCAAAAAGGGCATGCGGTGGCAGTCGCCGCAGACATTGGGTTGGGGTTTGCCTTCGTGGTTTCCTTTGAGGTGGAAGAGCTCGAAGCCGTCCTTGGCGCGTTTGGAGAGGACGTTGGTATAGGCTCGCTTTTGGGCGGGAGGATAGGGGACGCTGAGGAGAAACTGGGTGATGTAATAGCGATCGTTTCTGTCAAGCAGGTCGCCACGTCCAACGGAACTGCCCACGAGAGCCATGGTCGAGCTCAGGGCGCTATTGACAAGAAGGCGCATGCCGTTTTCGGGTGTTTGTGCGTCGTCATTTGGTGGAGTGTGACCTCGGACGTTTGCGCTGTTATTTCCCCCGTATGGATCGCCGGGAATGCCATCCCAGTGGAAGGGGGCGGTGTCTTGGAGTCCGCGAAGCGGCATGGTGGAACGAGGTTGGATTTGGTTTCCGCCCGAGACGATGGGAGTATCCAGGACCCAGAGGAGTTGATCGGTATGGCCGTCGGGATGGCAGCTGGCACAGGAGAAAGTTTTGGTGGAGGAGGCGTTGGCGTTGTTAAAGGCAACACGTCCTTGTTTGAAGGGGGGAGGAGTGGGATCGTCGAGAGGGATGGTGGACTGCAGGACAGGATGGGCGGGGTCGGTCAGGTCGACGAGGGAGACGGAGTTGGCAACGGCATTAAAAACCCAGGCCCGGGCGGGAGTGCCATCCACTTTTGATTGCAGTGCAATGCCCCGCGGGACGGACCCGACTTGGACTTGGCCGAGGAGTTCGCCAGTGGTGGCATCGACTGTGAAGAGCTTGTCGGAGCCGGCCGCAGTGGCGACAAGAGTTTTGTCGTCGGGGCTGAGTTCGACGGCGAAGGGGGTGGCAAAGGCTTGCCCGGGTTTGGGATGAACCGGAGGGAGAGGCTCGAGGTCGATGAAGTGAGGTTTTTTGGCAGCATTTTTTTGGAAATCGACGCGGGTAATTTGATTCAGGAAGGCGCGGTTTTCGAGTTCGGCGAGGCCGTGTTTTTTGGTGCCGGAGCGGCCATTGGCGTCATTGCGAGCGTCGGTTTGAGCAATAAAAACGGTGCCTTTTGAATCGACGGTGAGGCCGTAGAGAAGGGTGCCTAGGGTATCGACGGTTTCGATGAGACGGTCGGTTTCGGTGTCGAAAACGAAGAGGTCTTTGTCGGGGACGCGCGGATGTTTGATGATGTCGAGAACGTGGCCGAGTGAGAGGACGTTGTTGTGGGCAATGGAGTGTTGGTGGGCATCGAAGGTGACGAGGTCGCCGTCGATTTTGTAGCCACCTGAGAGTTGCGTTTTGTTGTTGGATTCAAAGGGGATGACGTAGAGTTTTCCGTGACGCACGGTGAGCGCGCGCGGGTCCTGGGCGGGGATACTTAGGTGTTTTGTGATGCGGCGGGAGGCGACGTCGATAACGGCAATCTTATTTTCGGAGGAGAGCGCGACGTAGGCCTTTTGATTATTGGCGAAGGCGATGCCGACGGGTTCGTCAAAGCGAGTGGCGCGTTTTTCGAGGTCAAGGTCCTGAACGGTTGCGATGACGTGAAGGTGGGTGGGGCTGGTGGGATCGGTGTCGATCACGCTGATGGAGTCGGAAATATGATTGCTGATCCAGGCTTCGCGGCCATCGGGTCGGATCGCGATACTCACCGGGTCAATGCCAACGGGGATGCGCTTTAAAAATCGACCGGTTGTGGTGTCGATGACATCGACGGTGTCAGCAGGGGTGTTGACGACAAAGAGATGGTCCCGGTGGAGGGTGATGGGGCGGAAGTGGGGACTAAGAAATGAGGGGTTGCCGATCTTGGCGGGAGGCTTTGGTTGGGAGCTCTTAGCCGTCGAGCGGGTTGGTTTTTCCTGACCAGGAAGGAGCCAGATGCCAAGCATGGAGAGGGAGAAGAGGAGCGAGCCAAGGAGAAGACTTTTCATGTGAGAATGCGGTTACTTTCCGCCGGTGATTTTTTGGACAGATTCTTCAGGGAGGTTCGCGTTGGAGAGCCATTCCTGGGCAGCTTCCCGATCCTTACGGTAGAAGACCCGGCCGGTGTCGATGAGAGCGCTGCCACGGGCCACGGGGTCGGAAATGCTGGTGGCCCACTCGACGCCGATGGCGGGGTCATCGTGGACGACGCGGGTGGCGTAGCCATAAGCGGCAGCATCGCGATCGGCGGCGGGGACCGATGCGATGGCGGCGGCGGCTTCTTCAGGGCTGCGCCCGGCCCAGTGGTGGAAGGAGGTGCCGATGGCGTGGTTTTTTCCGTCGCCCTCGGGAAGGTCGACGGCCCACTCGACGGTGCTGGCAGGATCTTCTTTGGCATATTCTCCGGCGAGGCGCTCAAAGGCTTGGTTTTGAAGGGTTCCTTCTGGGATGTTCGCGGCCCAGTCGGTGGCTTCCTCCCGATCACCGGAGCGAAGGACAGCGGAGGCGGCGATGTGAATCATCTTGGGGGCTTCTTTGTCTCCGTTTTGAAAGCGTTCGGCGGCGAACTCGGCGGCGAGTTGGGGATCGGCATCAGCGAGGCCGAAGGCGGCGCCCCATTTCATATGAGTTCCGCTGCTTTGTTCTTCCGGTGTGAGCTGGTTGAAGTAGGCGAGAGCAGAGGTGGGATCACTGGCGGCCCAGCCAGCGAGGGAGGCGGCCATGTCGCGTTTTGGAGTATCCTTTCCGTGCGTGATAGCTTCCTTTCCGGCGATGGCACCCCAAGCGTAGTGAAATTCGCGGAATTCGGCTGAGTCCTGGGGGAGGTGAGCGATGTTTTCACGTATGAGGCGGGCATTTTCGGGCGTGAGGTTTTTGAGCATTTCCGAGAAGGCGAGGCGGCGCTCGATGGGGCCTTTGGCGATGCGGAATACTTCGCCGAGTTCCGTGATGTCAGCGTCTGTGAATGAAGTTGAAGGTGACTGGGATGAGGACCTGTGGGAGGACGATTTGGTGTCGGTCGGTCCTCCTTGTTCCGGAGATCCATCAGTGGAGACCCGACGGTTTGAAAGTTGGGAGGGAGATGTCTGTGACTTCGAGGTGGTTCCTGCGTGGTCCGCTTGGGTGAACCGGGATCCGACGACGAAGGCAGTGAGGGCGACGAGGGCCCAGATGAGGTGAGAGAGGATATTTTTTTTCATGGGAGACTGTTAGGGTTACTCGTTGGATTGGAAGTTGCTTTCACGGGCCCATTGATGAGCGGTTTCCGGATCTTGATTCGTCCAGGTGGCAAAGGTGCGTCGGGTGATCTCGTTGCGTAAGACGGGTGCTGAGATTTTTTGAGTCCATTTGATCGCGGTGCGGGGAGTTGGGGCCATGGATCAGGGGTGCTTTTCATGGTATTGAGGGAGGCTGCGGTTTGTTCCCGTTGTTGGCGGCGGACCTCGGAGCGAACGTGATCCACGGAGGCACTGTGTGTTTCGCGGTGGAACCAGGCAATGAGGGGAAGGGTGGAAGGAATGTTTGGGGCCTTTTTGAGGAGCCGCAGGAAGACGGTCTGGGAGATGTCACGGTCTGTTTCGTCATTAGCAGTAATGCGCCGGGCGACGGAAAGGACGAGGGAGAGGAACCGCTCGATGAGCGTGGTGAGAGCGCCACCCGAGGGGTGGCGCAGGTGCTGCTTCAGAAGTTGGTGGTCGCTGGATAACACGAATTACTGGGAGATCGATACAGTGTGTGAAAACCGAACAAGTTTTTGGAGGAAAAAATGCTGTTCGCTTTTTTCGGATTGGACCGATCATAGTGAAAAAGAATCATGGGAAAGCAAAGGTATCATTTTTTGGATGGTCTCAGGGGCGCGGCGATGCTTTTGGGCTTGGTGTTGCACGGGGTGTTGTCTTTTGCGGGGATTCCGATTTGGCCGGCGGAGGATGTCAGGTCGGCGCCGGAGCTGATCTATCCGGTGATCGATTGGATTCATGGATTCCGGATGCAGTTGTTCTTTTTGGTGAGTGGATTTTTTACGGCGATGATGTGGAAGAAGCGGGGGATGGGTGGTTTGGTGAAGCAAAGGTTGTTGCGAATTGGTGTCCCGTTACTTGTGGGAGTGGTGGTGGTATTTCCGGCGATGATTGCGCTGGGAATCTGGGGAGGGCAGGTGAAGGCCGAACGAGGGGAAGTTGCTCAGGTTGGGGGGAGTGAATTATTTGAAGAGGTGATCGAGGGGGATGTGGAGAGGGTTCGTGCTTTGTTAGAGAAGGGCGGGGATGCCAACGAGAAGGACCATAACGGCACTCCCTTGCTTCATGTGGCATCGATCGCAGACAACGGAGAGATGGTTGAGGTGTTGTTAGCAGAAGGGGCCGAGCTTGATGGCCGGGGAGGGGATGGAGGCACGGCTTTGTCGGCGGCCTGTTTTTTCGGACGGGAGGAGGCGGCGATGGTTTTACTAAAAGCAGGTGCTGATGTTTCGGCACAGGATTGGCGGGGGACATCGGTGATGGAGGCCACGACTACGGATTTTGAAATCGTGGAGGCGATCGGCGGAGCGTTTCAGATTGAGGTGGAGGAGTCGCGTCGGGAAGCGCGGGAGAGATTAGTGATCGCGCTGGCCGAGAGAGGCGCGGATACGACGGGTGAGCGTGGGTTGGGGTGGTATCGTAAGGGGGTGGAGTTCCCGGTGTTTCACCATCTCTGGTTTCTTTATGACCTGCTGTGGTTGTTGTTGATTTTTGTCCCGGTGGCGTTGGTGGCGAATCGGTTGGGTTGGAGGTTGCCAGATCGCTTGATTGGGGTGCCGGGATGTTTGCTTTGGCTGGTGCCGCTCACTTGGTGGATGCAGTCGTTCATGCCGGGGCAATTTGGGCCGGGAACATCGATCGGAATTTTTCCATGGCCTCAAAAGCTGGGGTATTACGCGGTCTTCTTTTTCTTTGGGGCGATGAGTTTTGGGCGGGGGTTTTGGGAGGAGAAAGTAGGACGGATTTGGTGGGGATGGCTCCTGGTCTCGGTGCCTCTTTTCTGTTGGGGGAGGAGTTTGGTGAAGGATGATTTGATTTGGGGGGCCCTCCTTGCGAGTGGATTCGCGTGGGTCACGATTGTCGGGATGATGGGGCTATTCCGGAGGTTCTTGAATGAGGGGAGGCCGGTGATACGATATTTTTCGGACTCGTCTTATTGGCTCTATGTGGCGCATCTCCCCTTGATGATTGCGGTGCAAATTTTGATCAGCGCTTGGGAGGCTCCTTTGCTTTTAAAACTTGTGATTGTGATCACAAGTGTGACCGCGATGTTGTTGGCTGTCTACGAGTTGACTGTGCGCTACACGTGGGTGGGTGCGATTTTGAATGGTCGTAAAATGCGGGTGCCGCCGCCGCTGCCGGTAGAAAAAAGAACGATTTGAAATAATGGCGGTGTTGTGCGCGTCCTGAAAAGATGAAGTTTTTAACTTTTCTCTCTGTTGGCTTAATGGTCGCTCCGGTTTTTGGGGCTTTGGAATTCAAGGATACAGAGGGGAAGCACCTTGATGTGGTGTCGGATGGTAAGGTCGTGGTGCGCTACATGTACGAGCACGATACCTCGACGAAGGAGACGCATCACGAGACTTATAAGCCTTATCTGCACGTCTTCGATGCGGAGGGGAAGAAGCCGATTACGAAGGGGGCGGGTGGAAAGTTTACCCACCATCGCGGTATTTTTATTGGTTGGAGTAAAATTCAAGCGAATGGAAAAAGCTACGACCGCTGGCACATGAAAGGCGGCGACATTGTGCATCAGAAGTTTGCCAAGCAGGAGGTGAAGGATGGTTCTGCTGTTTTCACGTCGGTCACTCACTGGATGGACGAGAAGGAGACGGCGTTTCTCGAAGAGGCGAGGACCTTTACGATTACGGAAGGCGTGCATGGTGGACGGGTGATGGTCGACCTTCATACGAAGCTAAGTCCTGTGAGTGGTGATGTCTTTCTAAAGGGCGACCCTGAGCATGCAGGGGTGCAATATCGCCCGGCGAATGAAGTTGATACGAAGAAGACGAAGTATCTTTTTCCGAATGGGGTGACGAAGGTGAACGGGGTGAAGGATTTGCCTTGGGCAGCTGAGAATTATACGTTGGATGGGCAAGAGTATGGTGTCGTTCACATGAATGCGGCGTCGAACCCGAAGGGGACGGTTTATTCGGCTTACCGTGACTACGGGCGCTTTGGAGCGTTTTTCCAGAAGGAGATTAAGCAGGGCGAATCGCTCGTAGTGAACTATGGATTTCTGATTCTTGATGGGAAGCTACCTGAAGGCGACAAGATACAAAAGGTTTGGGATACTTGGTCGAAGTAGGAGATTGAGGCAAAGTGAAGAGTGATTTTTTGAACGCTAATCGCGCGAATCTTAGCGAGTTGTAGAGGGGCTTCCTTCTGCGGCGGACACGTGGTTGTGGAGGGTTTTGAACCACGAATTAACTGGATGGATGGGATTCTTATAGCAGAATGAGCTGAAGGCGCAGGGTTCCAGTCCGGGGAAATTTGTGGGATTCTCTGTCCTGAAATGGACGGGGATTTTTTACACCGATTTAGGAGGATTGAGAATTGATTACACGGATTTTTCGGTGGTTGTGCTGGATCCGTTCGGATCTTTAAAGCGATGGTTATCGCGGAAGAAGGGGAGGGGAACCGATCATTCGGCCTTCTCCGTAATCTCGATGTTGCGGAAGGAAATAGCCATATTTTTCCCGCCATGGAGCTGTAGGCCGAGTGGGCCCTTTTCGATGGCGGTTTTCGAGGTGTAGGTGATCCCTTCGACACCGTTGAGCCAGGTTTTGTAGGTGCTGCCTGTGACTTCGATTTTGAGGGTGTTCCAGTCCTTGGGCTTCACGGCTGCGATCGCTTCTTTTCCTTCGACGGGGTAGCCCTTTCCGGGAATGTAGGGGGAGGCGGTGAGGTCGCGCTTGAGGGAGCCGGAGATTCCGATCTGGATTTGATCGTGGGCCTTCTTGAGCATGACGCCGGAGTCGATGGTGCCTTCTCCGTTTTTGTATTCGAGGGTGAGGGTGAAGTCGGTGAAGTCTTTCTTGGTCCAGAGGACTGAGCCTGCTCTTTTAGGGCCGGACTTGCAGTGGATGACGCCTTCTTTGACAGTCCAGTGTTCTGCTTTGCTCTTGGAGTCGATACGCCAGTTGGAGAGGTCTTTTCCGTTGAAGAGAGGCTCGGCCTGAAGGAAGGAGGAGAGGAGGATGAAGAGGGTTGGGATGCGCATAGTGGTAAGTCTACGGATTTTCTTGAGCGATTCCTTCAAGGAGCTTGGACTGTTTGATGAATGAGATTCGATGAACTCTTTCATGTCCTTTTTCTGATCGTCTGAGAGTTTCCAGATTTCAAATAACGTCGTATTGGAACGTTATTTTATTTCTTCGGCATGAAGGTGACCTTGCGATCGTTGGAAAGGTTCTTGCCTGGAGTGGAGCGGCCTTGGGTGACTTGTGTTTCCAAGAGGGCGAGGAGGGCTTTCACTTTGTCGGGGTTTTTTGCGGCCAGGTTGGTTTTCTCGCCGGGGTCGGTTTTAAGGTTGAAGAGCTGCATGGCGGGGAGGCCTTGCTTTTTGGCTTGGGCTTCCTTGGGAGCGCTCCAGCCACCGCTGCCGCTTGCGAGGCAGAGTTTCCAATCGCCTTCGCGGATGGCGAAGTGGCCGCTGATGGAGTGGCTGATGATGTTCTTGCGGTCGGTGTCGCCTTTTTCAGAGAGGAGGGGCCAGAGGGAGAAGCCGTCTTCGCCGCCGAGAGGTTTGCGCGGTTGGTCGGTGATGTCCTGGAGGGTGGTGTAGAGATCGGTGAGGCAGGCGAGGGAGTCGGTGGTGCGGTCGCCTTTGATGGTGCCAGGCCAGCGGAAGATGAGGGGGACGCGGTGGCCGCCTTCGTAGATGTCGGCTTTATGGCCGCGATACTTTCCGCTGGGGTCGTGATTGAATTTTGCGAGCGCGTCGAAGTTGCCTTCCGGAGAGCAGCCGTTGTCACTGGTGAAAATGAGGAGAGTGTTGTCATCGACTCCGTTCTTTTTCAAAGCAGCCATGAGTTCGCCCATGTGGTGGTCCATTTGCATGACAAAGTCGGCGTAGGGGTTCATCTTGCTGGCGCCCTTAAAGGGAGGGACGGGGACAATGGGAGTGTGGGGCGCGGGGAGGGGGAGGTAGATGAAGAAGGGCTGGTCTTCTTTGACGCGTTCTTCGATGCGGGTGATTGTTTTTTGGAAGAGGTGGGGGAGGACTTGTTCGATTTCGAAGTCGGGTGCGATGGGGCCTTTACGGTACCAACCGTAGGGGTCTTGTTTTTTGGTGACTCCTTCTTCGCGGGTGGGGATGGCGGTGGGCTTGCCGGTGTCGACCCAGACGTAGGGAGCCATGTCGAGCGAGCCGCAGTGGCCGTAGTATTGATCGAATCCGTTGATATCGGGGCCGTTTTTGACGGGCTTGGCGAAGTCGATTTTCTTGCCGTCTTTGGTCCAGTCCCATCCGAGGTGCCATTTTCCGATCATGGAGGTGTGATAGCCGGCTTCTTTTAAAAGGTGGCCGAGGGTGGGGCGGTCGGCGGGGATGAGGTGCTTACTGGTTCCGGAGAGGACACCGCGGGCAAGTCGGGAGCGCCAGTTGTAGCGTCCGGTGAGGAGGCCGTAGCGGGTGGGGGTGCAGACGGAGCTGGGGGTGTGGGCGTCGAGAAAGGTGACACCTTGGTCGGCCATCTTTTGGAGATGAGGAGTCTTGATCTTACAATCGGGATTGGTGGGCGAGACGTCGCCGATACCGAGGTCGTCGGCCATCACGATGATGACGTTGGGCTTGGCGGAAAGGAGGCCGAGGGAGGCGGAGAGAAGAGCGAGGGTGAGGAGTTTCATGAGGTGATTTTTTAGATTAGATGACGGCCTTTCGGCCATCCATGCGGAGCCAGATGGCGATGGCTACGAAGTTAAGGCCAGCGGCGATGTAGAGGAGGAGCGAGAGAAAAAAGGTAAGGCAGACCAGGAGATAACGCTTCGGTATCATTCGAAGTTCCACTCAAGCGGAGTGAGGGCGATCCGGCGAGGAGAAAGCTGTTAGGAGCTTTGTTTTTGAAGGGTCATTTTTTCCTAATGAACCCCGTGGTCAAGCCGGTGCCCAGCAGAGTGATGGCCATGCCGGCGATCATTTGATTGGTGACGTCTTCATTTAGGAAGAGCCAGCCCCAGAAGATGCCGAAGAAGGGGATCAGGAAGGTGACGGAGGTGGCCGCGGTCGCTCCGGTTCGCTTGATAAGGCGGAAAAATAGGGCAAAGGCGAGAGCGGTGCAAAGAAGGGCCAAGGCGGTGGCGCTGAGCCAGCTTTGAGTGGTGGGGATGCTGCCGGGTAGTTGGGCCAAAGCGAAGGGAGTAAGGACAAGTCCCGCTCCCAGAAGGCTGCCCGAGGAGGCGATGAGGGGAGGGACGTTGTGGAGTTTGCTTTTGATCCAGGTGGCACCGAAACCGTAGAAGAGGCAAGAAGTGATGCATGCGGCGATGGGCCAGCCGAGACCTTGGTTGTGGAACTCGAGTTTCCCCCAGACGAGAATGACGACTCCGAGGATGCCGAGTGCGAGACCGAGAAATTGTGATTTGTGAAGGCGCTCACCGAGGAAAACCGCAGCGATGAGGGCGCTGAAGACCGGAACGCTGGAATTCATTAAGGAGGTGAATCCCGCGCTGAGAGTGAGGGTGGCGTAGGAGAGAAGAATGAAGGAAATGGCGGATCCGAAGACGCCGCTGATGAGGAGCTGCCACCAGTGGTCGCGGGCGATCTTACGGGCTTCTTTTCGAAGAAAGACTGGGGAAAGGGCGAGGCCGGCCAGCCCCATGCGGAAGGCGATGAGCGGGACGGGGCCGAAGCCCGGCGCGGAGATGCGCATGAACAAGAAAGAAGCTCCCCAGATCGCCGCTAGGGAGAGGAGGATGAAAAAATCGGCGATCCGCACGATTGCGTGAGTCGGTTGTTAGAGGGACTTTGTCAAGAGGATCGCAATTGAGGCGGCATGCAAAACGGGGACGAGCAGTGAAAAGGTCCCGGTGCTCCGGACGAAGAAGTATTTTCTCATCACAGTGGGTGATCCTGGCAATCCTTGTGCCTCATAGCAGCAGAGAATTAGCTCACTCGGGCATGTGCTTCAGGCAGAATTGCAATTGGAGTTCCAGCCAGGTTTTTCCCTGAGGAACTTTTGGGATGGTGTTTCGTCCGCCTCCATAGGCGACGCAGGGAATGCCAAGTTCCTTCGCTTTGTCTCTCAGTAAAATTGCTTCGTTGGGTGGGTGGATTCGATCCTTGGGGGAGGCGTTCGAGTAGATGAAGAGTGGGGCCTCGCCTTTATCCATGTAGCGCAGCGCAAACTCCTGGGTGCCGATGGGCTGCATGACGCTCATGACGACGGCGGGACGTGAGCTTTGTTGAGCGACGAGGTCTTTTGCTTTGGGGTCGGCAAAATCATCGTGGTAACCCAAGAACTCGCTGATGAGAGCTCCGGCAGAAACGCCGCTGCAGCAGAGTCGCTTCGGGTCGAGATTCCATTCTTTCGATTTTGAGCGAATGAACTGGATGGAGCGGGCGCAGTGGATGGCGATTTTGCGGTAATCCATCTCCTTGCCGAGAAAGGGATAGTTGCAGCAAACTACGGCGAAGCCGGCTTTGCGATACGAATCCAAGGTGGCTCGGCTGTGCTTCTCCAGTTGTTTTTTGTCACCCGTGCGAAAGCCTCCGCCATGAAACCAAACGAAAACCGGAGCTGGTTTCTCTCCTTTGAGAGCGGGCCAGAAGTCGAGCACGTTGCGTTCGTGCTTGGTATCATATTTGACGTCGCGTTTTGGGTCGCTCGCTTTGGCGAAGCTTGGTGCTACGAGCGCAAGGCTGAGCAGGAGAATGGAAAGGGAGCCTTTTGACATGGTGAGGATTCTCAAAAGAATCGTCTTTTGATCAAGGATAAATGATGTGACGTTGCTATTTCTGACTTTGCTTCGATGGCCCGAAGGAGGCGATGAGGTAGACCAAGAGAGCGGATAAAATCCCGGGAGCTCCCTCATAGACGTGGGCGTTGAGTCCGAAGTGTCGCCAGAGCATCGCAACGCTGAATCCGACGGCCATCATGAGGAGGGCGGTCGTTTCGCTGGGGCGCTTTCCGAGGGCGTGCACGATCACGAGTGGACCGAGGGTGCAGGCGAGGGCGGACCAGGCAAGAATGACGAGGGTGAAGACGTTGGCCGGAGCGAAGAGCGCGATCGCGAGCGAGACGGCGACGATGGCAAGCGTGCTGAGGCGTTTTGCTTGGACGCCTTTTCCGAGTTTGAAGTCTTCGCTGAGGACGGCGGAGCAGCTGAGGACCTGGGAATCAATGGTGGAGAGAGTGGCGGAAAAGATGCCTCCGAGGACGACTCCGACGGCCACAGCGGGAAGAAGGTTTTGTGCGAGAGTGGGGAGGGCGAGTTCCGGGTCAAAGCCGCTTGCGTTGGTGATGAAGAGTCGGGCCGAGAGCCCGACCACGAAAGTGACGGAGAGAAAACAAGAGCTCCAGAGGAAGTAGTAGATCCCCGTCTTTTTCATGTGCTGGCTGTTGTCCAAAGCCATGAAGCGCACCATCACTTGCGGTTGGCCCACCACCCCGAGTCCATTGAAAAGCCAGCCGCCGGCAAAGAGTGCGGTTGCACCGAGAGAGCCAAAGCGTTGGGTGCCAAGGTCGAGATAGGTGGGGGAAACCTGGTCGAGTTTTTCGACGAAAAGCGAAATACCGCCAGCTCCATTGATAGCGGCTCCAAGGAGAAGAAGCATCGCGCCCATCATGAGGATTGATTGCGCGGCATCGGTCCAGATGGAGGCCCGGAGACCTCCGCTGAGACAGTAAGCGAGAATGAGTCCGGCTCCGATCCAAGCGCCGGAACTCGGGTGCCATCCGAAGAGTCCATGGAGAGCCTTGCCGCCGGCATTGAGTTGCGCCGCAGCATAGGTGGTGAGAAACACCAGGGTGATGATTCCGATGGCGGTTTGTAGTTTCCGGTAGTGGCCTCCGTTCCAGCGGGCGATGAGTTCGGAAAAGCCAAGCGCGCCAGTTTCTTCTGTCGCTTGGCGCAGCTTGCGATGGACAAAGCAGTAAGAGATGAGGTCTCCGAAGAGAAACCCGCAGACCAGCCAGATCGCCGAGAGGCCGAATTGGTAAATGTAGCCAATCAAGCCGATGAACATGTAGCCGCTATTCTTGGTCGCGGCAGCGGAAAGCGCGGTGAGAATGGGCGAGACGGAACCTCCCGCGAGAAGGTAGTCGGAGCGGCTGTTGGATTGCTGCTTTGTCGACCAGAGTCCGATCAGGACAAAGATGCCGAGAAAGAAAAGGAAGCCAGTGATTTGGAGATTCATGATCTCGGGCTGGAAGCCTCTAAAATTAAATCAGGCTATTTCTTGATCCACTTTGCGCCGTATTCGTTCTTCGGATTACGGTAGATCGAGTGGATGTGGTCGAGCGGGTTTCCGCCGAGATCCTGGCCGGTGTATTCCACGATGACGTCGGGCCCGACAAGGTGGTAGGAGGCATCGCTTTCCGGAGTGAAGGGGCCATACCAAGCGAAGTGGGCCTTTTTGAGCTGGGTATCGAGCTCCTTCATGCGGGCCTTGGCGGGTTTTGCGGGGAGGTCATCGACCCAGAGGCCGACGAGTTTTAAAAGAAGTGCGTGTTGGGGATCGGTGAGGTCCTTACACGGGAGGCCTTTCGCTTCAGGGATGACGCCGTCTTTGCCCGCTCCGGCTTGCATGCGACCGCGCTTGGTTCCGATGATTGCTTGGGCGCGTTGTTTGTCATCGAGGCTCTTCATGAATTCGATGGCCCAGGCGATTTCGTTTTCCATGGGGATGATTTCCTCTTTTCCGAGCATGAACTTGTGAGGCTGGGTGCCGATGAAGGCGGGGGAGAGGGTCATCTTTTCACCGACGATGGCTAGATTGACCGCAACATGATGGCCATCCCACTGGACGCCCCAGGGTTTCGTTTCTGATGGGCTGCCAAAGATGGCGATCCAGAAGTTTGCGGAGCCGAATCCGCCGCGGCGTTTTGCTTGGGCTTCGTTGCGGAGGAGCAAGTCATCGGCCATCATGATGTTGCGGGCCATGAGGTAGCCGTTTTCGCTCAGGACAGTGGAGAGGAAGGCGACGGCTTTTTCGAGCTGGGGGCGGGTGAGATCGCCGAGGCGGATTCCTCCGTCGTTTGCTTTGGTGGGGACGTTGGTCCATTTTTGGCGCTCGGGGTCATTGAGAGGGAGGAGCGCTTGCTTTTTCTCGGCATCGGAAAGGGTGGCGAGGAAGGCCTTGGCCGCGGCCACTTGTGCTTTCGGTGAGCGATCGGACTGAGCCGGTTTGGCGGTGGCGAAGACTTCGCTGGCGAGGGTCCAGGCGTGGTGGGTTTTACCAAAGCTGCTACTAACCAGGAAAACTAGGGTGAGGAGAGAGAGGGGAAGATTTTTCATGAGGCCCTTTGGATACGCAAATCCTCCAAGATTGGAAGTCTCGTCGTATCGAGATTGAAAAGAATTGCTGATTTGGGCATCGATGAATATTCAGAAGTTACGTTCTAGGAAGTGAGTTTTTGACGGGCCTGGGTGAGGGCGGTAGGAAATGAGACAGGGTTAGGAACGACTACTACTGCTAGGAATTTGCTTTTGGCGGAAGGGCTTTGAAGCCGCATTTGGACCAGAGCGGAGGGGTTGAAAGGGGGTTACCACGCGCCATTCGGGCTAGGCGCCCCGTTTAGTTAACTGGTCCATCACGTTGCGGACGATCCGGTCCACGATCCGGTTCCCTGACTTCAGGCCATCCGGCCAGTCGCAGCTGCCGATGGTCGCATAACCATCCCGCTCGAGGTCCTCCGGGACGAGTTCGCCTTCGGTCTTCCATGATTTTCGGAAGTCGTGTGCCCACTGGAGTGTTCCTTCTTCCTTGTCCCAGCGCGCTGGTCCGGTGGCCACCACCTCAAAATTCTTTGGCGTGCCGTCCCGTCCCGTGGCGACGGGATAGCCGTCTCTCCAAACGATCTCGCACCCGTCACACTCATAGCCGCAAATCCCATCCTGGGCGCCAAACTTGTCACCCTTCTTCAAGCCGGTACCTTTGAGAATCCAGTGATCCGGTCGATGCGCGGTGTATTCTCCCGCTCCCTCTTCGATCGGATGCTGTTTAGCGAGTTCTCGGCCATTGTGGAATACGCGGATGACTTTCCCGTCGTAGGTCGCGGCGACGTGGTGCCACTTCCCGTCAGCCATGACCTTGCGATCGATCTTCCCGCATACTTCGAGGTAGTGATTGTCGAAACTGAGACCGCACCACACACCGTGATCGTCGCCAGGACCGCCGAGCGCCAGCAACTGGCGCACGTTGTCGTCTTCCTTGCGATAGACGATCAGCCAGGTCTTGGGCGCCGACTTCGCCCTTACCCAAGCCGCGATCGTGATCTGGTTGGTGGTGGGCTTTAAACCAGTATAGGGGAGTAGCTCGAGTGTCTGGTTCTTACCATTGAACTGCAATGCCTTCCCCACCCGGCCCTCGACGAACCCGAACTTGTCACCGATCTCCCTCGCGTCTGGCAGAGATCTGGGCAGCCAATCCCCTTCTGAAGCGATACCTGGCAGAACACTAATGGCTACGGCTCTACACCAGCGCGGTAGAATCGACTCACGCCACCAGCTGGTGGGGCGGTGTCGGTGTAGGACGTCGTCGTGCCGCCAGAGGGGATGATGACGCCGCCATCGACCGCGAGCCAGCTCCCTGCCTCGAGATCCAGGCTGTATTCGAGACGGTAGTTTTTCCCAGGAACACTCTTCCAGGTGAGCGTCACATCGCCGGTGACGGGTGCTTTGGAAATGCTGGTGATCTTGAATAGTGAAGTCGGGTCGAGCGGATCGGTGCCCGCGATCAGCTCGGAGCCGTCATTGGAGCCGTCACCATCGGTGTCGGGCTTGTTCGGGTCGGTGCCGAGGGTGGCCTCCTGGCTATCGCTCAAGCCGTCCCCATCCGCGTCGAAGGACGGGGGCCCTCCCGGCGTGCCGCCGATGATGGTGGCTCGCCAGTTCAACGGATCGTTGT
>Ga0308005_10000426_pt1 | contig 15667 bp, 11 predicted proteins | sample Neamet67_FD_203142 | JGI IMG/M metagenome (GOLD analysis project Ga0308005, IMG submission 203142) | Marine microbial communities from water near the shore, Antarctic Ocean - #67 | ecosystem: Environmental > Aquatic > Marine > Unclassified | place: Southern Ocean | collected 2014-06-07 | reverse complement strand
CAACATTTCGATGAGGTGTGGTTGTACACCAAAGCAGTTACCGAAAAACTAAACACAACCTCCCAATTGACAGATGGTGTTCCTTTAGATTTAGCCGATGATGTTATAGCAGGTTTAGGTTATGATGGGTTCGGTAGTAATTTCAACAACCAAGACCCATACATAGGTTTAATAGGTGAAAACGATGGTGTTTATGTTCCCCCAACAGGGAGTGAGTTAATTACAAATTATATAGCTGTTAATAACGGTCAAGTTGTTAATTACTGGGATTTGGGGTATTCGTTTGAAAATTATGTAGAACAAGTTAACACACCAGGTTACCCATATGCTATTGATAAAGTAAGTAAAGAGATATTCAAACGTCTCTACCACAACATGTCTTACCTTGTTAAGAAAAAAGGTACCATTAGCGGTTTAAGACAACTTATCAACATTTGGGGTATACCAAATACAATACTTCGAATTAATGAATTTGGGGGTAAAAATAAAGACAACACTGATGACTATGATTTATGGTATAACAGATATAGCTATGCTTTTACACCAGTTTCAACACAAAATGTAGCAAGTGCCTCAGTTGTATTCCCTTGGATGCCTTTGGAGCGAAATAGAATAGCAGAAAGTGAATATATAGTACCCGATAACTTACAATTTAGATTCAAAACAACAGGTTACCCATCTTCATCTTTTGAGGGTGAATTTTTCACACAGTCCCTAGCAGTTAAGAAATCAGATGGTGATGTAAATTCAACTGAATTTGATTTCGGCATTAGTTTACTCTATGAACCAGTAGCAACAGGTTCATATTCAGGTTCACATTCAAGTGAATATGAAGATTGGGGTAAAATACGATTCCATATATCGGGGGCAGCGGCCGATGGTGGTGTAGCAACGTCAAATGACATATATCTACCATTTTACGACAAAGGTTGGTGGAGTATAATGCTTCAACGTGATCAACACGTAAACACAACAACCCATACAACAAATACAACATATACCCTATATGCTAAAAACAAAATAAACAATGGTTTAGATGGTAACAGCATAGGGTTTGAAGGATCAGCAAGTATCGTATCTAATGTTTCAGAATCAATAAATGAATCTTGGAATAAATTTGGTGTAACAGCTAATGATGGGATTTATTTAGGTGGGTTCATATCAGGTTCAACAGTTGGTGGGATAACAACTGGTTTACCAGGTAAAATGTTCTCAGGTTCTCTACAAGAATTTAGATATTATTCAAACGATATCCCGGAATCAACATTTAATGATTTTGTAATGAACCCCGAATCTATTGAGGGTAATAGCATTACAGGGTCCGAATCATCATTTGACATAGTTAACTTTAGAGCACCCCTAGGTAACGAATTAGAAAGTGTATTCACTTCATCTCTAAGTTCATCTTATGCTGAACCTATGACATCTATGCACCCCTCAATTCAAGGTGTAGCAGAATCACTAATCACAGCATCATTTGTTAACCCAACAGGTAACATCACTTCAAGTATTTATAATGTTTTATATTATGAAAATAATACTACAAAGACATTTAGTAAAACGAACACCGAAGTATACTTCTTAGACCAACCCTCAATAGGGTTTAGAAATAGAATTTCAAATAAGATACAAGTAAAAGATGGGAGTAGTTATGGTAATATCTTATCTAATAGAATTAGCATCCAACAAGAATACCAGATAAGCCAAAGCTACACAGAAAATATTAACAGTTTAGAAGTAGCATTCTCCCCACAAGATGAGGTGAACGATGACATCATTGCTTCATTCGGATATGGCGTAGTTGCAGAAGCAATTGCTGATCCTAGATTTACAACATCCGATGATAGCTACTACCCAAAATTAAAAGGCATTGCTGAGGATTACTTTAAAAAATATACTGAAGGTAATGCCTACGATTATTTAAGATTAATAAAATACTTCGATAATTCAATATTTAAAGCAATAAAAGCTTATGTTCCTGCTCGTACAAATGTATCTACTGGTATTGTTATCAAGCAACACATGCTTGAAAGAAACAGATTACGACCTGTAAAAATATCAGAGGGAACCGTAATAGCAGTAACTCCCGAGGGTGGTATTAACACTCCTATAATAGTGGAAAATATAGTACTTACAGCAAGTATTGATACTATAAACCAAGAATCACCAACTGGAGGTTCCGGAGGTTCTACATCAAAGTTTAACTATGTGGGTAACCAATTTGTAAAACAATCAGGACCAAATCAAGGTGACCCCTCATCAGCACAATTCGGTGAAATAGAAATATCACAATCTTGGGATGATAACATTGCTACTGTAGTAGGTTTAGAAACACTTATTAAAAACCAACAGGAAGAATTTTATAGTGGTGAATTCAGCGGTAGTGAGTTTATAGCAACTACCCAATCTTTATTAAACAACCCATATTTAAACCCAACCATACCCACAACACCAACAAAAATATATCAAAATAGTGTATATTACCCAACACCTAACAACGTTAGTGAGAATAGGTCCAATACCGAGAGATATAAGGTAGAAAACCAATTTGGTATTAACACAACATCCAACTTATCACAAATATCAGATGGTACTGCTGTTAAAGCACAAACACCTAATAGTAACTACACATCAAACAAGGTAATAATACCTAGATATTTGGGTAGTAAAATATCAAGTGCGGATTACAACAACTATTCACCATCAAGTAGTGATACTTTATTTTTAGATGGTACAACTGGAAGTTGGCCTGGGGATAATGCTTATGGTAAAACATCAGTTATAGATAAAAACCCAATATATTTTGCCCATTTCCAAACTTCTAAAGATAATTCAACTTTGTGGGGTTCATATACATTTAACATAGATGCTTTAATAGAAGCCCCATTTGATGATATTACAGGTACACCTGTTGAACCCAAAACAATTAAGATTGATGGGTCCAATAATCACCTATTAGATGTATCCTCAACATTTGAACATGGTAGGAAGGCATTAGTAGCTTATACTTACTTCCAAAAGGGGGAAGTTAATTATACATCCCTAGCCGTAGGTAGTAGTAAAATTTACCAAGGCGGGTTAGAATATGACTTTGTAATAGGATCAGAATATAGACCAAACGGTTTCATCCCATCCCTAATATTCACCACATCCAGTTGGTTTGCCAAACTCCAAACAGGTAATACCTTAAACACATCCTCAACCCCACAGGGTGCTGGTTCATCTGGTGAGGGATTTTTAAGAACTGGTAGTGGTAATTTTAAACTAGCAGGGGATACTATAAACGTGACAGGTTCATGGTTCCCATCATCGACATCTGGTCAATATGACTACACATTAGAAGGTCCGGGGTTGGGTGTCATACATAGTATGAATACGTTTATGAGTATGTCTTTAGAATTCGGATTTACACTCCCAACACTCCCAGGCTTACCCCAAGTCCTCTCTAACCAAAAACAATTAAACCCCTCTAACCCAACCAACTATTGGGGGCTTAACCCATCTTCTTCATCTCTAAATACTTATGAAGACACCCAACAACCCTTCATAATAAAACGGGGAGATGAAATAAGGGTAACTTTTAATACCCAAGATTCAACAACCACAAGACAACCCGTCTATGAAACTGTAGATTTTACAGTACTTAATGTGGAGGCTAGTGGTAGTAGTGGAGACTCACAACCCGAATACAACTCAGATGTGACAACCACTGGGGTTTTATTACCTAATAGAGGGTGGGACAAATCAAGAATATTTAACATAGTTAATGTAACACCAAACCCCAACGATTTCAACATCCCCAATGGTACTGTTAACAACTTCACAATCAGGAGAAGGGTAAACGCTGATGATAGAGTAATAATCTACCAACAAGCACCATCGGGGTCTCAGGGGGCAGAATCATACTCCCCACAAGGATATATAGTTCCTGATGATATGACTATAACACAGAAGAAAAACATTCAAACTATGATCAACCAATTACAGGAAAAAAATGCATTTCCATTACAAAATAGCTAAAGATTAACTATCTCCAAAAATAACTTGGAGTAGAAATAAAAATAACGTATATTTATAAACAAAACAATTAAACAATGGGATATTTAAATAACCAAGTAGTAACAATCGATGCCATCTTAACAAAAAAAGGTAGAGAACTTTTGGCTGAAGGTAATGGTGGGTTTAACATAACTCAATACGCATTATCTGATGATGAGATTGACTACACATTATATAATCCAAACCACCCCTCAGGTTCAGCATACTATGGTGAAGCTATAGAAAATATGCCTCTATTAGAAGCATTTCCAGATGAAACTCAAATAATGAAGTATAAGTTAGCTACATTACCACGTGGTACTAGTAGATTACCTATTTTAAATGCTCCCCCAAGTCTTGTACTACAACAATTAGCAACACAAGCACTTACACCTACAACTTTAAATTACTTAACAACTTCAGAACCAAGTGGATACACATTTACAGTTTCAGATGCTAGGTTATTCTCAAGTTTCCAAGGTACGGGAATTGAAACATCAAATGCCAATGCTTTAAATAATGCGACAACAACTACTACTAATGGTACTAATGTTTCCCAAACCGTAATAGGTACTACATTAACATTAGCAGCTACCGGAGTTAATTCATTATTTGGAACACAAACATCACTATATGCTACACTTACTATAGTTGGTAGAGATAGTGGGGCAAGGGTACAAATCCCAATTACAATAAACAAAGCAGCATCAACGACAGCATCATAAGTTTGATAAAAATATAATAAAAAAACATGGCATTTACTAGATTTGAACCCGGAGACATAGTTGTAAGTAACGACGCAGTTGCTTCCACATTGTGGAGTGCTAACTCTCCAACTTTAACTAATTTCTATACATCATCAATACAAATAGCAAGTAGTACTAAAGAATATTACTTTGACACTTACCAAACAGCATCAACAGAAGAATCAGCAGCAATCCAATTTGCCACTGCTTATTGTGATAAGGAAGGTAGTGGTAGTACATTCTTCAACGCTTTAGTAACAGGTTCTACACCAACACGTTCAAACTATGGTCAGTTTAGAACATTGGTTTTAGGAGATGAAAACGCCGATTTCATATTTGGTAATAAAACATCAACTTACTTCTACGCTCTTAGTGTAGAAAGAGCTCGTTATAAAGAATCAATATTACCAGGACTTACAACAATAAAACTTCAAGTTGGCTCAGATATTATCACATTAACAGATGATAGCCAATTAAACCAAGCTGCTGTATTTACAGATGCTGGTAGAAGATATAATTTAGTATCAGGTTCGGCAGGTACAGTGTTTACTGGACTTAATGCTAACGGTTGGACACCTTCATCGGGTTCATATGGTTGGTTATTACCTGATATTGGTGTTATTTTATTAAATGGTGAAGCATTATCAGGAAGTGCTGCGGCCGGAGGAATTGAATTACCAATCTCACGTTCGTTTGACTCAGCTTCACTTAACCCATCCCACCTAATAGATGCTTTAAATGAAGGTGGTGGTTTTACTGCTAATAGCAATGAAACATTATCATCGGATTTCGTATTTGTTAGAGCAAAAAACAGTGCGTTTAACTATTCTGAAAACCCATCATTCATATCAGGATCAACTGGAGTAGTAGTATTCCCAGAATTCGTTGATAACCCTCAAACATACATTACAACTGTAGGTTTATATAATGATAACAGTGAACTATTAGCAGTTGCTAAAATGTCAAGACCATTACCAAAAGATTTCACAAAAGAATTACTTGTTAGAGTAAAACTAGATTTTTAAGATGAATGGCAGCATTCAAATCCCTCACAACCCAAGATGTCACTATAAATCCCTTTTTAGCAAATAAGGGGTTTGACTTTGTTGGCTCGGAAATTACATCATCTAATGTCAACATAGACATATTCCAAGGTATAAACCCCACGGGATCCTCTATGTCAACAGAAGCCCAACCTACGGGCCTTATAACACCTCAAAATACAACAGGGGTTTATAATAGTGTCAAACAATTATATTATTCAAACTTTTTAACAAGTAGTTGGGGAGATGTAGTACCAACGGCTAGCATATTACCTGGGGCAATTACCTCAGATATAATAGCTTATGGTCCACCCGAATCCCCGAGATATGATAACTACCTACAATCTACATTAACCCAATCCAGAAACTTCCCAACAGGAACTGGAATCGATGAGGGTGAGTTAACAGTAGTTTCAATACCACAAAAACTATTTGGTGAGAATATAGTACCAACTACATTTGAAGTACAATATACTTCATCAGAAGGCTCAGGATTTAAAGTTATAGATGATGGGGATGGAAATCTTGTAATATCTAGCATTTCAAGTTCTACGATTGCCTTATATGGTTCAGGGATCTATGGTGCCAGTCCTTATGGTGATAATGTAGAAGGAAACATAGGCGACGTAGTGGGTCAAATTTTCTACTCACATGGTATTGCTGTATTTACAACTAGTTCCCTATCTAAAATGGGTAATGAAGTAAGCGCATCATCAACCCAACTGTCGGATTTTGACGTTCACTTTTCATCATCAATCACTATTTATGAACATCAATATAGATGTTTAATAAGTGAGAATGAGTTTGGCTATTCACTTAACCCATCACTAATTTCTAGTAGTGTGGATTTAACAGGTTCCCAAAACGATATCTATCACGACTTTGCAACTGGTTCAGTTTTCGACCCATATATAACAACAGTAGGCCTATATAATAACAACTCAGACTTAATAGCAGTTGGGAAACTATCCTACCCAGTACCAGTATCCAAATATTGTGATACAACAATTATGATTAACTTCGATACTTAAAAACTATGAATTGGAATTACAATAATCAATCAATGGGGGCCATCACTGACTTTCCAGAATCATCATATGGTTTTGTTTACAAAATCACACACACACCAACCGGTAAATCTTACATAGGTAAGAAAATATTAAACTTCACCCGTAAAACAAAATTAGGTAAGAAAGAACTTAAGTTGTTAGAGGGTGGAGTTGGTAGAAGACCGGTATTCAAAGTAGTAGTCAAAGAATCAGATTGGGCTACATATTGGGGTTCAAATAAATATTTAAAAGATTTATACAAAACTGAACCTAAGGAAAACTTTGAAAGAGATATATTAATGGTTGCCCCTAGTAAGAAATTACTAACTTACTACGAATTAAAATATCAAATAATTTACCAAGTTCTAGAAAAACCTGAAGAATTTTTCAACGACAACATCTTAGGTAAATTTTACACAAAGGATTTCACCTAAACTAGGAATAGCCACATATTATTCGTATATTACCACCTATGGTAAATGAGCTATTGGTTAATTTAGTCGATTCGGTATTAGGAGCAGGTAAGAGAACAGCTAGAGGCAATAAAGCTTATAACTGTCCCCATTGTCACCACTCTAAACCAAAACTAGAAGTTAATTTCTCACAACATAAAAAAGGATATAATCCTTGGCATTGTTGGGCTTGTGATAAAAAAGGTAGTCGTATTTCACAACTATTTAAACAAGCCAAATGTTCACCCGAGAAATTTGAAGATTTAACAAAGTTAATTGGTAGTGAGGTAGAGAGGAAACGTGAGGTTGTTGTTAATGAATTAAAACTACCCGAGGAATTCAAACCTATCATAGGGAGTAAAGATATTCTAGCTAGACACGCCTCAGCTTACTTAAAATCCAGAGGTATTACAATAGATGATGTTGAGAAGTACAATATGGGTTATTGTGAGACAGGTAGATATGGTAAAATGGTAATAATCCCATCTTACGATGAAACAGGCACATTAAATTATTTCACAGGTCGCTCATTTGAGAAGGACCCATTTGTGAAATATAGAAATCCCGAAACATCTCGTGACATAGTACCCTTTGAATTGTTCATCAATTGGGATTTACCTCTAATATTATGTGAGGGACCATTTGATGCTATAGCAATTAAAAGAAATGCTATCCCTTTATTGGGTAAAAATATACAACAGAATTTAATGAAAAAAATAATCAAATCTACTGTAGAAAAAATTTATATTGCACTAGATACGGATGCCATGAAGCAAGCACTTAAGTTTGTGGAGTATTTTATAAACCAAGGTAAGGAAGTCTACTTAGTAGATTTAGAAGACAAAGACCCAAGTGAAATGGGGTTTGAGGATTTTACGAACCTAATACAAAAAACAATCCCGATTGATCAATATGGCTTGATGAAGAGGAAGTTACAATTAGTATGAAAAAAAACATTAAAACGTCCTACAATAGGATACTACAAGTATCAGCAGATGCAAAGCAGATAACAATGCCCGACTCAAGATACTACCAAAGAAATGGTGAGTACTACCCATCAATTACGTATGTTTTAGGTACTTACCCAAAAGGTAAATATTTTGAAGACTGGTTAAAAAAAGTAGGATATGCTTCGGAGCACATCGTTAGAAAAGCTGCAAGTGAAGGTACCGAAACCCATGAAATGATTGAAGATTACCTAAATGGTAAAGAATTAAATTTCTTAAGCGCATCCGGTTACCCTCAATACACACCTTTAGTATGGCAAATGTTTTTACGTTTTGTCGATTTTTGGGAAGAATACAACCCAACACTAGTTGAAGCAGAAGTACACTTATTCTCAGACGAATTAAGAGTAGCAGGTACTTGTGATATGGTGTGTGAAATTGAGATCGATGGTAAAACAGAATTGTGGATTATAGATTTCAAAACATCAAACCATTTACAAACTACTTATGATTTACAGACAGCAGTTTATGCTAAATGTTATGAAGAATGTTTTGGTAAATCCGTAGATCGTTATGGTGTGCTTTGGTTAAAATCAAGCAAACGTAAAGCTGCAAAAGGTAAGATCCAAGGTAAAAATTGGGAAATGTATGAGTCATCTCGAACACAAGAAGAAAACCTAGATATATTTAAAACAGTGAAAAAGTTATTTGATTTAGAAAATCCTAAACATAAACCATTCTTCACAGAATTCAGAACGCAAGCTAAACGGGAGTTATGATATTTATAATAAAATGAGACACTATGGTAGAGAACTTTGATTACAAAAAATATATAGCTGAAGGTAAGTTACTAAAAGAAGAAACAGTTTCTACTGAGGAATTGGTAAATTTAGCATCCTCTATACAGGGAGAAAGAATTATATCCACTATAGACGATTTCGAAAGCTATTTGATTTTCCCTCCAAAAGATGTTATAGAAAAAATAGCCGATGAATATAATGTTGGGTATTTTATCAAAAAATACCCAGAAAACCAATCTATCATATTTTACAACAAATCCCACCCAAAGTCAAAACAAGCTATTAACCTATATAATAACTATATGGAAGATTTTAGTTCACTCACAAATGATGATCATGCTTTATTAGGAACTTTTTTTGGGTATAGTAATGATGCTATAAAAGATTTTATTGATGACCAAGGTGAAGAAATTCCTACATTTAATAAAAATTCTCTACAACCTCAAAAAATATTCCAAGTAGGTAAAACTTATGAGTTAACACAAGACATACCTCAAAATATAAAATATAACCCTAACTTATCCCCTGTTGGGAAAAGTGGGGATAAATTTAAGGTAACTGATATTTCCCCCAACCCAACAAATGAATGGTGGGTAATTGATGTAGATTCTATAACTTACCCTGAAAGAGAGTACTTAGATTTTAGAATAGAACCACATAATGTCAACATGGACAAATATGATAAATTTGTTTTTAAAAACTTAAAATAAGATGAACACTTTTAATTACAAGAAATATTTAGTTGAAGGTAGATTATTAAAAGAATCTAAAGATAGCCCAAAAGCTATAATCCTTGCTGGTGCCCCAGGTGCCGGTAAGGGTTCTATCTTAGGAGGATTAGATCTATCAGGTTTAAAAGTTTTTAACTTAGATGATACAATTTTAGCATTAGCTAAGGTTGAGAAATTCTCACTAAATCAAAAAGCAACAGACTTTGATAATCGAAGTGCCTTCATGAAGGCTATGCATGTAGCAACCAAAAAACTTAAAGGAGAACAAATCCCAACAGCTATAGCAGCTAAGGATTCTTTTATATTAGACGGTACAGCAGCATCATCAAAACAAACACAGAAGTTAGTTGATGAGTTAGAAGCAGCAGGTTATAGTGTAATGATGTTATATGTTTACACACATTTAGAAACATCGTTAGATCGTAATGAAAAACGATTTGAAAAATCAAATGGTGAAGATAGAAGTTTAATGCCTGGTGCCGTATATCGTACATGGATTCAAGTATCTAAAAACTTTGAAATTTACCAACAAATGTTTGGTAATAACTTCGTTTCAGTATCTAATACAGGTGACGATGAAACAATGAAGGATGTTGAAGCAATATTAAATAAATATATCACACCCTTTAACGTGACAGATGGTGCACCTAAAACAGATAAGCAGAAAGCACGAAGTAAAGCAAATGCCGAGAAATTAAACATCGAAATGGGTGAATTTCTAGATTCTGATAAAGTACAAAATATAATTGATTCTTCGATATCAAAAGAAGAAGCACAATCAAAAATAACATCATTTATAAATGGGTAAATTAATAGCAGCTTACGGTGGTGGTTTTAAACCACCTACAGTAGGTCACTTTGAAGTAGTAAAGAAAGCATTAAGTGAATTACCAGATGTAGAGGAATTTATAGTCTATGTTGGTGGTGGGGAACGTGGTGGTATTAACCAAGCACAATCCATTTTAATTTGGGAAATATACCAAACATACCTCCCAATGAAGGTTAAAATAGTACCCTCTAAAGCACCAATTGGAGACATAGTTCGTTTGGGTAAAAATAACCTACAAGACACAGTTTACTTCGTAATAGGAGCTCGTGACGGTAATGAGGGTGATATGGCAGATGTAAACTCTCGCACTAAAAATATTGAGGCTAAATACCCCAATATGAAGATTAAAATAATAACAACAGTTGATAAAGGTATAAGTGGTACTAATGCTAGAAAAGCATCCCAAGTATCATATGAAGACTTCACCAAATATATACCATCAGAATTAAGTGATAGTGAAAAGGAAGAAGTATATGATATCGTAAAACCACCATTAGATGAAAATAAAGATTTATTTGGTTTAAATGAATATGCTCGTGAATTTGTTTCAAGTTTAAGTGAAATTACTTTACCAAAAGCAACACAGCAGATACAAAAACTCAACCCTGATATAGATGCCGAGGAGATGGCTAAAGATTTTATTAGATTATCTCCTAATTTAGATAAAAAAGACTTATTCCAATATAAGACATACAATGAGCTAGAACAAGAATTAAATCAAGCCATAAAATCTAAAACACAAAGAAAGAAACAAGCCAAATCTATGGATTTAGAAGACAATAAATACGTTTTCTATAAAGATGATAATTTTACAGTTTACAAATTAGATAACCCATCACAACACCCCGAATCTTGTGAGTTAGCTCAAGGGGCTAAAATATGTGTTGCTTCTAATTCAAAAAAATATTGGAACCAATATATGGTTGATGGTGATGGGGTTTTATTTTATATTAGAAATAAAAAACACGACATACCACACCCAGAATCTATAATCGCTTTTATGTTTCCTCGAAAAGGGTTAAAAGTAGGTTATACCGAAATGGTAGATTACAATGATGAGGATTTTGTAGAAAATGGTAATTACAAAGAACAAAAGGAATATTTAAATAGTACTGGTCTTCCTTCTAATGTTATAGAAAAAATGTTTAATTTTGTACCCAAACCCGAGTCTTTAGATACTTACATTAACCAATATGAGGGTAAAAAGAAAAAAATTAAAGTAGATGGAGATGAATATTCCATCTTCACTCCAGACGCCCCACCAGGAATGGAGGCTGTAGTATTTGAGAATAGTGAAGGTGAGGTTATTGGTAGTGTTAAAGGTAAATCGATGGGGGCTTATATAAAGTTAAACCCATTGGAAACAAAATGGATTAAAGTTAAATTCCCAAATCTACCTAAAAGCCCAATAGGTATAACAACATCAGTAAACCGATATTTTGATGAAAATGCTACAGAATTAGATTTATATACAATCCAAAATGATAAACTAATTAAAACCGGGGAAGCATCATTACCTTATGGAAATGAACAGATAAATATCCTTCTATCCGGGGGAGAGTTAGAAGTCCCTGAAGGATTTAAAACTAATGAAAGTAAAAAACCTACAAGTTTAAACGAAAACGCTTCGTATAACACAGACATATCCATCGAAAGTAAGATAATGCAGCTAACCCAACATATGTTGGATAAAGGCTATAATATTGAACCTCTACCAAAGGTTGAATTTGTAGATGGTGATAGTGATAACGCACGCGAGTTTCTCGGTAGAACAGCGTATTATAACCCACCAAACCAGACAATCACGTTATACACTGAAGGGCGCCATCCCAAGGATATAGTACGTTCATTCTCACATGAGATGATACATCACATTCAAAACCTAGAAGATAGGTTAGGTGATATAGGTGGTACAAATACAATGGAAGACGACCATTTGAACGATATTGAAGCCGAAGCTAATTTAAAAGGTACAATGACATTTAGGAATTGGACTGATAGTTTAAATGAAAATATAGATAAAGAAACCGAAAATCAATTAAAACAATATATAGAGGATTATTCTGAAGTAGATGTTGGTTTGTTAAAAAATCTTATAAAATTAAAATCAAAATTTCCAAACCAATTAGACCCAACAGTGGGGGGAAACGAATACGCCTATAGGGGAACTACATTTGATAAAGATTATATTTCAAAATTGAAAGTTAAAAACGATTCGAATGGTATTATAGAATATGAAGTACCACCATCTCTAAAACTTACATCTAAGGGTAATAAAGGATTCTTAAGCTTTACAATAGATGAAAAAGTAGCACAAGGGTTTGGACAATACTCAGGATATGTAGACCATAAAAGTTCACCAGATAGAGTTGGAGGGTATGTAAAAGTATCATTAAATAATCCAAATTTTATATTACACCCAGATTATACAGGAGAATTATCTAAGGATATGGAATATTCAAAAGAATCAGAAAAGGAAACTTTATATGTAGGTAATTCCTATACTCCTGAAAGTATATATGTTGTGGAAAAAGACACACCCTTAGATGAAGGTAAAAAAGTAAAAGATCCATTTGGTCTAAACCAATACTCTCGTGAATTAGCTACAGAATTAGAAGAAGAAATAGTTATGGAAGGTAAATACGATACCATTACAAATAAATTATCAAGTACAGCCTTTAAAATATTTAAGGATGCTCACGATTCCGGAGCTAAAAATAGCAAATTCAAAATAACAGTAGGACCAGATGATGAAGACATTTTCTCGGACCAATTCGAATTTGATTATGAGGGAACAGCAATATTTACTGATGACATCTATTCTGTAGATGGTGGTACAAATGCTGGGTTTGATGATGGTGGTGATGAAATCACACCTTCACTTCAATTAAACTTTAAGATACCAAAAAATCCTGATTGGCAAGAAATATCATTTGACCTTAAAGATGTAGTAAGACATGAACTCGAACATTTAACACAAGATGGTGAGAATGAGAAACAGGGTAAATATATGAAAGACGATCAGATTATTAGAAATTTAATCGATGCTGACCAATTACCCAAAGCTGAATATTTCAAATTAAAAAAAGAAGTAGACGCTATGTTACAAGGTTTATACTTTAAAGCAAAAAAATCCAAAAAACCATTTGGTGATGTTATAAACAACTACTTGGATGTATTTGTAAACCAGAATGAAATCTCAACAGAAGATAAAGACGTCATATTAAAAATTTGGAGAAGCCGAAGAAAGGCATTATCTTTACCGTTGTTCGAACAAACGGAAAATAATATGGAATACACAATATACTCAGACATGGATGGGGTGCTTACAGATTTTGATGCTTCATTCTTGAAAGCATCAGACGGTATACTACCATCAGAATATCAAAAAAACTTTGGTAAAAATGGATTTTGGAAATTAATAGATAAAGCTGGTGTCGGTTTTTGGGTAGGAATGCCTTGGATGTCGGATGGTAAAACATATTGGGATTATATTAAAGAACATAACCCAACACTACTTTCTTCACCCTCAATGTCATCAGAGTCACGTTTAGGAAAACGTTTATGGGTTAAAAATAACCTACCGGGTACAAAATTAATATTAGCGCAGGCTAAGGATAAGCAAAATTATGCTTGTAAAGATTGCATTTTAATCGATGATCGCCCATCAAACATTGACCAGTGGCGTTCAAAGGGAGGTATAGGAATATTACATACTTCGGCATCGGACACAATCCAACAATTAAAAGAATTAGGAATATGAGCGAGTTAAATACTATAAATGGTGGGTACGTTGGGGGTTCCCCAAAAGTAAAAAGTACAAATTTTAAAAAACCCTTCGTTGATTTAAAAATAAAAGAAATAAACCCCCAAGAGCTATCTGATAAAATAACATATTGGTTAGACTCAGGAAAAATAACAATTGAGGGGGTTCAAATCATTGCAGACAATTTGCAAGGATTGTGTGGTAATACTATAACTCAATATGGTGAATCTCTCCAAAGTTTAGAATCAAAAATATCAACACTAGACATAGAAGTCCAATCCCGTAAGGATCAACTCTCATCCATGGCAAAATCCGAGGATTTAGCTGATATGGTAGAAACACTAGAAACCTTTTTCGGTAAAGATAAAATACAAAATATAAGAAATTTATTAAAAAATCAATAGATGCAAGATAACGTTTTAAAGAAAGAATTCTCCCCTAAAGATGTACAGCGTGTACGAAATCTAGTACAAGGTAAATACGGAGATAAAGTTACAGATGGTGTAGGCTATAGTAAGAAAGAAGAATTTCACAAAGAGGGTGATATTTGGGAAATGGATGGTCGTAAGTGGACTATTAAAGATGGTATCAAACAGAACATCACAAAATTGGATGAAGCTAAAAAAGCAAACTTATTCCCTATATTTTGTCCTAAGTGTAAATTTCAAATGAAAAACACCTACGATAAAGATTATTATAACATACATAAAATGTGTTTTAATTGTGTGGTTGATTTTGAACATGACCTCCAAAAAGCAGGTCTATTTGAAGTATATCAAAAAAACATTAAAAATTCAGAAATAGATGGCTTTATTTCTAGTTTCAAACTTTACGTAGAGGAAGAATTAACAGAATCAAATACATCTTATATTACCGAAGCTGGTGATGTTGAGAAGTGGAGTGGTGGTATTAGCAAAGAGAAAGTATTAGAAACACTTGACCAAACCATCGAACATTTGGAGAAATTGAAAAGGTAACATATTTTTATATATTTATAATTAAAATTAAATGAAAGAATTCGATATACACTTATTTAACAAAAACCGATACCTAGCAGAAGCAGGTCTTGGTAGTTCCCAAGCACAATCACTAGCCAGTCTAATTGATAAATCTATAAACCAAATCGATGAAGATTTGTCATACAGAGATTTAGCAGTAGCCGTAAGCATCATCCTTAAAGAAGGATATGGTGAAAATAACGTAACACCATTTTTAAAGGTATTAAGTGAAGAATTAGGTGAAGTTGACGATAAACAATTAGGTAAA
>Ga0308005_10000422_pt1 | contig 15724 bp, 8 predicted proteins | sample Neamet67_FD_203142 | JGI IMG/M metagenome (GOLD analysis project Ga0308005, IMG submission 203142) | Marine microbial communities from water near the shore, Antarctic Ocean - #67 | ecosystem: Environmental > Aquatic > Marine > Unclassified | place: Southern Ocean | collected 2014-06-07 | reverse complement strand
CCAGCCGGTGAGGGAACCTCTATTTTGTGCCCCCCTGCCCTCAGTGGAAAGGGAGAGGATCCCCAAGGTGAGCGGGCCGAGTTTCTCGACCTGGTGCGCAAGTGGTTGCCTCGTCGATAGAAAAGTCCTAACGAACCATTCGAACCCGTAGGAACTTACGGGAACCAGGAGTCACTGGATCAGGCAAACGTTCGGTGACTCTTTTGGTTTGTTTTTCTTCATTGGTCGTTTCGTTGACCAGGACAGGATTGGGGACATCTTCCCAGCTCTGAAGGTCCGAAGATTCCTGCACTTTGAAGGCGACATCGGCAGCGGAGAGACTTCGTTGGTAAGTGACGGAAAGAAATCCAGCGGTGTCGATCTTTACAAGGCCTCCTGTGCTGGCGGAACCGTGGTTTGGAATCGCGGGATCGTTTCCAGTGGCGTACTCGGCGAAGGCAGTGAGCCCATCGTGATCCTCATCACTTTGATCATCGGTGATTCCACTGACGAGTTTCCATTCCTCGTAGCCTAGCATCAGCGGGGTATCGGCTTCTCCGGGCGCTCCACCAATCGCGGAGTGAGTGGACCAGGCCGCGCCATCGGTGGGATCTGTTCCAGTGAAAATCATAGAGTATCCGTTTCCATCAGCCAGAGCCGGCCACGGGTCTTGATCGTTGTAAGTGAGATCGAGAAGGGTGGCGTTCCCGGTTTTGCGAAGAGTGATTTGTTCGCCATCGTTGTTCAATCTGCCCGAGTATTCCCCCGCGACCACGCCGTCTCCAAGCTCACCGTAGCGGACTGTAAAGGCTTCGAAATCCGTCACGAGAACAATGTGACTTCCGCCTTCGATGACGGTGTTGTCTGCAAAATGAAAGTCGATCCCTTCGTCAAAGTAGACTCCGCTGAGATCGATAGGCTGATTGGTCGTGTTGAGGAGTTCGATGAATTCGTAGTCATCACGATCGGTTGAGACAGCAGTCTCTGCTTCCGAGGTAGGATTTGCGGGGCGATAGTGGATCTCCGACACCACGAGATTCGTGGCGTCGGCGGGAACGGTATCGAGAGTGAAGAAAGTGGTAGTCAAGGCGCTCCATTCGTTGGCGCTGCTGTCAAAACTCCGGGCTTTCAACTCGGTTGGACCATCGAACATCACCGGTTCGGTCACATTGTTGCCATTGCTAAGATCAATCTCACCACGAAGAACGAGGTCAAAGCGCATATCCGAGCTTCCGGCGGACTGGTTGTGCACTTCAACGGCGATCGTGTTCGATCCATCGACAAAGCGCGAGGAGGGAATGGGATAGTCAAAGTAGGTGCTTTCGCTTGGCGTGGCGGAAGTGGCGAACGTATCGAAGCTGGCATTGGCAGGTAGGGTTGCCGTCCGGGCGATTTCCACTCCGTTGACGTAGACCGCAGCGCCATCGTCGTATCGAATACGAACGACGAAATTTGAAAAGTCAGATGGATCTACAATCGCGACATTCTTTCGAAAGTAGGTGGTGGCATTTTTTTGGTTGCCCCGTGTCTCGGCGTCAGTGTCGATAAATCCGACCGTTGTTTGGATGCTAAGTTCTCCATAACCCAGTTGAGCCGGGGCACTTTCCCATGCGACATCGTCAAAACCAATATCTCTCCAGTTCGAACCTTGATCACTGCCATCGTCGAGATATTTCCAGTCGGCTCCGGCCTCAATGAAATCTTCGGCCTCGCGCACATCGTTTGAGAATGTCGCGGCAATGGCGGTTGGGCTGACGGCTCCTCCGGGAAAACGTGGATCCGAGCCATCCACCGTGTAGTAGATTGCGGTAGCGTTCGTGGTCATGGTGACTCCGCCATTCTCGGGTATGGAACCTCCGTGCTGGCTCAATGCGGGAGCATTGACATCAGGATACATGTTATTGTTCCTGAATTGAGTGATTCGGTTGTCGGTGAGATTACGGAAGTGATTGTTGATGAGGTTTCGTTGGTATGATTCCCAAGACGCGACAGAACGATAGTGATTTCCCCAGCGGGCGTCTTCAGAAATGAACCCCAGACTTGCTTCATTGACCCGCTTTTGAAGGCGCGCTCTGTTTTTTTCAACGGTGAGGGCGCCATCGTTGAAGAAGTGTTTATGAATGCGGTCCGCAAGGAGGATGCCGTAATCAGGATCGTTATCCCTCTTCATTTTGGTCATGACGTTGATTGGCCCGGTGTGGGTTACCGGGTGACTGGGATTACGAAGGAAACCATCAGCATCCTTGATGAAGAATTTGAAGGGTATTCCATTGGCTGGGGAGCCCAAGGCACGAAACTCACTTTCGGAATTGCCACTGACCCAGAGGAGCATGAAGTCGATGGCGTTGGCGACATCGATGTGCCCACTGGCTTTGGCAAAGGGATTGGAACCATTGACGAGGCTGCGGGTTTGATTCCACTCGACCCCGGATCCATCGTAGACATCGCCATCGGGGTGGCTTCCGTTAAAAGTGCCGTTGTAGAAATTGGAGCCGGTATTGTTGGCGTTGACGGCTTCATAGTCGTCCTTCGAGCCACCAAAGTAGTTCGCGGCCATTCTGGCGTTCCATCTTTCGCGCAGGTGGTATTGCCCCCAATAGTTCCCATTGAGGTAGACGTGGACGAAGCGACCGTGTGGGGCGACGTTGCCCATCTCAAGCATGGTGTCATCGGTGAATCGATTCGACATGTAGCCCCCCCGGGAAACCATGTCGTGCGAACCGGAGCGGAGGTTGATGACGTCAAATTCTTCGGCGGGTTGATAGTTGGGATATTCGAAACCATCGAAGATGGGATACTTGAGCTTGGGGTCTCCAAAATCCGAGCGAAAGGCGACACGGAAGCTCTTTTTGCGATAGTTGGTGTAACGTCCGCCGTAGTTGCTCAGGCCTCCTTCTTCCTGGAACCCCTTGGTGCCATCGGGGTGGATCATTTCGATCGAAGTCGTTACTTCGGTTCGGACGTTTGAGCTGGTTTCGCTGAGAAAAGGTAAGGCGTTGTTGGTGACGATGGAGATGGTCGGGACTGACTTTAGCGAGTCAATCATCTGCGGCCCATAGGTTCCTGACTGGGTGACAGAAGCGCGCATTCTCGACTGGTCCACGACACTTTCCGGGAAGACGTAAGTGTGGGTATCGACATTGGTTGACTGGAAGCCTGCCTTATAGGCGATGGCCCGGATCACGGTGGTATCACTCACCGCAATTGGCCTAGAGTAAATGGTTCCCTGGGTCGTGCCGGGAGTGGTTCCATTGGTGGTATAGCGAATCCTGGCCCCCGGGGTGAGGGTGGTGATGGCGACACTGATCGGGGCGTCGTAGAATCCACGCTTGGAACTAAACTGGGTGTCTTGCACGAAGCCATCAATATTCGCTCCGTTGGTTGCCCCGGGAGTGGGAGTTAGATAAAATCCTTCCCCATAAGAGACATCGGGATTTTGCTTGGGAAGAGCGACAAATTCAGTTGCGATGGTGGTGCCGTCAGGCTTGACGAGAGCGAGATATTCACCACTGCTGGAACCCAGACTGAAATTGGCATGAAGCTCTCCGGGGGTAGTTTTACGATCTTTTCCTGAAGCAAAAATGACAAGGTGGCCTCCGTTTGGAATTTCGACGGCGGGGAGGGACCATTTTGTTAAATTGGCGGGATCATCGGTGAGATACCACTCGTCGAGATCGCCGCTAACACCCGAGATGTTTTGAATTTCTATCCAGTCTTCGCTGTCCCCGTCTTCGTCGGTAAGGCCTTCTTGGTTTTTGGCCAGGAACTCGGTGATGGCCGCGTCGGTTAGAGTAGCGGCAGAAGAGGGGAGAAGAGCCCCTCCAACCATCATAAAAGAAAAAGAGAGCGTGGGCGCGAGTTTCATCACTCTATCAAGCCACAGAAGGCCGCCCCACGGCAAGGGAAGAGAATTTCTCTGGCTAACTTTCTCATGCTGGCGGACAAGTTTTTCGTCAACACAATGAACTGGCTGGATACTCTCCTCAACCTTCCATCTGTCTGCAAGTTTTTGCAGGGCAAGGAGTGGAGTCGTAATTTCCCGTCACAGTATCTTGCCCGGGGGCGGAAACTCTCGGAAACGGGAAAAGTTCTCGATATTGACCACTTCATTGGAAGTAAGTCGGGCTTTGTTGGCACGGCGAGAGTCCAAGGAACCCGATCGCAGCCCTACAAGGTGAGTTTGACTGGAAAACGTGAGCGCGAGGGTTGGGTTTTTTGGGGGACATGTACCTGCCCGGTCAGTGAGGATTGCAAACATGTCGCGGCCTTGGTCTATCATCTTCAGAAAGCGATCGCCGGGGCTGATGCAGAAGGGGAAGAAGAGATCGCGCACGGCCAGTGGCTCACGGCTTTGTCCGAGGTAGTTACTCCGGAAAAGCCCAAGGATGCGGGTGAGTCCAAGCGCCGATTACAGGCGCTGGCTTTTCTGGTGACTCCCCGCGACGATGGCGTGTTGGAGGTGGGCTTTGCCAAAATCGGCTATCCCGCGAACAAAGCTCCGCGCGTTGAGAATCCGGCCTTCACTCCCGGGCAGACCCACAGAAATCCAGCATATTTTCAGGACGGGGATTTTGAAATGGTCACTGCTTTTCAGGAGCGGCTCCCAAAGGCGCCTGATACAAATTTTCATTGGTATGAAGTGCGGGTCTTGCAAGGGAGCTACGCGGCCACTCTTTTACCAGATCTCTTTAAGTCCCGCCGCTTTTTTCTAGCCCACGAGATGGGACGGAAAGGGGATCCTCTTCCTGACGCTCTGAGAGAAGGGCTCCCGATCAAGCTTGGCGCAAAGTGGGAAGTTTCTCAAAACGGAGAGTATTCGCCTTCGATCGGACTTCCTTCTCCGACTGCCCAACTGATTGAGATAGATCGTCCTTATTATCTCGATCCTGAAACCCGCCACATCGGCTCGGTGGATCTGATGCCCGGTCAGACCTTGGAATTTCTCCAGCTTTGGCTTCGGGGACCCAAGGTCGATATCGAGACAGCGGTGCAGCTTTCGATGGATATGGAAGGGCGCGGGATTCCAGTCATTGTGCCGCGACCAGTCCCCCTAGAGGAGGAGGTTTTGGACCACGATGGCCCGAAACCCGTTCTGACCCTTGGTCGTGAGGACCTTCTCCCGCAGGGAATCCCGTCGTCGATCGGGAGTGCGGTGCCGATCGCAGTTCCTCCTTTAATCACCGGGAGACTTGCCTTTCGGTATGGAGGGGAAGAGTTGCCCTTTATTCGGGATGCACATGAAGTTGCCAAGCTGGCAAAGGAGGGGTATCTGCTTGTGGTTGAACGGGATCTCGGGACCGAGGAAGGATTTCGGGGTGAGCTGGAACGCGTTGGCTTGCAGCTGGCGCGGGATCTTTTTACTCACAAGATGATTTCGGAAGTCCACTTCGACTACTTTGGTCAGGACAAGGAAACCGATGACTGGGATTCAGCGTGGGCTGATTTTCTGGCTCGAACGATTCCCAGATTAAAGGAATCTGGTTGGGAATTCCGATTTGAGCCCAGCTTTGATCTCACCCTCATTCAGGCCGATTCGATTTATGCCGAGGTTTCGGAAGACCCGGGACTGGGGATTGATTGGTTTCAATTCGATACGGGAATCGTCACGACGGAGGGGCAGAGACAGAGCTTGATGAACCTCATCGCGAACTTTCTTAGATCCGGCGCGCCCATTCCGAAGGATAGCGAGATTGAGGAGGATCAGCGTGTCGTGGTAGCAGATGAGCTAGGCAAGTCATTCTTCAATCTCCCTGCCAAGCGTTTCTTCCGTATCGTTCGTTCGGTTCATGATCTCTTCGATCGACCGGACGACGGGCTTCATACCCTTGAAGCGGCTTGCCTTTGTGAAGCTCTGGAATTGGATCAATCCAAAACCATCTCCGATCTTCGTGCCCTTGGGGAGCAGTTGAAGAAAAAGGAGCTTCATGTCCTGGTGCCGCTTCCAAAAATGATTAAAGCCGAGTTGCGGGACTATCAGAAGGAAGGATTCCAGTGGCTTCAGTTTCTCGCCCGCCATCATCTCCATGGAATCCTTGCCGATGACATGGGGCTCGGGAAAACCTTGCAAACTCTCGCTCATATTGCGGCGGAAATCGAAAACGGGCAAGCTGGCGGAAACCCCTGTTTGGTGGTGGCCCCGACCAGTGTGGTACCTAACTGGGAAATGGAAGCCCGCAAATTCACACCAAGTCTCAAGGTCACCGTACTTCATGGCAGCACCCGGAAGACCAAGTTTAAAGACATCGACCAAAGCGATCTCGTCATCACCTCGTATGCACTACTACAGCGGGATGAAGCGGAGCATTTGAAGCAGGCCTATCACCTCGCCATTCTGGACGAGGCACAATACGTCAAGAATCCCCATGCCAAGGTCTCCAAGGCTGCCTGTGAACTTGATGCTCGCCATCGGATCTGTCTTTCCGGAACTCCAATGGAAAATCATTTGGGTGAACTTTGGTCGCTGGTCCGATTTCTCATGCCGGGTCTTCTCGGGAATCTGGAAACCTTTAACAAAGCCTTCCGGCATCCCATCGAACGTCAGGGAGACAAAGCGGCTCAACGAGCTCTCAATGCCCGAGTTGGAACCCTCATCCTCCGCCGAACCAAGGATCAAGTGGCCCAGGAACTTCCTCCCAAGACCGAGATTGTTCATCGGATCGCCTTGAACAAAGAGCAGCAGGAAATCTATGAGAGTGTGCGCTTGGCGATGGATTCCAAGGTGCGTGATGCCATTGCCGACAAGGGACTGGCGCGCTCCCAGATCATTGTGCTCGATGCTCTTTTACGACTCCGCCAGATCTGTTGCCACCCGACTCTCATCAAGACCGAGATTGCCAAAAAAGCAAAGAAGTCTGCCAAGTTGGACTTTCTCATCGAGTTGCTCGATACGCTCGTGAGGGAGGGGAGGCGTATTCTTCTCTTCTCCCAATTCACAACCATGCTCGCCATGATTGAGGAGCACCTGAAGAAGGAGAAAATTGGGTTCGTCAAGATCACCGGGGCAACCCGTAATCGGAAGGCGCCGGTGGAGAAATTTCAGGAGGGTAAGATTCCGGTCTTTCTGATTTCGCTGAAAGCTGGGGGTACGGGGCTCAACCTCACTGCCGCCGACACCGTGATTCATTACGACCCCTGGTGGAATCCCGCTGCTGAGAATCAAGCAACCGACCGGGCCCACCGCATCGGACAAACCAATCCGGTTTTTGTTCATAAACTAATTTGCGAAGGCTCCATCGAAGAACGCATTCTCGATCTGCAGGAAAAGAAATCGAAACTCGTAGAGGCCCTCCTCAGCGAGAAGACCAGCAAGCTTCAGCTCGATACGGAGACCTTGAAAGGTCTGTTGGCTCCGCTCGAGGTTTGAAAGCTACAGTTAGACGATGTGATGGCGCTTACGTGGTCATTATTTTGGTCATCGTCTCGAAGCATCTCGATGATCGGGGTCAGTGCTTCATGCTTCGCCCACCCATACAGCTCCAGAGAACGGGGGCTCAACGAAAACACTAATGGCCGGCTCCGGCCCTATTTCACAAAGGGCCCCGACTTCGATCAAATCACCGAAAGTCAGATCGCGAAAGTTGAACAGAAACTCAATTTACGACCTCCTGAATGTCTTGGAAGAAAAACCCCAGCACCCATCAGTTCTTTAAGAACTGATGGGTGCGCTTCCATATTGAATTCGCCGTGGATGAAATCAGAAACGGGAAGGCGGAGATCGCCACAATTTGTGGTGGTTTCCAAAGGAGCCCACAACGAGATTTCGAGCTGTGCGCCGATTGGATTGCAAGCGTTTCTAAGAAAAATGATGATCCTTTCGATGGAGAAACGAAGGTCCAAAACCCGAGGGAACCTTCAAAAGATTCGCGATGGCATGAATGCGGCTCAAACTCACTGACAACATCGCTCGACGAACGGCGGGATGAGTTTATATTAGGATCCGATGCGTGAATGCTTTCTTGCTCTCATTTTTTCGGTGCCCGTCTTCGGCGCTCCGGTAATTTCGGAATTCATGGCATCGAATGAAACGACGCTTACGGACGAAAATGGCGACTTTTCCGATTGGATTGAAATCTTTAACCCCGATGATGAGCCGGTTGATCTGGGTGGATATTTTTTAACTGACGACGCGCTCACTCTAAACCATTGGGAGTTTCCCGCGACGACACTTAAAGTGGGGGAGTGGTTGGTGGTTTTTGCCTCGGGGAAGAACCGAGATGTGGGAGAGCTGCATACGGGTTTCAAGCTTGCGGCCGAAGGAGAATATCTTGCTTTGGTTGGACCGGATGGGGCGACAGTGGTTTCGGATTTCGGAGAAAAGTATCCTCCGCAATTTAAGAATGGGAGTTTTGGAGTCGGAGAATTTGGAAAGGGGTATTTTGATGAGGCTACGCCCGGAGCCGCGAATTCCGGAGGTCGACTTTCCGGACCACAGTTCGGAATCGTCAGGACCGGAGGCGACCGACCTGCTCCATTCGAAGACCTTGTCATTACGGCAGCAGTGGCCGGAGCGGAGGAGGTCACTTTGTTTTACCGTTTGGAATTTGGAGACGAAGAGGCGATCGCAATGACCAGCGAGGACGGGGATAATTTTTCTGTGACGATTCCGGGTGGCCGGCCGGGAAATTTGATCCGCTGGCGTTTCGTAGCGCAGGATGTTGACGGACGGGTGACCAGGGAGCCGCCTTTTCACGACCCCGAGGATTCACACGAATATTTTGGAGTCCCTGTCATAGATCCCGAGGTGGAGAGTCTCGCGGCGGTGGTGGAGTGGTTCATCTCTTCGGCTGACTACAACCGACTGACTTCGTTTCAGTTCGTGAGAGCAGGAGTGTATTTTCTGGGTGAGTACTACGACAACGTTCGGTTTTCACTGCACGGTCAATCGAGCCTCTTTTTTCAAAAGAAGAGTTTTAATATGGACTTTAACAAGACGCAGCGATTTTGTTGGAAGGAAGGCGAGCCTCGCGTCAAGGATCTCGATTTGCTGACCAATTGGGCCGACAAGGCGAAGGTTCGTAATGAAATGGCGTTTGAGATCATGCGTGAATCGGGAGTTCCTACCCACTTCGCTTTCACGGTTCGGCTTCAGCAGAACGGATTCTTTTTTAGTTTGGCTGACATGGTGGAAGACGCGGACGATGTCTACCTGGAGCGGGCTGGGCTCGATCCCGAGGGAGTTCTTTACAAGGCGATTGATACCAAATTGGAGATTGAGGAAATTGGAACGCTGGGAAGAGTGAGAAAGCTGACTCGAAAAGAAGAGGGACTTGGTGACCTGAATGCGTTCATCCGGGGGATTAATCAGGAGGGGCCTGATCGTTGGGATTATATTTACGACAATGTCGATCTCCCGATGACGATCAACACTCTCGCAGGGCTGATCGTCGTCATGCAGACCGACATGTTTGGGAAAAATTACTACATCTACCGGGATACCGAAGGAGATGGAGAATGGGCGATTCTTCCGTGGGATTTGGATCTCACCTTCGGGAGGAATTTCACCAACCGGGCGGGATACTTTGATCAAATGCTCTTTGCCACTGGCTACACCGAGCACGAGGAATCATCCGATGTGGTGAGCCTGGTGGAGTCGTTAATCGATGGGAATCCCCGAACCCGTGCCATGTTTTTTCGACGTCTTCGAACGCTCTCGGATCGCTTCATAGCTTCGGACTACATTGAAAAGAAAACACAGCAACAGTTGGCGCGGTTTTCCCCTTCAACAATTTTTCCGACTGATGCCCTCCGCGATTCTTTCCAGTGGGGGACCTGGCATGACAATGATCTTGTTCCCAAGCCATTCGATACGACTCATCCGGATTCCGAAACCATGGAACGGGCGGTTGATCGTTTGGCGATTGAATGGCTTTCCCAGCGTCGAATAGAGATCTACATGAACGTGCCGGAGCTTCCATCAGAGCAGGACGTTCCTGCGATCATGATTGGAGCCTTGGACTTCGATCCTATTTCAGATGACCAGAACCAGGAATTCATCGAGCTTATCAACCAGTCTCCGACAGCCTCTGATATCTCGGGTTGGAAAGTCGATGGCGCGGTGAGAATCACTCTTCCGCCCGGATCCGTCATTCCGTCGGGAGGGAGCGTCTTTCTGTGCCCCAATAAAGCGGCGTTTCGATCCCGGGATCTGAGTCCCACCGGAAATGAACAGCGATTCGTGATCGGTCCCTACCAAGGGAATCTTGCCGCAGAAGGTGAGACTCTGGAGCTATACGATCCTTCGGACATCATCCGGGATAGCAAGACCTACAGTGGCCGAAATTCTGGGTTCAACGGTGATAGCCGGGTTGATCAGGATGACGATGGCCTGATCGCCATTCTTGAGTGGGCTTTGGGAACCTCGGATATTGAATACAATGCTTTGCCGAAGCCTGTTGATGGGACGTTCACCTATAGGGCGCAGTCGGACCTCAACGGATTCTCGCTGATTGTAGAGACGAGTCATGACTTGGAGAATTGGAGTAGGGGAGCGGCGATCGAAGTGGCCCGTGAGGCTCTGGAAGATGGGTTGGATCGAGTCAGTGTTGAACTGCCACATGACTCCTCACGATGCTTCGTTCGACTTTCTCTCGAGAGGCAGGAGGGTAATTAAAGATGGGGAGCTCGGCCCGTTCCCTCGCTCACGCCCGTTCCGAAATGATAGCGCCCCGTCAGGAACTCGGCCCAAAAGATCACCAGATTCGGCTGCCGTCCATCCTCAGAAAAGGAGCTGCTTGGGGCTCAGGATGAGCAACCCAGCAAAGAGGTCAAAAGGAAGGCGGACTCGATTGGAAAAGTGATCGATGCCCTCTGTTTCAGCCCTTCCGCTTTGATTTCAAGAGATCAATGAATCGAAGAGTTTTTTCGTTTACCGTTTTCGTAGTTCCCCATCCCCATCCAAACATCCTACCTTCTCCCAAAGATTCCATGAAACGTCTCATCTCCATCCTTGCATTTGCGCTCCTGCTCCCTGTGTCGGCCAGCAAACCAAATGTCATCTACATTCTTGCCGACGACCTTGGCTACGGCGACCTCGGCTGCTACGGACAAAAAGTCATCAAGACGCCCAACCTTGATCGCATGGCGGCCGAGGGAATTCGCTTCACGCAACACTACTCCGGGAGCACCGTCTGTGCCCCGTCCCGCAGCTGCCTTCTTCAAGGGATGCACACCGGCCACACCTATGTCCGTGGAAATGGCAGCCTTCAGATGCGTCGCGATCCCCACGATCCGATCTTCCCCGCTGCCCTTAAAAGAGTCGGCTATCACACGGCTCTCATCGGGAAGTCAGGCCTTGGCTGCAATACCGACGATGCCGCTCTCGTTCTCGACAAGGGGTTCGATTACTTCTTTGGCTACACTTCGCACACGGCTGCCCACTTTTACTACCCCAACTACCTCTGGCGGAATACCGAAAAGGTCACCTACCCGAATAACACCCTCCATGACGGCGATCATTACTCGTCCGAGGTCGTAACAGGGGAAGCCCTCAATTATATCGAGAAGCAAAAAGACGGCCCCTTCTTTCTCCATCTCGCCCTTCAGGTTCCCCACGCCAGCCTCCGTGCCAAGGAAGAGTGGAAGGAAAAATACCGTCCCATTCTCAAGGAAAAACTTCTCCCCCCCCGCGAAAAGCATCCTCACTACTCATACGAGCGCGAACCAAAGACCACTTTCGCGGCCATGATTTCTTACATGGATCACAACGTCGGACTCTTGATGAAAAAACTTGAGGAACTGGGGATCGCCGAAAATACCCTCGTGATGTTCGCCAGCGATAATGGAGCGATGCGCGAAGGCGGTCATAAAATGGAAAGCTTCAACTCCAGCGGCCTTCTTCGTGGTGGGAAGCGTGATCTCTACGAAGGTGGCGTTCGTGTTCCCATGATTGCATGGTGGCCAGGCAAGATTCAGCCGGGCCAAACCACTGATCATCCTTCCGCCTTCTGGGATATTTCACCCACCGTTCGTGAACTCTCCGGCGCTGAAACCCAGAAAGACACCGATGGGCACTCGCTCGTTCCCACTCTCCTTGGCGGGGGGGATCAAAAGAAACACGATTACCTCTACTGGGAGTTTTTCGAAGCGGGTGGCAAACGCTCCATCCTCAAGGGAAACTGGAAGCTGATTCTTTTCAACACCAACAAGGACGCCAACCCGCGTGCCGAGCTCTACAACATCGGGAACGATCTTGCCGAAAAAACCAACCTTGCTGAAAAGAACTCGGGGAAAGTTGCCGAACTCATCACTCTCATGGATCAGGCTCGGACTCCTTCCGAGAATCGTTCCTTTAGATTGAAATCTGAAAAGTAGGGGGAGTCTCCGGGTAGCTAATCTTAATCCTATTCCAGCTATGCTTCGCGCCCTCGCCATTTTTGCCGCCGCCACCCTCGTCAGTCTGGCCGGGCATCCCATGCCCCCCAATAAAGTGGTCCTCATCATGGCTGATGACATTGGTCTGGAGGGGCTAGGTTGTTACGGCGGATCAGACTACAAAACGCCGCGACTTGATCAGCTCGCTGCCACCGGCCTCCGTTTTACGCACGCCTACTCGCAGCCCCTTTGCTCTCCCACCCGGCTCGAAATCATGACGGGCAAAGAGAACCATCGCAACTGGACCTGTTTTGGGATCCTCCCGCCCGAAGAGAAAACCTTTGGCCATCTCATGCAGTCATTCGGCTATCGGACATGCATCGCCGGCAAGTGGCAGCTTCAGTCGTATGATCCCGTTGATTTCCCCAACGCCGATCAGCGCCGCGGCACCGGGATGCATCCAAAGGACGCAGGCTTCCACGAATACTCGCTCTTTCACTCCCTTCACACCGAGGACAAAGGTTCCCGCTACGCCAATCCCACCTATCTTCAAAACGGAACCCTCTACAAGCAAGTGGACGGCAAATACGGTGAGGACCTCTCGGTTGAGTTCCTCCTCAAATTCCTCGAAGAGAATAAAGACGAGAAGGCCTTCGTTTACTACCCGATGGCCCTTCCGCATTGGCCCGTCAATCCAACCCCTCATTCCAAGATCTGGAATGAAGACCCGTCCAAGCGCCTCGAGGAAGATGACAAATACTTCCCTGACATGGTCTCCTATATGGACACCGTCGTTGGTCGAGTTGTCGATGGGATCGAAAAACTGGGGCTCCGCGATGAAACTCTCATCCTTTTTTATTCCGACAACGGCACGAACAAATCCGTCACCTCCCACCTCAATGGGAAGCTTGTGAAAGGCGGCAAAGCCGAGCCTATTCAAAGCGGAATCCGCGTCCCCCTCATTGCCAATTGGCCCGGAAAAATTCGGCCTGCTATTAACTCCCAGCTGGTAGAGCCTTCCGACTTTCTTCCCACCCTCGCCGAACTCGCCGGAAAGAAGGTTCCTGCAAACTGGCAACACGACGGCGTCTCCTTCGCTCCCGCGCTTCACAAGTATCCCGGTGACCGCCCCCGCGATTGGGCCTTCTTCTGGTATGACCCCAGGCCAGGCTGGGACAAGATGGCTTTCACTCGCTCCATCTTCGCCCTCGATCACAACTACAAACTTTTCTCCGACGGCCGACTCTTCGCGATCGATGGACTCGACTACAAAGAAGAACTCCTTGATCCCAAGAGCCTTTCCCTCGAAGCCCAAACTGCCAAAACCAAGCTCCAAAAAGTCATCGCAACCATGATGCAGCCCCCCATTTCGGCCGCCGCTCGAATTGAGGTCGACGCCTTCGGGACCCTCATCACCAAATAATGAAAACCTTCTCTCTGTTCCTCTTGCTCCTCGGTCCGCTTGTCGCAGCGGACCAGCCAAACATTATCCTCATCATCGCCGATGACATGAACTGGGACGATTGCGGCACCTACGGGCATCCTTCCATCAAAACCCCAAACATCGACGCTCTCGCCAAGTCCGGGCTCACTTTCCAGCACGCCTATCTCACTGCGAACTCTTGCAGTCCCAGTCGCGCCAGTATCATCACCGGCCGATATCCACACAATACGGGAGCGGAACAACTTCACTGGCCGCTCCCCGCCGAGTCCCTCACTTTCGTCGAGCAACTCAAGTCCGCCGGATACTACACTGCAGCCGCCGGGAAATGGCACCTCGGCGAAGCCGTGAAAGATCGTTTCAACGATGTTTTTGAAGCTTCGACCGCCGGTTTTATTCTTCCGACCGGAACCGATGCCAAGCCCGGCAAGATGGTCGCCAAATCACCTAGTGGTTGTGAAGCGTGGGTCTCCACTCTTCAGAATCGTCCCAAGGAGAAACCCTTTTTCCTTTGGCTGGCCGCCCTCGATCCTCATCGCGCGTATGAGGACGGAGCTCTTGAACCTCCTCACAAGACCGCTGACATTCGCATTCCTCCCTACATGCCCGACACTCCGGAAGTCCGCGAAGACTACCGGCTTTACTACGACGAGATTGGACGTCTTGATCAATACGTCGGCAAGGTTGTCGCTGAACTTACAAAGCAAAAGGTCGCCGAGAACACTCTCATTCTCTTTATCAGCGATAACGGCCGTCCTTTTCCCGGCGATAAAACCACTCTCTACGACGGTGGCATACGCACGCCGTGGATCGTGAAGTGGCCGGCCACCATCAAGCCAGGCCTGCGAACCACCAGTCTCGTTTCCTCCGTCGATATCGCCCCCACCATTTCCCAACTTGCCGGCCTTGAGAGTGCCGAAACTTTCGAAGGCACTTCGTTTCTTCCAACCCTCAAAAACCCCACCACCACCACCCGGCAATACGTTTTCGCCGAGGACCACTGGCATGACTACGAAGACCACGGACGTGCTGTGGCGACCCAACGGTGGAAACTCATCCACAACACTTACTCTGATCTTCCCAATACTCCTTCCGCCGATGCTGGACGCAGCCCCACTTGGACGACTATCCAGCGCCTTAAGAAGGAAAATAAACTCAACTCCGCCCAGCAACGTTGCCTTTCCAACCCTCGAGCTGAATTCGAACTCTACGATCTCAGGAACGACCCCTTCGAACTCACTAATCTGGTCGGGAATGAAAAGCATAAGGCGATCCTCACGGAGTTGAAAGCGGCCCTTAAAAAGCAGTTCAAAGACTCCAACGACTACCTTCCTTCAACGCGCACGCCCGACGAATTCGACCGCCAAACCGGTGCTCCCGACCACTCGGTCCGCAAGCGGCCTCGTCCGTCCAAAAAGGAGATGTTTAAAACAAACGGAGCTTACTGACGTTTTTGATGAAATCGAGTTTCTGAAGGTGGGTTAGAGCCGAAGGCGGAGAACAACGAATCCAGTGAGAAGTATCAGGATGCTGGTTGAAGGCTCTGGGTGGAGAGGCCGGTCGCCACGGCCGCCGATAAAATGTATTGAGGCGGTTTCATCATTATGGAACTAGTTCTAGGAAAGACGGTGTTGCCTGTCAATATGCCGGTCCCCCATCATTTCCATGATTTTTTTTTCTCAATTCGCGAGGCTTCCCGTGCTGGTTTTTGCCCTGCTTTGTTCAGGGCCTCGTTTGGAAGGATCCGAGCTCTTGGCTTACTACAATTTCAATGGGCAATCAACAGACCAGTCGGGTAATGGTGCCAATGCCACCTTGAACGGAGGAGGCCAAATCAGTGGGGATACCCAAGGTTTCAGTAGCGCGGTGGGTGACCGGGCGCTCGATGTCGGGGCTTCCGGAAACGGAGCGCGTGCCGACGCGATCGTCGATTTTTCCGCTGCGACGACGAACAACGCCATGGCGGTGAGTTTTTGGCAATACAACCTGGGCAAT
>Ga0308005_10000419_pt1 | contig 15766 bp, 15 predicted proteins | sample Neamet67_FD_203142 | JGI IMG/M metagenome (GOLD analysis project Ga0308005, IMG submission 203142) | Marine microbial communities from water near the shore, Antarctic Ocean - #67 | ecosystem: Environmental > Aquatic > Marine > Unclassified | place: Southern Ocean | collected 2014-06-07 | reverse complement strand
CGCCGCCGAGAATACCGCGCCAAAAGAGGAGCGGCTCTTTTAAAGAGGGGCGCAAAGTGAAAGCCCCGACCAAAGCCATAGACCGTGATCACCACCACAAGTCCAGCGACTCCCCGATAGATGACCGCATGCCATCCGGTGACGTTAGGAAACCACTCCACGATTCCACGAATCGCGAGCGTGTTCGCTGCGAAAAATACGATGGAGAGAAGCATGAGGACTATGCCTCTTGTTTGCAGGTTCTTGGGTTGGAATGTCATGGGTCCGGTGGCTGTGGAGCAACCACGCACGACAAATCCGAAAAAGAAGGGAACTCAAGGAAGTGTCGTTGCGGGCACCTCCGAGTGGAATGATCAAAACACCATTACCGAAGGGCCGAGCAAAGCCATAGGGCGACGCGGCGTCGGTGAATGAGTTTGTGAGAGTTGATCACGGCAGGGTGATGGGGGATGAGGTGGGCTTTGTCAAGAGAGTGAGCTGGCTTTGGATGGCAAAGTGAGATAGAAATCTCCATGACCGAAAAGGAACGGGCCGCGCAAAATCTCGAAACGATCCGCTCGATGATGGAGCGGGCGACGGTGTATCGCATGATCTCGGGGCCGACGGCTTTGTTTGCGGGATTGCTCGCGGTGGTGCTGCCTTGGATTGTTCCATTGTTCGAGGGGATGAAATTGTCCTCGGAATGGAAATGGGTTTGGTTTGGTGTCGCAGGCACGATCATAATCTTTAATACCGTGCTGGTAATTATTAAGGCAAAAAGAGAGGGAGAGAGCATCTTTTCGCCGGGACTGCGAATGGGATTACGGGCGATCTTGCCAGCGATGGTGATCGGTTTTGTGATTGGCCTGTTGCAGCCCCATAATTTTCATCCAGTGATTTTGGCATGGATTTGGATGCTTTGTTACGGTGTTGCGCTCATGGCCACAGTGAGTTTTGCTCCTAGATCGCTTTGGTGGCTGGGATGCGCGTTTGTGGTGGCTGGACTCTACCACTTTAGACTCTGGCCGAGCTATGGTTGTGGCGTAGAACAGGGCTGGACTGGCATAGGTGATAGTTTGTGGGTCGCAAATATGGCAATGGCGAAAACCTTTGGAATTTTCCACCTCATCTACGGCCTCTACGTCATCTTCATCGAGAACAAGCGCTCTTAATGGATCTTTCCAAGCTTGATAAGCTCATTCACGAGAAAGCGCGGCTGGGCATTATGTCCTTGCTGGCGTCGCGTGCCGAGCGATGGGCTTTCCAGGATCTCAAGAGTGAGCTGAAGATGAGCGATGGGAATCTCATCACTCATCTACGGACCTTGGAGAAGGCCAGCTTTCTCGTTTCCGAAAAGGTGGAAGGAGTGGGACGGCCTCAGACCTTTTATGAGCTGACGGAAGAGGGACGAAGTGCCTTCACATCTTACATTGCGGAGCTCGAGAAGATTCTGCGGAGGTGAAAGGGCCAGCTTGCGGGGGGATGATAGAACTACGAGCTGCAGAGCTTGGCACAATTTTCCAAAACGATGACACCCAGGGCGTTGCCTTGGGCTGAGTTATTTCGGCCCTTCAGGCCTTGTCAGTTTGCGAGAATGTTTCCAGGAGCTCCCGCGAGTATCTTGTGGAAGGGGGAGAGTCCTGCGAGGATCGTTTTCCAAAGGTCGCGGTCATGGTTCAGGCTGAGAATCGAGTCTGGCACCGGAACGACGACCCAGGAATCGCTCTCCACTTCATCTTCCAGCTGATCTTTGCTCCATCCGGTGTAACCTACGAAGGCTCGCACGAGTGCTCCGGAGTTTTGGGCATGTCCCATGGCTTGCTCGGCAGAGATGCGGGTGGCGAAGCGGAGATGGGAGTCTTCTTCCCAGAAGGCAGCGAAGGTCATATGGCCTTTCGATACGGGACCTCCGATATGAACTTGCACGTGTGAAATGGGGGAGAATTCTTTCGCGGTGAGAAGATCGCCCACCATTTGTCCGGAGGGATGGTTCATGATGAGCCCAAATGCTCCGTCGGAGGGGCTGTGCTCAGCGAGAAGAATCACGGAGTGGTTGAAGGAGCCATCGCGGAGAGTAGGGCTGGAAAGGAGAAGCTTTCCTGTGAGGGGGGGGGATAATTTACGCACGCGGCAGAATCGCTCCACTTTTGCGGTGAGTCAAGGAAGCACGTGTGGGAGTGCGAAAAAAATTCGCGAGCATTCCTCATGTAGGATGGCGCTGAGAAGATCCCCGAACGCGAATCCAGACAAATCAGATTAGCCCTTATTTATATTACGGCTTGATTGAATCGCCCTATTTAACGAAGATCTAGTGCTTATGAATACAGAAGCACTTGCTAGAGTAGCAGCTGAGGCCCGTGGCCTCGCGATCGATGGCGTCCACGCATGTTCGTCCGGTCACCTTGGTCTCCCTCTTGGTTGCGCTGATATGGGCGCCGTTCTTTTCGGTAACGCCCTCAATTTCAACCCCGCTGCTCCAAAGTGGCTCAACCGCGACCGCTTCATTCTTTCTGCAGGTCACGGCTCGATGTTCATTTACAGCTGGCTGCATCTTGCTGGTTACGCGGTGAGTCTCGACGATGTGAAGAGCTTTCGGAAGCTGCACTCGATTACTCCGGGTCATCCCGAGTATGACGAGACTCCCGGAGTTGAAGCGACCACGGGGCCCCTCGGACAGGGAGTTGGTAATGCAGTGGGTTACGCTCTTTCCGGAAAACGTGCGGCAGCACGCTTTAATACGGCCGAATATACTATTTTCAATCATCATGTCGTCGCTCTCGCTGGTGACGGCTGCCTTCAGGAAGGAGTCGCGCAAGAAGCGATTGCTTTCGCGGGACACAACAAGCTCGATAACCTCATTCTGATTTATGATTCAAATGACGTCACTCTCGACGCCATGGCTGACGTCACCCAAGGATGGGACCCCGAGCAGTATTTTCAGTCTCTTGGTTGGGATGCGGTGACTGTTGATGGTCACGATCAGGCTGCTTTCCTAAATGCTTTCAGTGCCGCCAAGGCAAGTAGCGGAAAGCCGACGGTGATTATCGCTAAGACCGAGATTGGTCGTGGCATTCCTGAAGTTGCAGGCAAGGCCGCAGCGCACGGTGAAAGTGGAGCGAACTTTGCGGAGACCGCTCGTGCGGGTCTGGGACTTCCTGAGGGAACTTTCTTCGTCTCTGAAGAAACTCGCACTTACTTTGCGGAGCAGGCTACGAAGCAGGCTGAAACGTTTAGTCAGTGGCAAGCAACTTACGAGGCATGGTCTACCGCAAATCCTGAACTCTCAGAAGAGCTTACCAGTGGAGTTTCCAAAGCGGTTCCGACGGATCTTTCCGAGCAGATTCCTGAGTTTGCTGCTGACTATGCCGACGCCACTCGTGGTGCTGGTGGCGTCGTGATCAATGCCGTGGCCAAGGCGATGCCTAACTTTATCACCGGTTCGGCCGATCTTTATGGATCGACCAAAAACTACCTTAAGGGAGAGGGCGACTATTCTGCGAGCAATCCTACAGGCCGGAACATTTGGTTCGGAATTCGTGAGCACGCGATGGGCGCGATCTGCAATGGCATCGCTTATGACGGACTTGTGCGCGCGAGCGGCGCGACCTTCTTGGTCTTTGCTGATTACCTTCGTCCTGCAATCCGTCTTGCTGGTCTCGCCAAGCTTCCTGTCACTTACATCTTTACCCACGACTCCGTTGGAGTGGGTGAAGACGGACCGACTCACCAGCCGGTTGAGACGGTGAGTGGATTGCGCGTCGTTCCGAATCTCGATGTCATCCGTCCCGCGGATCCGGAAGAGGTTGCGGGCGCATGGATTTCAGCGATGCAGCGCATCGATGGTCCTACGGCACTGATCTTGAGCCGTCAGAAGGTGCTGACCTTGAAGCAAGTTTCTGCAGAGACCCGCCGCGAAGGAGTTCGTCAGGGTGCTTACATTCTCCGCAAGGAAGAAGGAGCCCTCGAGTGTATCATCATGGCGACTGGTTCCGAAGTTGAAGCGGCGCTGAATGCGGCCGAGCAAATTGGCGCAGGTGCGCGGGTTGTTTCGGCACCTTGCTTGGAGCGTTTTGATCGTCAGTCGGCTGAGTATCGGGAAGAGGTTCTTCCTGCTGCTTGTCGCAAGCGTGTTGCTATCGAAGCGGGCGTTAGCGGTCTCTGGCACAAGTATACCGGACTTGATGGTGCGGTGGTGGGAATCGATCGCTTCGGAATTTCCGCACCTGGTGATGTTGTTCTCAACACTCTCGGGATGAATACCGAGACGATCGTGAAAGCGCTTGGTTAGGAAGTGATGCTATTTTTCAAAAGCGGTCTCTGGAAACAGGGGCCGCTTTTTTGTGAGCAGATTGGAGGGGGTGATGGGCTACGCGACCCGGAGGTCGCGGCCACGGTGCCTAGGTGAGATAGAGAATGGCACCGCAGTTGTCGCACTCGGCGATGCTTTCGCCGGACTTAGCGGCGATGAAGGTGGAGTTGACGACCTGAAGGTGGCAGGAGCTGCAGATGCGCTCGGAGTTGACGGCGGCGATTGCGTGGCCTTCGCATTTGATAAACAAGCGGGTGTAATCGGCGAGGAGATCTTCTTCGACCTTCGTATTTTCCGTTATCCGTGTTTCCTGAAGGTCGGTGAGTTCATTTTTGCGCTCATCGGAACGGGTATGGAGGACGGAAATTTCTTCGTCCACGATGGTCTGGGTCTTGGCGAGCAAGGCTTCGGCATCGACGATATTTTCGCGACACTGGTCGGACTTTTCCATCAACTCGAGTTCCTGGGTTTCGAGTTCGTCGACCATTTCCTCGTAGCGGATTACTTCTCTTCCAAGTTTCTCGTATTCGTCGTTCTTTTTCGTCTCGAATTGTTGAACTTTAAGCTTCTCGATGGTGGTTTTTCGGGTGCCGCGATCGAGATCGACATTTTTCGTGGCAATCTCGTTTTGTTGGTAGGCAGATTTCGCGGAGGCGAGTCCGGCGGTATCATTTGCGAGACGCTTTTGGGCGAGATCTTGCTCTTTGGGAATCCGCTCCAACTCTTTATGAATGACTTGAATTCGTTGATCGAGGTCTTGAATCTTGATGAGTTGTTGAACGTCTTCCCGCATGCTTTAGGAATAGCTGGGGTGGCTCAGGAGGTCAAGGAGTGGCGCTCGCGTGTTTCCTTCTCCTTCTCCTTCTCCTGCTCCTGCTCCTGCTCCTGCTCCTAGTCCTGCTCCTAGTCCTAGTCCTGCTCTTCTTTTTATCCTTCTTCTTTTTTGAAGTCTTTTCCGCGGCGGCCTTCTTGGTGGCACTTTTCTTTTTAGATTCCGGCTTGATCTCTGAATCAGGGACTATCTTGGGTTCCTCTTTTTGTTGGGGCGCTGATGCCTGTAAGCTCTCTTTCTTGAGGACCAATTTGAGAAGAAGGAAGGTAGCGACGAGGCTGATGGCCGGGGTGAGGACCCACCACTGTTGTGCCGTCGTTGCCAGGATGGGAGCGAGGGGGACGAAGAGAAGAGCTAAGGGTTTCTTTGTCTGGAGGACAAGAGCGAGGAAAATCAGGATGGAGATCTCGATCCAGCAGGGGAGGCGGTGGAAGGAGATTGGAGCGCGCGGTAGTCGTGAGCCGAGGTGGCTGAGGGAAAAATCAAGTTGCCGAAGATGGACGGGGTCGTTTTGAGAGATGAAGACGACTTTCGATGGGGAAGGTTGCTTTTCGGGGTCGATGAGCGCTTCCATAGGCGTCGTTTCTCCGAGTTCCGCTCTGCGGGGGATCTCGATGGTTCCGTCCTCACGAAGGGGAAGGACGGGGCCGGTGGTGCCGATTCTGAGCTGCCCGTTTTTGGATAGAGAAACATCGGCAGGCGCGTGGCCGGTGTTTGCGATCAGGGAGGCGAGCTCAAGAGAGGGGAGAATGCGATCTCCCCAGCGAGCGAGGATGGGGAGGGAAATGGTGTCGTTCTCGATTTGGGGTTGGGAGTTCTCGAGAAGGCGAAATCCATAGAGCTTTCCGGTGGCGGAAGGGTCGGAGGTGACAGCATTGACTTCGGGAATGAGCGAGATGTCGGTCTCGATATTCCCGGAAGGTAAGACTGATACCTTCAGGTAGTCAGGGAAGGGCTGGGGAGTCGAATCAAGCCGAAGGGTGATTCCCAGGGCAGAACTCGGGAAGCTTGCGATTTCGTGATCGAGGGCACGAAGTTCGAGTTCCACCGAATCTTCCCAGGAGAGAAGGGTGGAGACGGTGGCATGATCGGCCCCGTGGGTTCGAACTGCATTGAGAGCGAAGAGCCAATCGGTGACGGAGGAATCGTCCGAGGTGGAGAGGGCGCGGATGGCTTTCTTTTCGGAGTCATCATGGCTGATATCGAAGACGCGGACTTGGAATTCCTTGAGCGGTTCGCTCTCGACGAGGGTGTCATTCTTTTGGGGAAACCAAAAGAGGGCATGCTCGAGCTCGATCAGTGGTTTTAGGTGGGGAAGCTTGAACGACAAGGCCACTCCCAGCGCAAGGGGGAGGAGGCAGAGGAGGAGTTGTTGTCGGCGGGCTGCTTTCAAGAGAGCGATTTATGAACCGCTTGGCGTGCCGGGGGAATTCGAAAATGAGGGCACTAGAGGTATTCTTTCAGGCTGTCTTCGAGTGGAGTGTCATGGATGACTTTCTTAAGCCCGGCGACGGCGGCGGGAATCTGCTCAAGATACCACTCGTTATTCTGGTTGTGACCTAGGTTAGCGAAGGCTCCGAGGGCCTGCATGAGGCGCTGGACGGCGCAATCCTTGAGGATGGGCTCGATAGGCGTGTCCTCAGTTACTTCTTCCCAGAGTTCGAGCATTTTTTCGCGATCTTCGGCGGTGTGCGCCATGTAAGGATCGTAAAGGAGCGAGGCGAGGTCGTATTCCTGTCGGCCCATGCGGAGGCCCTGGAAATCGATGACGTAGCATTTTCCGTCTTTTAAAAGAAGGTTCTGCGATTGGTAATCGCGGTGGACCATGTGTGGGGAGGTGGCTCCGAGGCGCTTGCTGAGACCTGCTAAAATGGGGTCTTCCCGGAGGGGCGTGCCGTCTTTTTCAAGGTGAGTTTCGACGAAGTGCTCAATGAAATATTCCTGCTCCCACTGATACATCGCGGCATCGAATTTCGGCTGAAGGGCGAAGTCCTTGGGCGGGCGGGTGTAGAGGAGCTTATCGAGTTGCTCAAAAGCGCAGCGATAGTAAGGCTCGCGGACTTCCCAGGGTTTCCCTTTTAAAGAGGTGAGATCGATGTCGCCGAGATCTTCGACGAGGGCGACGTGGCGGCCGATATTATCGTAAAGAACTTCGGGGACATTGAGGCCCGCGCTTTCGAGGAATTGGCCCACGGGGAGGTAGTTTGCGTTGTCAGAGCGCTCGAGGGTGTAGTGGACCCCGATTAAGTTCATGTAGCCCTCCGGCTTGATGCGGATGATGGTGCGACCTGATGCGCCCTTCTGGATGGGCTCCATGAGAACCTTATGCGTCGGCTCAAGATTGAGGTGGGCACGGACGGCAGTCAGAAGGGTGTCGGCAGGCATGGTGAAGGGGGAGGAGTGTTTATAGGTCGGCGTTCGTGTGAATGCCGGTTGCGGAGGAATTGCTGTGAACGACGCACTTTGTCAATTCCGCATCTGCTGAAACGCTCGTTCCGGGCCAGAGGATGGAATCCGTCACGACGGTATTTTCGCCGATTCGGCAGCCGTCGCCGACCCAGGAATTGGTGACTTTTGCTGAAGAATGGACCTCGGCGGAGGGCGAAATTTGACCTAGTTTGTGGAAACTGGCTTCGAGATAGCTCTCGCGTTCGCCGAGATCGAGCCAAGAGCATTGCTTCACATTGTAGGCTCCGAGCTGCTTTTTCGAAATCAGCTCGAGAAAAGCGGGAATCACGGAGATTTTTTCGTGATCGGGAATCAGATTGAGGATTTCGGGGTCAATACAGTAAATACCGGTGAACTGGTGAGTCCCCGGTTTACCGTGGACCATTCCTTTGATGTCCGTGACTTGGTATCCCTCAAGGGCGAGATGTTGGGCCGGACCATCTTGCCTGACGGCCAAGGTGGCGATGTTGTTCCCCATCATGTGTCCCGTGATGAGCTTATCGAGGGGGAGGTCGGTGAGGATGTCTCCATTGTAAACGAGGGTGGAATCGTTTCCCATCCACTCGGCGATATTTTTGATGCCTCCCCCGGTTTCGAGAAGGTCGGGCTCGTAGAAGAAGCTCAGGCTGGCACCGCGATAGGTCGCATCGGGGAAGGCGGCGGGCCATGCCTCTGGAAGATGGTGGGTGTTGATCGCGATCTCAACAATTCCGGCCTTTATGAGATGGTCCATGGCATGGGTGATCAGAGGCCGGTTTTCCAAAGGAATGAGAGGCTTTGGCAGAGTGTCGGTGAGAGGCTTGAGGCGAGTGCCGAGTCCGGCTCCGAGAAGAAATGCTTTCCGCATGAGAGCGAGGTAGCATGAAAGGACGAAATTTGAAAACTGTGAGCTAAGTTTTGCAAGATCGACAGTCTTGTCACCTTACCAAGGCCGTGAAGTCCGCGATTTACTCTCTTCTTTTAGCCTCGCCCGTGCTTGCTCTGCCTGAGGGTTACGAGATTTCAACTTGGGCCGAGCCCTTTGAGATCGAATATCCCACTGCAATTACGGCGGCTGCCGATGGCACAGTTTATGTTTCCTGCGATCGGAATGGATCTCTGGGCGCTCTTGACACAGGCTCGAAGTCCGCTGGCGAAGGATCGTCATCGTGATGCGATTCAGAAAATTTTGGCCAAGAACCCTCGTGAAGAGGGGCTCTTTTTGGCTCTTGCCGATTTATTGTTACCTGGATTTGAGGCGCAGATTAAGAACGCGATTGAGAGTGATAATGACACCTTGATTATGGCAGCGAAGCGGGCTCGAAAGTTGATTCAGGAGGCGGGTGCTTCTTCTGGAAAGCACGTGGCAGAGTTGCAGTCGGACGAGGTGATGAAGTTGGTGCTGAAAGGGCAGGGGAATGCGGAGAAGGGGAAAAATCTCTACATGCAACAAGGGTGTATTGCTTGTCATGCGGTGGATCAAGAGGCGGTGCAAAAGGGACCCTATCTGGGATCGGCTGGAAGTAAGTTTACGAGGGACTATTTGATCCAATCGATTCTCGATCCCAATGCGGTGGTGGCCCAGGGCTTTCAAACCGAGCTGGTCACGCTCAACGATGGCACGGCTCACATGGGCTTTGTGACACGGGAAGAAGATGGGATTGTCGATCTTCGTGATATCGCGGGAGCAGTGAAGCAGCTTAAGGAAAGCGATATTAAGAAGCGCGATCATCAAGCGACCTCGATGATGCCTCCTGGGCTGGCGTTGGGGCTCACGGTAGAGCAGTTTATTGATCTCATCGACTACCTTGGGAGCTTGAAAGAGGGCGGAAAGTAGAAAACTTCCCTCTTGTGAGAAGGGGTGCGCTTCGGCATCTTCTTGCTGATGCGTTTTTTCCTTTTGTTCACTCTTACTCTTTCTTCCAGTCTCATGGCCCTCCCTCCCGGACTTCATACCGACGAATCAAAGGTTCCCGACTTCGAGCTTCCTCTTCTTTTTCCAGAAGGGACGAGCGCAGCTAAGTGGAATGACGATCTGCGGGCAGAGACCCTGACGCTCTTTGAAAAGGAGATGTTCGGCAAGGTTCCGGCGATCAGTAGAAAAGCTTCTGCCAAGCTTGGGAAGAAAGCACCCGATTTTCTGAACGGAAAGGCGGTTCTTCAGGAGGTCGTGGTTTCTCTTGTGGGTAAAGAGGAAGGCCCGAAACTGAATCTATTGATCATTACGCCAAGTTCAGCGAAAGGTCCGGTGCCTGTTTTCCTGGGGCTCAATTTCAAGGGGAATCATACCATCCATGCCACCGAGGAGATCACGGTTGGCGGGGAGAGTCAGGTTGCGCGTGGAGAACGGGCGGGGCGCTGGCAGGTGGAGAAGATTATTGATCGTGGCTATGGCTTGGTGACGGCTTTTTATGGCGACATTGATTTGGATAAAAACGATGGCTTTAAGGATGGAATTCATGGAGCCGTCGAATCGTCCGAGAAGCGCGATGGTTCCTCGTGGGGGTCGATCTCTGCTTGGGTCTGGGGCTTGAGCCGGGGACTCGATTTTCTGGAAACTTATGAGCCGGTTGATGGGTCCAAGGTGGTCGTCTTCGGGCACTCGCGGTTGGGGAAAACTTCTCTTTGGGCGGGGGCGACTGATGAGCGCTTTGCGGGCGTCATTTCAAATAACTCGGGCTGTGGCGGTGCGGCACTGAGTCGTCGTGCTTTTGGGGAGACCGTCGGACGGATCAACAAGTCCTTTCCACATTGGTTCTGTGAAAATTTCCATGCCTATGGAAAGCGGGAAAACGAGTTGCCTTTTGATCAGCATCAACTCGTTGCTTTGATGGCGCCGCGGCCGGTCTATATCGCGAGTGCGCAGGACGATCAATGGGCGGATCCGAAGGGGGAGTTTCTCTCGGCGAAACATGCGGACCCGGTCTATCGGCTTCTTGGCAAGGACGGCTTGGATCAGGAGGAGATGCCCAAAGTGGATCAGCCGGTTGGGAAGACGATTCGCTACCACATGCGCAGTGGGAAACACGATGTGAAGGCTTACGACTGGGAGCAGTATCTCCGCATGATGGATGAGTTGATTCGGTAGCCTGGATTGATTGAGAAGGGATCCGAAAGACCGGTGCCACTCCTTGGGTCATTGATCAGTCCTTTTTCTCAGGACGGATCGTGGGCTCCAGTTGTTTGAGCTGAATGTTGCGGAACCAGACTGGTTGGCCTTCTGCTTGCAGGGCGATGTGGCCTGAGGTGAGGCGTAGCGGTGCTCCGGCCTGAAAGAGGGATTCTGTTTCAATGACGCGGCCTTTGGGATCGAGCTGGGGTTTTTGATAGCGGAGGACTTCCTTTCCGTTGACGCGGTGGATGATTTCTTCATCGCCACGGACTTCCATTTCGATGCTCACCCATTGATCGGCGGGGAGGTTTGGGGCGGAGGATTGGACGATGTGCTGGGTGACGAGCTTGCCATCGATCTCGATATTGGTTCCGGGAGTGCAGACGTTTCCCGTGGGGCGCGGGCCCTTGCCTTCATCGGCGAGGAATTGGAATTCGATGCTCGCAGGGAAGCCTTGCTCGAGGGTCATGCTCTGCGGTGGCTGGGAGTGCGCCATGACGCCGCTGTTGAGGTTCACGTAGCCGGGGGCGTCGGCCATCATTTTTCCGGCGAATTTATACTCCATCCGGAGGATATAGTATGAGTAGGCGAGGTCGGTGTAGAGGTGGCCGAAGCGCTTGTCGAAACTCGGGTATTTGTGGTATTCGCACTTTAGGATGCCGTCTTCGACGCGGAAGGTGTCGAAGGTGTTTTCGCCGAGAGGATGCTTGGCGATCTTGGGAGTCCAGCCGCTGAGGTCCTTGCCGTTAAAAAGGGTGACCCAGCCTGGTTCGTCGGCGGAGAGGGGAAGAATGAGCGAGAGGGAGACGAGGAGCGGGCGGATCATGGGGAAGGCTAGCGCCTCCGCAGGAGGATTCCAAGTCAGAGCTTTGCGTAGGGGAGACGGGCGAGTTGGGTGATGGAGAAGTAGGTGTCGAGGGCGGTGGAGGCGACGGAATGGTTTTCGGCGAGATTGATGCTTCCGTCTTCTGCGAGGGAGTCATCTGGGATGTCGATGAGGATGACGCGGCCGACGATGAGTTTGGTGCCATTGGCAGGGATGTCGATGAGGTCTTCGAGTTCGAGGGCGTAGCGGATGGGGCACTCTTTTACAAAGGGGGCGTGGACGCCCTCGTGGGTGAGTTCGGTGAGGCCGGTGGCGGCGAATTCTGAGGTGTCATCGGGGTAGCGGGCGGCGCACTGGTGGGCCTTAGGGTAGATCGATCGGGTGACTTGGTTGAGGGTCCACGACTTGGTCTCGATGATGTTTCGGAGAGTGTGGCGATCGACGGTGACGGGCCGGGTGACCATGCCGATGAGGAGGGGAGAGGAGCCGAGGTGGGTGACGCTGGAAAAAGGGGCGAGGTTGGCTCGGCCATCGGGTCCGCGGGTGCCGACGAGGCAGACGGGCTTGGGGCCCGGTAGGGAGGTGGCGAGCTGGACGCGGGTGAATTTTTCGAGTGCGTCGTAGTCGGTGGTGGTGAGAATCATGGGGGTAAGGTGGGGTAGTTTACTTGGATTCGTAAATGGGATATCCTCATGAGATTGATGCGCTCTAGAAGACTAGGGCGATCAAGCCAGGGAAGGGAGAGGGCTGAAAGGCTCGCGATGATGACCTTTAGCGATTATCTTTTTGAGAATCTAGCGCCCATGGGAGGTTTATCCGCAGATTGAGAAGATTAAGACTGATGGTTGAGGATGGGGAGATTTTAGCAGGGGGTGACAGGGGGCTTGGATGGGAGTGGAGATGATGCTAACTCTTCACGCTTCGGTAGACGAAGCCGAATATGAGGCCCAAGATTCCAAGTGGCACCGCGATGAAGGGCCAGAAGAGGGGGCCACCAGTGTCGCCGAGAAAGAATGCGCATACGAAGAATAAGAGGATGGGCAAGAGGCAACCTCCAGAAACGCAGCCAATCACGGGAGCCGAGTAGCCTGGCTTGTCTAGCTTTGGCGTCGAGCTATCGTTGGAATCAGTCATTGGAGATTTTGTTGATCTTTCCTGACCATTGGAGAAATTATATTCCGATTCTTAAGGCGATCTGAATAACCACGACGGCTATGATTGTTCCCAAGATGACCACAGAGACTCCTGCAAAAATCGGCTTTTTGATGCTCTCAATCTTCCGTGATTTTGAGGCAGGGATCGCAATGACGAAGCTTATAAAAAGAACGACAGCCCAGGTGAATAAGAAAGTTGGGATGTCAGGGGTGGGCGTGAGGATAGCCGCGGCGATCAGGCTTGTGACGATGAGTGCTGGATAGCTGAGGGAGCTTCGCTCGTGGACTAGGGTTTCAGTTTTCATTCTAAGCGATGATCTTGTCGACGAGCTTGGCGGGGCGGTCTTTGGGGCCAAGTTTGGCTTTGGTGCCGGTGGTTTGGATGAGGGTATTGTAGAGGTCGAGGCCCTCGGTGTTGACGTCTAGGATTTGGCCGGTTTTCAATCGGCCGCCGTTTGAGGTGGTGGCGTGGAAGACGCCGGAGAGTTCGCGCTTGGTGTCGTTATGACGGCCGTCGCCGGACTCGGTGGAGATGGTGAGGAGGAGGTTGTCGAGGAGAGTTTTGCCGTTGGATTCGCGAGTGTCATCGGCATCCAGGAGGGTGAGGAAATGGGCGAGCTCGCGCATTTTGAAATGGGCGTGGGCGCGGAGTTGCTTGTTCTTTTGGTTCTCGCGGAATTTGTGCCACCATTCGTGGGAGCAGCCTTTGTCGCCGGAGGCGTTGAGCTGGGCTGCGTCATCGAAGTGGTAGATTTTTTTACCTTCGAAGTGGTAGTCGCCTTTGAGGCGGATGCGCTCGCCGGCCGCGAGGAAGGTGAGGGAGCCGAAGCGGGCGCGGTCGGTCTGGATGGAGAGGGCGTAGAGCTCGGACATGAGCCGCCATTCGCGGGTGAGTTCTTCGACGGTGATATCGATGCCCTGGCCACCGGGGTCGGCTTTTCCGCCATGGGGAAGTTCGGAGGGAGTTGGCTTGTCGGGGGCGTTTTTGTCGATCTCGAATTGGAAGGCGCGTTGCTCGTATTCGCGGATGCGGTCGAGGTGATCTTTGAAGCGACCCTTGGAGGTTTCGCCCAGGGGGGAGTTTTTTCCGGAGAGGTGTTTGTATTGTTCGAGAACGGAGTCGAGGACGCTTTTTTGGAGGCGGGCGTCGGCGGTGTCGATCCCTTTGATGCGGCCAAAGACGCGGGCGAAGAGGTCGAGGGGACGCTCCTGCATGGTGGCGGCGACGGTGCCATCGGGGTTGTAGGAATGGACGTAGCGGGAGATGCGGCTGCGTCGGAAAAAGGTGCCGGCCACGAGGGTGGGGACGGTGCCAGCGGGTTGGCCGTCGGGGTAGTGGGCGTGGCGGAGAACTTGGTCGATGGAGGCGCCACCGGATTTGGCTTCGCCATCGGGTTTGGTGGCGGTGAAGGCGGCGGAGGCGCCATCGAAGTGGGCGTTGATGCCGTTTTCATCGGCGCGGACGTGGTCGATCCCGCGCATGATGAGGAGTTTGTCGGCGAGGGGCTTGAGGGGGGCCATGGGGCCAGCGAAGCCCTCGGTTTGGAGGGGAGAGGGGATACCGAGGCCGAAGAAGAGGTTGAAGGCGCGGATGGGGATTTCGGGGGCCTTGACTGATTTGGCGAAGGCCATTTCTTCGAGGAACGGGAGGCCGATGGTGGTGCCGGCGAGGGAACGGAGGAGGGTTCGGCGGTTCATGAGATTTGAAATTTGAGCGAGGAACGTTCAACGTCGAACGTTCAGCATTGAAGGCTTGGTTGTTGGGGAGAGACGAACGCTAATCTAGCGAATGGGGCCAATCTTGGTTGGTGGGCTTGGGTTTAGAGTTTTTCTTGGTTCGTTATTCCGTTATTCCGTTATCAGGGGGGAGATGGCGAGGGAAATGATGAGTTGTTGGTAGGTGAGGTTGGGCTTGGTGAGGGATTGGAGATGAGGGCGGTCGGTGGTGGCGAGGGGGCGGCCTAGGGCGAATTGGGCGAGTTTCCAAGCGATGTTCTCAGAGACGCGGGCGCTCTCGGCCAGGAGGGTCATGAGCTGGGGTGCGGTGTTGTATTTTTCCAACTTGGGCGCGCCGGGGATGAGGATTTCGCCGTCTTGGCGAAGGTCGTTTTGGTGGTGATCCTTGAGGGAGTAACGGCCGATGCCATCGTAGCGCTCGAGGGCGAAGGAGAGGGGTTCGAATTTGGAATGGCAGCCGGCACAGGAGGTGTTGGAGAGGCGCTCGAGGGCGATGGAGCGTTGGGAGAGGCCGGGCTTGCTGGGGACAGGGGTGGTGTCGACGGTGGGTGGCGGATCGTTGACGGTGCCGCGGAGGATGTGGTCGAGGACGAAGAGGCCACGGGTGACCATGGAGGCTTCATCGCCGCCGATGGTGAGGAGGCTGCCTTGGGTGAGGAGGCCGCCGCGCTCGGGATTTTTTGAGAGGTCGTAGGAGGTGAGGTGGTTTTCTTTGACGTTTGGAGGCGGGGTGAGGCCGTAGTGCTTTGCGAGGCGTGGGGTGAGGAAGGTGGTTTGGGCGTCGAGGAGGTCGGCGAGGGGACGCTTTTTCTCCCAGAGAATGTGCTGGGCGAAGGCGAGAGTTTCCTGGCGCATGTCTTCGGCGAGGGCGGGGTCCCACTCGGGGAATTTTTCTTTGCCGGGGTTAAGATGGTTGAGTCGGTCGAGGTGGAGCCACTCGGAGATGAAGTGGAGCATTTGGGCGCGGGCGCGTGGGTCGGCGAGGAGGCGGCGGGTGTGCTTTTCGACTTCACCGGGATTGTAGAGGGAGCCATTTGTGGCGTCGTCGATGAGTTGTTTGTCGGGGGCACTGCCGATGACGAGGTAGCTGAGGCGGGAAGCGAGTTGGTAGGCGTCGGGTGGGCCGTCGGTCTCGATACGGTAGAGGAAGCGCGGCGACTGGAGCATGGCGCGGATAATGTAGGCCATCGCTTGATCGAAGTGGCCGCCGCCGGAGCCGACGGTGGTGGCGATGCCTTGGAAGAGGTCGATTTCATCGTCGGAGAGCGGGCCGCGGAAGAAGTGTTTCCCGAGAGCTGCGAGGTGGGCGCGGAGGGGTTTTTGGGTGAGGCTGCGGTTCTTGGAAAAGTGGCGGGCGAACTCGGCGACGTTCATTTTTTTGACGATGGCG
>Ga0308005_10000417_pt1 | contig 15863 bp, 14 predicted proteins | sample Neamet67_FD_203142 | JGI IMG/M metagenome (GOLD analysis project Ga0308005, IMG submission 203142) | Marine microbial communities from water near the shore, Antarctic Ocean - #67 | ecosystem: Environmental > Aquatic > Marine > Unclassified | place: Southern Ocean | collected 2014-06-07 | reverse complement strand
CCCCCTGTTCAGTTTGCACGATCATGTGATCCCCGACCCCGAGCAATTGTCCGTGCCCGAAATTCCCGCCCCGCCACCTCAGACTGCCATCGTCAAGATTAAGACACACCAAACGCCCCTCATTCAGCCCATAGAGGGCGCCCTCCTTCACCACCATATTGGCAAATTTCGCTTTCAGCTTTCGGCTATACCACATCTCTTCCGATTCGAATTCTTCACCCGAATTCTTAATCTTAATCCTGTGCGTCCCGTAGCCATATCCGCTGCTCGTGATCACGGTGTCATCCACAATCAAAGGTGACGCACAATTCCCCTGCCGATTCCCGATCGGGAACGACCACAAAATTTTCCCACTCTCGATCTCATAGCCATCGATCGACTTCTGCTGAAACGCCACGATCTGCCGCTTCCCCGCCAAAGTTGCCACCACCGGCGAAGTATAGGACGAACTATAATCCCCCGCCCGCCAAACCAAGTTTCCGGACGAAACTTCGAAAGCCGCCAGGTTTTTTTCAGCCTTCTTTCCCAGCGTCACGATCACTTTGCCATCGACCACAAGAGGGCTACAGCTCTTCGCCCAAGTCGGCACATCCTGATCCACCTCGGCCAGCACATCTTTCCCCCAGATCAGCTCCCCCGTGCGCGCATCGAGGCAATTCAAAATCCCGGTCGCCCCGTAAGAAAACACCTGCCCATCCACCACCGTGGGGGTCGAACGCGGACCGTCACCACCCATCGGCTCTTCAAACCGAACATTCTCCTCATGCACCCAGACGGCATCGCCAGTTCTCAACTCATAACAAATCGTGGTCTCTATCTCACCCCTCTGCTCCATCGTGTAGGTGAAATCACCCGCCACCGAAAACGCTGACCATCCTTCCCCAATCGGCTTCCGCCAGAGCTCGCGCGGTTTGGAATCATACCAACCCTCAGGCAAGAGTTCCCCGGACACCCAATTCCTCATTTCTGCTCCGAGGAAGCGAGGAAAGTGCTTTCCTCCTTCCGTCTCGATTACCGTCCCTTCTTTCGCCACCCTGCCAGTCAGCTCGGGAATCTCACTCGCTGGCTGCTTGGTCCACCGCCACGAAAACTGCGGAAAAAAGTTTCCAGTGTGCCCGTCCATCTTCACCACGCCGACCAAAGCCAGCATGACCGCCACTCCGACCAATCGAACCCGCCAACGAAGCCGACTCAAAAAGAGCAACCAGATTAACGCCATCAGAAGCACGAGGATTACAAAGAGTAAATCAATCGCACCGCCGGCGCCCATTTCTTCGAAGTTCGGCACTTTTTTCAGGACCACCCAAATGAGAACCAAGATCGCTTCGATCCACAAAAGAAGTTTCCAACGCGGGGGCTTCCTGGAGTCGGAATCGAGTTGAGAAGATTCATCCATGTCGGAAGCTACAACCGAATCACGAAGCCTCAAGTTAACTTCTGTGCATCCGGACCTTCTCGCACCATTCACCTCTTCCGACGCCTACTTGCCAACGGATTAAATGCCAGGGCAGAAGCTGGTTGTTCACCTTGTCAAAGGCGAGGTTCTGGCCGTTCTCGAATCCTCCTCCGGTATGGCAAGACCTCCTTTCCCTTCATTCCAAGTTCATAAGCTCGGTGATTTCATCTTTCACCGCCAGTTCTGAAATATGCCAAATCTCTTCCAAATAAGGTCGAACCGGACCAGCAAAGGCAGGGTTCGCTTTGATCAAGCTCCAGAGCTTTTGGCTGGCTTTCATGGCACGGGCTTCTTTCTTTGCAGCGAGATCTTGAAGGAGCTTGCTCAACTCCTTGCCGTGCTTCGGAGAAATCCCGCGAACTCCCCAATCCACAGATCGAAGGCGTTTCCATAAAGGATCTGATCTCATGAATGACACTAATTCATTCACGAGCTTTTGAAAGCTACAACTGATCCCAAAGGTCTCGGGCATCCTTCTCCCGATACACGCACCTTCCCGGGATCACTTCCGCCAATCAGCAAAACATCTGCGCTTGCCGCAGTCACAAAAACCGTATCAAAACGACTCGCCTTCCCTTTGCCAAAAGTCAGAGTGTGTAATTTCGAGCGGTGCGGAAGGACTTCAAACCGACGCCTTTGACAAATACGCTCCCATGATTTCCGGGGCTAGAGGAAACAAAAACTTCATCCGGCACGTTCACACCAATTCCCTAATTCTCAAGAAAGTCTTGCCTCAGCCGCCTACCAAGGGCATTCCAAAGGGGTTATGCCATCCCAACTTGATAGCCTGAAAGACTTTACAACCGTCGTCGCCGACACGGGTGACTTCGCCTCGATGCAGGAATACCAACCGCAGGACGCGACCACCAATCCATCTCTCATTCTGCAGGCCGCCAGTAAGCCAGAATACAAATCTATCGTTGAGAAGGCGGTGGCCGAGAATAAGGATTCCGGGCTCTCGGGAGCCGCGCTCGTCGAAGCCATCATGGATCGGGTCCTAATTCTTTTCGGTCTCGAAATCCTCAAGATCGTTCCCGGTCGCGTCTCCACCGAGGTCGATGCCCGTCTCTCCTTTGACAAGAAGGCCACCATCGCCAAGGCGAAGGAACTCATCGCAGCCTATGACGCCGAGGGTATTTCCAAGGACCGCATCCTCATCAAGATCGCCTCAACCTGGGAAGGCATCAAGGCCGCCGAGGAACTTGAAAAGGAAGGCATTCACTGCAACCTCACTCTTCTCTTCGCCTTCGCTCAAGCCGTCGCTTGCGCCGAGGCTGGGGTCCAACTCATCTCGCCTTTCGTGGGTCGAATCTACGACTGGTATAAGAAAGAAACCGGCGAGGAATACTCCGGCGACAACGATCCCGGCGTGCAATCCGTAGCCAAAATATACAACTACTACAAAAAGCACGGATACAAGACCGAGGTCATGGGGGCTTCCTTCCGGAACGTCGGCCAGATCACTTCTCTTGCCGGTTGCGACCTTCTCACTATTTCCCCGGGGCTCCTTGAGGAACTTCAAAATGCCGACGGTCCGCTTGAGCAGAAGCTCAACGCCGATGCACCCGACAGCGATCTCAAGAAGATCGCTCTTGATGAGAAAGCCTTCCGCTTTGAATACAACGAAGATGCCATGGCGACCGAGAAAACGGCGCAAGGCATCCGCGCCTTCTCTGCGGACATCGTGAAGCTTGAGGAGCTCATAAAGTCGATGGTATAAACAAGTCCCGCTATGTTCCAAAAGCCCGCATCACCTAATGCGGGCTTTTTTTGTATCCTCGCGCCATAAAGAATTTTGTTCCAATCCTCGTTTTATCATCGGAGGAATTTCCGGTTATTTCCTGCGACCTCTGGGTTGGGAGGAAAAGCCTTACCATCAGGTCATGGCTATGGAGACTCTAAGTGAAGTGACGAGAAAGGAGTTCCCACCACAATCTCTACTAAGCTTTCACCTGCCCTTCCCCTCGAACGCGATATTGGTAGGAGGTCAGCTCACGCAGTCCCATCGGCCCACGGGCATGAAGCTTATCAGTGGAGATTCCGATCTCGGCCCCGAAGCCAAATTCCTCGCCGTCACTGAAACGGGTTGAGACATTGTGGAAGACACAGGCTGAATCGATCTGGCTCAGGAAGGCATCCGCCATCTCCCTGTTTTTCGTGACAATCACCTCAGTGTGTTGCGAGCTATATTCGTTGATATGATCAATGGCCGCCTGCATTGAAGGAACCACTTTGATCGCCAAGATGTCGTCGAGATATTCCGTACTCCAATCCTCTTCGGTGGCTGCCTTGGCCTCGATCATCTTACGAGTTGCCTCATCGCCCCTAAGTTCGACATCCTTCGCGCTGAGAACTGCGGCAACCATGGGAAGGAATTGTTCGGCAAGCGCTTCGTCCACCAGCAAAGTTTCTAGGGCATTGCAAACACTCGGTTTCTGCGTCTTGGAATCGACAACAATCTTCACCGCCATTTCCAGATCTGCTTCCGAATGAATGTAAGCATGGCAGATGCCATCATAGTGTTTGATGACGGGCATCCGGGCCAACGAAACCACCGTTTCAATGAGTCCTTTTCCGCCCCGTGGAATGATAAGGTCGAGATACTTATCCATCCCGGCCATCACTGCGACGCTTTCGCGATCGGTGAATGGAATGAGCTGAATAGCCCCTTCGGGAAGCCCCGCTCTTTCTCCGCCTGCTTGCAGCGCATCGGCAAGTGCACGGTTGGAATGGATCGCCTCCGAGCCCCCACGAAGAATGGTGGCATTTCCGGACTTCAGACAAAGCACCGCCGCATCACTGGTGACATTCGGGCGACTTTCATAAATGATTCCAATCACCCCGATGGGAACGCGGAGCTGCTGAATTTGAATGCCGTTCGGTCGATCCCATTCGCTCAAAATCTCACCGACCGGATCAGGCAAGGTCGCAACCTTTTCCACCCCTGCCGCCACCGCTTCGAGCCGGTCAGGGTCGAGACGCAATCGATCCAGCATCGCGGACGTCAATCCCCTTTCCTCTCCGGCAGCGATATCCCTGCCATTGGCTTCGAGAATCTGCGGAGCGGCATTACGAATCCCGCCCGCCATGGCGAGCAGGATTTCGTTCTTCTTCTTTTCAGAAAGAATCGCAAGTGCAAGCGCAGCCGCCCGGGCCTTTTTGCCCATGTCATAAACCTGATCTTTGATTTCCTCGCTGGTCATCTGCGCAAAAACTAACCCCCTTCGATAAAGAAGGCAGCGTTAAAAAATCACCCTTGCAGCACTTTTTCACCTTCGCTCTTAGCGATTACGAGAGCGCAGCAGCTGTCACCGAAAACATTGACTGCCGTGCGGGACATATCCAGAAGTCGATCCACCGCAAGAAGAGCAATGACCGCCGTTTCGGCACCCGGGATGTTCGAGCTCGTCAGAATAATCATGATCGCCACAAGCGAAGCTGAAGGAATTCCGGCCACTCCGACGCTCGTGAGAAGAGCGCTGATCACCACCATGAACTGGGCCACGAGCGGCATATCCACTCCCATCACCTGTGCCACAAAGATGACCGCGACACATTCGTAAAGCGCGGTACCGTCCATGTTAACCGTTGCCCCCAGTGGCAACGTGAAACTTGCCGTGGATTTCGAGACACCCGCATTATCTTGAATGCATCGCATTGTGACGGGCAGAGTCGCCGAGGAGGACGCGGTCGAAAACGCCGTCAAAAGCGCGGTCCGCATTGCCCGGAAGTGATCGAGAGGATTCACTCCAGCAAGAATTTTGATGACAAGTGGCATTACGACAAAGAGATGAAGTCCAAGAGCCAGCAACACGGTGAAAAAATATTTCCCGAGTGCCAAATAGAGTTCTCCACCGGTCTTATAGACCACCGGAACGATGAGGGCATAGATTCCAATTGGAGCGAGGGCCATGATGGCCTGCGTTAGCACGATCATCACATCGTTGAGCGACACAAAAAAGTCCCTAAGCGGCGAAACCTGCCTGAGGGGCAATCGAGTCATCGCAACCGCAAAGAGTATACTAAAGAAAATGAGTCCAAGCATCTGGCCATTCACAGCGGCAGCCGAGGCAACATTTGTGGGAACCATGCGAAGGAAAAACCCTGAGAGTTGGGCAAAGAAACTCTTCTGGCTATCGCCCTCGGACTTGGCATTTTCGACCTTGGCCTTTTCTTCGTCAGTCGCCTCATGATTATCAAAGGCCGCCCGAACAGTTTCGTTGGGAACTCCGTCCGAAAGTCCGGGTTGGATGACGTTCACCAGAACGAGCCCCAGACAGATCGCAAGCAAACTGGTGACGGCATAAAAACCGGTCGTCTTTCCGAGGAGTCGCCCAAAGCCCTTGACCCCATGAAGGCTGGTAATACCTGCAATCACTGAAGAGACCACCAAGGGAACGATGATCATTTTAAGAAGATTCAGGAAAAGCTTCCCGACCACTTCACAGGTCATGATGACTCCATTGACAAAATCCGTGGCAATTCCTGGTTCTTTCCCCATGCCGCGAAAAAGGAGGCCCATCAAGGTGGCCAGAACCAGGGAAAGGAGGATTTGCCAATGCGGTTTGATCTTCACCGCAGTAAGCTAGGACTTCCGGCCTGCGACTCCAAGGAGGAAGCGCACTTGTTGACAATCTCCATCCAACCGGGCGGCGAACCGCATGGCATCGGTCATAACCTTGCCAACAAGAGTCGTTACAATCGAATCAAGGGCTCCCTCACGGGGGGGCATCTCCAATCTACTGGCCTCTTTGCTCAGCAAGTGCCGGTTCCAGACTTTGGCAAAGCTTAAGGAAACCCGTTGGTAGATCACATCACGGAGACTGCTATTAGTAATCCCAGCAGCAGTCGACATGGCCGAGTCGAAATCCCCGGTCTCGGCAAAAACTTCCGCAACCAACCGTTGGGCCCGGGCTTTTTCACGGGGACTTTCAACACGGGACAGTTCACGACTGGCGACCCGCAACTACGACTTTCGATTTGAGCAACTTCCAAAAGATCGATATTTCAGATTGCCGTGATTGCTTCTGGTGATGATCGCGCTAGTGTGCCGACTTGCAGTCGTACCCGGTCATCCGCCGTTTTCTTCCAGCCATCCTACTGACCTTACTCGGTCTGGGGTTGGCGACTTTTCTCGCTCCTCGTGAAGTTGTCGAAGTCAGAGATCATTTGACAGGATTTCCCGACTCGGACGCAACCGCACACCTCTTAAGACCAACGGTCCTCGCTGCTCTCTGTCTCATTCCAGCGCTCGCTGCGCTTTACTACGGAATAGTCGGAGCGATTGACCGTTATCTGATCAGGCAGTTCATGGGGGCCTTCCTCCTCTGCTTTTCTTCTCTTTATTCCATTTGGCTGATTTCTGATCTCACAAACAACATTGGAAACTTTCGCGAAAGTGGAAACACCATTGACTTTATGGTGAAATATTATGCGGCGACTTTTCCCAAGGTCTTCGTTGAATTTGCTCCTTTCGGACTTCTTTTGGCGATGCTCTACTCATTGGGCAAACTTTCACGTGGTCAGGAAATTGTCTCAATCATTCAGACTGGCCGAGGAGTTGTCCGATTGATTTTCCCTCTCATTGTCATGGGGCTTATCGTCAGTTTAGTCTGTCTCGGATTTAACTATCGCTGGGCGCCTTCAGCGTCGGGATACCAGGAGGCTCTTCTCGAACAAGCCGAGATGGGATCACTGAGCAAAGCCCGCAATGTCGTCTATTCGGCCGGAGAAGAACGGCGACTTTGGCTGGTGGGAAGTTTTCCTTACGAATACCATCGTGGAGAACCGCTAAAGAACATCATCATTCGTTCGTTTACCCCTGAAGGAAAACCCGAGGGACGATTGGAAGCAAAATTAGCGGAATGGGATCGTGAGACCAACAACTGGACATTCACGGGCGTGAGTAGATGGGACATGACCCATCGCCTGATAACTCCCGACGGATCAAAGGGCCCAATTTCTCCAAAACTTGAGAAAAACATCCAAGATCCCCTTGTCATGACCCAGTGGCCGGAAACTCCGTGGAAGCTGATCAAGCCGGGCCTTCGAGCCGAGCAATTGGGTATCCCGGGACTCTATAGCTGGCTGGTGCAAAACCGTACCTCCGAGTGGGGAAACAAGAGGCGCTTTTTGACACAGTGGCACTATCGCTGGGCCCAGCCCGGAATTTGTCTGGCCATTGTTCTTCTGGCAGCCCCCTTGGGAATCGTTTTCAGCCGTAGAGGAGCAGCAGGAGGAATTGCTCTCGCGATCTTCATGTGCGCAGGAATTATGTTCTCTTCGACCGTCTTTCTCGCCTTGGGAGAGTCGGGCTATATTCCACCTGTTTGGGCAGCTTGGGGAACCAACATCCTTGCAACCTCCGTTGCTTTACTGCTGATTCAGCTACGTCTGGTCGGTCGTCCAATCTACCAAACCCTTCGGAAACTTTTACCTGTCTAATCCAAATCCATGAAAGAACCCTGGAGCATCAAATCGCGTGCCCGTGAATGTGCCGCCACCGAAACAAAATTCGAAGCCGGTCAAAAAATACGCGCTGCCATTTTTCCTGACCCCGATTCGTCAGGTTATTTGCGCAAAGATTTCACCTTGGAAGCCTGGAATCATCGTGAAGATGAGGGCTCCCCTTTTTCTACCTGGATAACGACTTTCGAACCACCGATAGCAGAAGAAAAGGCTGAAGATGTCGTCGACCAGAATCCAGAAAGTTTGCTACGCAAGATGATTGAGGACGATGAAGAGCATACCGAGAACGCCCGATATATCCTTGCCGTGATGCTTGAGCGTCAAAAGCTTCTTAGAGAAACCGACACCCAGGAAATTTCGTCTGGAATCCTACGTGTCTACGAACACCGGAAAACTGGAGACGTTTTCATCATCAAGGACCCGCAGATCCCCCTCTCAGACGTCGACAGGATACAAGAAGAGGTAAAGCAACTTCTCGATCCTGAGCCTGAACCCGAGCTGGAATCACAAGGAGAACAAGCGACACTGCCTGAATCCGCTGACGCCCCACCCACCGTGACTAAAGATTCACTGAAGGAGCAAATCGCAGACGTTCCTGAAGCAACGACCGACGAGGAGGAATAATGCTTCCGTGGTTCCAAGACCAGTTTCCTGTCTACCTCGCTCCCATGGCGGGAGTCACCGACGTGAGCTTTCGGACCCTCTGTAAAGAGTTGGGTGCGGATGTCATGGTGACTGAATTCGTCTCAGCGGAAGGGATCATGCAGGCTGATCATCGAACAAGAAAGTACACAACCTTCACTGACGAACAGCGGCCCGTCGGAGTTCAGCTTTTTGGCGCCGACGGAGCGCGCATGGGCGAGGCCGCAAAAAAAATCATCGATTGGAAACAGCCTGACTTCATTGACCTCAACTTTGGTTGCCCGGTCAACAAAGTGGTTTCGAAAAATGGTGGATCATCGCTTCTGAAAGATTGTCCGCTTCTCACTGACACCGCCTCGAAGATTGTTAAAGCAGTTGGCGACCAAGTTCCCGTGACTGGAAAAATTCGTATTGGTTGGGACCAACAATCGATCAACGCTCCACATGTTTGTCACCTTCTCGAAGACTGCGGCATTCAGGCTGTTGCGATTCATGGACGAACCCGCTCCCAGGGATACCGGGGGGAAGCCGACTGGGAAGTGATCGATGAGTGCTCTCAATCAGTCAAAGTCCCGGTGATTGGAAACGGTGACATTGACTCGGCGGAAATCTTGAAACACCGCAAGGAATCAACCTCTGTCTCTGGCATCATGATTGGCCGGGCCGCCATGCAGAATCCCTGGATTTTTTCTGAAGTTAAAGCGTATCTCGAAACCGGAAACCTTCCTCCCCGCCCCAGTATCACTGAAAGGTGGAGTTTTGTCCTTCGCCATTGTCGACTTGCAGTGGAATCAGATCGGTATGGTGAAGAAAAACACACACTCATGGCGATGAGATCAAGGCTCATGACCTATTGCAAAGGCTTTCCGGGGGCAAAACCCCTTCGGCAACTCCTCTCCCAAGTGATCTCGATTGCAGACGTTGAGGAAATCGCGGAACGCAGTCAGACTTTACGTGAAGAAAATTCCGAGCACCCTCCTGCGAATTAGTTCAGTAAATTTTAAAATAAAGTTTATTGAACTAGATTCGATTTAGAATTATCGTAAAACACATCATGACTGTGCGCCCTTTTGTCTTCTTCGTGTTTGCGAACGCCTCTCCCGTCTTTGGTGCCACGGTCAACGAACGCATCGACCGGCTTGAAGCTAAAGTTTCCGAGATCCAGATGCTCTTGAATCAGCTGAATAAGAGAACTCTTGCATCTCAGAATCGCCCCGCCGGCGAGCCTTCCAATCAAGGTTGTTATCAGGCCCGCTCGGGCGACTCGTATTGGTCGATCGCCAGACGATATAAAATCTCAGTCACTTCACTGGAGCGAGCCAATCCGGGCATCAAGCCCCGAAGGATCCCCATTGGGAAGCATCTCAACATCCCTGATCAGCCCCCTCAAAGCCCAAACTTTCCTTCCAAAGTCGCAGCAGGTGCCAATGGGAAATACACAGTTAAAAAAGGGGACATTCTTGGTCACATCTCCGAAGCACACGGAATTCGTCTTCATCAGTTAATTACAGCGAATCCCGGCCTCGACCCTCTTCGACTCAGAATCGGTAAGGCTCTCAACATCCCCGGGAAGTTCCAAACCCAACCAGTGAAGACCGAAAAAGCGGCCAAAACACCGGCAGAGCCCGCCCCACCAAAGACTCCGGTTGAGGAGAAAAAAAATCCCTATCTCACTGCAAGGGAACCTGAAATTCGTCGCGTGGCCAAAAATCTCCCATCCCTGTCAGTGAGCAAACCGGAACTGGTCATTGTTTCCAAAAACAGCCGTCTCTCTGAGATCGCCGGGCGGCATCAAACGACTGTCGCCAGGCTCAACCAGCTCAATAACGTCGAACTCAGCCCAGATCAAATGATCAAGACCGGCTCCCAACTATATATTCCGGGACGCTAGTAGGCTTTCACAACGGGGAGCCTTTCCTAGTCTGAGACCGATGGAAAGTTACGAGGTTTTCAAAGATGCCTTCAAAAACAACAACCCGAAGGTCATAGCGAGCAAATTGGAAAATTTCCTAGCACTTGTTTACAAATTGAGCCTAGGAGCAATCCGAGATTGCGGTAGTGGCTCCCGAAACCCTTTGGGTCGGTTGAAGTGCTATGGCGAAGGGGGCGCGTTGCTGTGAAGAAGGCGACTTTGAGAAAATGGAAGTTACGAAGGCCCAGGAACCAGCTCCCCCAAAAACACGCTCCTAGGAAATCTTATTTATTCTGTGATCCCGATTGCCGGGTTTGTCGGCTCGGGCTATAGCTTTCGCCGATGTCTCAATCAGTCCGCACACGCTTCGCGCCATCACCCACCGGATACCTTCATGTCGGAGGGGCCCGTACCGCACTCTTCAATTGGCTCTTTGCCAAGCACCACAGAGGGACATTTGTCCTTCGCGTTGAAGACACTGATGCCGCCCGAAATACCGAAGAGGCCCGCACCGCCATCTTTGAAGGACTCAAGTGGATGGGCCTGGACTGGGAAGGGCCGGGAAACGAAGGAACAGTGGGACCCTATTATCAATCCCAACGGAGCTCGATCTACGAAGAGTGGTTCGAGAAACTCGTCACCTTGGATCGAGTCTACGAAGACGATGGAGCCTGGAGATTCCGCTTCGAACGCAAGCCGGTTGAAATGCACGACCTCGTTTGTGGAGATGTCGTGATCGACTATACTGATAAATCCAATACTCCCGACATGGTGGTAAGGCGTTCAGATGGCTCATTCGTCTTCCACTTCGTGAATGTGGTCGATGATCTCACCATGGGAATCACCCACGTGATTCGGGGAGAAGATCACCTCATGAACACGCCAAAGCACCTTCAGTTGATCGAAGCATTTGGCGCATCCCCTCCTGCCTACGCCCACATTCCCTTAATTCTAAATGGTGATGGATCCAAAATGTCCAAGCGGGACGAAGGAGCTGCCCTGGGAGATTATCCGAAACAAGGATTTCTACCCTCCGCAGTTGTCAATTTCCTCGCTCTTCTCGGGTGGTCACCCAAAGATGAGGGAGAGATTTTTTCGGCAATCGACCTTGTGAATAAATTCTCGCTCGAGTCCGTCAACCGGGCGCCAGCCCGCTTTGATCCTGAAAAATGCCGCTGGGTCAATCAGCAGCATCTCATGAAGCTAACACCCGACGAACTCCTTGCAGCCGACAACTCGGAAGCCACGAAAGAAATGCTTCTCTCGATACAGGAGAAGATCTCGCTCCTGACCGAAATTCCTGATGCCGTAGCCTTTTATCTCGATCCTGATTTTACAATCGACGCCACCGCACTTGATAAGGTTAAGAAGAACGAATCCGCCGCATCTCTTCTCAAGAACCTCACCGAGCGCTTTTCCGAGCTTACAGATTGGACTCTTGCTAAAGAAGCCATCGGGGAAACGGCAAAGGCCAATGGCGCCAAGCCGGGACAGTTGATGTTCCCGCTCAGAATCGCCCTTTCCGGGAAGTCAGGCGGACCTGATCTTGGTGCCATTCTCGAGATTCTCAAGAAGGACGAATGTATCCGCCGCCTCAATCGATTCAGCACTCTTCTCTCATGAAATATTTCACCCTCGACCAACTCGTTTCCATCAATGGTGATGGTGAGAACCCAGCCCGATACGCAGTCATCGGCAACCCCGTTGCCCACTCCCTCTCTCCCCAACTTCATCAACCCGCACTCGACGCACTTTCCGCAAAGGCTCGATACATCCGAGTGGAAGTAGAACCCGGACAGGTTTCCACGGCATTCGATAAAATGTATGCCGCAGGAATAAGGGGCATCAATGTCACCGTCCCCCATAAACTAGAGGCCCTTGAATCATGCCACACGGTCAATCCTGCCGCGAAAATAATGGGAGCGGTCAACACCATCGTCTTCGATTCGAATGGCCTCAGGACCGGGTTCAATACAGACGGCCCCGGATTTACCCGGGCGATCAGGGAAGACTTCGGAGTGGATTTAGGAGACCTGAAAGTAATCATTATTGGCGCAGGTGGAGGTGCCGGACGCGCCATTGCTACGCAGTGTATTGCTGAGAACTGCTCCCAGCTGATTCTTGCCAACCGGACAATTGAGAAACTCGCTCCCATCAAAAAAGAACTCACCACAATGGCTCACCGCGACGCTCTTGAGGGGCCACGAGACCGAATCGAAATAATCGCACTGGATGACCCAGATTTGGAAGAAGCCATCGCAGCCAGTGAACTCATCGTCAACACCACCTCTGTTGGCCTAAAGTCAATCGATCCATCTCCATTTCCAAGTCATTGGGTGGAGCCTCATCACTTGGTTTACGACACAATCTACAACCCGGCAAAAACCCGGCTTCTCAGAGATTCTGAGATCCAAGGAGCAAGAACCGCCAACGGACTCTCGCTCCTCCTTCACCAGGGAGCCCTGTCCTTCGAATACTGGCTCAATCGGGACGCCCCGTTGGAGGCAATGCGAAACGGTATTAAAAATGCGACTAAGGACTGACCCAACCACTATGAAGGAATTCCACGATTTCGAAGATTCCCTTCTCGCCAACATCAGGGAGGTGACGCACCCGAACCGTCGCTTTTTGATTCTTCAGCGGGGGCTCATCTGTGACAAAACTCCCATATTTAAGCATGAGCTTAAAGTCCCGGTCGATAGCCTTACTCCTTTCAGTGTTCAGGGGGACATAAGCGAGAATATACTCATCGCTCGCATCGCCGGTTAAAACATAGCCTGAGTACTCAATTTGCCCAAAGCTCTGATCAAAGGAGGTTTTTTTTCCCACGAGGCATCGAAGAAAAATCGGCTTTCTCGGTATTTTTTCTGCAATCTCCGCCACTCCCATCTCTGACCAGCCAGTCGTAGCGTCCCAATCCAACAAGAGCTTTTCGTCCTCGTTCACAAAGAAAACCTGAAATGGATCGCCACCTTGTCTCGTTCCCGAAACTCTCAGATACCCACGTTCTTTTGCTCCGGAAATTTCAGAGGAATAGACGACCATGGGCGTCCACGAAAAATTAGACAACGGGTTTGTCAGGAGATCATGACCCCATGATTCCAACTTGATTGGGTTCAGTGCTCTAAACGGAGAATCGCGAATCATTTTCTCTATCGAATCTAGCTTCTCAGCTTTGTTCACGACATTGATAATTTCCACCGCCCCGTCCAATACTTTTATCGAGTTTCCATTGAACCACCCAAGCGGACCATCGCCAGAATCAAAACCGTTCAGGGCTCCAATACCGACATCAATATTCACCACCGGTGACTTCTTGAGCCTTGGATCATCCTTTGCCCAGTTTGCAATTCCTACCACAATCGCAACAACCGAGCCAATTAGTCCAACGAGAACTATCCACAACCATGAAGAAGAACGTTTATTGGTCCCCCAAACGTCGTCAAGGGGACGATCATCTTCCTTGTTTTTCTTGAGCCTACGAACCTGTTCGGCAAGATCTACGGGGCCGTAGTCGTCGCCTTTATCCTGCATTCCGATCAGGAGATCCTTGGCCTTCGCGAAAAGTGAATTGGCATTCTCCTCGGAATCCGAGGAACCACCTGACGGTTTCTCTCGCCTCTTTCTGACACGCCGTGTCTTACGAACCATTCCCTCCGGAATCTCTTCATTAGACTCATTTTGTTCTTTTTCACTCATACGACTCAATCAGAGACCTCGGTATTGATTTTTTTAGAAAGATTTTCCTCAGCTCTATCGCTCGCCTCTTTCAGAGCTTTACGGTGGAATTGCTGGATCGCTTCTCCAAACCACGACACCCCAATGACATCCTTTAGAACCATGATGCTTTCATCCCGTTTATTCTTTTCCCAGGCCAATTCCACCGTGATACGGAGGTAGTTGTCCCTACCTGGATCGAGGATTTTGCTCAAGCTATTTCCATAATAAGGGGCTTCCCCTGAAAGATGATTCTCCCAAAGCTTCAAAAACTCCCGCCCTAGGTCGCTATCGGTCTTCACTTCCACCTCGGGAGATACAGTATCCAAATACTCGTTGTTCTTCTCCAGAAAATCGGGAGGACGATAAAAACTCAGGTAAAACTTCTCAGTCTGATCCGCAGTCTGGCGTTTTCGAACCAACAGACGAAAAACCCCCTTATCCGAACCGAGCTCGGATCGAAATCTTGACCAAGGTTCGGTCGAGTAAGGCGCGAAATTTTCCCAGTCGATCCTCCAGGCATCTCGATCCCAGATATGAACAGCTGCAAACCGGTTACCTTGCCTGTCCTGCCAAATCGTCTCGATGGCATAATCTCCTTCTGAAAACGTCAGCACATTTGCACCTATCACGGCCATTTGGGGCATTGGCCTGGGGAAAAAAACGGGCTTGGGAAATGGGTGAATCCGACCATGCCTTGCAAACTCCAGTGATAAATTCGCCGAGTCGGCAATATACTGTTCACGCCCCTCGTTCGTCGGATGGCTTATGAAATTTAAAAATTCGGCTTTTACGGGATCCAAAAAACGCCTCAGAACTTCTTTTTTTTTCGCGGCGACAGTAAGGTCACCCCCCTGTTCTTCCTCGGAGATTCTCTCATCATTCTTCCCCATTTTAAAGAGAGCAAAGATAATTCCGATCACACTCAACCATCCGACCAGAAACAGAATCAACCCCTTATTTCTCTCCTTCTTGGCCCGCTTCTTTCGTCGTCGGACTCTGCGAGAGCCATCCGGCATCATTATTTCCAGGTCTCCCTCGGTCCCGATCGCCTCGTCGGCAACCTCTTGAATCGGCTTGACGTTGACAGCGGCAGATTCCACCGCCCTAACCGCCAAAACGGGGAGTTCTTTTTTCCCGGTAAGATTTCGCATCACACTGCTCTTCCTGTTCCCTATTGCCCCCCTCGGCACCTGAACAGGTTTGGCAGAAGCCGTAGCAGATTTTACGGAGGTTCCAAATTCATGCTGACACTTCCCGCAGACAATGCCCTCTTTCAAGGACTTCTCGCTGCGAACCACCGCCTCACAAGAGGGGCAAATAAAGACTCCGGGTTTTCCACTCATACGCTTGCTTGATTAATACTATGCTAAATTTTTTCCCCCAGCGTCAATCTTGAGAACTTGAAAAAAGAGCCTCCGTCGCTCGTTGCACCAACAGGGCCGCCAGCGTCTCGGTTGCTTTGTCGAGTTCCTCGACCGTGGTCTTCAAAACGCTAACTTCTTTTTTTTCAAGCGCTTGCTCAACCCGCTTGCGTGCTTCCTTGATTTCCTGAACCTCAGAATCATCCAGTAATTCCCCAGCTTGCTCAAGGGCCACCTCAACCGCGGGGATAAGCTCCTCGGCCTTCATGCGCGCTTCCTCAAAAACCCGAGCCTTCATATCTTC
>Ga0308005_10000413_pt1 | contig 15899 bp, 14 predicted proteins | sample Neamet67_FD_203142 | JGI IMG/M metagenome (GOLD analysis project Ga0308005, IMG submission 203142) | Marine microbial communities from water near the shore, Antarctic Ocean - #67 | ecosystem: Environmental > Aquatic > Marine > Unclassified | place: Southern Ocean | collected 2014-06-07 | reverse complement strand
CGTGAATGATGGCTCGCAAATTGTATCCAAGCGGTTCTTTGAATCGGCAGTTACGCGGCAATTGGTCGAACACGTACATAACCAATCCGTATCGTGTACGTGGTGGATAATTTGATGGGATTGTAACGGGTTGTTCCGACGCATCATCAAATATCAAATATTGGATAAAAAAATTGATTTACATACATGTGTGTATATATATACAAACATACACGCACACATGTTGCATGCTGAAGAAGGCAACGCATCCGTAACAGACTTTGATATTGATGATGCATGGGACACGTTTTCCATGGGGATGGATGAGGGGTGTGATGTGTTGGTAGATACACTGGAATCGTCAAATGATCCAAGCGCATATGCAGAGTGTCCCGAACCAAGTCCGCTCAAGGTATCTACAAAGACAAAGATCGCGTATATTGAGCCCCACCTTGACGTGTATGATTTATTCTGGAAAATTCCTATTGTTCCCTACCATACCCCAACCCAGGGCACTGTCAAAAAGGAGATGAAATGTAATTCCAATACGAAGGAGGAGTTCGCGGATATGTTCCGTCGGTGTGAAAACGAGGAGTATGTGAGATTTCATATAGTGAAACATATTGACAAAACCACGGGAAACATCCATTTCAAGGATGTGCGGAAAATCATATCGGGTATATCCAAGCACGACGTGATTCATAAACGGGGGAAGCAGAAGAGCGCGTTCTTCAACTGTATAGTGGTTAATATCCGCCTGAGAATTGGCGATACGTTCAAGGAGTATCACATCAAGTTATTCAATTCGGGAAAACTCGAGATGCCTGGAACCCACGAGCCAGGCGTGTATGAGGCGGTAGTTTCATACATATCAAAGATGATTACAGAAACGACGGGGATACACACCACCGTACTGAACCACAACCATACCGCGCTAGTGAACTCAAATTTTACTACTAATTTTCACATTGACCGTGATAAATTGATGAATCGTCTCAAAACGTACGACATAATTTCGTCTTTCGACCCGTGTTCCTACCCTGGGGTACGGAACATTATCCGATTTAAGAATATATTCGCCGCTTTCCCGGAATTGAATGACATGGGGCTAGATGTTAATTTGGAAGATACAATATCCTGTATGATATTTAGAACTGGTAGTGTGCTACTTATAGGAAAGTGTTGCGACGTGATGTTGGACCATCTCTACAAATTCATATGCTGTATATTGAAGGCTGAGTACAAGAACATTGCTGTGTAGATTGGTGTGTCATATGATGTGTTGGTAACAGGCTGCTAACACGACATTCGCACCATCTCACTCACGACCGCAGCCTTAATTTTTGTATATATTCAATAGTGGTCTCTTCATCATTGTCCATACTGTACTGTATTATATCCCTCATCACGGGAAGAATTGTATGATTCACCGAATCAACAATTTCCTTTACATTGTGTGGTATATGATCGACTGAATCGTTGTGTGGGATTATCGTGATATCACCGTCAGATGTTATTTTCGATTCGGCAATCTGTTTCAGTAAAACCTCGTACTTTTTGGATACAATGGTGAGAGCCTCGTATATAACGCCCGTATCTTCGTCCACGCAATCAATCATTCCCTTATCGTTCGTGATGGTTTTATCAAGTATAAACATGGATGTATCGAAATTCGTGAATTCGAACAACCCAGGATATATCCCAAACTCCTTGTAGAACTCAATAAAGTACATTGATGCCCTGTCGGTGTGTGTTTTAATGTGTTCCATATCTTTTCCTTGTACCGACAGATAGATGAATACTTTTGATGCGATAAAGAATCCGCACGAAATATTGTTTGAGAATTCGCCCGATTTTTCTATACAGGGTTCATACATGATCCATTGAATGTAATGGTTCATGTTATCGACATATTCCTTGATATATTCAGAGAGCGTGTACTGGTGCATGTGCTGTTGCATGTATATAGTACAGACAAAATTACCACTCCGTCCAAAAATACGCGCGAGATAGAGAATGCGTATATTTTCCAGAATTAAAAGCCATTGAAATACTATAGGAAAATGTCGTCCATTGCCGAAACGAGTACCGAAACCACCATGCCATCCACCTCAGTTATGGCGTATGCCGCCAAAATCGCCATCGTCCAAGACAGACCCATCATGTTGGATTACTGGAAAGATGCGTGCGACGGAACCGCCTTCCTTGGTGTCAATAGTAGTGATGAGAAGCAACTTGTGAAGAGTGAGAGCGAATACACCAGTCCTATAGCAAAGATCTTCACCATTGAGAGTGATTGGATCATTTCCACAGAAAACTCTCTGTACATTGTTCCTGCATCGATAAGCCGTAAGAGAATCTGAGAATATAACACTTGCACCATATCACTTCATATCGAATATGAGGTGATGAAATGTATGGGATCACCCGCTACCAATAACCAACATTACAAAACATTCATTACAAAACATTCATTTTTACATAATATTTTTATATAATTTATAACGCGGGTAGCCTGTTCGGTCATGGTAATGTCGCAAATACATTCGGTAATAACATTATCGGGTAAACGAAGTAGCCCATCCAGCCCGTGAATAGGTTTGTTGCACTGGTTCATTCGCCTCAATCCAACAATTATTATTCTGGATGTGGGTCGCCGACATAGGATGGTCAGCCAGTCGCGCACGTACTCTCCAGATACACGCGCCTCCCACGTGGCATCATATACAAGTATGAAGATATCGTTATTCAGCATGTTCCCGTACGGAGAAACTGCCATATCATGTAAAATATCATTTGCCCCATTGGTTCGCCCAATCCCCGAATCCCAGTAAAACACCAGGATCTTTGTGGATGGATTGAGCCCGCTCTTATCTATCCAGAAATCGTACCCAATGGTTTGGATGGGGGTATTGTATGCGGTGTTCCGCAGGTAATTCATAAATGTTGATTTACCAACCGCCCGATCCCCCACAATCACAACCTTGTTGGTTTTTGGGGTTCCCACACAAACCATTTCAGACGATGACCGCGGATGTGGTGGTACGGGTCTGGACGTTAATTTGAATACATTGAATAGTGACATCACCCTGTTGGATATATAACCGAGTGCACTGGATACCCACGATAACATGGTAGGGACCGATACATTGTATGTATATTATACTTACAATGTATAATTATATGGTGCGAAGAACCATCCGTTTATTTATATTTCAGCATATCGTCCACGCAGTGGTTGGTGTGGAACGTCTCATCGCCGTATACATCTTGAAGTAGCATCCATTCGAATAGTCCACCGCAATATATTTTCACATCTGTGAACCCGAACGAAACCAATTGTTCGTATTTCTTAAATGCCATTGTATCGGCACAATTCAGCCCATACACGATAATCTCTGTATTTTCCGATGAGGCCAGACATCGGTTTATGGTGTCCACTTCGGTTTCCGGAGATAAAGTGTTTTGTATGCGATGAGGTCCTTGCGTGTCGGAAATGGTTGTAATGAGAATCGCATGTGAATGTCGTTTCAGCATATATTCAAAATTTATACATTTGGGTGGGATGGAACCACTGAATGAATTCCCCATGCGCTGTACTAATATGTACTATGTGAAGTATTTACATGAGTATGTGGTGTGACCCGTACAGGATTTAGACACAAAAGATGAGAGAATCGTATGTTGGCTCCAATTTGTATATTTATAATCCTCTTGTTTGTATACGTTCATATTCGGTACCATATCCGTCCAGGAACCGAACCAATCATTTATGAACTGATGGACCCATCGCGAGCCCTTTTACACGATACGATTCACCACAAACAACCGGTGAAATTCAGTACGTCACTGGGTGATGAAATTGGACTGGAATGGGGACAAATTGTTCGCACCCACTCGACCTATCACGTGAATGTGAGCGGGGACGGGGGTGCAACTGTTGTGGAAATGCCCGTGGTTGGACTCAGAGAGGGTGGAGAGGGGATGGATGGTGAGGATGGTGAGGATGGGGCTGACGGCACCGGCGGCACTGACACCACCACCATACACACCACACCCACCAATCACCACCACCTCTTGTACGGGAACGAACGATTCATCGACGAAACATCATTGGCGGAAAAGTTCACCAATGTATCTCATATGCTCCGGCCCCATATGATGACGCGGGCAACGTATGATTTGATTGGTAGTGTGGGCAGTGTGGGTAGCGGGGACACCGACCAACCAACGCACACCCCACACACCCACACACATACTGTCCCCACCGCATCGTCCGCGCACATAACTTACCTGATATGTACCGCGGGATCGGTGAATGTGCGACTATGTTCTGGGAAATATACTTCCCGTATATGCCGCAATGCATCATTGGCCGAGAAGATATCGCACCTATCCTTCTGGGATAATTCTGGGAATATCGTGAATGAAGAATTGCTCGCGCAGATTGATACCCAGGATACGGTGGTTGGACCCGGGTACGCCATTGCGATTCCCGCCCATTGGTGGTACTCGCTGGAACTCTCCCCCGACACATCCGTTGCCATGTTGCGGTACAGATCGGCCATGAATGAACTGGCATCCCTTCCGGAAACAGTGCGGGCAATGGTTGGGTGATGGGAGGCGTTGGACGGGGTACAGCGACCCCCAAGCGCAATTGGGGCCGCCGACCACCCACAGTAAGATAATTCTACATAATAACATATATCATATAACATATATGATATATCATACACAACGTCGTATGGGGTGGTCGGCGGCCCAACGCCCCCCATTACCCAAACGAAACGGTAATCTCCACATCATCTTTGCGAATTGCCTTTGACGCGGATACGGACAATTCTTCCCGCTTCTTTCGGGTTTTGTTTGCATCGGTCCCGCCTGGTTTACGTTTAGCGGTCCCGTTCCGCGCGTTCATATCACTCTCTATATCCACTTTCTGTTTCTCAATGTACTCGATGATCTCATTCTCAAATGCCCATTTGAAGAAATTCAATTGTCCAATGGTGGTTTGGATGTTCGTGTCATTCTCATAAGGAATCGTGATCCGATCCCAGCGACAGAATGGATCGAACCGGCGTTTCGAGTAGGATTTCAATTTCAATTTATAGTCCCCGTACACCTTGAATCGACGGCGGTTGGATAACTGATAGATAGTGTAATGGGTCTTGGAATAGTTGGTGACGAACCAATCAATGACCCGCAACGATGTTTCCGACTCGCCATTGATGATGGATAGCATACGTTCCATGTTATTGGACGACTTGTAGTAGCGGAGTAAATTGTTAAGCAATAGTTCATTTTGTGTAGTGAGGGTGGCGTTCATCATATGGTATGTTCGCGATAAATCATTAGGTTGTTTTATGCACTTTAGCCAATGGCTTCAGTTTCTTACATTCCGAAAAATAGCCATTCATGTTCTTCACAAACACATCATGGGCCATCGTCCCTCTCTTCAAATTACAACCAAGGCATGCAATGACTGTATTCTCATTGGTATGGGGTAACATATTATCAATACGGTCCAGGGTCCATTGGGACGAGTGTGTGGGGGGTGAGTGGGCGGGATCCGAATCGATCGTCCCACACATCCCCCCCACCCCCATCATGTGTTCGCAATAGCAACATTTGAGGGCCGATCCAATCAGTTTATGCGTCGTTTCCTCTATAGTCGCATTATGGGTTGGATCGCGCCCCATCGCCGTATCCTGAGCGACGTACCCCCGGAGTTTTGATTTGATGTGACTGGTTACTCGGCGAACCATATCCTCGCCCGTACAATGCCCCATGTAGATTTTGGATAAGATGGAGAGAGATTCACGAACATGTTGTTTAGGAATTGTGGTGTCAATAGGTTGTGCCGCGCCGACCCCAACATTCCGGACAAGTTTCCTAGCACTGCGTTTGGATAGCATAATGTGTTTTGACTTTGGTGGCATTAAAAATCTCAATATACTATATAATGTCATTTATTAAGAATATAGGAACCCGCGCTGAAGTGTGGCACGGAACTGCTAAACAGACCTCTGGGCGATTAATGAAATCCCAATTGATGATGAATAAGTGGGGACGTCTTGTCTCCAGGAAGAAGCACGGCACTGCGTCCAGGGAGAAGCGACTGGTTAAGGCGGGGTACGGAACCAAGAAGGGATCGTTTGGATGGGTCAGTTTGGATAAGACGGGAAAGAGGCGCAGTGGGTCCAAGAGGCGCAGTGGGTCCAAGAAACATACTAGGAAACGTCGTACCAGGAGGCACTAGATAGTGTGGTGAGTGGTGAGTGGTTGTTCCCGCACAACCCAGTGTAATCTCCTACATGTAATTCATACGTGAGTCAGTCTCATATATGAATTGTATCACCTGGGTAACCCTAACTCTGGGTACACCCCCCTGCCCCACCACCACCACCCGATTGCCGCATGTGACTGGTCGCCTTTTCATTTTGATGTTTCACAAATGATTCAATGTTATGGTAGGGTCTGGGGTGGGATATGGGTGCCCGAATCGCGACAATGGTTGTATCCGTCACAAACTCATTGTTTGAAATGGTGTGCACGGGCACCGATTCTTGGGCCAATATCGCCTTCAAGTCCATTTGCGTCATATCCATCTTGGTGGGGTACTCCACATCCAATGTAAAATAAATATCCCCCTTCTTATCGTACGCTGTATGTTTCAAATGGATCCCGCACCCCTCCACACAATATCGACCCGGTTTCACGGTGGTGGATGAATGGATGGTGATTGGGTATCCCAGTGGGTGAGTGATTGTTCGTGAGAATCCAGCCAACGAATCGTACAGTGTGATTTTTATAGGGGTCCGCAATTCCAAATCAATTGTATTCTCAATTACCTTGTATGTCTTGGATGCGGTGTATACGATTTTGAAAATGAGGTCGCCAGTGGGGGATTTCAGCGATTCGTTTGTCATTCCAGGGAATACGAACACTGCGTTCTCTGGGCATCCAGGGTACACATCCAAGTGCAATACCTCCTGTTTGGATGTCGTTGCATTGACTCCGCATACTTTTCCCAGTCCGCCACACACATCGCACTCGGCCTGTTGTTGCATTACCATCGGCCCCATGGACCGTCTCACCATACGAATTCCTTGTCCCCCGCATGTCGAACACGAAGATATTTTGGTTCTATCTATGGTGGTTCGGGTGATTCCCAGAGTTCGTTTTCGGCCCTTACATACATCTGCCATGGTCAACTGGATGGTCTTCACTATATGTTCGGGCTCAATGCGAGATGTTCGGGAACTCATGGGCATCCCACCCATTCCCGGTATTGGGAACCCTTGCATCCCTTGCATCCCTTGCATCCCTTGCATCCCACCCATCCCACCCATCCCACCACCACCACCACCACCACCACCACCAAAGAACGATGCGAAAACATCCTCATGGCTCATCCCACCCATCCCACCCATCCCACCCATCCCACCACCACTCTCGTCAACCCCTTGTTTTCCGAATTGATCGTACCTTCCGCGCTTCTGGGGATCCGATAACACCGCATACGCCTCGCCAATTTGCTTGAAAACCACTTCATCTCCACCCCTATCAGGATGATGTTTCATTGCCAGTTTTCTATAGGCCTTTTTGATCTGCGTCTCGTCCGCATCGCGGGGAATATCCAGCAACACATAGTAATCGTCGCTCATTAGTGTAATGTGTATTGAAATTTGTAAATGGTTTTTCGTATCACCGATTGTTAATCGTATTCCATCACACCATCAACCAGTCTGTATCTGGTTTGGCGCTTACGCGAGATTCTGTCCTTGTATACGAGTCATTTAAAATCGCATCAATTTCGTCATCTACCGATATACCAGACAAGTTGATCGAAATACTGTCCTGTGGCTCCTCCCGTGACTCCTCATGTGACCCATTCCTCAGATTGAATAATTTATCCATATGAGCCATTTCTAATTGTTTTGTTTTCAACGTCACATCCTTTTCATAATACTCTGTCATGACCGCTTTCATATCGTACATTTGTCCGTTATCCAGACATTTCACTTCACAATCAAATTCACCGCTGAGATCCAGATCCAGATAGTGGTCGGTCGGTTGAATGTGTGATTTGCACGTGGGTGTGTGGGCGTGGGTGTGGGCGTGGGCATGGGCATGGGCGTGGGTGTCCCCGGTCCCATCCACCCCCTCCGATCTACACCAATCGTTATCTTCTATTTCCAACATTATATTTTGGATACCTGGATCCAGCATGTACGATTTGAATATATCGTCAGAGTCATCTTGGTGGAATGCGATGGGTCGTATTTTTGGTTTCGCGTGTACATCATATATCCACGACAGTTCGTTCATTTTTAGTGAATATATAACGCGATATCGCTATATATTCATTCGGGTTATACATCTCACCACCTCACCACCTCATCACCCACTGCACATTAAACACTCATCCGGCTCCACCGCCCCACCACCACCACCACCCCCCCGTTTCTCCGGCTCAATCGTGAATTGTTGCGGTTGGTGCTTTGGTTTGCGACGCAAATAGTACTGCCCCGTCTTCAGACCCTTGGACCACGAATAAAAATGCATGGCGGTCAAATTCTTGTAGTTGGGCTCCTCCACCCATAAATTCATGCTCTGGGATTGACAAATGTACGCCCCGCGGTCCGCCGCCATATCAATCACGTTTCGCATGGACATTTCCCAAACGATCTTGTACCGCTCGCGAATATCTGCAGGAATAGCCGTTATTCGCTGAACGCTACCGTGGTCGCGGATGATCTGGTCTTTCATCGCCACACTCCACAACCCCAACTCCACCAGTTCGCGCATCAGGTGGCGGTTAATCACCACAAATTCCCCTGCATTGGTGCGGCGCGTGTAGATATTGCTGGTAAAGGGTTCGAAACATTCGTTGTTGCCCAGGATTTGGCTGGTGGAGGCAGTGGGCATCGGAGCCATCAGCAGGGAGTTTCTGGTTCCCCACTTAATAACATCCGCCTGTAATTCGTGCCAATCGTACCTCGCACTGGGTTTCACGCCCCACAAATCGAATTGGAATTCCCCGCGACTCAGGGGAGATCCGGAGAAAGATGAGTAGGCACCGACAGTGGTGGGTGGTGTATCTTCCGCAACGGTGCACGCAACGGCCCGCGCAATCTCTGCCCTGGTAGGATGGATCTTATCCATCACATCCATCAATTCTCCATTGGAACCACACATATTATTCACCGACCAATCCCTGTTGTGCGGCACATCATCCCCTGTCCACATCCATGTTTTCTCGTTGTACTCTGGGACGATAGTGTGCGTGATATCATACGCGCGGTCGCGGGCCAGTTCCATGGACTGGGTCATCGCTGCGTGGTAAATCGTTTCAAAGATATCCTTGTTGAGTTGTTTCGCCTCCGCCGACTCAAAGGGCATCCGCATCATTGCGAACGTATCGGCCAATCCCTGGACACCAATTCCAATGGGACGGTGGCTCAGATTACTGCGGCGCGTCTTTTCCGTGGGATAGAAATTCACATCAATCACGCGATTCAAATTAAAGGCAATCACCTTGGCGACCCTATGGAGGGATTCGTGATTGAACGTTGGATTGTACGCCGCGACAAACGCTTCATACCCGTTCCAGTGGGAAGGCGCACATACATCTCCATCACACCGCACCCCCGTGATTTGGGGAACCGTATTCGCCACCACCCCATGGTCCCGCTCAATCATTGTAAACATTTTGTGGCGCATAGTATCATCGTCAACAGACACTACTGTGTGTGGAATGTTGTTCTCCATGAGGAACCGCCTGAGCATCACACAGTACCGGCAATTTGCACGGGAGTACATGGTGAGGTTTGTGTGGTCCCCATTGATGGGTTTCCACACTACAAATGTGGACAGCGCAATTGATGCCAAATTACACACCGCCGTCTCCTTATCGTCGCTGTACTCCATGATTTCCGTACATAGATTGCTGGAACGGATCGTTCCCAGGTTCTGTTGGTTGCTCTTCTTGTTCGCCGCATCCTTATATAGGAGGTACGGGGTTCCCGTCTCCATTTGACTATCCAGAATGGCGTACCACACATCCCTCGCGGGAAGGGTTTTCACCGCCAATCCCTGTGATTCGTAGGATTCGTACAATGATTCAAACTCGGCTCCGTGGATATCCGCCAATCCTGGGGTGCGGTCGGGACAGAAGAGGGACCATTGCTCATTCGCCTTTACACGACGCATGAACAGATCACACATCCACACCGCATAAAACAGATCGCGCGCGCGCTGCTCTTCGTCCCCGTGATTCTTCTTCAGGCTCAAGAACGCCATGATATCGGGATGCCACGGTTCCAGGTAGATGGCGAAGGAGCCATTGCGCTTACCGCCGCCATTGTGAACCAATCCATTATGTAGAGTGTAATCATGTGTTTCCTTCATTTGGAGGTCGTACAGTGTCCCCTTGTACATGGTCTTCTCCACCGACTGAACACGGGTTCCCAACAGATCACCATGTTCAAAAGACTTTGTCCATACACCCGTACATTCCGTTTCGAGTAATTCACAGATACGTTCGGTTTTGGGGATACGGAGACAGTAGGCCAATCTCTTCGCTGTGATCGGGCCTTTCGCCGTATCGTGGGTCTCGCCAATTCTATCGCGAATGTATCCACTGGTCATGACGCGTATACGCAACAACATGTACCGCATGCTTTCAATCAGATTTCTCGATGTGGAATCGAAAACAATTTCGTTTCCAACACATCCGTCGGTATCCATCATCCCCTTCACAATCTGCGATATTTTCGCAAGAGGAAGATTCAACCATCTGGGATGGACGTGCTTCTCCCCATTTGTATCGTAAATATCTGCGTACCTGAACGGCAAACATATGGTCTTGTTCCAACGAATTCGAGCGGTGTTTCCAGTCTCACTCACGTGATATTCCACACATTTCCCCGCCATGTACTGGGTTACACGATGCATCACACGAACCTTCTTTGTCGCGTGAAGGGTGATGTGGCCGGTTTCGATATTGTTCTTCATGTATCCATCGCCCAGAATCACTCCGTACACGTAGCAATCCTCTTCCGTCAAGGCCGTGATATCATGTTCGTGGGTAGGGACCCGGAACAGCATCATATCCTGGTCAGTCAGATCCTTCACATCTTTCCATTCAGGAACACATATCTTCTTCTCCAATCGGTTACGAATCACATCATGGTTCAATCCCTTCGGCTGGTTCGCCACCACGTACACGGGATGTTCGCCTGTGATTTGGAGTGGTTCCATGGAATGCATAGTCTTGATTTGGAACATTTCGCCATCGTACGGATGCTCCAGGACATTTTCAATCACTTCCGCCTTCCCCTCGCTGTTGAGTACACGGGTTTCTCCCGCACATACATTCGCAATACACATTGGTCCCTGGGTGGTGTATATGTAAGTTTCCGGGGTCACACATTGATCAACATAGCGCGCGGTCATATTAAACACCCGCAACATGGGAACAATTCCATTGGAGGTTCCGTTGGTTCCGCGAATATGCGACCCGGTTCCCCTCACATCGTGGATGTGGAGTCCAATTCCCCCCGCCCATTTAGATATCTTACTGCAATCGCCCAAGGTGGAGTAGATCCCATCAATCGAATCGCCCTCCATCCCCAAAAGGTAGCAGGAACTGAGTTGGGGGTGTGGCGTGCCCGCATTGAACAATGTGGGGGTGGCGTGGGTGAACTGTTTGCGACTCATCAGATCATACGTCTCCAACGCCCTATCCAGATCCCGTCCGTGGATTCCCAACGAAACACGCATCCACATATGTTGGGGACGTTCGCGGATCGTTCCATTGGTTCGCAACAAGTACGCGCGTTCCAGGGTCTTCATCCCGAAATAATCAATATCAAAATCACGATGGAACATCATCGCTTCCTGGATGCGTTCCTTGGTGGGTGAGGTGGTTGCGATGGTATGTAAATCGGTGGATATAAGAGGCGAATGCTTGCCACGCACATCGGTAAAATCCCACAACTCACACATCACATCGGCGAATGATTCATCCGTGTTTTTGTGGAGATTGGATACCGCAATGTGGCCCGCCAACATACCGTAGTCGGGGTGAGTTGTCACCATGGACGCGCATTGCTGGGCGACCAGTTCATCAATTTGGGAAGTGGGAATCCCATCGTACATTTGTTCAATCACATTGATGACCAGGTCATGGTAGTTGATTCGTAAATTCGCCGCATCGCCCAGGTCGCGGATACGGCGCATGATTCGGTCAAACTGAATCACTTCCCTCATTCCATTGCGGTTCACCACACACATTTCCGTGTTGGTGGGTGAGGGAGTGGTGGTGGTGGTGGTGGTGGTGGTGGTGGTGGGAGTGGACATGTTTGGGGGTTCACAAGACATACATGATGTATTGTGAAATCTCTATATTGTATTGTGTGTATCGTATATTCATTGTGTAGACAGGAATTTCTCTATCTTGTCCCTGTACTGGGAATGATTCGCTTTCGCAGACTCATATCCAATATCAAACCATGTATCGCAAAATTGGTGTGCCTTGGTAGAAGACATGAACGATGGTAACATTGTTTGGATAAGTGACGATGGGATGGGGTCGGTTGATAATTTACGGACATTCATCACGTGTACGTTTTCCCGGGAAACAAATTTCTTCTCACTCATCATTGTAAATACAAGGGTGGATTTATCACTGTATACGGATGACACGTCGGTCCGTAACGCATCCCCACCACACAACCACGCACACAGTCCATCCCATAAATATATTCCACGATAACTGAGTGGAAATAGCGACCCTATGATGGGTACATTACTAGTGGTTGCAACCACTCGACCGAAATCATCTGATGATTCGGGCGTATCGCATGTAACCATTTCTCCAAACATATTGGTTGCGATTGAAAAATATTTCTCGTTTATGTGGTGCGTTATTCCGTCGTCCTCGCATGTATTGTGATATGTGTATCCAGCCAAATAGCATCCATAGGTTAACGCCCCACATGTGTGCGAATTAATACCACACGCAAGTTGTTGGCCTCGGGAGAGCCAGTACCGCAATGTTTTATGTGTCGGTCCATGAACAGTTGCGATGGAGTATCCGGTAGCATGTCCCCCGCCCGAAATTCCGGCAAACATTATTTCTTTGAACGGTTCTCGTCCATACGTTTCCAATATGAATTCCATAAAACCCATATAATAGGGAGAGTACCATCCAGATGCATCCATCAATAGAAGTTTTCTATCCCCGGGGATAGAAAGGGGTGGTGGGGTTTGGGTGTGTTTAAATTGTTTAAATTTAGCAACACATACCCAGGCAACACATGATGCGGCGAATAGGAATGTATCAGACATACTACGGGTGTATTGTAAAATAATATTATATAGTTTATTGTATTAACGAATGTGTATCAATATAATGGTTATACATTATAGTAACCAACTTATCGTTTTTTCATCTTCTTCCGAGTCTTTCGCCCCGTTCCCCGTTTACTCCGTACACTCACCCGACGGATCTTTGTCCCCCCCACACCCATCCCCAAAACCGTCCATGGTTGTGCGGGCCTATCCCGCAAATATTTCGCCACATTATCCCATTGTACGTGTCGTTTTACAAACGCACTCGCTTTGAATGCGGATCCACACGACGACCCCCATCGGCCCACGAAGGAATTTTGTTTGGAGAGAGAAACATCACAAACCATTCCATCAATCGCCCCTTGCGGTTGGAAGGGGAGAGGACGGGTGGGATCGCTCATGAAGGCGCGGTCGTCCAGGTCGTAGTGGGAACAGCAGGTGCGCGAACACGGATTGGTGCGACCCAGAAACACATCGTGGTGGTCGGCCAGGATCGTCTTTGCAATGTCGGCGGTGAGACGACCACTGTGGCGTTCCATCAATTCCGTGAGTCGCACACGACGCGCCCCCTGGTGGCGGCGCACATCATTGAACCCCGTGTTGGAACTCTCCAGATTCCGGATCCGATCATCGTACGGCGCATTGAATCCAATGTAGAACCCATTCTTGGTGCGCTCGGTGGACACGAACCGGTTCCCCAATTCGATCCGCATGATTTCGTTGGTCGCGCGATCGGCAATCAACCACGCATTGGCGTAATCTCCCCCGTTCCCCGCCCGCAATATTCTCTCGAAATCCTCCAACTGAACCGCATGTTGCACGGCATGCCGGATCCGACAACAACTTGGAACCTTCAACTCCACATTATCGAATCCACCCATGGTAGTTTCCGTCACCACAAACCCTCGACCCCCACCCCAATCTGTTAGGTAAAAATCGGTCCCGCTGGAAACACATCCCGGCGGACACTGCATCAGGATACGTGCACCTTTTGCGGGTGCGATTTCCAGTATCACATTGCAGCATACTCCATCGGAACGATACGTGTCAAATGTATTGTGGGCCACCACAAAACCCTTGTCTTTTGTCATATCGCCCGTGGCAATGAATCCAGTACACCTATCGCGGGTTGTGAGTTTCTTTCGGTTGAATAGTGTGCCCCCGTACTTGCTCTTCAGGGCGGGGGTGCGTGCAACCACATCGGCGAACATTGGTACAATGTAGTCCAACGAATAATAAGTGTTCCAGAAAATCAACTCTTCCATGGAAATCGCGTATTTGCGGGCCGCGCACCCGGCACGAATTCCCTCAATCTCGCGGTATATGTCGCCCCCCTCGTACGTACGTATTGTTTTCCCGTATATTTCATTCACAATCGCACACATCGTATCCAATTCCATCCCGTATTCGTTCATGAGAATCCCATTCATATCGTCCATCACCGCTTTCAGTTCGTTCGCCACTTGGTAGCCGTGGGCGTACCCGCATTCGTATGGCGTTCCCGCGACACTCACTCGAATCCATCCGTTGGTTTCCGTACGAGAACCATGCGATGGTGTCTTTGGACCACTCATTAAAATACCAGTACATTATTATAATGTGCTGGTATTTCGTTTATTTATTTACGCGAACATGGGATTCTAATTTCATTCCTAGGCGTTTAAACATTATCTGATCATCATCCAAACTCTGATTTTTCGTGGTAAGTAACGTATCTCCTGCAAAGATGGAGTTCGCGCCGGCCATGAACATCATAGATTGCTCGAGGTCGCTAAATTCTTTTCTACCAGCGGAAAGGCGAATTTTAGTTTTCGGCATTAATATTCGTGCCGTCGCAATCATTCTTCCCATATCCCAAACATCAACCGGTTTGTCAGGTTCTTCGTACATTGGAGTTCCTTCCACTTTAACCAGGGCATTAACTGGAAAGGATTCAGGATGTTTTTCCATAGATGCGTACGTGTGAAGAGCAGATATTCTATCATCCTCTGATTCCCCTAACCCTAAGATTATACCACTACATACGGTTAGACCAGCACTCCGTACGTTTGCTAAAGTGTCCAATCGATCATCGTAAGTTCTAGTAGTTATCACTTTAGGGTAGTGTTCTCTACTAGTATCTAAATTGTGATTGTAAGCAAAGAGTCCGGCATCCTTCAACTGTTTTGCCTGTTCTTGAGTCACCATTCCTAAGGTACAGCAAACCTGGAGATCCATGGCTTTTATCTCCCTAATAGCCTCCAGGATTGTTCGAAATGCCTTCTTCTTCTTTCCCATCTCCCTCCATGCAGATCCCATACAAAATCGGGTTGACCCCGATTCTTTCGCCTCTTTTGCCGCATTGATTATTTCATCCGTCTTCATCATTGGGGTTGGTTTGACAAAGGTTTTGTGTTGGACTGATTGAGAACAATACTTGCAATCTTCCGTACACCCTCCAGTTTTAATTGAAAGCAACGTACACCGTTGCACGGTTAAAGGATCCCAATGTTTTCTGTGAACCTGGGCTGCTTCAAAAATTAAATTTTGCCAAGGCATCCTGTATATCTTCGAAATTTCCG
>Ga0308005_10000411_pt1 | contig 15923 bp, 19 predicted proteins | sample Neamet67_FD_203142 | JGI IMG/M metagenome (GOLD analysis project Ga0308005, IMG submission 203142) | Marine microbial communities from water near the shore, Antarctic Ocean - #67 | ecosystem: Environmental > Aquatic > Marine > Unclassified | place: Southern Ocean | collected 2014-06-07 | reverse complement strand
AACTACGGACTCATATTGGTCTGCTAATTCTTGACTAGGTAAATCTGAAGGAGTGGCCCATTCCATGGTACCATTCTTTTCATTAAAATATGGAATACCTCTTAAGTCAGTAGGTTCCATCAATGCAAGACGAAGGTCAATCATATAACCAGAACGTTCTTGGGTGATACTATCTACAATCTCTGATTTACCAACACCGGGAGGTCCCCAAATAAACACAGGGCGTTTACGATTCATCGCATAATTGATTTCAGCACGAACGTCACTAGGGCGAACTACTCGTACATCTAAGTCATTTGTTGATATTTTCTGCATAACATAACCTCTCTATTTAATATACTATTATTGTAACACTAATTCTGGATTTGTCAAGTTTTTACTCATTGGCCCAGAAAATCACGTTTCAATACCTCTAATCTATCACCTGCTTGGTCTAATAAAAAATCATCTGCCATCTTGTCAAAGATATTAGCATAATTATCCCCAATTTTCGTATCCCATCCAGCAAGACATAGGTCAGCATCAACGAAATTCCAGTTGGTAGTTCCGTCTGATAACTTGTTTTCTTCTAGGTTTGCTGATTTGTTGAACGCTCGTTCTAACATTTTAAAATTTACTGACATGTATTACCCTCTTTTATTGTCTATACTTACAGTATAGCACAAGGCCACAGGTTGTCAAGTTTTTGATGTATTATAAAACGTTTTATTTTGTACCCAAAGGTCGATGTCACCATCAATCATCAGAAGTTCCACAGCGGCAACTTCTTCAAATAGAATTAGCCTTGACTTCTTTAGATAATATGGTGTATGGAGATACTTATCAAGTGTAAGTATTTGATTGCCTGTTCCTATTGCCATTTGCCTATGTTGATGCAACGTGGTGGAATTCAACTTTAGTTCTATCTTATATTTTGTGAAGTGTTTAGCAAGAATGTCTCTACCAAGTGGGGAAACTCTAAATCCTGTATCAGGACGGGCACTGATGAATACATCATTAAGAGTGATTTCTTTTCTGCCTGCTGTTTTTCCAGTTGTGTTTTTGTTAATATAATGTATTAACTCTATCTTGTTCACTTTTACAACTCTAGTTTTTCACCCTTTGTAAGAACATACACTTCAAAATCATCACATCTAAATAACTTATTCAATCGTTGTGCTAGATTTATTGCGTGTCCTGGGTTACTGAATGATACTTTCTTGTATTTTGGACCAGGGAAATTTACCAATGAGTTAAGGCTACGAAGATTTATCGCTTCTCCTTTATGAAACACGGAGTATACTGCTGTTGCTTTGAGTACTTGCTCACTACGATAAGTTTGATTATCTGTGTGTTCCAAGATTATCGTGGGTTTTGGTCTAGCCATAAGAGTATCCTAATTATTGGTTATACTCTTATTTATCATATTTTGTTAATAATAGACGTACATAATACACTTTAAACCAAGTTATTTTAGTATGTTTTTATTCATAATCAAATGGGTGGTCTCTAACTGTTAGGCCCGCATCTTCTAACGATGTAGGAGTAGAGAAGTGAAGATGGGCTTCTTCTAATGCACTATTAATGTCAAATCCAGTGTCAAAATAATCTTTCACATGTCCTGCTAATTCTATATTTTGTTGTCTACTACAATGACACATTCGTCCAAGTTCCGGCTCTTCGTGATGCTTTTGCCATGTTTCGCCCAACGGTGCTGTAAACCACGGAGCAACCTCACTGTTCAACCCTATCGTGCCAATATTACCCAAGAGATTTACATCTAATACTAGTGCGTTTTTGTGTGAATGCATTACGTCTCTTGTTATTGCTCTACGAAAATAATCCCAAGTGTCAGGATACATTGCATTAATGTGTTCTTGGTATTCTAATACACGAATATGGTCTTTAGTTAATTTAGGTACGTTAATTATATTTTTAACTGCTTGAAGTTCATTTAGCCACTTACTTTGCTTAAACCCACCTTGAAAAAATAATTGTTCATTCTCGGAATGATTAATAAAAAGTTGTCTCTCTGCAAAAGTAGAAATAAATATAACTTTTGAATATTTACTTAAATCTTGTTCACAGAATTTTTGGTAACTATAAGCAATGGAAGATGCTGATTTACAAAAGTTCTCTACTTCTTCATTATATAATTCGCCCAATATAGTTGGCCAGCCCTTTGAAAAATGACCATCATTAGTAAGTTCTTCACCATAACTGTCTCCGAATACACCAATCATTATTCAAATGTTCCGCCATCAAACACTTTGGTTCCTACACTCTCTATCTTTTTGAGTTCGAGTAGTAGTAAAGCAATATCATTTTGAATATCGAGTGCTTCCTTCATAGGTAGAGTTACCTTATTATCACCTCTAAGATTTGCACGTTTGATTGTTGCTAGTAAATCTTTTAAACTTTTATAGTCCATCTCGTTTGTTCGCCAATAATGTTTCAGTTTGCATTTCAGATTTCGTCTTAAATGGTCCTACGAAATCACATGTATTTAGTGTGTCTAGTTTGCCACCATAAAACCATCGCCAATCACTAGGAAATCTCACTGCGTAATATCCAGCGGCGTATCGTACTTTGCTTGTTTCACTCTTGGTATAAGTTGGTATCTGTTTATCTTTCAACTCTATAGTTTCAGCATTATATACTACATGTTTAGAGGCGTAACCATCGATTTCTTCTGACGAAGTATTCCAGCCACCACGAGGTCCAACTTTGTTTTCATCAACAATTTTTACAGGACGTTCTTTTGGGTGTAGTATCTTTTCACCAAAATGAGATGTAAGTTCAGATAACGACATATGCTCATTTAGTATGGCATCAGACAAATCTGATTGTTTTATATTCAATTCAAAATCATTAGACGAACAACATCGTATTGTCCCTATTTTGACTCCTGAATTCTCCATAATCCAAAACTTATCTTTAACTATTTCTTTAGTGTATATCATTTAAATCTTTTCAGTATTTTCCAAGTTTCTTTCCAATTCTTTACGTTATGGCATTCAGTATATCTATATGGTCCATATTCAATAACTTGAGCAATACCATAATCATTGCCACCCGGCTGTATGTTATCACCAAAGAATATCAGACTATCTTGAAATGTAAAGTCTTTTAGTATCTGTGCCTTATCTTTGCCTATTTCTATTATATCTAATCCAGTCTCGCCTGCTACCTGTGATACAATATTAAATTTCTTAGAAAACTTCTCGTTAAATTCATCAGAAATCGTTTGTCTTTCTTTAGTTAGTGTATCAAACTCTACATATTTGTTTCGTTGAACTCTGTTAGCATTTCTACCAACAACACTAAAGTTTAATAATCCTGGTCTCGATTCAAAATGATTTCCAGTAGCAATATCAAAATCAGTACTAATCATTTTCTTTACTAAGAACTTATGTGAAACTTCGGGTAGTTCAAGGTTCTTTGTGCTGTATACAGAAACGCCATTCTTGTATTTTGTATTACCAGATGAATTATATACACATTCTACCTGTTTAAAGATTTCTTCGCCTACCTGTTCTTCTGTTTTGCTTCTGTCACTTCCTGTAACTAAGTATACATTATTCCATCTAGCAAACTCTAAGAACCATTGGCGAAAGTCTTCGTCAATTCTTGCTCTACTTGGAGTGAGTGTCCCATCTACGTCAAAGATATAATTCATTAAGACGGATACGGATTGTTAAGTATGGATGCCAGTTCATCAGGTGCTTTTGCGAGATTCTGCAAGTCATGTATACCACAGAATTTTAGAAACTGCATACCAACACCAGTTTTACTTTTTGGTATACTATTTTCTGCAATAGTTTCTATGAACTTTACTTTTAAGTCTATTGGTTGTGCAGTTAAGTCAACTAGTTTTACGTTGCGTTCATAATCATCACGTACTGTATGCTCTACGCCATTGTGGTCAGTCCATCGTTGTAGCATAAAGTTATTCCAATTGAAACCACCAGTTTCTCTATCTGCATATGCTTCCATCATACCTATTTTGTTCTTGGTACCTTTCTTACGACAACCAGGATATGCACTAAAGATATTATCTGATGTATCACCACGGACACACTTCTCAAACAATGCCCATTCTGGGTCTACCTTCTCTTTAATCTCACCAGTCTTCTTCTCTTTTAAAGGTGTCATATTCTTGTCGTCTTTAAAGAAACCATCTTTGGTAATGATACGATTCTGTACACCATCATACATGGTTACGTTGTCTGTGATTAATTGAAAGTAATCACTATCGCTTGATACGATAATATGATTATCATTTGGATGTGCCGCAATAAACAAAGCAATCATATCATCTGCTTCTGCTTCTGGATTTCGTAACATTGTTACGTTAGTCTTTTCACCAAGAAACGTAATCATATCATCATATGATTGAAACATGATTTGGTCTTCTTCTTGTTCTCTGACACTCTTTGCCATTCGGGCAACTTGTCTATTCTTCTTATAAGGTTCATAGAAGTCTTTACGCCAACTGCGACCTTCTAGGCAGAACACGGCATGGTCTGCATTGAATTTATTATAACATAGTTTAACACTACTAAGCATAATATGATATGCCATACCAATTTTCATATCAATATTAGCACCACGCATTGCTACATGCTTTGCACGATGATACATATTAAATGAATCAACTAAGATGAATGTACTCATGTATTCCTCACTTTTGATAATGTTAATACTATTATAACACAATTAGTGCTTTTGGTCAAGTTTTAATAGTATTCGGAAGTATCTTTGTCAGTTTTAATCTTACTGATGATTAGGCCATCTTTGCTATCAGACTGTACACTTCTTCTGATACCTTCTTCATCTTCTAAATCATTTAGAACAATGTTCTTGCATAAGTCACTGAACCAACTATCAACAATTTGGTCTTGTTCTAGTCCATCGTAGCCAGCCTTTGCTAGATACTCTACAAAATTATCATTGAAATCTAACTCAAAGAACCCTTGTCCTGGTGAGTTTTCGTCTAGTTCCATTCCAACAACTCGAATATACTCTTCACCTTTGTGATTTGCCATATTCTTATCGTATTCGTGCTGGTCTATATGACCATACTTGAGATTAATCTCTTCAAGTGCAATGGCTTGTTCTTTTGCATCTTCGATTTTTCTTGCAATCGCTCTTTCTTTTTCTTCTGGCGTACCAAACCAAGAAGTTGGATTTAGTGTTTTACTCATAATTTCTCCTTTTCATATAGTTACCATCCGATCTTTTCCCAAGGGACATTCTTATTACCAAAGTGTCCGTAGGTACAGTTCTTACTGTATTCATAAAAATTAAACAAATCAAACCTATCAATAATTCCTTTAGGACTTAGGTCAATATTTTCTTTAATGAACTTTTCAATACTCTTACTGTAGCCATTTGATTCAACATAGATACTAGTAGGTTGCTTAACACCAATAGCATATGATAACTGGATATTACACCAATCTGCCATCTCGTCTGCTACTACATTCTTAGCCAACCAACGTGCCATATAAGCGGCACTTCTATCTACTTTAGTCGGATCCTTTCCACTAAATGCACCGCCGCCGTGAGGAGCAAAGCCACCATAAGTGTCCACGATGATTTTTCGCCCAGTAAGTCCAGTGTCCCCATCAGGTCCACCAATAACAAAATTACCAGTAGGGTTAAGATGAAATACAGTGTTGTCATCGATTAAATCTCCTAATACTTCAAATGCTGCCGTTTTAGCAAGGTTTCTTGCTGATTCGATATTACCATCTTCAGTGTGTTGAGTACTTACAACAACTTGGTCAACACGAGTTGGTTTACCGCCCATGTACTGCATACTAATTTGTGATTTAGCATCTGGACCTAATACTCCAGGAACAGAATAGTTAATTACTTTTAGATGTTTTAATACTTCATGTGCATAATAAATCGGTGCTGGTAAGTAAGCATCATTATCATTACAAGCATAACCAAACATTAGTCCTTGGTCGCCTGCACCAAAATCATCAGTACCTAATCCAATATCACCACTTTGTGCATGAATTTCGTTATAGACTCGTAACTTTTCCCAATGAAATCCATCTTGTTCATAACCAATTTCTTTAACTTTTCTACGAATGATGTCATCTACTTCATCTTTTGATACATTAAAGTTCTTTACTTCACCTGCAACAGTAACCATGTTAGTAGTTACAAGGGTTTCAATAGCAACACGAGATGTTTCATCGCCTGCTTTAAGTCCTGCGTCAACTAGTGCATCACTAATCTGGTCAGAAACTTTGTCTGGGTGTCCATCACTGACACTTTCGCTTGTAAAAATATAGTTATTCATTTAAATCCTTATTTACTGTTCTTGTAATATTGAGTAAACATCATAGCCGGCGTTACGTAACTTATCACCACCGCCTAAAAACTCAAGTTCCATTATACTTAATATACATGAAACATTAGCGTTACTTCTCTCTATCAATTTAATGGCAGCCTCAAGTGTTCCACCTGTTGCTATTACATCGTCTATGATTAATACTTGGTCATCTTTTTCTATTGCATCTACTTGTAAGTGTAATTCGTCAGTTCCGTATTCTAGTTCATATTCAGTAAAGATTGTTTCACCTGGTAGTTTACCTTTCTTTCTAGCCATTGAAAATGGTATACCAGTTTGTGTACTCAATGCACCAGCCATTGGAAATCCACGAGCATCTAATCCAACGATTTTGTCGAATTTTACTTTACCTTTTGCCAAAAGATAATCGTTAAACAACGACATCACATTTTTTAATCCTTGCGGTGCATTGAATATACTTGCCATGTCTTGATAGAGAACACCAGGCCTAGGATGGTCTGGTATTACTCTAATCAAATTTTGTATAGTCTTTGGAGTTGGTTTTATAATAGTCACAAGTGGTCTGCTAACTCTTCTTCTAATTTAAGAATTTCTTCTTTTAGATGTAGTTTTTTCAACTTCAATTTAGAAACAACACCATCTTCTGTACGCATTTTAAATGCAGTAACTATGCCATTGTCTAAATCTCTATGTTGTTTTTTTAAGTAGATGAGACGTGTACGTTTTTTCTCGTCTACGTTTGGTCGTATCGGTGTAGTCATAACTCTTCTCCTATATAAGACCTCTCTTAGATGTATTTATATTATTAGTTACCCGCTTTTGCTGGTAAAATATACTCATACATACCCAGTCCACTATCAACTGAAATCATCATAGCACCTTGGTCAGAAAGTTTCATATTCATAGTACTTGTGTCGCTTAGTCTAAGAATAGTAAGAACTGTTGACAATGGAAAACTCCAACCAGTCTTTAGTTCACCCTCTACGTTAGCCGCAAATGGAAGTTCTACTTTATCTGTTGAACTATCACCAATGTAGAATACTAAGTTACCATCAACTGTTCTTGCAGTGAGTAGTGGGTCAAATGAACCTAGAATACCTGCAAAATATTGCAAATCTTTGATTGCTTTTTGTGTTGGCATAATTTCTACATTCCATGCCGCACCACGAAAACTCGCTGTTTTAATTTGTGCATCTACTAGTTCTGATACGATTACTCTGTACGAACTATCAAACCCACCTGCCATTGAAAAGTTTAGTTCAGTAGTAACATCTTCACCATTGCGTGTTTCTGTTCCTACTTTAACATCTGCGTCAATTGAATTTCCTTCTTTGTCTTCACCAGAATAACTAAGTAGTCCGTTTAGCACACCTAGTCTGCCAAGACCGAACTTTCCTGTGAATTCTGTAACTGGTGAGTGTAATTTACCACGTAATACAACAGTACGGTCATCGTCCATTGCATCAATTGTAGTAATCTCTCCCTCAGTTGTCACTTTAGCCGCTTGGATGATTCCTAGCGAATGTGTATGTTTTACAATATCTTTTAAAATGTCACGCATGTTTACTTCTCCTGATTGTTTCATTAATTATAACATATTTTTGGTTCACTTGTCAACCTATAAATCGAACAGATTATCAAATGTTTCAGATGCGTTTGCATCACTCATATCCCAATTAAGAACTCCAATTAGATTTTCTAACTTCTTATCAACAATAGTCTGTTCCATCAACTCGTGGTCAAATGGCAAATCCTGAAACCATTGGGGTATTTTTGTTGCGTCAACTGGATATGCAACACTTTTCAGTTTGAATGTATTTGGCTTTAGTTTACATATGATACACTTCATGCCATCTACAATTTCTACTGCGTATCTATCTTGGTTAAGTTCTCGTAACATATTCCAGTTTAGAGCGGCAGATACGTGTCCAGGTAAATGAACTTTATCTTTTTTAGTTTTATCACCACCAGTATTCAAATCTCTTGCCATTGCCTTCTTAGCGGCATTCACACGATTCTTATATGATGTCAAGTTGTTCACACGAGATTGAGAACCTTTCTCCCAGCCCGGTCTTGCTCTAAATTCTTTCTTAAACTCTTTAACCATACCAATAACTGTATCTTCTGTACCATCGGTCAATACTGTGAGCAACACTTCACTTAAGAAGTTTTGCATATATTTTGGTGTATCAGAACGTTTAAGGTCTAACCCCATTGCTTTAATCTTACCAGGAGAACCGTCGATATCTCTGCGTTCTCCATCATCATCATAGATGAGCATAGCATATCGTTTCTTTTTAATAAAGATACCTTGTGTTGCACAATTCTCACGACCAGCAACAATAATCTCACCTTCTTGTCTAGGAACATTAAAGAATGTTTTCATAAACTCTGGAAAACTTTCGTTGACTTGGTCAGCAACTTCGTCATATAGTTGTAAGACTTTATCTTTGTTCCATTCGATTGTACCATCATCAATCTCTTGCTTGTAAACAGGATACATTGAATAGTAAATGGAATCTGTGTCGCCATAGATAACTGATGCACCTTGATAATCGTAGTGACCTGTAATAACTTCATTACACTTTGCACCCATGTGTCTTGTGATACAACGACCAGTTAGAGTTGTACTCTGACCGATACGTTTATCGTAAAACCGACACCCTTGGTTTAATAACGCACCATACAATGAGTTCAAGTTAATCTTCTTAACTAACTGTCGCTTATCCCAGTAAGCAATCTGGTCTTTATCACCATCTGCGATAGCCTTCTTCTTACTGCTTTGCATTACTTGTCGTTCTGCATACCAACGTTCTAGTAAACTTGGAATAATACCTTGAACATCTTGTTTGAATATAGTACCGTTTGCAGTGATAGTCCAATTTAATCCACTGTTGAATATCAAATCATATGCTTCTGCACCAGATACTGTTTGTGTGGTCTTAAGTTCGTCAAATGGATTATCTTCTAAGACTAGAGTAACTCTACTTGCTTTATCTTTCTCATTCATTACACGAAATTCTTCTGAACTAAACGTTTCATCCCATGCTTGAGAAGAACCATATGTCTTAGCACCAGTTTTTCTACCTTCTGATATTCTACCACTAATTAGTTTGTCAGTCAAGTCTGGTCGAAGTTGTCCAGCAATAGTTTCTGGAGACATATTCATCGCACGAATAACAGATGGATAAAGAGAGTTGATATCAATACCTGCTACCCACTTTTGTAGTCCTGCTTTAGGTTTTGCCACAAAAGCGCCGGCAGCCTTTTGCATTTCTAGGTCATGTAAGTCTTCGTCACTTAAATCAACGGTATCATCATCTGACCAAACTCGCCTCTTCCTATCGGGAACAACCATACCACGCCTATGTGCTTCGTTGATAATTGCTTGTTCTGTCACAGCAACAGCGCCCATTGTTGTTTTAATGTTCACTGTATTATCGTGTGCAATCTCATTTGCCAGTTCGATAAATCTCAGTTTCTTATCAATCTTATCAAGTAATGCGGTATCTTGTCTGTTGTATGCCACGAACTTGAAGAAATCATTGTTGTATAATTGGTCTAATGTACCTTCGTATGCTACTTTTCGTTCACCAACTTCGTGTTCGCCAATAGTATCAAGTGCATAAGAATGCATCTCATGGTATGTATACTTACGATATAATTCTAAATAGTCTAAGTGAATTCTTCCGAACAAGTCAAACGTTTCTTGTTCTTTACCATACTTCATTACTTTTCTTTTTTGAGGATATAAGTCCCATAGACACATCTTGCGTGTGTGCGACTTACTTAATACTCTAGTAATTCGATTAACAGTATACGGAATATCATAACCTTCAGAGTTCCAACCAGTTAACACATCTGCATCTTCAATGACATCCATGAAATCATTAAGCATATCTGCTTCACTTAGGTATAGTTCTGTATTAGGAAATTGGTCACAAATACGTTGTGCTTCTATTAGACCTTCGCCTTCTCGCATAGACTTTGGCGGAATAACTAAAGTTACCAATAAGTCAAGCCATTGTAAATGAACTGATATGGCTGTGATAGGCATGAACGGGTCACTTGGGTCAGCAAAACCTTTGGTCGCATCGAAGTCAGTTTCAATATCGAAGAACGCAATATTTAGAGTTGGTGAATCAAGACCATTATAGTTCTCACTCAAACATTTAACTTCTGGCTTCATATCACTTTCGTAAAATGCTTTACCAGTGTTTATCTTTCGTTCTTTGTGAAGGTCTTTGAGACGTTTACATTTGATTTGACGAACTTTGTCGCCGTGAATACTTAGATGGTCACCGCGTGGGTCTTTCACATAGAAAGTACGCCACGCTGGATAATCATTATAAACTCGTTTACCTTTGATTCGTTCTACAACTTGAACAATATCTTTGTCTTTGTTGTAGAAAGCATCTACATAACTCAAAGAGTGCGACCTACTGTCTCTAAGATAGTTTCCATATCTTCGAAGTCTGCACGAGTTTCTACTAGTTTGGCTTTGTGAGCCACCGAGATTGCTTTGTTCAGAACTGATGGTTTTACATCGATTTCTTCAGCAATTGCTCGTACAGTATCACGTAAACCACCTTTAAGGTCTTCGCATTCCTGTAGAACTAGACAACCCTCAGTCACTAGTTGAATGAGTTTTGCTTTTTCTTCTTCATTAATTGCATCAATTGACATATAAATCTCCTAATAAGTTAGACAATAAAAAAGAGTGCTTTTACACACTCTTTATATAATAACATAGGTGACCCTTAAAGTCAATAGATTATTTGATTAAAACTTAACTGAGGCTTTGAATCTAGGTGCCGATTTCGCAGGTGGATGATGGGATCCTGGCTTCTGGCCATGAGGACCTGACACTTTAATCTTTGGTGCTGGTCGTATACTAATCTCTTCAATCTCTTCTGCATCTTTCATTGCTTTTTCTACCATATCATCTGCATACTGCTTAGATGCTGATAATGGATTACCAAATCCAGAATTAGCCGCACCTTTGGCAATTGGATTACCAATCTTTTTAATTAATCCTACAGCGCCTTTTGCCGCTTTACCGACTAAGTTTCCACCTTTTTGTAATGCACTTTTACCTGCTGGTGGCTTAACGCCTGCACCAGGTTTAATTTGAGTTGCCTTTGAACCAGCCCCATTTCCTCTGCCAACGCCTGCTGGCTTTACTGTGCTTTGTGCTGGCTTAACACTAGGTTTAACTCCTGCAGTTGTTTTTGGAGCAACTACTTTCTTCGTCATATTTTTAATCATTTTACCACGTGGAGAGTTTGGACCATGCATCTTTCCATTTTTATCTTTAATACCATCAGCGCCTGTATAAGGTGATATTTCATCTAAGTTTTCTTCTGCCATACCGGTAATTTTCGCTACGCCAGCCGCTTTCTGTGTTACTGTCTTGTCTTTATCTTTCATAGTGTTTGCAACTGCTCTTGTTTTCAATGCTGTTGAAACTGGCTTGGCAACAGCCGCTTTCGCAACACTCCCAGCCGCTCTCGCAACACCACCTGCAACTGCTCTGCCGACAGCACCGAGCGCCAAACCGACTAATGGTAAAATCTCATCTAACTGTTTGCCTTCTTTAAGACCTTCTTTAAGTTTGCTAAATGCAAAATCTGACATCTTAAGCATACCTGCTTTAGTTCTTAACATATTATCAATTTTTACTTGAGTTTCAGGCTTGACCGCATCATATACTTGTGAAACTGCTGATGCTGTGTACAAATCTACTCTCATCTTGCCATCATCAAAAGCAACTTTCATGTTTTGTTTGTCTGCTACAATTTTCTTTATTGTGTCAATTTGTTTACCTGGACCAGGAGTTTTTCCTTTCATGTCCATAACTTTTAGAAATTCATCTCTAGCCGCAACTGCTTCTGCTTCATCATCGCCTTCTTCTGCGTTTAATTGTTCAGCATCTCTTTTTGCTTTTCTATCAGACATCAAAGCACCTGCTATGCCGCCTATCGCCAATGCTGGTAAAAATTCATCTGTGCGTTCTTCATTTCTTGCAAGGTCTTCATCTGATGGATGCGAACTTGTAATTTCTATTTTACTAGGGTCAAATTCATCTGGACCAATGCCGTAATATTCGTCTAACAAATCACCAATCTGGTCTTCTATAGTTGACTTAGGATTAACAATTATGTTTCCGCCAATGTCATCATAGTTAAAATATAATTCTTCTTCATCGCCTTCTTTAACTGCTTTCTTATCTTTGGCTTTCCATTTTGCTTCTAATTCTTCTATGTCTTTATAATAATCTTTATCCCATTCGTAACCATCTGCTTCTAATCTTTCCCAGTGTTCTGGGTCAGAAGTAGTCGTACCAGAATAAGAACCACCGTCTTGTTTTCTGTACTTTCTCATTCCAGCCGCTAGTTCATCTTTTTTCATTTTAGCAACCATATCATCTCTGCCCCAAAATGAACCTTCTTTTACGTTTTTCATTCTAGCATCTAGTTGAATATCATCATAACCCTGTGCTTTGTATTTGTCATACAATGAAACAGCATCTTCGTAGTTCAACCAGTGGTCATTAACTTCAGTACCACCAACCCAAACAGTATATTCCATTTCAGAATCATCTACGGTTTGGTCATATTCTTCTTGAGACATATCGCCTTCGTAATCATCAAAATCAGATTCAGATTCTAAACGTTTTGTTGATAAAGGTGTAGTTCTTTCTTCTGCTTCACAATCTTTTTTCCACTGTGCGTACTTGTCATATTCTTCACCAGACATCTTACTAATATCATCTTTTGTTGCTATGTCACAAGGACCTTCAGTAATTACTTCTTCTGCAACATGCTCTACATCAGCCAAATGTGCTGAAATACCTGCTGTTGATTTCATTCCCCAATGTTCAGCCGCATTCTTTGCCGCATCATAAGATGATACTGCATTAGTTTCATGTTTGCCTTTTTTGGTGTGAACGCAAATGTAAGGACGTTCTTTTTGTTCTGTAAGTTGTGTCAGTTTCATAAGCCTTCTACCTTTTAATCATTAGTGATTTAACGGGAGTATTGTATGATAAGTTGCCTACCTCGGCACTATATCCCATCTTAGTTTTCTTCTTTTTCTTTGGTTTCTTAGATGCATATATACTTGCCTTTGGGTCACCACCGCCTAAACCACCATTTGTGGTTGCGATACCGCCAGCACTTGTCATTTCACCTATAACTTCATATATTTTCATAATAGTATTTATCTACTTTCTTCTAAAAGTTTTCTTAGGCAATCCGTCTTTACTGACTACATTACCAAACTTAGCCGCTTGTTTCTTAATCTCATTAGGACCTACATCAACTGTAGTATTAATGCCAGGAACAATTTTACCTACGCCACCAGTTTCGTTAGTTTGTTTTCTTTTCAAAAGATTGATTTCTTTTTGTAAGGTATCAACTTTTTTTCTTAAATTCTTCATTTCAAGTTCGTGCGATAAATCAGCAACACCACTATCTTTGTCATTATCCTCAACATCTGCTAATAGAGCCGAAAGAATATTATCTGCTTGAGGATATTTTGCTTTCAACATCATCATTGCTCTTGCAGTTTTAGGGTCAAAGGCTTTTAATAAAGGTTCTGTCTTTTCTTGTTTTTCTTTAACCTCTTCTTCAAAGCGTATATTTAATTCATTTAATTTGAATTCTTCTATCTTACTTTCACCAATTATATCAAGTATAGATTCTTTTTTGATACCTCGTGACTTTGGACCACCTTTTTTACGAGTTGCTTGTAGTTCTGCTTTTGTATCAACGATTGCTTTCATCATTGTTTGCATAACATCTCTATCTAATAGACTTTGTATTTGCTCAAAGTCGCCTCGTTCTGCCATCTTAGTAAGTTCTGCTAGTTTGCGAACTACACTGTCTTCTATTTGATTAAGCATAAGTCTGCCATATCCTTGAATATGAACTTCAGGATTGTTTGGGTCTTCTTTGTTGAATTTATGTATAATGGATTCTTCTTTTAATTTTTCTTCACTAACCTCATCACCTTCCATGTAATGTTTTACACTTGAGATATAATCAGCCGCTTTAGTAATCTTTGCTTGAACCCAACCTTGTAATCCTTCTTCTTCAGAAACATCATTAAGCATGTGTTCTAGTTCTAAAGAATACTTTGCTAGTCTCTGAACATCTTTTCTAGCCATACTTACTTCGTGGTCTGGTGCTTCGTTTACATCTTCTTCAATCTTGCCAGTGCCACTACATTCGTCACACCCTCTTTCATCTTCGTCACTATCAACTCTTTCCCAACCTGTGCCGTTACAAGCAGGACAATCTTCTTCTGATTCATTAGCACTCTCTACTTCAAACTCTCTGTTAGATGTTTTAAAATCTTTCTTACGCATTACAGTCTTTACAATCAAGTCTAACTCATCGTTCTCTCTGTCCCATCTTAATGCAAATGGCATATTGATATCAGTTGCTAAATCTTTCATTACTGCTTCAGCATCAGGACCCATCTGTGCGATTGGTTTGCCCCAACGTTTGTATTCTTGTTTGAATAGACGAGTAAGTTCACTGCCAGTGATTTGCTCACCGTTACGTTCATCATTAACTCTGTCTAAGAAATGACGAGTGAACTCAATATCAATACCAACTTTGCCAAATATTCTATCAGCAAATGTTTCTAACGCTTCTAAGTCAGATGATGTAATTTTTTTGTCTAATTCGTCTAATCTCATTATAGTTCGCCCTTTGAATATTCTTGAATATCTGGTGGTATGCCCATGCCTTGAATTGTGTTGTTACGAGTAAATGCTGTGAATATATTTTTCTGGTCTTCTGGAGATAGATTCTTTTTAATTACTTTCACTAATGTTTCGTAACTATCTAAATCATCGCCGTTATCAAGTCCTAAGTTCTTTGCTATGTCATCTGCTGTCTTCCATGGACCATCAATAATCTTATTGTTATTCTTCTTAGTATATCCATTGCCACTTTTTGCTGGAACTGGTCTACGTAAAACTCTTACTAGTCCATCTCTAGGACTAAACATAAATCTTTTTGATTGAAGTGGTCTGCCATCGTCAATAGTTTCTTCACTGTTTTCAACTTTGTAATCGCCAGCAATAGAGGCAATCATTAAGTTACGATACACACCTTTATACTGACTATCTTTTTCATGTGGTGAATGATAATATGTCTTTAACCAATCTGGGTCACCTGGCATAAAATCTACTTGAACATATCCAGTACGTGGTCTGCCATCATCTTTGTTTTCATCAAAGTCCATGATTTTAACCTTAGTCATAATCACACTTGACTTTGCAATGTCCATTATTTGACTGCTTTTTTTAAGTCTTTCTACGAATTCTGGTATCTTATCAGCATCAATCTTCAATGCAACATCAATGTCGCCACTGAATTCTCTTTTACCGACACTACCTAATGCATTGTTTCTTAAATCTATACCTAATTCTTTCTCTAATGGAATGAGTGTTGGATTGATTTCATCAATGTGGATAGCACCAACTCCAGGCATAGAACCACCTTCAGATAATATTTCTGGCTGTGTATTTTTAGATTGTGTTAATTCAAATAGGTTCATTATTTCATCTTCTGCTTATCTATAAGTATGCTTAATGCTT
>Ga0308005_10000409_pt1 | contig 15951 bp, 13 predicted proteins | sample Neamet67_FD_203142 | JGI IMG/M metagenome (GOLD analysis project Ga0308005, IMG submission 203142) | Marine microbial communities from water near the shore, Antarctic Ocean - #67 | ecosystem: Environmental > Aquatic > Marine > Unclassified | place: Southern Ocean | collected 2014-06-07 | reverse complement strand
TGCGTTGCAGGATGAGTGAGGTCATTGATGGGTGGATCCCGACTGGGTCGCAGTAGTGAACCGTTTTACCGTGAATCTTGGTTGTTGGACCGGTGAGTTCGAGTTCACGAGGAATGACTTCCTTGGTAAAATATCCCTCACTGATGAAGTCGGGGACGACATAGACTTCCTCGGCATCGATCATATATAAGGCCTCACGCATGGAGGGTTCTTCCTTCCAGAAGCAGCAGTGGACCTCTCCAAAAACATTGCGGCGACGAATCTCCCGCGCATGATCGAAGTAAGGGGTTGATGAGTCTGGGTTCTCAGTAGACCCATGACCAACAATGAGCAAAGCCGATTTGGGCCTTCGTGAAAATTCCATGATGCAGGATAGAATCACTTCGGCAGGGCGCAAGTGATTCGGTGAGGTTCCTTATTATGTGTTGTCATAGGGGGTGATCTGAAGGTGCCATTGCAGTTCAGGAGGGAGATGCCTAAGCCCCCCATAAAAAACCACCACAGAATATTATGGAAAAACAGAAAGCCCGAACGGTTCCGTTTTTCACGCTCTTCAACTATGCTGTCTGGATAGTAGGTGTGATGTTTGGGAGGGAGAAGGAGTGCAAATAAAACTGGTTTGAGGAAACGGCTGCGCGGATCCTCACTAAAGTGCTACTTGCCGGTTGGTAGTTCTTTCACCCAAGTTCCAATATCGGCGACGACCTTATCGCTTTGGTGGTCGTGGAAGAGGAGGTGGAAGCTTTCCGGAAAGAATTTTTTGGTCACTTTGACCGTTTTGGGGAGGCCGTCGACGAAGGCTTCGACATCCTTGGGATCGGAGAAGACATCTTTTCCTCCATAAAGAACCAAGAGAGGGGTATCGAGTTTCTGCCCGGCCTTTTTTGAGGTGAGCATCATATCACCAAGGGTGGTGAGGAGATGGAGAGTGTGCCGTTTGATGTGGTAGGAATTGGTGGTGGCTTGATCTTTGTGGATGGTGTCCTTGGTGACGCGGACTTCGTCTTCGCCGGAAAAGCTTTCGAGCGAGACCCGAGCTTTTGGGAAAAGAAAACCGGCGACATTGGACAGCGTGATTTTCCAACGGGGAAAGTCTTCTTTGATGTTGACGATGGGAGAGGAGAGGATCATGGCATCACAAAGATTTTTGCGATCTTCTGATTCGGCGTAAGCGTGCAGGACAATGAGGGCTCCCATGCTTTCGCCGCACCAGACGATCTTCGCTTGGGGATGTTTTGCGCGAATGAGTGCGGTGAAGGAGGTGAGGTCTTTAAACCATTCCTTGCGACTGCCGATGTGACCACGACGTTCTTTGATCGGGTCCTTTCCCTGGCCTCGGGTTTCGGCTCCGTAAATCGCAACTTTGGGAAGTTCGGCGAGAACGTGCTTGGCGAGAGGTCGGTAGTCGGAAGTTGCGCCGCTAATGCCGTGGACGCCAATGATCACGAGATCGGGTTCCTCCTTGGGGATCCATCTGGTATAGGGAAGTTTGTCTCCGTCGAAGGAATGGAGATGGGTGTCGTCGAGGCGAATTTTCGGGGCGTTGTTCACAGCGTTTTGAGCGGAGCAAGAGGTCACAAAAAAGATCCCGATGCTCACGAAGCAGGCGTGAATCATCGGGATCAACATGGTGGATTTGGAGTTCGATTTAATATTGAACGATAGGCTTTTCAGACTTCGCGTCAATGATTGTGAATCTTTCGCGGTGGAGGTTTGCATCACTGCGGAAGATGAGGCGACCACTGTGCGAGCGTTCAAGTCCCATGAGGATCTTTGAGTCTTCGGATTTGAAGCGATTGAGAACGTCGCTATTGACGGTGATGATGAGGTCACCGTCTTCGTTGTTTTCCTTATGACGTTGGATGACGGTATTGAGGCTCCGCTGAATCTCAATGCTCATGGACATGGTAGTCTTGATGCGAGCACGCCCCTGACAATAGGGGCATGGCTCAAGAGTGGAATCGAGCAAGCTTTCATTGAGGCGTTGGCGGGTCATTTCCATAAGGCCTACCGAGGAGATTTGCAGAACCTGGGTCTTCGCCTTATCCCGGTTCAGGCGCTCTTTCATGGCGCGATAAACGGCCTGTTGATCACGACGGTGGCGCATGTCAATGAAGTCGACGACGACCAGTCCACCAATATTGCGAAGGCGAAGTTGGCGGGCCACTTCTTCGGCGGCTTCGATGTTGGTTTGCAGGAGCATTTTATCGACGTCCTTGGAACCACGGTTACGTCCGGTGTTGACGTCGACTGAAATGAGGGCCTCGGTTTCATCGATCACGATGTAGCCCCCGCACGGGAGCCAAACCTGGCGCATGAAGGCCTCGTCGATCTGTTTCTGAATGCCGAAGCGCTCGAAGATGGTTTGCTTTGAGTAGAGGTAGTGGACTTTTCGCTTGGCACGACGGGAGATCTTGGAAGCAATCTCGCGGACATATTCGGTGGTCTTTTCGTCATCGCAGATGACTTTGTCGATTGAGTCAGTGAGGAAATTACGGGCGGTTCCTTCGATGAGATCTGGTTCGCGGAAACAACATGCGGGGGCGTTCTTGTTATTACGAATTTCTTCAACCTGATTCCACTGCTCGAGGAGCATGGCGAGATCGCGTACGAAGTGACGTGCACGGGTGCCGGTGGCGACGGTGCGCATGATGATACCCATGCCCTCGGGGACGCTGAGACGCTGCATGATCTTGCGGAGGTGCTGGCGCTCTTTGGGATCATCGATGCGTCGCGAGATGCCAAATTGCTCGGAGTAGGGCATGAGGACGAGATAACGTCCAGCCAAGGAAATGTTGGTTGTGACCCGGGGGCCTTTGTTTCCGATGGCTCCTTTGGAGACCTGGATCATGATTTCCGAACCAACAGGGTAGATACTCGGAATATCTTTGGAGGTGATTTTCTTCTGTTTTTTCTGAGGGCGTCCATCGCGGCGAATTTCCTCGAGTCCGCTGTCGAGGGCTGCCGGGATGGCATCCCAAAAGTGGAGGAAGGCATTCTTATCGAGGCCGATATCGACGAACATGGCTTTTAGGCCGGGTTCGATGTTTTTGACGCGACCTTTAAAGATGCCCCCAACGATGTTGTCATCGCCGTCACGTTCGACATTGTATTCTTCAAGAACTCCGTCCTCCAGCAGGGCGGTCCGGCGTTCCAGGGTTTCCGAGTTGACGATGATGGTGCGTCCCTCACGAGGGTCTACGCTGGTCATTCCCAGCGCACTTTTGATTTTTTGGATCATATGAGTATTTTGTTATTAAATTTGAGAAATATTATTCGTTTCCGTCTCCGGTCGTCGGTTTGTCCGGCGTGGGAGCGATGGAGGGGAGAGGGATAGTTTTTGGTTTCACTTTGACAGGTTCGCCTGAGTTGAGGAGTGCCTCATCGACTTCGTTTCCAGTCTCGCCACCGTTGTCGATGTTGAGCATGAAGACTTCGCCTTCGGGGAGCTCGATCTCTGGAAAAGGCTCAAAGTTCCCTGCGTAAGTATTAAGCTTGGTGAGACGGACTGGAAGTCCGGCTTCTTTTCCAAAGATGCCTCGGTAGATGAGGTGGGAAAGAACCCCTGCGACGGCACCACCGCTTTTACCATTTTTGACCATGACGCACACGGCGTAGCGTGGCGAGTCGAAGGGAGCAAAGGATGTGGTCCAGGCGTTGTGGGTATTTGTTGGATCAAATTTGTTGACCTGCGCCGTCCCGGTTTTTGCGGCAACGAAGACATCCTTCATCGCAACGCGACCAGCGGTCCCGCCTCGTTCGTTAACCGATTTCCACATTCCCTTGCGGATGACCTCGATTTGATATTCGGTCACGCCGTTTTTCATGAGGTCGGTTTTTACGATAGGAATGTTTTCTTTAAGCACCTTGGTTTCACCGGATCTGGTCTTGCCGATGACTCGGCGGACGATGCGGGGTTGGTAGTAGCGGCCGCCATTGGCGATGGTGGCTGCAACCGAGCAAATTTGGAGTGGGGTGGCCAGAGATTCACTCTGACCAATGGAAAACTGAGCCAAGGTGGCACGGGTCATGACGGCACCGGCATGTTTTCTTTTCCATGCGTTACTTCCGGGAAGGAAACCCTCGCTTTCCTCGGGAAGGAGAATTCCGCTCTTTCGACCAAATCCGAGAAGGTGGAAGGTATCGACCATGAGCTTTGAACGCAAATCCCCAGCCATCGACATAAAGTAGGGGTTGCACGATCTTTGAATCGCTTCGCTAAGTCCCAACGGGCCGTGGCCCCCTCTCTTCCAGCAGCCGATCTTAAGGTTTTTTCCAAAGGAGCTGTATCCGATACAGCGATGCCCGTAACCAACCCGATTGTTCATGATCCCCGCGATTGCAGTTGGGAGCTTAAAAGTTGAACCGGGAATAAAGGAGCTGATGGCTCGATTCGTGAGAGGGTGGGCCTTGTTGGTATTGTATTCAGCAAAACGCTCTTTCGTGATTGCCGGGACAAAGTCGTTTGGATCGTAGTTGGGGACGGAAGCCATGGCGAGGACTTCGCCGGTATAGGGATCCATAACGACGGCAGCGCCTCGTCCAATTCGACGGAGAACATTCTCCGCGATGTATTGAATATGAGCGTCAATGGTGAGTTGAACTTCGGCACCTTCGAGGGCGGGTTGGTAATCGTCAGTGGCGATGACTTTGCCTTTTTCGTTCCGGACGAGAACCCGCTTTCCACCTTCTCCCTGAAGAAACTGATTCATGGTGAATTCAATGCCGGCGACTCCTTCCACGTCGCCTTGGAAGTGCTTGTTGGGCCCATCGTAATCTTCGGGAACGTCACCTTTGGCCCACTGTTTGACATATCCCAGAAGGTGGCCAGCCATAGACCCATAAGGGTAAACGCGGCGGGGCATCACGCGGACTTCAACACCTGGGATTTCGTTGCTGCGAACGGCAATTTTGGCAAATTGGTCAGGAGTGAGATCTCGTCGATAGGTGTAGGGGACCAGTCCTCCATAGGTGAGGTAGTGGGACTTAATTCCATCCGTAAATCGCTTTCCGGTGAGTCCAAACGATTCCAGTTGGGGAACGACCCAATCCCGGACGGCCTTTACCACCTGGTCTTTGTCGGGTTCGTCATCCGGCTTCTCCCCGTCTTTGCCGAGTTTCTTTTCTTTTTCCTTATTCTGAAGCTTTAGATGCTCTTTATAGCCCCGGTAGACGTCCTCAAGATTAAAGACGATTTCGTAACTCCGGCGGTTTCTGGCGAGGACAACGCCACTTCGATCTACGATTTTTCCACGAACGCCAGGTTCGCGAATGGTGACATTATGAGTCGTGGGGATATTGGCCACGAATTGGGCCCGCCGGTCGATCTGAAATTCGTAGAGCCGCGTGAGGAGGGTTCCGCAGCCGGTGAGGACCAGAGTAGTGAGGAGGTAGAGGCGGAAGCGATACTTGGGTTCCATGGGGGGAGATGGGTTAGTGTTGGTAGCTGATGGTGTGACCACAAAGGTCGGCGATGCGGAAAAGGCCCCAGAAGATAATGGGCGAGAACAACATAGTGAGGACCGAGGTCGCCCCAATTTGTTCAATCATGCCATTGTCCAGGCTAAATCCGCCGATGATGAAGCCACGGAGAAGATACTCTACAAAGAGATAAAGAAAAATGGCAACTCCGGTGAGAGCCGCGGAGAGGTACCACTTGCCTTCTTGAAAGAGAGGTCGGATTCCCTGCATCAGGAAGCCCATTAACGTGTAGAGGACGATCGAGTAGCCGAACTTGAGAGCATCGGGATTACTTTGATAGACGATATGATCTCCTTGCTCGACAATCAGAACTTGCTGGGCGTCCCAGAGAAAACCGCCGAGGAAGGCCAATGTTAGCATTCCGGCAGTGGAAACAGTGGCTGATCCGCAAAGAACAACGAGCGGCAGAATAAGGATCCTTGCGTCATACCAAGCGGAAACCGCCGGAATGAATTGCTGAACGATGCAGCTCAGGAGAAGTAGGCCAACGAGACAGATGGGGTAGAGAAACATGTCTGGGTCTTAATCACCTGGTGAATCGGCAATGACAAAGACAGTTTTGAGATTGGTGAAGTCAACAGCTGGAATGATTTCCGCCTCGCCGTAAACAGGGCCCACTTCAAAGTCTTCGATGGTTCCGATAGGAATATTTGCAGGGAAGAGATCTCCCCGCCCGTCGGTATAAACTTTCATCCCCTTGCGGAGGATGGCGATTTTTGAGAGGTAGCGCAGGCGCAACCGGGGCGCCTCGCCGTAATTGGTTCGTCGGCCCGCTATGATGCCGACTTCCGTAGATCCTTCCACCCGCGCCGAGACCTGGGAGCCTTCGTCGGTGATAAGAAGGACGGAAGATACTTTATTGCCCGGTATCTGGACCCGCCCGACCAAACCGCCGTTGGATGCTAGAACACAGAGTGATTCGCCAAGACCTTTTTCTATCCCACGATTAATCTCGATGGTTTTTCCCCACATTTGTGGCTGCTTGCGAATCACCCGGGCAGCGATGACGTCGAACTCGGTTTGCTTCTTAAAGTCGAGGGCGCTGCGAAGTTCGTTATTTTCGGCTTCGAGGTCCTGTACTTTTGAGGCGATGAGCTTGAATCGATCCCGTTCGCTGAGAGCCTGGGCCAGTTTTTTTTCAAGGTTCTGGGAGTGCTCGACTTCTTTGATGAAATCGTTGGCAAAGGCTTCCGATTCGCCTCCTTTTGAGATGATGGGGGAGATAGATGAATAGTAGAGCTTTTGAATATTTTGCACGGATCTCTCGCTGAGGGTAAAAACCCAAACGAGCCCTGCTATAAAAAGCAGCAGTGCGACAAAATTCAAAGGCTTCATCTTTTGAGTCCCAGCATCACAGATTAATGATCTCGGTTTGTCACCCGTTTCAGGAAGGAAATCTCCTGGAGGACTTTGCCGGTTCCTTCGGCTACGGCGCTGAGGGGATCCTCGGCAACGTGAACAGGTAGGCCGGTTTCCTCGCGAAGGCGCTTGTCGAGACCGCGAAGGAGAGCTCCTCCTCCGGCAAGAACGAGTCCTCGATCAACAAGGTCTGCCGCGAGTTCAGGCGGGCAGCGCTCCAGAGTGGTGCGAACGGCATCCACAATCGTAGCGAGTGGGTCAGCCATGGCGTCGCGCACTTCCTGCGAGGTGATACTGATCGTTTTTGGTAGCCCGGAGACAAGGTCGCGGCCTTTGACCTCCATGCCGGTCTCCTTGGGGAGGGGAGCGGCGGAACCGATGCGGATCTTGATATCTTCGGCAGTGCGCTCACCGATCATGAGGTTGTAGCCCCGCTTCATGTAGGAGATAATGGCTTCATCGAGTTCGTCACCAGCAGTCCGGACACTTCGGGCGTAAACGATGCCAGAAAGGGAAATCAAAGCAACCTCGGTGGTTCCTCCACCGATATCGACGATCATGTTGCCGGAGGCGTCTTGAACGGGCAGTCCGACGCCAATGGCAGCGGCCATGGGCTCTTCAATGAGGTAAACCTCACGGGCACCTGCTTGTTCGGCGGACTCTTTGACCGCCCGGCGTTCGACCTCGGTAATTCCCGAAGGGATCGCGATGACGACACGCGGGTGTGAGCGTCGCTTGCCGCTGACTTTCTTGATAAAGTGTCGAAGCATGGCTTCGGTCACTTCGAAGTCGGCAATGACACCGTCCCTCAGGGGGCGGATCGCGACAATATTTCCCGGAGTTCGTCCGAGCATTCGTTTGGCGTCGTCACCGACGGCAAGGACCTCATTGGTTCCTGCTTTCACAGCGACGACAGAGGGCTCACGGAGGACAATCCCGTGATCTCTGGCATATACGAGGGTATTGGCGGTGCCGAGATCGATTCCGATATCGTTCGACATCAAGCCGAAAAGTCGTGCAAACACTGACATAATAAGGAGTTAGAGTGGATTGAAAGGATTGAGAAAATCAAAAATCTCAGGAAATCGGTAAATAAATTTCCTGCGGGGACCGCGAGGTTGTAGAGCTAGACATGGATGGTCAAGCCACATCCTTGTTCCGCGTTGATTTTAGCAATGTTCCGCGGGCCGGTAGTCAGGCTCCGGCGGGAACGTCGGAACGGCGGCTGAGGAATTCCTCAGAAAATTTCTGATAAGCGAGAGCTCCCGCTCCGTTGGCGTCATGTTCGAAGATGGTCATTCCGTAGCTGGGAGCCTCCCCAATACGGATCGATCTGGGGATGATGGTGTGGTAAAGCTGTTCGGGGAAAAATTTTTTCACTTCTTCAACGACTTGCCGGGAGAGGTTGGTGCGTTTGTCATACATGGTCATCAGAATACCCTCGAGGACCACTGGAGATCCGACTCCGGATTCCTTGATGCGCTCAATGATGTGGACAATCTTGGCGAGGCCTTCGAGGCCAAACCACTCACATTGAAGTGGGATCACAATCTCATCTGCCGCAGCCAGTGCGGAGGTCATTAGGATTCCTAGCGACGGAGGGGTGTCGAGAATGACGTAATCGTAGTCACTTGATTTCCCCAACTCATCAAGAATCTGACGAAGGCGGACAAGGTAGTCGGGCATCTGGGCGAGTTCGATTTCGACGCCAGCGAGATCAATGTCACCCGGGACGATAGAAAGGTTGTCGATTCTGCTTGGGATGATCTTGTCCTGGATGCGAGCCAGCCCGATGAGCGGGTGATACATGCAGCCTTCCGAGCTGGCCTCCGAACCCAGACCGCTGGTAGCATTTGCCTGGGGATCAAGATCAAGAAGGAGGATTTTTTTGCCCTGTTGGGCGAGTCCGGCGGAGAGATTGATCGCGGTGGTGGTTTTTCCGACCCCTCCTTTTTGGTTGGCGATGGCGATAATCTTCATGAACGTGCTACTAGGGCATAAGGTGACGTGAGGGGGCGGGGAGAGAAAGAAAAAACCCTTCACGGAGGACAATTCTCAGGCTCCGAGTTCGCGGGCTCTCGCAGTCGCTGTTCGAACCGCTTTGATCGTGGTTGCGCGGAAGGCTCCTTCTTCAAGAGCGACGAGGCCGGCGATAGTTGTGCCGCCGGGTGAGGTGACGCGGTCTCGAAGGAGAGCGGGGTGTTCTTTGGAATAGGCAACCATTTTAGCAGCGCCGAGGACGGTTTGGGTGGCAAGGGCAAGAGCCTGGTCACGAGGAAGTCCTTCAAGGACGGCTCCATCGGTGAGGGCTTCGATAAAGGTGTAAACATAAGCGGGACCACTGCCGGAAATTCCGGTGACAGAATCGAGAAGGGGTTCTTTAACCTGATAAACGATGCCAATTGAACCAAGGAGCTTCTTGGCGAATGCGGCATCGGAACTTGTCGCATCGGTGCCCAGGGAGAAGGCCGCTGCGCCTTCGCCGACGAGTGCCGGTGTATTGGGCATTGCACGGACAATGCGGGCTTTGTGTTGAGCCGCTCTCTCCATGGTGGCAAGGGTCACTCCTGCGGCGATAGAGATGATAAGGAGATCGTCAGAGGAGTCATTATTTGAGGGGATCTTGGTGAGGACGGTTTCGACGTCTCCGGGTTTCACGCAGAGGAGAAGGATGTCGCTTTTTCGAATGACTTCATCGAGAGAACCGGCAGAGGAAATCCCGGCCCCCAGAGATTCGATCGCAGCAGGAACCGGGTCATATGCCAGAACTTGATCGTCAGTAAAGACGCCTGCTTTGATCGCTCCCAGAGTGAGAGCTGATCCCATTTTTCCGCAGCCAAGGAGTCCGATTGTCATGGGGGGAGAGTGAACCGGAGGGCATCGGGCTGTCGAGACCTTCCGTGACATCCAGACTGAGAGATTGCCAAGCGGGCGAGTTTCTAGGAGAAAGAGGTGTGAAACAACTTGCGTTCTTACTTCTTGTGCTAACTTTTTTCTCCTCGCTTTGTGCGGAAGAATTCAAGGTGGCTTCGGTGATTCACCCGGTGGTTTCCAAAATGTCTCCTCCCAAGGCGACCGAGGCCTTTCGGAAGGGACACATGGCTGTTTCGACGAGCTCGGAGAAGGCGGCTGAGCATGTGGCCCAAGGAATGGCCAGACTTAATACCTCGTGGGATTTCGAGGCCTATCGGCATTTTTGCGAAGCCGCTAAGCTGGATCCTGATTGCCTGATGGCTTATTGGGGGATCACCATGAGCTTGGCGGGAAGCGAGCATGAGTTCTTTGAGCAACGGCAGATTGCGGTGAACCGGATGCTTGATTTACTAGAATCAGAGGCGGCTAACGAGGGAGGACGCTGGACAGATATCGAAAGGGGATATGTTCAGGGGGCGGGGGCTCTTTTGACAGAAGGAGCAAGAGGCGCGGGAGTGACCTTCAAAGCGGTCTCGAAGCGGTTCCCTCTCGATATTCAGTCCAAGTTGTTTTCATTGTTTCTCTTGAGAGATGGATATGACGAATTTGGAAAACCTCTGGTTGGACAGTTACAGACCAACGCGGGCCTGTTTGAAATTCTGAAAGCAAATCCAGAGAATCTTTCGGTGATGGCGTTCTGGGTAAGCAGCCAATCGGAAGCTCCCTTGAATGGTCCCAGTTTGCGAAACGACGTTTTGCCGATTGCTCGAAAGTTGGTTCGACTCCATCCCGACTATCCGCCATTTCAACTCATGTTGACCCATGTGGAGTTACGATGCGGAAACGCTGCCCTCGCTATTCAATCAGCGTTGGAGGCTGTGAAATTATACCAAGCATATATGAGCTTGAACAAGGTCTCTGTTTTCGATTGCGAGGGCTGGGTTCGTTCGAAGCTTTACCTCGTGAATTTATACGAGACGAAAGGAGAGCATGACAAAGCTCTCGCGATTTCAAAAGAGTTGGCGACAGTGAACGTCTCGAAGGAGAGGCTCTTCTCGCGGGGAGCAGGCTTGCTCATGTGGGAGGGGCGGACGGCGGGAGCGCGCATCATGATGGGACAAACTGACAAGGCCTCTTTCTATGAGGGGCAGAAGATTTTGGAAATACTCCCTGAAGAGGAATGGTATAAGAAGCAATCGTTTGCTCTCTTCTATCGTGATTGTTTGGCTTTCTATCTGGGGGTGAGGATTGCGGTGAGCGTTAAGGATCTTGAAAACGGAAAGGTGCTTTACAAGAATTTGATCGAACGGGCCCGTGCTCTCGAAGGGAAACAAGAACTGGCATCCAAAACCAGTAGTTACTCCAGTTGGCTGCGAGCCACGAATACCCTTGGGATTGCGATAGCGGAGTTGCGTGGGATGCTGGCGGAGCTGGAGTCCGGGGCAACCAAGCTGAGTGCAAAAAATTGGTATATTGCGGCTGCGGACCGGCAAGGGCGGTCGGCGAACCTGCTCCCCTATACAATCGATTATCCCATGGAACTGAGATTGGGGGATTTCCATTTTTCCCAGGGGGACTTCAAAAGCGCCGGTAAGTCTTTTCGTGAGGGATTGAATGTTCGTCCCAACCACTTGCAAACCCTGAGAGGTTATCACAAGTCACTTGTGAAGCTTGGAAGGGTTGATGATGCGGCTCTTTTGGCGAAGAGGATTAAAGCGGTGGCGAATTAGGCTTGCTCGATTATTTCCCGGGAAATCCCCCTCAGCGCGAGAACTCTGACGATGGTTTCCTCGATGAGATTGGCAGGGCAAGAGGCACCGGCAGTGATTCCGATGGTTGCTTTCTTGTCATCAAAGCCGGCTAGGATATTGGGAGCGGAAACCTCCGAGTTTCTTTCGATGTCAAAGTGGACCACGGTTTCCAGGGACTCGAGACAGGAAGCCTCGCGAATGAAGTAAGTGGGAAGGTTTTCGTTTCCGATTTCAACGAGGTGAGTCGTATTGGAGCTGTTGTATCCGCCGACCACAAGGAGAAGGTCCATGGGCTTGTTGAGCATATCGAAGAGGGCGTCCTGACGTTCCTGGGTGGCTCCGCAAATGGTGTCGAACATCTGGAACTTTTCCGCGTTACCATCGCGGTCGACGATGGCCTGCTGGATTCGTCTTTGGATCTCTTCCGTCTCGCTCTTCAACATGGTGGTCTGATTGGCCACTCCAATTTCCGTCAGGTGAACTTGAGGGTCAAAATTCTCGGAGACGGCTTTGTCAAATTTAGCCAGGAATTCTGCGGAATCGCCACCGGTACGGATGAAGTGACACACGTATTCGGTTTCTGCGAGAGTTAGAACGATGAGGTAATGCCCTTGGCTATCGTCACCGGTGGCACGTGACGCCGTCGCCCGGGTTTCCTCGTGGCCTCGTTTTCCGTGAATGAGCGAGGTCACTCCGTTTTTGGCGTAGGTGCGAACGCGACGCCAGACTTTCATCACGTCGCCACAGGTTGTGTCGATGATGTGACAGCCCTGTTGTTCGATTTTTTCGGTGAAGTTAGTAGGGGCACCAAATGCAGGAACGATGACGACATCGTCTGCCGTGAGGTTGTCGTATTCTTCGGTGAGTTCTTTCCAGGGCAGGGAAACGATGCTCATCCCAGCAAGCTGCCGGTTGACCTCCGGGTTGTGAATGATCTCTCCAATGAGGAAGATTCGCTGGTCGGGAAAGACTCTCCGTGCGGCGTAGGCCAGATCGATAGCTCGCTCGACGCCATAGCAAAAACCAAATTGCTCGGCGAGGCGGATGGTCGTTTTTCCAATGGTGAGTGAGCCACCACGATCGCGGAGCTTTTCAACAATGGGAGAGTGATAGTGTTTTTCAACTTCAGCCTGGACGAGAGTCATGACGTCGGGTCGACGAACGTTGACTCGTTTCTTTTTTTGGGGCTTGGAGACGTCACTCATGGGTGGGGCTTACTCTGATTCGGCGAGGCCGCCAAATGTTTATTGTCTTTCGGAATGGCAAAAGAAGGCAGGTCATGAGTCCGGTTGCTAGGACCTGAAGCCAGATGAGGTAAATGGGCCAGTCACCGAGATAGTCGAGAGGAGAGGCAACTTCCGGCTTTGAAGCGAGAAAACCGAAGTTCGTCCCGAGTGCTCCGTTTGCAGTCATTGCTAAAAGGAAGTAGATTTGAGTCCAAAGAATGATTCGGGGAACGACGCCCTCGCGCGGCTTCCACTTCATGGCGAAGGGAAGGTAGAGAGCGGCGATGACCACGACGCCGTGTTGAACGAAGTAGCTCCAGAACATCGGGGCGGGAAAGTCCCAGCCGGGATTGGCAAAAATGAGGCCCTGAATGGTTCCGGCAAGTCCCCAGCAGTAGGTTAACTCGCAAAGAAGTGGCTTTTTCGTAAGGATGCCAAAGCCTGCGGTAAGAGCTGCGAAGTCGCAGAGGTGAAAGGGCAGGAGTTTGTCGAGGGGGATTTTGAAATCAAGTGACATCAAGGCCAATTGATTGATCGGAAAGACCGAGAGGCAAACGAAGGCGAGAAAAGCCCGGGGCCAGGCGTGTCCGCGCCTTCCTGTGTGGATACAGAGAGAAGCGATTAGTATAAGGGTGAGCACGGTGAGGCCGTGGGAGAGGCCAAAAAGTGGCATGAGTGGGTCGTAGCACGTATTTCGAATGAGATGAATCTTTTCCAAATGGTCGCTGGCCCATGCGGCCCCCGGGAAGAATTGACCAAGAGAGTGATGACTCAAATTGTAAAACTAGGGCTCGGGAGACAGTCGTGCTATTCATTGACCGCGAGCGGGGTTTCGCCTAAACCCTGCCCGCAATCATGTCCCAGTCGACCATTATTTATACCAAGACAGACGAGGCTCCGTTTCTTGCGACGCAGTCACTTTTGCCCATCATCAAGGCATTTACCAAATCCTCGGGAATTGAGGTGGAAACCCGCGATATTTCCCTGTCGGGACGGGTTATTGCGCTTTTTTCTGACAAAGTTTCTGGAGATCAGCGAATTGGGGATCATCTCGGAGAGCTGGGTGAGTTGGCGAAGACTCCCGAAGCCAACATAATCAAACTTCCGAATATCAGTGCATCCGTGCCACAATTGAAGGCCGTCATTGCAGAGCTTCAGGAGAAGGGGTATGCCTTGCCCGACTATCCGGAGAATCCCACCAATGCCGAGGAAGAGGGTTTTAAGGCGCGCTACGACAAGGTGAAGGGAAGCGCGGTAAACCCAGTCCTTCGGGAGGGGAACTCCGATCGTCGTGCGCCGAAAGCAGTCAAGGAATACGCGAAGGCTAATCCGCATTCGATGGGGGCGTGGAGTGCTGATTCTAAGACTCGTATTGCGACGATGTGCGAGGGTGACTTTGCCTCGAATGAGAAGGCGGTGACAGTTGAGGATGCCACGAGTGTCAAAATTGAGCATGCCGCAACCGACGGAACGGTGACGGTCTTGAAAGAGGGAATCGCTCTGCAGATCGGTGAGATTTTTGATGCGACTTGCATGAGCAAGGACGCGTTGGTCAACTTCCTCGAAGAGCAGACCGCGGCGGCAAAGAAAGAGGGGCTTCTCTACTCGTTGCACATGAAGGCCACGATGATGAAGATCTCGGATCCCATCATTTTTGGACACGCAGTTGAAGTGTATTTTAGAGACCTTCTCGAAAAGAACGCTGAGGTTCTCGGCGGCCTTGGGATTGATTTTAAGAATGGTTTCGGTGACCTCGTTGCCAAAATCGAGACGCTTCCCGCTGATCAAAAAGCTGCCATCGAAGCTGATATCGCGGAAGCATTGGAAGCTGGTCCTGATTTAGCCATGGTGGATTCTGATCGTGGGATCACCAACCTTCATGTGCCGAGTGATGTCATCATCGACGCCTCGATTCCTGCAATGATTCGTAATTCAGGTCAGATGTGGGACAAGGATGGGAAGACGCAGGACACGATTGCCATTATTCCCGATAGTTCCTACGCGGGCGTCTATCAGGCTACCATTACTTTTTGTAAAAAGCACGGGGCATTTGATCCTACTACAATGGGAACGGTACCGAATGTCGGTCTCATGGCTCAGAAGGCGGAGGAGTATGGTTCGCACGACAAGACGTTTGAGATTCCTTCTCCTGGGATGGTTCGCGTAGTCGATGCTGCCGGCCATACGCTCATGGAGCACGAAGTCGGTGAAGGTGATATTTGGCGCGCGTGCCAGACCAAGGATGCCGCAGTTCAGGACTGGGTGAATCTCGCTGTCAATCGCGCCCGCGCGACAGGGTCACCTGCTATTTTCTGGCTCGACGAGAATCGGGCACACGATGCCCAGTTGATTGAAAAAGTTGGAACGTATCTCGGTGAACATGATATCGAAGGGCTCGATCTTCGAATTCTCAGCCCGGTGGAAGCCGCCGAAGTTTCCCTTGAGCGTCTCAAGGACGGCGAGGAAACGATCTCAGTCACTGGCAATGTTCTCCGAGACTACCTCACCGATCTTTTTCCCATCCTTGAAGTTGGAACAAGCGCCAAAATGCTTTCGATCGTGCCACTCATGAATGGGGGGGGGCTTTTTGAAACCGGTGCCGGTGGTTCCGCGCCCAAGCACGTTCAGCAATTGGTTTCGGAGAACTACCTACGCTGGGATTCGCTCGGTGAATTCCTTGCTTTGGCAGTTTCCCTCGACCATGTCGGCACGCCGAAGGCCAAAATCCTCGGAGCGACTCTCGATGATGCTACGACGGAAGTTCTTCTTAAGAACAAGAGCCCCGAGCGTCGGGTCGGTGGCCTCGATAACCGGGGCAGCCATTTCTATCTCGCCCTCTACTGGGCGAGGCAGTTGGCTGCACAAACGGACGACGCAGAGCTTGCCGGGCAGTTTGCTTCAATTGCCAATGATCTCTCAGCCTGTGAGGACACAATTGTGAGCGAACTCAACGATGTGCAGGGATCTTCAGTGGACCTTGGTGGTTACTATGCGGTCGACGAAGCCAAGCTTCAGGAGATCATGCGTCCGAGTGGGACTCTCAACGAGATCATTGACTCCATCTAGCCCATCGGGTTCTTTTCGTATGAAAGACGATCTCGCTACCTTCTTGAAAGGTTTCGCCATGGGCGCTGCCAACGTTGTCCCCGGGGTGTCAGGTGGCACCATTGCTTTTATCACCGGAATCTACGAAAGGCTTATCAATGCACTGAAGGCTTTCG
>Ga0308005_10000408_pt1 | contig 15958 bp, 11 predicted proteins | sample Neamet67_FD_203142 | JGI IMG/M metagenome (GOLD analysis project Ga0308005, IMG submission 203142) | Marine microbial communities from water near the shore, Antarctic Ocean - #67 | ecosystem: Environmental > Aquatic > Marine > Unclassified | place: Southern Ocean | collected 2014-06-07 | reverse complement strand
GAAAACTATCACGACTGCCGCCTTTGCACCGCTTCCGATCTGGATCGCTTCTATTCCTATCGCCTCGAAAAAGGAAATACCGGACGATTGCTTGCCTTATTAGGAAGGACTTCATCATGATTATCCACGCTCCGGCAAAAATAAATCTCTCGCTCAAAATCACTCGCAAGCGAGAGGATGACTTCCACGAACTTGAAACCCTCGTCCTCCCGCTTCCAAGTCTCGTCGATGAACTTTTATTCAAGCCTGCCAGCGAATTTTCTCTGGAATGTGAAACCCCTGGAGTTCCCACTGATGAAACAAACCTCGTTTCCCGCGCCCTTCGCCTTTTCGAGAGTAACACCAATCATCCCTGCAACTTCCACATCACCCTGGCAAAGAATATTCCCCACGGTGCCGGCCTCGGGGGAGGAAGCTCAGATGCTGCCTTCACCTTTCTCGCCCTCAACAAACTGACCGGAGCCAGCGTTCCCATCGAAACCCTCGCAGAGTGGGCCGGAGAGCTCGGATCGGACATCCCCCTGTTCCTCTACCAAGCTCCTTGCTGGTGCCGCGGCCGCGGGGAAATCATCGAGTCCGTTCAAATCAATTGGACCCGCCGCATTCTACTTTTAAAACCCTCCTTCGACATCCCCACGCCCTGGGCTTATTCAAACTGGAAGGATTCCAGAGAAATACAGGGAGTTTCGTATATCCCTCAACAAATCGACAAGCAAACTCTCTTCAATGATCTTGAGCGCCCCGTCTTCGAAAAGCACCGATTCCTCGCCGAACTCAAGCAGTTCCTCCTGAAACAACCTGAAACCGATGCCGCCATGATGTCAGGGTCCGGATCCACGGTATTCGCAGTACTAAAGACTGGATGCGATGCCGAAGCCCTTCGAATACGAACTCTCGATGAGATGGACCCCACTCTTTGGAGCCATCTCGCCACTTTTTAAATTATCAGGCGACACCAAACAGCCAAAGTGCTACCCTCTCCCTAAGCAAAATCCCTCCATGGCCCGCGCAAATAATCTCACCATGTGTTCCTTCTGTGGCAAAAGTCACTCGGAGGTCAAAAAGCTCATCGCCGGTCCCGGCGTCTACATCTGTAATGAGTGCATCGACGTCTGTTCTACCATCCTCCGCAAAGAACTCGCCGGGCAGTCGGAGCCAACCGAGGATCTTACCGGCTTGCTCGAAGACGGAGTCCCAACACCAGCGGAACTTCTCCAGCACCTCAACGACTTCGTCATCGGACAGGAGGACGCGAAAAAAGTCCTCTCCGTCGCTGTTTACAATCACTACCAACGCCTGCGCCAGCATGAGAATGCCGATGACAAATATGCCGATGTTGAGATCGAAAAATCCAATGTCCTCCTTCTGGGACCAACCGGATCCGGGAAAACTCTTCTCGCCAAGACTCTTGCCCGTCTTCTGGACGTTCCCTTCTGCATCGTCGATGCCACCACTTTGACTGAAGCCGGCTATGTCGGTGAAGATGTCGAGAACATCATTCTTCGCCTCCTCCAGTCTGCCGACTTCGATGTCGAGCGGGCCGAGCGTGGCATCATCTATGTTGACGAAATCGACAAAATCGGCCGCAAGACCGAAAATGTTTCGATCACCCGCGATGTCTCCGGCGAAGGAGTTCAGCAAGCTCTCCTGAAAATCCTCGAAGGCTCAATCTGCAACGTCCCTCCCCAAGGGGGGCGCAAACATCCGCAACAGGAATACATTCAGGTCAACACCGAAAAAATCCTCTTCATTTGTGGAGGTGCCTTTGTCGGAATGGAAGATATTGTGCGCCGTCGCTTGGGCAAACGCGTCCTCGGATTCAACGCTGTCGAAACTGAAGAGACCGAAGAAGCCGAAGAGATCGCTCTTCTCAATCAAGTCCGCGCCGAGGATCTCCTTCACTTTGGACTCATTCCCGAATTCATCGGCCGGCTTCCTGTCCTCACCTCCCTTCGCAAACTTACCGAAGAAGAGCTTGTCCAAATTCTCATCGAACCAAAGAACGCTCTTCTCAAGCAATACCAGAAGCAGCTTTCCATGAACAATGTGCAACTCAAGGTCACCAAGGACGGCCTCAACGCACTCGCCAAACAAGCCATCGATCGCGGCACCGGTGCCCGAGCCCTTCGCTCCATCTTTGAACGCCTCATGCTCGATGTCATGTTCGAGATCCCTTCGCGAGAAGACATCGAATCAGTCACTATCAACGCCGCCGCCGCCAAAGGAGAGAAACCTCCCGCCCTGAAGAAGCGCCGCTCTAATGCGGCTTAGCACAGCGCTGACGATAGAGAGTTAGGCCTGTTATGAAGTTGTTCGGGCAACTTCTTCTTGCAGGGGGGTGGGAGTCCCGAGTCTTTTTATGGGGATCGTTTCACCACAGCTAATTCCTAGAGAGCCGATTGGCGCCCCCTCAGCAGTTCCCTATTGGATCATTCATCTAATCACGAGCATCAGCCTTCCTTTCTATATCGCTCTAAAAAGAGGTTGGCCCTCGAAGGAAGGCATTATTGCCATGCTATTCGCCGCCTAGGCGATCGCGTTATTTTGACACGTTTCAGGGTGACGATATGGCTCGGCCGATTCGTGGGGGTGCACCCAAAACAGGGAATGCTGCGACATGATAGACCTCTCCCAAAACCGCCTCGGTGAAACCTGACAAAGGCCTACTCTGCACTGAAAACGATGTCAAAGCACCGCGTTCCAGAAAAAAAGGCGCACCGTTTCCGGTGCGCCTTTTGAAATCTAAAGGAGAATCAGAATCACTTCTTCCTCTTGGCCTCTTCGCGCTCCTTGGCATCCGCGATAACCTTTTCGGACACGTTCCTTGGGCAGGAAGCGTAGTGCTCGAACTCCATTGAGAACTGGCCACGACCAGATGTCATCGTCCGGAGATCACCAATGTATCCGAACATCTCGGAGAGAGGCGCCTGGGCCTTGATGCGGATACCACCGGAAGCAGTGTCCTGAGACTGAATCATGCCACGACGACGGTTAAGGTCACCAATGACATCACCCACATGATTTTCAGGAGTAAAGACGTCGAGCTTCATGATGGGCTCGAGAATCTGGGCCCCGGCCTTAGGCACCGACTGACGGTAAGCAGCACGGGAAGCGATCTCGAACGCGACAGCGGAAGAGTCAACCGCGTGGAAGCCACCATCAGTTAGAATAACCTTAAAGTCCAAGCAGGGATAACCCGCAAGCACACCCTTAACGAGTGAGGTCTTAAAGCCCTTCTCAACGGCAGACCAGTATTCCTTGGGGACGTTTCCACCGACAACTTTGGACTCGAACTGGAAACCTTCACCCGGCTCAAGCGGAATGAGAGTGTAGTCGATCTTAGCGAACTGACCGGAACCACCCGACTGCTTCTTGTGAGTGTAGCTGTCGGAAAGCTCCTTGGTGATGGTCTCACGGTAGGCCACCTGCGGGGCACCAACGTCCACTTCTACCTTGTGAGTTCTCTTCAGGATATCGACCTTAATATCAAGGTGAAGTTCACCCATTCCCTTAAGAATGGTCTCACCGGAATCGAGATCGGTCTCAACACGGAAGGAAGGATCCTCCTGAATCATCTTACCAAGCGCAATACTGAGCTTCTCAGCGTTTGCCTTATCCTTTGCTGAAACAGCAAGAGAGATGACAGGATCCGGGAACACCATCGGTTCGAGAGTCGCGGGATTATCCTTGGAGCAAAGAGTGTGTCCCGTTTGGACATTCTTAAGACCAACCAATGCAATGATGTCACCCGCTTGGGCGCTATCGAGCTCAGTCCGGGTATCAGCGTGCATCTCAACAAGACGGCCAACGCGCTCGGTTTTACCGGTAAAGGTATTCAAAATAGTATCACCCTTCTTGAGCTTGCCCGCGTAGATACGGGTGAAAGTCAGGGCGCCGAATTGGTCGTCCATGATCTTGAAGGCAAGGGCCCGGAGAGGGCCGTCGGGATCGACAAGGGCGAAGTTTCCGGTCTCATTGCCCTCGTCGTCAAACTCAGGCTCGGGCTCCACTTCGAGCGGAGAAGGAAGGTAATCAACAACCGCATTAAGGACGTTCTGGACACCTTTGTTCTTGAAAGCCGCACCGCAGAGGGCCGGAAAAAAATCAAGAGCGATGGTTCCTTTACGGATACACTTTTTAATCGTGGCGATGTCAGGGATATTCCCATCAAGGTAAGCCTCCATGACTTCGTCGTCCTGCTCAACGGCAGTCTCGATCAATTCATCGTGATATTTTTGAGCCAATTCCTTAAGATCGTCAGGAACATCAGTCACTTCAAAGTTCTCGGGGAGACCAGAATCGTCCCAAACATAAGCTTTCATTTCGAGGACATCAACAACCCCCACAAAGGAATCCTCAATACCAATTGGAATGGTCATGACAAGTGGGTTGGCACCAAGGATGTCCTTGGTCTGCTGGATCACGCGGAAGAAATCAGCACCAATCCGGTCGAGCTTGTTCACGAAAATGATACGGGCAACTTCCGAATCGTTGGCATAGCGCCAGTTGGTCTCGGACTGAGGCTCAACACCACCGGATCCGCAGAACACACCCACACCACCATCGAGAACCTTCAGAGAACGATAAACCTCAATCGTGAAGTCAACGTGTCCCGGAGTATCGATGATATTCATGCGATAGTCATTCCAGAAACAAGTCGTGGCCGCTGACTGAATGGTAATTCCCCGCTCAGCTTCCTGCTCCATGAAGTCAGTGGTGGATTCACCATCGTGGACCTCACCCGTTTTGTGAATTTTACCGGTGAGCTTGAGGATTCGCTCGGTGGTCGTGGTTTTTCCTGCATCCACGTGCGCGAAGATGCCGATATTACGGTATTTACTCAGGTCTGTCATGATAACTGTCTCGGGAAGGGCGCGTCTTAATCACCAGCCCACCCTTTTGTCGAGTCTCGACCGAGACTTTTTGACCGTTATCCGCTAATTCGCACCGGTTCTTCGTTTACAAATCTCGGTTTCCTGACATTCAGACGCGGACAAATCGACTTTTCCCCATCAAATGAGCACGAATTACTTCAACACTCTCCCTCTCCGTCGCCAGCTTGACGAGCTTGGCACTTGCCGCTTCATGGACGCCTCCGAGTTTGCCAATGGCGTGAATGCCGCCAAGGGACTCAAAATCGTCATCGTTGGCTGTGGTGCTCAGGGCCTCAACCAAGGGCTCAACATGCGCGACTCCGGCCTCGACGTTTCCTACACCCTCCGTGCCGCCGCCATTCAGGAAAAGCGCCAGTCCTTCCTCAATGCCACTGAAAATGGCTTCGAGGTCGGTACCTACGACGAGATGCTCCCTACTGCGGATATCGTCATGAACCTTGCCCCCGACAAGCAGCACACGAAAGTTGTCGCGACCGTCATTCCACACATGAAGGAAGGCGCCACTTTCTGCTACGCCCACGGATTTAACATCGTGGAAGAAGGCACCCAGATCCGCACGGACCTTACTGTCATCATGGTCGCGCCCAAGTCTCCCGGCTCCGAAGTCCGCGAGGAATACAAACGCGGATTTGGTGTTCCCACTCTCATTGCCTGCCACGTTGAAAATGACCCAAGTGGCGATGGTATCGAACTGGCCAAGGCTCTCGCCGTCGCTCAAGGTGGTGATAAAGCGGGCATTCTCGAATCTTCATTCGTCGCCGAGGTCAAATCCGACCTTATGGGTGAGCAAACCATTCTTTGTGGCCTCCTCCAGGCCGGCTCGATTCTTTGCTTCGAGAAGATGAAAGCCGATGGCATCGATCCTAAGTGGGCCGTCAAGTTTATCCAAAACGGATGGGAAGTCATCACTGAGGCTCTCAAACACGGTGGCATCACCAACATGATGGATCGCCTTTCCAACCCCGCGAAACTCGAGGCCTTCCAGCTCTCTGAAGAGCTTAAGGAAATCATGCGTGACCTTTTCTACAAGCACATGGACGATATCATCTCCGGTGATTTCTCAAGCACCATGATGGCCGACTGGGCTAACGACGATCTCAACCTCCTCGGCTGGCGCAAGGACACCGGCGAGACCGAATTCGAAAAGACCGAAGGTGAAGGCAAAATTTCCGAGCAGGAATTTTTCGACAAGGGTATCCTCATGATCGCCATGGTCCGCGCAGGCGTGGAACTGGCCTTCGAAGCCATGGTCGAGGCCGGAATCGAGCCCGAGTCCGCTTATTACGAGTCCCTTCACGAGACCCCCCTCATTGCCAACACCATCGCGAGGAAGAAGCTTTACGAAATGAACCGCGTCATTTCCGACACCGCCGAGTATGGTTGCTACCTCTTCAGCCACGCCGCCGTGCCTCTCCTTCAGGAATTCATGACCACCGTCGATACCCGCGTCATCGGCAAAGGCCTCGGTGAGACCGACGGTAGCGTCGACAACCAGACCCTCGTTCAAGTCAACGCCATCATCCGTAACCACGACGTCGAGGAAATCGGCATCTATCTCCGCGAAGCCATGGGTGCCATGAAGCCTATCACCGCTTAACGGTCGATTCTTCCAATCAACAAAAGACCCGGAGCCTTGCCAACAAGGCCCGGGTTTTTCCGTCCTCTCGCCCATAAAAGTGAATGTCCCTTTGGAAAAGAGTCCTTGGACTCCTCAGCCCGGGAAGTAAGAATAACCCGACACGATGGCATCTGGAAAATCGCAAAAAAAGAAGTCCCCCGGCGACAAAGCTTCAAAGAAAAAAGAACCCCAATTCGACTTTGCGGCTCGATACTTTTTCCTCTCACCTTTTTACCTGATTGGCCTTCTCACCCGAAAATTTCCTAATTGGCTCAAATGGCCGGCCCGCACCGTTCTTTCCGGCGGATTCTTGGCTCTCGCCGGAGGGATAGCTCTTTCCTCCGGCTACTACCTTATCGCTTTGACATACGACCTTGAGGAGGTTGTTCAAATGCCAGCCCGCACCGAGATCCTCGACCGCAATGGCCATATTCTCAAAAATCCCGCCGGACAGGAAATTGGCTATCTCCACGGAAAAAACCGCCAGATTATTGAGTACGATGAAGTGCCCGATCACTTTGTCGAAGCCCTCATAGCGCAAGAGGATAAACGCTTCCGTATTCATGGCGCCGTCGATTTCCGTTCTCTGGGCCGGGTCGCCATGCGCGCCGTCACCCGTGGAAAACTGGAAGGTGGCGGCACGATCAGCATGCAACTCGCCCGCAACAGCTTTCATCTTAAGGAAAAGAACGAAGGAATCATCCATGGCATTCATCGCAAGATCCTTGAAACCTTCATCGCGGTCCGTATCGAGTCGGAATTCGAGAAAAACGAAATCCTCGAACACTACATGAATCGCATCTTCTGGGGGGGCTCAATTCGAGGAGTCGAAGTCGCGGCACGCACCTACTTCGACAAATCGGCCAATCACCTCACGCTTGAGGAGTCTGCCCTCCTCGTTGGAATTATTCGCGCTCCCAACAAATTCTCCCCGTTCCGGCACTTTGAAAAAGCAGAAATGCAACGCGACTGGGTCCTCCAGAAGATGGTCGAAAACGGAGCCATTACCAGTGAGGAAGCTGATGCTGCCCAAGAGAGGCCGCTGGAAGTCGCCTCGGCCCGCAATCGAGTCAGAGAAGGAAGCTATGCGCTCGATGCGATCCGACGGGACCTTGACCGGATCCTCGAAAAAGAAAACCTCCGCGATGGAGGTCTAATCATTGAGACCACTTTAGATCCAAACATTCAGGAACTCGCCGAGACCTCGATCGAAAAACGACTGGCTCAGATCGAACAACGCCCGAGCTTCAGCCACCAAAAACGATCCCAATGGAATGGCAACGGTGATCCCAACTACCTTCAAGGAGCAGCCGTCGTGATCGACAACAACACCGGTGCCGTCCTCGCCATTGTTGGCGGAAGAAATGCCACCGAATCGCAATTCAATCGCGCCCTGCAATCCAAACGCCAAATCGGTTCACTATTTAAACCGTTCATGTTCCTTGCGGCATTTAATCAGGACGTAAAACCCCTCGATTACGTGAGCGATGCGCGCCTCAAGCCCGGTGAGATTGCCAGTGATAATTCCAATTGGAATCCCGACAATTCAGACGGAAAGTATCACTCCAAAATTCGTGTCAGCCGCGCGCTCGTCGAGTCCCGCAATACTTCCTCCATCCGTGTCGCTTCCGTTGCCGGAATGGAGTCCATCTTTGCAGTGGCCCGGGCCTCTGGCTTCAAGACAGAAGACATCCCCAGAGTCCCCTCTTCCTACCTCGGCTCATGGGGAGCTTCCCCCGAAACCGTGGCCAGCGCCTTCACCATTTTCCCAAATGGAGGGACTCGGTTCCGCCCCTACTATATCCAGTCGATTAAGGACCGGAGCGGAAACATCTTGTGGGAAAATGGACCCATTCCCTATCGAGCAACTGCCGCGGCCCCTGCATGGGAAGTCTCACGCATTTTAGAGGAGGTCAATAAATCCGGTACCGGTCGGGCCATCCGTTCAGCTTACGGCTTCCGTGCTCCCTCCGGAGGAAAAACCGGAACCACCAATGGGCCCACCGACGGATGGTATGCCGGATATACCTCCGCTCTCACATGTGCCGTCTGGGTGGGAATGGACCAAGGCGAAACGATCTTGAAACAAGCCTCGGGTTCCAGCCTTGCTCTCCCAATCTGGGTAGACATCATGAAAGGCTCCGACCGACTTCCTGCCATTGAAAACGGACCAATTGCACCAGGACGCGCGCTCCTTGTTGAGCCTGCAGAAGATGTCATTCCCAACGCACGACCCGTCGATAGCATTCCAAATGCCGTTCCCATTCGCTAGGTTGGGAAGATTTCGGCCATTGAATCCCCAGCTCCGTGTTGGGTCAGGATTGGTTTCAAGATATCCCGATAGTCCGTTTCTACGGGAACGTCCCCGGGCCCGACCAAAATCCCTGTCTCCAATTCGGGCAATTCTCCAAATACATTGCCTCTTTCCGCGCCCCCCATCACCAGCATCGCTCCCCCCCGACCGTGATCAGTTCCAAAAGAAGAATTCTCCGCCACCCGCCGGCCAAACTCGGTCATCACCACCACCGTGACCTTCTGCATGAGTTCTCCAAGGTCGCGATGAAACGCCGCGAGACCATCAGACAATCTCGTCATCAACGGCATGATTAATGGTTCCTGAGCGAAATGTGAATCCCATCCATCAAGATCCAAAGAAACCGCTTCAAGGCCAACCCGCGCCCGAATCAATCGAGCAGCCTGGCGTAATCCATTCGAAAAAGAGTCATCCCCATACTCTGCGCCATTCATCGGAGGCAAATCCTCACTTCGAAGTTTCTCGAGCCGGTCAAGAGCCTGTAAGGTATCGCGCGCAGCCGGCCCAAGAATACTCTCATCCTTCCCATAGAGCGCTCCCAATTCCGTTTGCAACTTGGCGGTAGGCCCGAACTTACTCCCCAGAGAAAAAGTGTCCATCGACTCCATCACCGTGGCCGCCGGGGCGCCACGAAGAACTTCCGGCATGGCCTTGCCAAGAGCAATCGCCGAAAGCGCCGTTGGTGGTGCGCCATCCCGAAAGCGTAAAAAACGTCCCAGCCAGCCACCGGCCACGGGACAACCGTGCTCCATCAAATCCTGAGCGTAGAAATGCGAACGCGTGTCGTCGTTCGAACCGACCGCAGGCACCACCGTCAGCCCTCCGTTCTTATAGATCTCATGGATCCCCGAGAGGGCGGGATTGAGTCCGCAATTCGCATCCCCTAATTTCAAAATATCTCCTTCCGGCACTGCAAGCGTCGGCCTGACTTTATAGTATTCGCCGTTTCCAACCGGGGGAACCATCGTCAACCCATCGGCGCCGCCTCGCAAGAACACCACCACCAGGGCTCGCTGCTCGTCGCCATTTCCTGAAATGATTCCTGTTCCTTTCACCGCCATTGAAATCCAGGTGAAGCCAAAAGAAGAGCGAGTGGTTCACCCGTTCGCTCAATTCCAGCCAGTTCTTCTTTTGATGGAATCCGGCCCAGCAAACTCGCCGACAAACCTTCCTCTCCACCTGCCTTCTCGATCAGTTCATCCTGATCGACTTCGATCTCCTCACTCACTTCATTGCGGGACAAAGCAATCGCAAAGTGCCATCGCCATAAAAGCGTTCCCGTCCAAGGAGATGCCACATCAGGATAGCCATCGGGCGTCGGATACTGAAAAGGGGCATGTCCCATTCGGATCAAGTAATCGACGAGATCCATCTCTGAGGAAACCTTGGCACGCGTTCCTCTCAGTGCGGAAACGATAAACTCAAATGGGCGCTTCAACTTCTGCCCGCGTGCTCCTGTCAAAAATTCATCGGTTGCAAAAACCGCCCGCAGCGTTGTCAAGATATCGCCTCTACTCGAGGAAAACGCTTTCGCCGTTGCCTCGATGGATTCATTGGACGGCTCGTCGGCGATAAAACGAATGCAGAGTTTCTTTGCCAAATATCTGGCTGTCGAAGCATGTTCGCAAACAATCTCAAGAACATCATCGAGATCCTTCTCTCCTCCACCCGATGCGATTTCGTGCCCGAGCACAGTCTTGGAACCATCATCGTGTGCATCGGAAAAAAACTCCACTCTTCCTTTATGAAATCGCCCCTTGTCCCTCACCGTCCAACCACTCAAACATCGGGCAACCTCCATTACATCCTTCTGGGCATACCCACCGTCGACTCCCAAAGTGTGCAATTCCAGAAGCTCACGGGCGTAGTTTTCATTGGGCGTCTCACTGGAGTTCCGTTTCCGGTTCTCCCTGCCGTCAAGATACCAAAGCATCGCCGGGCTCAGAGCCGAAGCCCGAACCAAATCTGAAAAATTTCCCAACGCATTCTTACGAATAACCTCTCGATCATCCGCTGCCTTGAGCCATCGACATTCCTTCTTTGAGACATCGATATTGAAATGATCACTCCAAAAGTGAGCCATGACCTCAAACAACTGCCGCTTACTGCGCGTCGCCCTTACCAAGGTTGCCCGGGTCAACTGCTCGAGCAAAAAAGCCTCTTTGTATTCATACATTTCTCCCAAGGGGGCATGAATGGCCTCAAACCTCCGCACCGCCCGCTGTGCTCGGTTGTCTTCAAGTTCATCCGGCTCAAGCTGTTCGTCGAGAAATGCCGCAATGGCAGATTCTTCGGTATCAGCCAATCCTTTCACTCTAGCATACTCAGAAGGGGTGGGTCCGAAGGTAGTTCGGTTCAAAACGTGGGAAATGAGATCAATCCCCTCTCCCGTCGGAGGCACCACCGGACCTTCCTTTCCTCCCAATCCCAACCAGTCCTCGACTCGCTCGCAACTCGAAGTTGAGAAGAGTGTGAATCCGGCAGCAGCCCTCATAAAATGGCGACGCGACACCTCATCTGACTCGCGTTGCTTCATTCACCCAAGACATTCCTACCATCACGCCACGCCAAAAATGCCGCTCCGATTCCTGAAAAAAATGCCACCGGAAAAACAAAGAACCAGCCCAGTAACGGAAAAATAAATATCAGCCCCAAAACGATCCCTCCCCGCTTTACTCTCAGCCACGGTTGGGCTTCGTCGTTCGGATTCACAAGTCCCTTGCCCAGACGCAGACAAAGACCCGCCGATCCAAAAAGCCCCATCAAGAAGACAAGGAGCGTCAGAAGTATCCCGGCGATTTTCAAGACCGGAGGACCGCCATTTACCATCGCCAGACCGATCCCGATCAGCGGGATTCCTATTGCCGCTCCAATTAAGAGCGACTTCCAGGGCGAGCTACCATAACGCCCGCAACTTCTCTCTACCAACCCAGGAGCCAGAGCCACCGCAGCCACCCAGTAGGCAATTGTGATGACGAAGAACCCTAAAATCACAAAAGTCCATAAGAGGACATCGGCCATAATCATTTCGCTACCTTCCTTTCCATTGTTTGATTCACAGTAAACATACGACACAACCCAAAAAAAAGTAACAAGTAAATCACGCACCGCATTTTCCTCCTTCCCGATCCTCCTGCCATTTGAATAATCACCTCATGATATCGCTTCGCGTTTTACTCTTATTCCTCGTCCTAGCCACGGGCAGTGGCGCCAAACCCAACATCGTGATCATTCTCGTCGATGACATGGGCTACGGCGATCCTGCCTGTTTCAATCCCGAGTCCAAAATCATCACTCCGAACATCGACTCCCTCGCACGCAATGGCATGAAATTCACCGACGCACACGCGCCCGGACCGCTGTGCCACATGTCACGCTACGGACTCCTCACCGGCCGTTATCCCTTCCGGACCGACGTCACGAAATGGCCCAAGCAACCACTGATCACGGCGGAGCAAATGACCATTGCCTCACTTGCCAAATCACAAGGCTACACCACCGCTATGGTTGGCAAATGGCACCTGGGATTTCGAGAAAACGGCTACGAGAAGCCTCTGAAAGGTGGACCGATTGATCGTGGCTTTGATTCCTACTTCGGCATACGTGCTTCCACTGACATCCCTCCTTACTTTTACATTCGCGGAGACAAGGCAGTGCAACCACCAAGCGGTCATATCGAAGCTGAGTTGTCGGAGAACTGGCACCGAATCCAAGGCAGGATGCGTCGTGCCGGAGGAATTTCGCCCGACATGAACCTCGACGACGTTCTTCCAAAATTCACCGACGAAGCCACCAAAATCATCGCCTCCCACGATCAAAAAAATCCTCTCATGCTCTATCTCGCCTACCCCGCGCCCCACACTCCGTGGCTCCCGTCAAAAGAGTTTCTCGGCAAGAGCAAGGTGAGCATTTATGGCGACTTTGTCATGATGGTCGATGCTCAAATCGGCCGCGTTCTCACCGCCCTAAAGTCAGCAAAAATGGAAGAGGACACTCTCGTCATCTTTACCTCGGACAATGGTCCCTGCTGGTTTGACAAGGACGTCAAAAAGTTTGGCCACGATTCACAAGGTGGTCTTCGCGGGATGAAAGCCGATGCCTGGGAGGCCGGACATCGCATGCCCTTCATCGCCCGTTGGCCCAAGAAGGTGAAATCTGGAACGACAAGTAAGCAGCTCATTTGCTTCACTGATTTCCTCGCCACCTTTGCCGACATTATGGGATCCGACCTTCCCGATGAGGCTGGCCCCGATAGCTTCAGCTTCCTCCCTGCGCTTTCCGGGAAATCTTCCTCACGGGACACCTTCGTGATGCGTGCCGGAAGCGCGGCCGTCATGACGATTCGCGAAGGCGATTGGAAGCTCATCACCAAGCTTGGCTCGGGCGGGTTTTCAAAACCAAAAATCATCAAGTCGAAACCAGACGGCCCTCAAGGGCAGCTTTACCACTTGGGAAATGACCTGGGTGAAACCAATAACCTCTACCTCAAGCACCCCGAAATCGTCGCCCGACTTTCGGAAAAACTGGAGCAACTCAAAGAATCCCCGCACCGCCACCTCAAATAAGATGACACCTTCCCGCCGCAACTTCCTCCGTGGTTTCGGAACCACCGCCGCCCTCGCCTCGACTTCACTCGCTCAGGACGCCCGACCGATCGCCCGAAAAGGCCGCATCAAGCAAGTCATCGCGGCCTGGCCCTTCGCTGTCGGAGCAAAATGGACGCCGCAAGATCTCATCAAGCATGCCAAGCAACTCGGCGTTTCGGGAGTCGAACTGTTTTCCGCCGAGCAACTTCCCCTCCTCAAAGGCACCGGACTCGTCTGCGCCGCGACCAAGTCGCACAGCTTTGAACGAGGAATGAACAACAAGGGACATCATCCCGAAGTTTTTGCGACTCTCGAAAAAGCCATCATGGCCACCGGCGCGGCCGGTTTCCCGAACGTCATGACCTTCACCGGCCTTCTCGATACCTCGAATCAGAAAAACGGCAGCCTTGTTCGTCAGGACGAAGGAATCAAAAACTGTATCGAGGGTTTCAAGAAGATGGCTACGCTCGCCGAAAAACATAAAGTCACTCTCGTCCTCGAACCTCTCAATTCCCGCGTCGCCGAGAAGATGAAGGGGCACCCCGGATACCAGGGCGACCACATCGATGCCTGTGTCGAGATCGTAAAATCCGTCTCTTCGCCCAGCCTCAAAGTTCTCTTTGACGCCTACCATGTGCAAATCATGGATGGAGACCTGATTCGCCGCATCGAGCAGCATCACGAATTCATTGGCCACGTTCAAATCGCCGGAAACCCCGGACGAGGAGAAATTGGCGACACTCAGGAAATCAACTACCGTGGACTCATGAAGGCCCTCCTGAAATTCAACTACACCGGCTATGTCGGTCACGAATGGATCCCAACCGGCGACCCAATCAAAGGGCTCGAAGAAGCCATTTCCATCTGTGACATTTAACCCACCCCATCATGAAAAAAATTTTCCTCTTTCTCGCCTCGGCAACCTTGGCCAACGCCTCGCCCGTTGACGGCTCCAAGCCAAACATCATCTTCATCCTGTCCGATGACATGGGCTGGAACGAACCCGCCTTCAATGGCGGCGACGCCAAACTCACTCCTCATATCACCAAGCTCCGGAACGAAGGCGTCAGCTTAAATCAATTCTATGTTCACGCCGTCTGCGCCCCCACCCGCGCCGCCTTCCTGACCGGACGCTACGCCTTCCGCACCTGGAGCGATTGGCGTTCCGAAGACTTTGGCAAGCCCAGTTACCTCGCCAAACTTGGCATGAAGTTGGTCAAAAACGAAGCCGGAGACGAAACCCGTCGCATTCACGGATTGGCATCCGAAGAACGGACCGTCGCTGAAGTTTTAAAAGAAGCGGGCTACTTTACCTCTATCGCCGGTAAGTGGCATTGCGGCGAGTGGCTCTCCGGCCAACTTCCCATGGGCCAGGGCTTCATGCATCAATATGGTCACTACGGTTGGGGGATCGATTACAACAACAAGACCATTCCCCACAACGCCCCCGCGCGCTTTGCGGTTTACGACTGGCACCGAAACCAAGAACCACTTTTTGAACCCGGTTACTCCACCGACCTCATCGCCAACGAAGCCGTCCGCGTGATCGCCGACCATCGCATGAAACGAAAAGAGCAACCTCTTTTCATGTATGTTGCCTTCAACGCGGTGCACGGACCACTTGAAGAGATCCCGCGATACGTCGAAGAACACGGAAAACGTTACGCCGCTCTCAAGTGCCTCGACGATGCTGTCGGGCTCATCACCAACGCCGTCGATCAAAGTGGCTTTGGAGACAACACCCTCCTCATCTTTGCCAACGACAACGGAGGCCTTCGCGAAGACATGAACGCCCCCTATCGCGGCACCAAAAATACCAACTACGAAGGCGGAGTGCGCGTTCCTTGCGTCATGCGCTGGCCCAAAACTCTTACCCCAAAAAGCACCAACAGCGCCCTCATGCACATTACCGATCTCTACAGCACCTTCGCCACCCTCGCCGGATCTTCACTGGAGCAAGAGCGTCCACTCGATGGCAAGAACATGACCGACGTTCTCTTTGACAAGGCTTCGAGTCCACGTGATGAAATCATCTTCGAAGTCTCAGGAAGTGTCCGTCTTCCCGCGATCCTAAAAGGAAAATACAAACTCATCGGGAAAGAACTCTATGATCTCGAGGCCGATCCCTCCGAGCAGAAAGACATCTCTAAAAAACGTCCAGACATCGTGAAAGAACTGACCGACCGCGTCACTGCGGTTGGCAAAGAACGTCCACCCCTTACCGGTATTGATCGCCTCATGTCCCCCGCTCTTCCCTGGATCTACGGTCAACAAGAGGACGAAAATGTCCCCCATTGGGTGAAACAAGAGGTCCAAAAGATTCGCGACAGCCAACCCAAGGAATGGGCACCAGGCACCACCCCTTGGCCCCAAGCCCCCAAAGATGGGAAAATCATCTACACCGGCGACGGACGTTAATCCGAGCGAAATGAAACAGGCGAGCAAGATCAAAGACAAAGTTTTAAAAAAACCACCTTCCTGAGGCGGTTTCCCCAAGCGAGACGCCCGCAAAAGCTTTGGGCTTTGGGCAAAATATATTGAACCC
>Ga0308005_10000402_pt1 | contig 16057 bp, 7 predicted proteins | sample Neamet67_FD_203142 | JGI IMG/M metagenome (GOLD analysis project Ga0308005, IMG submission 203142) | Marine microbial communities from water near the shore, Antarctic Ocean - #67 | ecosystem: Environmental > Aquatic > Marine > Unclassified | place: Southern Ocean | collected 2014-06-07 | reverse complement strand
GCCGGGAGGCTGCTTCAGCCTTGTGTCGCAGCCTCAACCTGTTCGGGGAAGTATTTCATCAACGATTCGGTGACGTGAGGAGCGGCCATTCCGAGGCCACAGGCGGAGGTGGCTTTCATTGCTTCGTTGATGTCGTTCACTTCCTCGGTCCAAGCCTCGGTGGAGAGATTCCTGGCATCGCCATTAAGCCGCTCGGTGAGACGCTGGGTGCCAATGCGGCAGGGGAAGCACTTGCCGCAGGACTCGTGGGCAAAGAAAGCCATGGCATCGTGGGCGGCTTTCACCATGTCACGGGTGTCGTCGAAAACCATGATGCCTCCGGCTCCGAGGAAAGAACCGTGCGAACGAATGCAGGGATCATCGAGAGTGAGATCGTCGAGGATTTGATGCCCGAGAAAGCCCCCGGAAAGTCCGGCCATGGTCACTGCTTGAATGGATCGTCCTTCGAGAGGACCGCCGGCCCAATCATAGAGGAGGGTTTTGAGAGGGAGGCCGAAGGGAATTTCGTAGTTGCCGGGACGTTGGATGTCACCCGAAAGAGAAATCAGCTTGGTTCCGACGTGTTCACCTAGGCCGAGCGATTGATACCACTCGGCTCCTTTTACGATGATGTGGGGGACGGCGCAGAGAGTTTCGACGTTGTTGACGACGGTGGGTTTGTCTTCGAATCCGTGCGTGACGGGAAAGGGGGGCTTGTTGCGGGGGAAGGGATGTTTCCCTTCGAGCGAGTTGAGCAGCGAGCCTTCCTCTCCACAGATGTAGGCACCGGCACCGCGTCGGACGTAGAGGTGGAATTCGAAGCCGGTTCCGAGGATATTATTGCCGAGAAGGCCGGCTTCCCGTGCTTCGGCGAGGCACTTTTCGAGGAGGAGATTGGTTTCGGGATACTCGTAGCGAAGGTAAATGAATCCGCGGGGCGCGCCGGTGGCATATCCCGCGATGATCATTCCTTCGATGAGGGCGAAGGGATCATAATCCATGAGGGCGCGGTCTTTGAAACACCCCGGTTCTCCTTCGTCGGCATTGCAGACGATGGACTTGGGATGGCGGTCGCACTCGGCGACGGCTTTCCATTTAAGTCCGGTGGGGAATCCGGCTCCTCCACGGCCCGCGAGTTTGGAGTCGGTGATCGTTTCGACCACTGCCACGGGTGTGCCGGTGAGGATCGACTTAAGGGCAAAGAGCCCGCCATTGGCGCGGTAGCCTGCGAGGGTGTTGTGGCCTTCTTTGCGGATGTTGGCAAAGAGGGCTTCTTCGATGCCTCCGGGATTGACGGGAGGGAGAGGAGATGGTGTGGGTTTGAGCTCGGCAGCGGTGGCTCCGGCGAGAGTGGTGTGCCCGGTGAGGACAGGGATGGGAGCGTCGCAACGGCCCGAGCAGGGCATTTCGGTGGCGGGTTGCCCCTGGGATTTGAGAGTTTCGAGGATTTCGTTTCCTCCACGCAGGCAACAGATGTTTCCGGTGCAAACGCGTGGGGCTTCGAGGCCGCCGGGGGTGCGGGAAAAGTGGTGGTAGAAAGTGACGGTGCCGTAGAGATCAGCGAGAGGCGTTTTCAAGCCATCGGAAACTGAACGGAGGGCGTCATGGGACAAGTAGCCGTCGCGATCATGAAAGGCATGAAGCAGTGGAAGGAGAGGAGCGGGCTCGTCTTTCCATTGGTCAATGAGCTGCTGGTCGGATGCGGGAACGGCCATGGCAAGAGGATGACGGAACGTCCCTAAGAGGCAATCTAAGAAAGTCTAAGCAGTAGGCTTTGTTTCGTCTTTTGAGACGGCTTTGGTGCCTTCCTCTTCCGGTTCGACGATCTTAACCTTGGCTCCATTTGGGGCGGTGGCGAGTCGGTTGGTGACAATGTGCCAGCCTTCTATGAGATCATCGGTCACGACGAGGTTTTCTTCGTCGCTCCAGATGGGGTTAATTTTTTGGCGAAGGAGGGTGGTGTCCTCGGGGTTGATGAGAAGGATTTCGTTAGGACGGCGAAGGGTCTTGCGTGGGATGACGAAGACCTGGGAAATGAGGGCTCCTTCCAGAGTGGCGCGAACGGGTTGACCAATACGGAGGGGGGCATCGACCTCCTTATGCAGGCCGAAGGGGTCGTCTACGCGGGCGATGACGAAGAGTTTGCGTGATTTTTCATCGAGAGTGCCTTCCGTGCGAACGATGAAGCCGTTCCAGGATTGAAGGGATTCCTCGGTGAGGGCGTCAGTAAGTTTGACGGGGACGGGTGGGTCGTCCGGGTTGTTGGGGAGTTTGACGTGGATGAGTTCACGCGCGGAGAGAGAGAGGCGGACTTCGGCGAAGTCGGTGGAAAAGATCTCACCGATGGTCGTACCCGGACTAATGGATTGGCCAAGTCCGACGAGGCGTTCCTTGACCCGGCCGGCATAGGGGGCGAGGACCTTGGTGCGCTCGAGATCCCGGGTGGCATCAGAGAGATCAGCGATGGCCGCTTTGACGTTGGCCTTGGCCTCTTTGAGCTGGGGTTTGCGGAGAACGAGTTCAGTGGGAGGAGTGGTGTATCCGAGGTCCTGCCAATCGAGAAGGGCTTGTTTGGCGCGTGCTTCTTCCTGGGCGAGGGTGGCTTCGGCGCGGGCGAGTCGGGCTTCGGCGGAGGTTTGGGCCGCGATAAAATCGCTGGAGTCGAGTTCCAGAAGAACGTCGTCTTTCTCGAAGAAGGAGCCACTCTCAAAATTGGGTGAAATATTGATGACGCGACCGCTGACGCGGGGAGTGAGAGACGTTTGGTTGTGGGGTTGAACGATCCCCTGGGACTGCAAAATGACGCGATAGTCCGTGCGTTTGAGGATGTCGGTCTCGGCCTCAATCATGACAGGAGGCGGGCGACGGGGACTCTTCTTTTCTTCTTTTCCCGAAAGGGACGTGTATCCCAGATAGCCAAGTGCCACGACGATGACGGGGAGGATGAGACGGAGAAGTTTGTCCATGCGGTGCGGTAATCTAGGGTCGGATACGCAAAAAGCGAGACAGGTCTAACACCGGATCGACTATCCGGCCTTTTGCAGAGGAGTAATATGGCGGGTGGCCATCTCTTGAAGTTCCTCGGTGTCGGGGACATCCCGGCTGGGACCGAAGGAACGGTCCTTGAGGGATTTGATTGAGGCGGAGAGGGCGAGGCCTTCTTTTTCAGAGAGTTGGCCGTTGCGCTGGAGGTTTTCGAGGAAAGCGAGGACGCTCACGGGAGTGAGGGTGGTGGGGAGGTTGGGACCTTGGGCGAGCTGTTCAACCGGAGCCTTTTTGCGGAAGAGGAAGAAGGCGGCGATGCCGGCGAGGAGCGCCACTGGAACGAGCCAGAGAAGCATGGAGGGTGAGTCCGATCCGGCGGCGAGGGCGGTGGTTTCTTCGACCGAAACGAGGTCAACGTCATCGTATTTTTGAAGAGTGAGACCTTCGTCTTTCTTCGTGGAAAGAGTGGCGAGGACAGGGGGGAAGGCGAATTTGGAAGGGAGTTTGCCATTTTTGGGCTCTAGGATGAAGCGCCATTCATGGGTCGAGACGGGGGCTCCGTCGTCGGTGCGGGCGTCGAGCTCGTCGACCTGCAATTCGCGGTCGTCGGTGGAGGTGATTTCGAAGCCATCGAGGGGGAGTTCGATGAGTTCATCGAGCGGGGGAACAAGCCCGTGGCCGGAGGCGCGGATTTCGAGGGCGAGGTGGCCTTCTTTTTCGGCCTCACGTTGATCAAGAATCATGGTAAGTGAGAGATCACGATAGGGCCGGGCGGCAGTTGCCTTGCTGGCATCGATGGGGATGGCGGCGGAAGAGATGGGGAGGACGACGTAGCCCGAGGTGTCGAGGAAATCGAGGTCGATCTTGAGCGGAGGGATGCTGTCGACTTCGGGCCCCTTGGGCTTGAGGAGGAAGTAGGCATAGGGGGTGAGAGTCCAACCTTCACGGGAGTCGGTTCGGCTGATCACCTTAGAGTTGTGGAAGGTGAGGGAGGTCACTTCGAAGTGCTCTTCGAGAACAGAGCGGGCAGCTTTTTCAAATTTGTCGCGGTAATCTTCGGTGGGGCGGCCATAATTATAGGAATATGGGGCATTATTCTGGTTGATGAGGTAACGTTGGAAGCCACCTGATTCTCGTTCGATTTCTTTGGTGTGGCGGAGGTTGACGAAAAGCCCGAAGGGTTCGGATGCGTTGATGCGGTCGGGCCCATCGAGGTGAACATCGAGTTCGATCTCGGTGACGAGATCCTGGTAATATTGGAAGACGCGGGAGGCTTCGTCGACCTGTTCATGGGGCCCTGTGATTTGGAGGGCGGCTTCGAGGAAGCGATATTTCAGGTCGGCGGAGACATTGGCGAGGCGGGCGTTGATTGTTTTGGCGAAGTCATCGAGATGGCGTTTTTGTGCAAGTTCGGGAATGCTCGCAAGGGAGGCCTTAATTTTGGGGTATTCCGCGGGAATGGGTTGATGTTCGGCCTTAAGCGTGGCGAGATTGGGGGAGCCGAGGGCGGCGTAAAACCAAGTCGTAAAGGTCTCGGTGGATTCGTTCTTTTCGTCCTCGAGTGGGAGGGTGGTGATGTATTCGGCAGCGGCGGCTTCGAGATCCTCAAGCGCGAAGCCCTTGGTGGTCGAGTGTTCGGGGTTGGAAGCCAGGCCGGACTTGTAGTTAGATTCCTCGTATTTCAGCGAGGCCAGCTGGACTTTCAGCGCCCAGCTGTTGGGATGCTGATCGAGAGCGTCGAGGGTGAGGTTTTTGGCAGCGGAGTAACCTTTGAAAATTTGGGCTTCGAGTTCCTTGTCCTTGCGGTTGGTTTTGGCCTGCTCTTGAACCTTGGGATTCGGCCAGAGGCGGGCAAGATTTCCGCGCATGCGGCGAAGAAGGGAGGTGGTGGTTTTTGGGTCGAGTTTGGAGGTTTCCCCGAAGACTGCGGCGAGAGCTTCGACGCGCCAAACTTCGGCTTGCGAGTGGGCCGCAATGAAGGCGTCGGCAAATTCCTCCTGAAAATCTTCGTCGAGGCCGAGGCCGCGGACCTCCTGAACCATTTTGGCAAGAAGCTTGAGGTTTCGTTCCTGCTTTGAGCGGGTAAGGGGGATGGTTTCGGCGCGTTGGTTGTATCCGTAGAAATACGAGTAGCTGGAGCGGTAACGGGATTGTTGGTTGGGGTTATGGTTTTCTCCCCAGACGCGGATCATTTCGCGAACGAGCTCCTTTGTGTCCTTGGGGCGTGAGGAAGCGAGTTCCTTTAAGATGGGGAAGGCCTTTTCCTCTTCTTTGACTTTGAGATAGAGTTTGGCGGCGTTGGTGAGATTTTCGATACGCACGGGCGGATCGATTCGGGCCAGCCATTTTTCGTCGGGCCTTGTGCGGAGGAGTTCGCCCGAGGAGATGGCCGGGGTCACACGAGAGTTGGTTGGCTGAACGGGCTGACGATAGCGGGAGTAGAAGATATTTCCGAAGGGATCAACCTGGGCCTGGGGACGCATGGAATTGGAAGAGTCGAGGCGGTAGGAGCGTTCGGCTTCGGTATTCCAGTTGAGGACATAGAGGGTGAGAATTTCCTGCCAGGGGGCGAGGTCGATGTCGTTGTTGTCGGTGAGGGCGGCGACCGCAGCGGATTGAAGTTTGAGTTGCTCGAGGCGGAAATCGGGTGAGCGGTGTTCGCGAAGCTGTGCGGCAAGGGTGCCGACGGTGGCGAGGATTTCGAAGCCTTCGGCCGAGGCCTCGGCGAAGGTTTTGGTGAGCCACTGGCGACCGGTCCCGTCTTCGAGATCGGGGACGAGGGCGAGGGCGCGGTAGAGGGCTTCGGCGCGTTCGTTGAGGGGAGCTTCTTTTTCCCGGATGATGCCGAGGGAAAGGTCCCAGGCCTTTTGAAGGTGTTCCTTGCCCCGATCTGCGGTGTGGGATTCAGCGTGGTAGCGGGCGAGGAGGTTGAGGGAGCTGTGGTTTTTAGAAGTGCGGGCTGTTTCGGGATCGGGGAGAAAAGGTGAAACTTCTTCAAGGTGCCCAGCTTCGATGAGAAGGCGAGCGGAGCGGGCTTTGGCCTCTTCGTTCTGACTTCCGAAGTAGCGGGTGCCTTTGGCAAGGGTGGCGAAGAATTCGCGGGGAGGTTTTTTTTCTCCTTTGATGAGCCCGGCGAGTTGGGTGAGGAGTTGGGTGTTGGGGGCTTTTTTAGCGGCGTCGGTGAGGGCGAGGAATTCGGCGGGCCGAAGATATTGCGGTTGCTTATGCTGTTTGGCACCGAGACCGGTGAGTTCCTTGCGGGGCCGGATGGTGACAGGCGAATTCAGTTGGGTGACGAGTTGGCGGAAGGCAGTGGTGGAGTCGTTGTCTGGGAGTGCTTCGAGGTAGGTCTTGACCTGGTCCCAGCGGCCGAGAACGACGTCGCGTCGGAATATTTCGAAGTCTTTTTTGAAAGCGACAGCTTTCGCTTGGTTTTCACGTTGCTTGAGGATCTGGGGGCTGACAGCGGGTGGTTCGATGCTAGGATCGACGGGAGGCTCAGGGACGGGAGGCTTGGTGGCTTCGTTTTTTTCGGCAAGCCGGGCAGCGAGTATTCCGGAGGGGGAGCGGTCGATGGCCATGGTTTGCAACATGCGTGAACGCTGTTGCTTGGGCGTCTGGGGGGCGCGTGGCTGGGCGGAGGGAGGGAGGTTACTGGGAACGGCGGAAACATTGCTTTCCGTGATGATGACGCCGGCGGGAATCTTTTCGATTTGGAGGAGTTTTGATTGCTGGGCTGATGCTGAGATCAGGGTAAGCGAAAGCGGTAGGAAATTCCTAAGTTTCATGAAGATGGGATCGTGAGGTGGGCGAGAGGGATAGGCTAGGATCCGGAGCCATCAGCAGGAGGACCTTCTCCAGCACCGCGTGAATCGCCGGGCTTCTTCCCTGGCTTGGCACTTTTCTTCGGGCGACCGCCCGAGCTGCAACCTTGTCATTGGCTGGGGATGGGGAGGCCGTAGAGCTCGGTTGGCTCGGCGCGTGCCAGGCGAATGGCTGATTCGAGGTCGGCAAGATGCTTTTCCTTGTTGGAGCCGGTTTGGGCGAGGAACTTGTATTCTTGGCGGGCAGCTTCGATTTCAGGCTCCCACTCTTCGGCAGGAAGGCCTTCCAACTTCATGAGGTAGGTCATGTAGTAGCGGGCATTGGCGAGAGCGGAAATGGCTTCTTCCTTCAGTTCCGAAGGAGTGGATGAGTCGTCATTGAGTTGGGAAACGAGCTCAGCAAGGTCCTCGCGAGCCTCGGGGAGCCGGGAGCTTTGCATTTTGGCTTTGGAGATTTCGAGCTGAATGCGAACCGAAGTTTCTTTCTTTTCCTTGGGGAGTTTGGCGAGGGCCTTTTGGTAAGACTCGATGGCGGAGGGCCAATTTTCATCGGCAGCAGCGGCGCGGGCGTCTGAGAGGAGAGCTTCGGTGTCATCGAGTTTGACCAGTTCCTGTCCGGGACCGAAATGGTAGGCAGCGAAACCGAGGGGGACGAGGAGCCAAAGTGTGGCAAGAATAATACGCATGAATTCTGAAGGTTGAGAGTTGTTCTACAGGATAGAGCAAGAAAGGACGAGTTCTAAGGAAGCTTTTCTAAAGTGGGAAGGGGAAACCGGTTATCGGGAAATGGATCGTAGGGATCGGTGCTACGGTGTCGTGGCACGGAGTTGGAAGAACTGGCGTGGTGTTTCGAAAATTGTCTCCGTGCTTCGCCAGATGATGGTGGCGGTGCCATCCTCATTGGAGGTGTGACTTTGGACAACGATGTCATCGGGGGTGTTCGACCAGCTTTGAAGATTGGGCGAACGATAAGCGGAGGCCTGGACGTCGTCTGTCCCAACTTTGTAGGTCACTTCAAAGGTAGGATAGGTTTGTCCGCCATCGGATATAGAACCAACCTGGAAGACATTGCGGGTATCGTCTGAGGCTCCGTCGGAGGTGCCGAGGAAATGTTCGATGAGAGCTGGAATTCCATCATGATCGCTGTCGGCGTTAATATCGCCGGCGAAGGCAGGACAGATATCGGAGGTGCCGGGGTTTCCTCCCGGATGGGAACTTGCCCTCCAACTGGTAGCAAGCTTGTGGTCGGGTAGGTCCGCCGGGTTGAGAAGAACGAGGCTGAAGTCATCTCCATCCGTTTGCTTGGGCCATGGAGTGCTGTCGTCATAGGTGAAGGATCGTACTATCCCTCCAGTAGTGTTCAGAAGGGTGATGAGTTCTCCGCCGTTGCTGAGAACCGTTCCGTTCTCAAACTCGCCGGCAATATTCAAGCCGAGGCCGAAGGCGGTTTCGAAGGAAGTGCGATTGGCTACGACGAGAACGCGTTCATTTGAAGCGAGGGTAGTTCCTTCGGGGAAGGTGAAATCGACTCCTGCGGTGAAGCGCGTGCCGCTAAGATCGAGGGAACTGTTTCCAACGTTGAGGAGTTCGATGAACTCGGTTGATTCGTCCTGTCCGGATGGATTGTAGTAGATTTCCGAAACGACGAGATTAGTCATGTTCGGAGTATCAGAGCCACCGTCGCGTGTGATGGTGATGCTATCAACCCCATGGAGGTTCCCCAATCGGTCATAAGCCTCGAGGGTGATGGAGTGGACCCCCTGTCCGAGGGCGAGGGAAAGTTCCCAGTCGTCGGTGGTGGTCCAGGTGTGGGTGAGAGGAGAACCGGTGGAGAGGCGGATTTCATGGACATCGACCCAGCCGGTGCCGGCCAAGGTAACCGGGGTGTCGGCTGTCGTGAAGTTGTTGCCGCCATTGGTGGTGATGGCGAAGTTGACGGAGGAGACTTGGGAATTGATCTGACCAAGGATGTAGTTGGACCGCGTGTTGATGTAGCTGAGATCGTTGGAGAAGACATTTCTGCCGGGGACACATTGATCAAAGTGGCTTGTCCATGGCTCCATCCAGGCTTGATTGTATACCGTGGTGCAGATGTCGTAGAGATGGGCGAGATAGGCCCGACGGTAGGTTTGATTGGTGATGATACGATTGAGTTCTGAATTCTCAAAAATTCCGCGGGTGGAATTGAAGGCGAAGTCAATGTCGTGGGGGAAGTAGAGAACTTTTCCATCGGGGCGGCCGTAGAATTGACCGTTGTGATTGGAGTTGGGATAGAAGGAGTCTCCTGAACCTGAAGCACAGGAGTAGGCCAGCGCACGGAGCCATTGATCGACATCGAGGACCTCGGCAACGCTGGAATTAAACTCGACCGTAGATTTGCTAAATTGTTTTCCAAGAGCCATCGCGGGTTGGTAGTCGTCGAACTCTTGGTTGTTTTTGATAAGGTAGGTCCAGCGATAGGCCTCGGGGTTGTCTCCCATGTTATTGATGTCGCGGCCGATGACTCGGTCGGGTTCCGGGATTTTGTATCCCCCGGCATCGGTTGAAGTGGGGTAGTAAACGAGTTCGTATTCGTAGACGGTGCCGTCACTGCCATTTTCGAACTGATCCTCGAGGAAGACGGAGCCAAAGCGTGCCATTTGAAGGATGGCGGGACTGGTATGAGCAGACTGGGGAGAGATGACATAGGCGAGGTCGTTGAACTCACCGGGGATGCCTCCCGAGGAGGTTGCCATGAGGTCGAACAAAAGTTCCCTTTGACCAACGACCTGGCCTTCGGAGCGGTCGATGGCGACTGAGCGATGAACGTTTCGAAAGAGTTGATCGGAGGGGAACCCGACGTTGAATCCCACGCGGTTCCTTTGGGCACGGGCACGTTGGGAGCCCTTGATGCGGACGCCGGTATTGTAGTAAGCCCTACCTTCACGATCGATGACGGTGCAAGGAATGCGACCATTGCTCATGAGATTGCGCGGGGTATGCATCCATGAGTCATCTGCGGGATCCATGATGATTCGGAAGTTATTGATGCAAGCCGTGGTGGCAGCGCGACCGTCTTCGACCTCAAACATGGCGCGGGAATCCGGGCCATCTGCCGGGATGAAGGAACTCGCGCCAAGGGTGTCGCTGGCGGTGAGGTAGAATTGGACGACATTTCCTGAACTTTGTCCGGGAATGTTGCCCTGCCATGTCGAACTGCTTCCGAGTTGGGACATGGTCGTGGTGGAAAAAGCTCCACCTTCGACACGGTAGTGCAAAGTGATGGTTTCGAGGCCATCGGGGTCATTGGCCTCAATGCTCACGGTGACGGATTCTCCGGCAGCGGGGATGATGGGGGAGTGGGCGAGGTTCTGGGTGGTGGGGCCCGCGTTGGGGACTAGGGTGGAGTTGGGAGCCCCCGGAGTGCCATAAATATCGGGGCGTTCGAGATCGAAGGTGTGAGGGATGCGGTTAAAATAGAGGCGGGTGTGGAGGAGGTGATTGCCACTCAACCAGCGGGCCCGGAATGACACTTCGTATTCGCGGCCATTGACGACGGTTTCGCCGTTGGCGAGGGTGGTTTCGAGGTGGTTATGTTGGTGCTCGGTCGAGCCGGTGGCATTTAGATAGAGGACATTTCCTCCACCATCGGGGTCGGGGACGATGGCGACATCTTTATGGCTTCCGAGGGCACGCCAAGTCGTGAGGTTTGCGCTTTCGAAATCTCCGTTGCTGATCATAGCAACGGCGGAGTCGTCTGGGTTTTCGGTAACGGTGAGGTCGTCGATGAGAATCTCTCCTGCCTCGAGCATGCCAAAGATGAACTCGCGCCATTGGCTGTCGCGGCCCACCGGGCTTGCGGCGGCGGTGGAGCGGAAGGTGTAGGTCTGCCAGGAAGTGCGGGAAAGTTCATCGCTGTCAGCCCAGGCAGCGGGGAGGGAATTATCGGCATCGGGGTCAATCAGCTCGATGGTTGATCCTCCGGCATCGGCCTTGGAGGGCCATTTCCCTCCGTCGAAGTAGCGGAGATTATCGACGGGATTGTTGAATTGATCTCGGAGGGAAATCGTTTCACTGCGTCGGCTGAGACTTCCTCCAAATGGTCCGAGGATTACGATGCCAGGATGCTGGCTGGCGAGAGTGGCGGGGGTATTGGTAACGACGAGATAGCCTCCCGGTGCGAGGCTTGTTTCGGCGGGAAAAGTGTAGTTGATTCCCTCGCCGAAGTCCCAAGCGGAGAGGTCGATGGTTTTGGTGCCGCGGTTGTGGAGTTCGATCCATTGGGTGTCACCGGAACGGGCGGGACTGGCGGGATTGATGAGAAACTCCGCCCTGGCCTCAAAGTCAAAAGTGATGTCACTGCTGCCGAGGGAATTTTGGTGAACCTCGATTGAGAAGCGGTTGAGACCCTCTACGGCGAGTCCTCTTGGGGCGGGCACGGTGTAGTCGCCGACCCAATCGGCATTGCCGACCGAGGGACTGGCGAAGGTGCTCGATGTGATTTCGCCAGCCGGCATGTTGTAACGATCGAGTTCAACGCCATTGAGGTAGAAGATGGAACCATCATCGATACGATGGTTTAGAGTGAGATTATTCAGATCGGCGGCTTCCTGGGCGGTGAGGATAAAATCGCTTTCAAAGTAGTAGGTCACCACCGAGGGGAAGTTACTTGATGGCCTAGTGAGGTTTGTGATGCCGAGGCCGGCATCGTAGGCGAGAGTGGCTGTGCCGAACTCCCAGTTGCCTCCAATGGAGTGGGGCTGTGAGGCCCAGTCGCCGGCGAGAGTGTCGCCCTTCTCGTTGTAGCGCCACACTGATCCACGATCGATGAGGGAAGCCGTGACGATGGTGGCTTGGACGGCATCGATGATGGGTGGGTTGTAGCAGATTTCGTTGATGACAATGTTGGTGTTGAGGGCGAAGGAGTTTGTGACGCCGGGAGTGGCGGTGTTTGGGAAGATCCACTGGCCGGGGTAGGCGGGGCTAAGGCCACGAAGGCGATTGGTCACTTGCCGAGCGTCAGTGAGAATGGTGCCGGTGAGGAGAAAAAGCGTGTCAGCATCCGAAGGGATTTGTCCAAGTGTTGCCTGATCAAGGAGAAGGATGTCGCCCGGGTTGAGAGTGGTGTCAGGGAGATTAATGAGGGCGGGGGCGTTGCCACTGATTTCGAGAAGGTAGCCACTGGTGCTGACGGGAATGTTTCCAGGGTTGGTGACTTCGACAAAGAAGTTTGGGTCGCCGGCGGGTGAGGTTTCATTTAAAACCAAGCCGGAAAAGCTACTGGGATCGGGAGGCGTTTCGGTGCCTTCGAGAGTGGCGGCGAAGGAAGTCGAGGTATTGCCGGAGGAGGGGTGGAGTGAGATCGCGAGGATATTATTCCCGTTCTGAAGCGAGGTGCCGGGTATCGTGATGAAGTCTGATGAAGTTGGCGAAGAAATATCGCTGAGAGCTTTTGAACTATGAGAGATCGTTCCAGCGGGCATGTTGGTGCGCTGAATTTCGACGCCGTTGAGATAGACCGCGGCACCGTCGGCGATGAGATGGTTTAGCCGAATCGAGGTGTTGCTGGGTGTTCCATTAAAAGTGAAAGCTTGTCGAAAATATGTGGTTGAACCGTTCACAGTGATCGGAGTGGTGACGGCGGAACCGGGAAAGGCGGTGTCGAGTCCGTAGCGTGATTCGAGGTAGGCGCCGACTGCTTCGAATTCAGTATGGGTCAATTCGTCCTCGTAGATGAGAAGTTCGGCGATGTCGCCATCGAAGCCTCCGGAGCCGCCCGAGTGGTTGCCAATGACAATGGGCTGGGGGCTAAGAGCAGAGCCGCTGTCGCTATTAGTGGCTTCGCGAACGCCATCGACCCAGAGTTCGAATTGGTTTGCGGTTCGATTGCGCCGGATCGCGACGATTTGATAGTCACTGGTGGAAATGGAAGTCGAGGAAACGGGTCCTCCGAGGCCGGAGCCGTTGTTGTGACGTTTTTGGAAAGCGAAGCGTCCGCCATCTGATTTGAGGGAGGTGAGGGGAGGATCTGAAACACTGCTGTCACGATCCCAAATGTAGGGGGGAGATCCGTTCGCGACGCCGCCATTTCCGGGAGTGGAGTTGGCCTTGACGACGGCGAAGTAGACGAAGCCTGAGGTGCTGCCGATGCCGGGAGCAGTGGAGGTGCGGAGTTGGGCGTTGCCATCAAAGCGGACGGCCGGTTCGCCGGACGGGGTGGCATTGGTGGCAAAGGTGGGATTGCCTCCGGAAGTGGCGGTTTGGGTTTGGCCATCGGAGGTGGCGGTGTCTGGCCAGGAAGTGACGGTTTGACCATTGTTCAAGGTGAGATCACTGGCGCGGAATCGTTCCACAAGGTGTTCGGTGACAGTGAGAATGGACGGGCCATCGCCAGCTTCGGTGCCAAAGAGATTTTGTCCGTTGCTCCAGGTGCTGTCGTTAAAGGCGGTGGAGTTCCAGCTTGCGGCCGGGGTGTTACCAGAGTCATCGAATTTCCATGAAGCATCATTGGCGACGAAGACATGGGGGACAGGAACATTGGCCTGGGGAAAGTTAGCCGCTCCAGGGGTGCCTCCGATTTGAGTGCTGGTTCGCCATGACGAACTTTTACCCGAGAGAAGAGAGCCTTCGATTTTTGTGAGGGTGGCTCCCGAGCCATCAGGGCCGACGGGCCATTGTCCGGAGTCGGCGTAATCGACCTCATCCATGAGGCGGGCGGACCGGCTGCGGAGTCGGAGGGTTTCGCCGTTGTTTGAGAGATTGCCCTCGAACGGGCCAGTTACGTTGAAACCTGCGAGGGCGGGATTGGTGGGATCTTTTGCGATGAGATAATATCCTCCGCCGGGAATGGTCGTTCTTTCCGGAAAAATGAAATCAACCCCGCCGGTCAATTTCCAGCCCGAGAGATCGACATTGATGGCCATCTGGTTGTGAACTTCGATCCACTCTCCGCTCTCTGCAGTCCCTTTCGGGTTGTAGTGGATTTCGTTAAAGGTGACGACGCTGTCGACTGCGGTAAGCGGAAGGACGAGAGCGGTAAAAAGAGGAAGGAATTTCATGGAGAAGGTCGAGGGTGTGCCTACGCAGATCCCGGCTTGAAAGGAGAGGCGAAGAAGTAGAGGAAGACCGGAAGGAGAGCGAGACCAAGAGCGGAAGTGACTCCGGCGATGAGGGCATATTCCCGAAGGGTGAGTTTGAGACTGTCCTGATCGGTTTTGAGCGAGCCGAGTTCGTTGAGGACAGAGGTGGGAACGTGACGGACGTTGCCATCATGATATTGTCCTCCGAGGCGGGTGGCAATTTGCTGGAGGGCTCCGACGTCTTGGCGGGATTGTCGACCATCGATCAGGGAACCTTTGGTGGGGTTGCCAACTCCCATGATGAGGGCTCCATTGATGGAGGGAGGCATTTTGGGCATGCCGGTGGCGGGGACGGTATCGCCATCGCTCACGAGGAGGAGGGTGGCGGAGTTAGGTGGCCAGTCGCGGGCGATTTTCGCCGCTTCTTCGAGGCCATCGAAAAGACGGGTTTTGCCCACGGGAAAAACGGAGGAGAGAGGAAGTCCGTCGAGGAAGTTGAGGATGACTTCGGCATCGCGGCTTTCCTGAACGACGGGTTTCGCTCCATTGTAGACGGCGACCATGGTGATGTGGAGTTTCTCATCGGTCACGCGTTTGAGGAGGGATTGCACGAGTTTGGAGGCGCGCTTGGTGCGCGAGAGTCCCTCGTTTTCCCCGGAGTCCTGAAGGCGCATGGAGGGAGAAACATCGACGACAAGGAGAAGGTGCCGACGCTCGTTGGGCTCGACTTCCTTGACCTGGGAACGGTGGGCTTTCGGTTCGATTAGGAAGAGGGTGGTGAGGGCCCAGGCAAGGGCGGAGAGGAAGAGAACCCGAAGAATGGGGGCGAGGATGGTGAGGGCGGAGAAGTGGCCATCGGGGCCGAAGGCAAGATGGCGGACCTTGGCGATGCGACGGGTGTGCAATGCTTCTGCACCGCAGGCGAGAACTGCGGTGGTGGTGGCGACGAGGATGGGGATGAACATTACCAAGGGGTGTAGCGAAGACCAAACAAGGTGAGGAGATAGGTGCCGGCGAGCGAGAAAGCGGTGATGAGGTAGGGGCGGAAGTAGTCGACCGGATCTGGGGTGAGTCGGACGAGGGACGCTTGGGCCATTGCGTCGATTCGTTGGAAGACGGCCTTCAGGGCGTTGGGATCACCGGCTGCGAAAGTTTCTCCGCCGGTGATGGAAGAAATGACGGAGACTTCGGCGGGAGGGGCGCCGCCTCCAATGTGGATGGCAAAAACCGTGATATTGTTGTCTGCGAGACTACGAGCGATTTTAACGTCGTTGCCATCGGAGAGGTCGAAGCTGGCGCCATCGGAAAGGAGGATGATCAAGCGGTCGCCCGTCTCGGTGGTGAGGAGTTCTTTTTCAGCCTGCTTGAGCGCCTTGCCAATAAAAGTTCCACCGTTGAACCATTTGGGGAGTTTGCTTGGGTGAAGGAAGGGAGGGGCGTGGCGGAAGGCCGAGACATCGGTGGTGAGGGGGACCCAGCGGAGGTTGTCGCCCCCAAAGACCATGAGGGAAAAGGCATCTCCTTTTCGGTAGTCGAGGAATTCGTTGAGAGATTCCATGGCGGAATCGTATCGGTCACCCGGGCCAAAGGAGGCCGTCATGGAGCCGGAGACATCGAGACAAAACATGATGTTGGTGAGCTCGCGTTCGCTTTTGGGCCGTTCGAAGGTTCGAGGGCCAGCGGCGATGAGGATAAGAGTGGCGAGGACGAGATAGGGGAGGGTGTTGACGAGGTTGAGGAGTAGGGCGAGCCACTTGCGGTGGGGGGACTTTTGGTGGTCAAAGGGAAGGGGGAGGGCGCGGGCGCGGGTCATCCATTGGAAAACGATCAGGAGGACCGGAATGGCGAGAGCGAGGAGGACAATGGGGTGGGCGAAAGACACTTTGGAATGGACGATTGAACGATTGCAGAAAAGACGATTGGGCTTGGCTGGGGGACTTGGGTAAGGGGGTCAAAAAGTGGAGTTTTCGACTACTTTCGAAAGGGGATGAGGAGGGTGGAGATGTCGTTTTGAGAGAGGGTGGTCTTGGGGGCATGGAGCCACTCTTCGAGTTTCAGGATGAGGGGGGAGGCTTCGGGGTGGGCCCGGAGTTGGACCAGGGCGCGAGCCGGTGGGAGTTTTTCGAGAGCGGGAATTTTTTCTTTCCAGTGGCCGAGAACAAGTCGTTCAAGATTGGCTCTTTCATGATCGGTGAGGTTGCCACGAGAAGC
>Ga0308005_10000400_pt1 | contig 16075 bp, 18 predicted proteins | sample Neamet67_FD_203142 | JGI IMG/M metagenome (GOLD analysis project Ga0308005, IMG submission 203142) | Marine microbial communities from water near the shore, Antarctic Ocean - #67 | ecosystem: Environmental > Aquatic > Marine > Unclassified | place: Southern Ocean | collected 2014-06-07 | reverse complement strand
GATCTGATATCTGTCCACAGAAGGTAATGCAATGCTGATAGTAGTCTATGATCTTTTTAAAGTCTTTCGTCTCAAGATCATATGCTCGCTTTATTCTAGGAGCACCTTCCTTCTTCTGTCTTAGACATTGTGGACATTTTAGAATACAACGGTGAGATGAATCTATGTTAGGAGATCCCCATACCTCATTATGTGCATACCAATCTGATACTCTTTGACCGTCTTCAAGTTTAGTGAATCTCATATTACATTCTTCTGGTATAGGTTATTATCTTTCTTGAGGTTGCCACATTTATATTGACAATGTCGCATCGCCCTTTCAGGATTATTAAGCAATGTATCAAAGAAGTGATCCCATTCTTCTGATGTATATATATCGTTTAAGGAATCGACGTTCTTAACTCTAAGATGATCATCCTTCATTCCGAAGTATTCAACACCATAATCATTCTTAGGATCATCAAGCCAACAACAGGGAAGCATGAAGCCATCTGATGTATACGCTGCAGGCTTATGATAACTCTTAGGTTCGAATGTGAGACACCTTGGTTTAATTTCGACTTTAAAATCATCAACTAATGGTATCTTCTCTTGATCTTCTTTTTGTTTATTCATTGCCGCTTCTGATGAGCTCATAGTTTATTTCTCTCTCATGTTATATATATTTTCATACAAATGATCTGCTATTTTTTTCTGGCCTAATGCATTTGGGTGGTAGTCTAATTCTGAAATTTGTAGGGTTGGGTTATTAATATAATCTACAACACCCTTATCAAAATTGTAACCCCCGATAGCATGTTCAGTGGGCCACCCAATAAACGACTCATTTAGTTTATCAAAAAATGGACTGTCATATATAGTATGTAATAGACTATCTATATACTTTAACCAAACATGATTATCTAAATGTGCTGGATTAGTAAACATTAAATCTTCAAACATCGGTATCATTTGAAATTGCTTAAATGGTATATTATTAGATTTGCATATTTCTTGAAGGCTATAATATATTACTATACTTTCCTTAACACGCCATAGATCATCACCGTATATATTATTATTAAGTCTTTCTCTACACCTTGTGTTGTGCTGCCATACCTTACCAACTTTATAATCCTTTCGGTGAGCCTGAGTCCACCCAACGAGTACTAATCCTATATCATCAGTATTAATTTCTTGAAGTTTATCTAGCAAGTTAGCAAATATGTATTCATTACCAGAACCCATTTTTCCTAGATTCATATAATCCATATCTAATTTTTCTGCTAGTAATTCTGGCCACTTAGGAAAAGAGCAGTCCATGTCTGCGTGGTATATAGAATAGTAATTATCATCTGTCCAACTATCTCCGGCTGCGATTAGGATCTTTCTATTCTTTGGTGCTTCCAATGAGGTCATATTGCTTTCTCTGTGCTGGAGGTATATAGAATTCTTCTAATTCAGGGAACACATCAAATAAATGAGATTCCCACTTAGTGCCTGTGTAGTACTTGTCATTCATTAATAGATAATCTAACGTATCAAGGCAGTCGTACCCCTGGTTATCTTCTTTAAGTACATTCTGAATATCTGGGAAGTTGCTATATTTTTCAATAAGTGTCTCCTTGATTTTGTCAGGCAGTCTGTTAGCACATAACTTTTTAGGACCTCTTATATTAGACCAATTGATCTGATCAAACATTTCCTTGTTATCATCGAACCATTCTATTAATTCATAAAATCTAAGGACAGATAGAAAGGATATGGTACCATTAATATTTACAGTTACATTTGGATACTTCTTAACAGCCTTTATATTATTAACAATATCATTCCAATTCGATCTACGTCTTATATATTCATCTGCTTCACCAATGCCATCTAGTGATACGGTAAATTCAAATAACTTGAAGTGAGGAATCAATTTAGATATCTTTATCTTATCAAACTCCAGTACAGACATGTTAGTCTGATACTTCACCCTTATATTCTTTGCTTCACCAGATTCTACAATCTTCTCAAGGAGGTTATAGAACTTTACCATTACTAGAGGTTCACCGCCAATTAGTTTTAGGTTGTATATGTATGGAGCTATTTCAGCGATTTGATCTACTGCAGAATCTAGAGTGGCTTTAGTCTGATTAGTTGGTGGTGTCTTTGATGACTTACTAAAAATAGTTTCAAGAGCAAGTTCTTCTGAGTGTATAGATTTAAGTCTGGTGGTACTATCAAATGGCATACACATATAACAATCTAGGTTACACTGGTTACCAAATGCCTTTATCTGAACTTCAAATAATCTGCTTTCCAATTTAACTTTACCATTATCAACAAATCCTTCAACACTCTTACGTATATTTGGCCATAAGCCAGTATCGTTAGACTGAATCTTCATTGAAAATTGTCTGCGGGATCTACCATATTGCTCTTCGCTTTTAAAACATGCAGCACATACTTTCTTACATAATGTTAGATCAGAATCGGGATCAGTCATCTCTGTTCGTAGAGCATTTAACTCAGCATTATGAATAAAGTAATCTTGGATAGATGATGTGTCTATATAACGACCTAGATTTGATCCTTCAGTTGCCCACGAACATGGACGATATTCACCTCTAGTATTTGTGTACAACATCTGAAATGGAGCAGCACAAAACCAAATATCTTGATTCTTTATCTGCTCTTCAAGTTCGCCATTAGGTGACCTTTCGCTATTATTTTCGAACCATGCGCTTGTGTCAACTGATCCACCACCAAGAAACTTGTCACCTGGCCCACCTTTAGTAATATGATCAGGTAGGTTGTTTTTTTCAGATTTTATCATATAAGTACTCCGCTATTTGTATTTGACCTTTCTCATTGGGGTGTATGTCTAATTCTGAAATTATATGTTCATCAATAACATCCATCTGTATATTAATTCCCCCAAGATCAGATTCAGTAGGCCAACCAACAAAATTATCTTCAATCTTATCTATATATATGCTATCATTGATAGTTTGTAAAAGAGTTGCGTCTGTAGTTGAATCAGCATTATCACGAGACTGTTTTATAAGATTCCAATTATATCCACCATAGAGTGGTATCATTTGAACTTGTAGTAATGGAATATTTTTAGATTTGCATATTTCTTGAAGGCTATAAAATCTGAGTATACTTTCCTGAACCCAATGAGTAACATCTCCACGCCTATCAATAATCTGTGTGGAGTATGCTGGATCCATTGGATACGGATCCACACTCCTCCACATATCCCTTACTTTAACATCAACTCGTGGGGCCTGAGACCAACCAGCCATAACGTAACCTATGTCATCTGGTTCCATTAACTGAATCTGATCTACTAAAGAATTAAAAATATACTTGTTACCAGCTCCACTAGATCCTAGATTAATACAATCCATATCCAACTTCTCAGCTAATATCTCTGGCCACTTCAACCAAGAACAATCCATATCTGGATGTGAATGTGCAATATAATCTGGATCTGTCCAACTATCACCACTCGCTATCAAAACCTTTCTCATTTGATATTATCTATTGCATTAATTAAAACGTCTATATTATCTGAATTACGGGCATCACCAATATCAAAAGTCTCGCGATTCCAATATACTCTTCCACCGTCTCGTAGATTCACGTCTCGTAGACTAAGCACATCCTTACCTAACCACTGACATTCCTTAATCAATCTTGGTGCTGGATCAAAGTAACTCTTCGTATAAACATATGTATCAAATATACCCAACAAGTTATGGACTGGTACTATGATGTTATTCAACTCAGGATTAATATAATCATCATCATATGCAATAATACCATGATCAGGATAATCTGCTATTACTTTCTCAATCTCTCTATAATAAATCTCGTTAGTACCAAGAAATAAATATTTAAATTGAATATCCTGCTTAGGTTGTTTGTAGTATTGAAATCCAATAACTTTCTTAAAGTCGTCACCAACTCCGTATGGGTACACTTCATAATCACATAAGTCATGTACTTTATTAATATTAAAGTACTCTAATGCTTGTGGATATTCTATTGGATGATTTGAGTTATAAACAGCTATCAATTTATTACTGAATAACATTCGTAGAGTAAACATCTCATCTTGTGAATATGACTTACTATCTTTGTAAGCTAGTGTGATCATACTCCTACCCATGATTAAGGTAGTATCGTTATTTGTTGGAACGAAGTCTTCAGCAAATATTACATTATCAAATGACGTATATTGTTCATTAATAGAATTGATATAATCTTGATCGTTGAAGTGTTTATTACATACAATAACTAATTGTGCTTGAGTACCAATGGAGTTAAGGTATTGACAGTGTTCATAACTGTAACGTAATAACCCATCACCAGGTTTAGATGTACATACTATATTCAGCATAGATGGTAGCCTTTCGTCATATTTTTCTTGGGTCATATCTTCATATTCTTCTAGTTCGGGATATATATCATATACGTTTGTACCATATTGCTCATCGGTAGCTTTAATATAGATCATAGCTTCATTAAATTTAACAGGATCGCCTTGGAGCTTTAGCGCTGATGTTATTACTTCATAATCTTTAAATCTTGTTATCAGTTCATCTTTTAATTTTCGTGGAAGATGTCTTACGTGTAATTCAGCAGGTTCTTCAATTATAAACAATGCCTGATCAATATCTTCAGCAGTGCTCCATTTAAATAATTCATCAAGTCTTAATACACTTAATATAGATACTGTAGTAAAGATTTTGATATGATTAGTAACTTTTCGTATTTTACTGACATTGGTTACTATAGTGTCCCAGTCTGATCGTCTTCTAATATAATCATTATATATTCCTATACCTTCAAGCGATACATTAGTATTCAGGTTTTTGAATCTTGGTGCGTAGTCCAATATATTATATTTGGTTGTTCCAAGCACCGTCATGTTACTATTCATATCCAACGTTATATGCTCTGAATGTCCCTCTTCAACTAGAAAATCAAGAAATTCAAACTGCTTCTTCATAACTAATGGCTCACCACCTTGTATCAAGAAAATGCTTATATAAGGCGCAAGTGCTTTAAGATCACTAATAGTATCTATTGAGCTTAATTTTGTAAATTCTTTATTATTATCACCAAACTTGATATACTTATTGAAGTCTATCTTTTTATTACTAGCTTGGCGTGTTGTTGAATTTTGTGGGTGGCACATATAACAATCTAGGTTACACTGGTTACCGAATACTCTAGTCTGCAGAACTATCAATCTTTCTTTTAGATTAAATTTTCCTGTTTCAATATAATCGAGAACTTGATTATAAACTGGTTCCTCATCATTTTCTAAACATGAGTTATGATGTGTTCTATCAGATACTCCGTATTGCTTTTCTTGCCTAATACAACTATGACAGTGGTACTTAGTATGATCACCAATTGTACCACTTAGTATTTCATTTCTAATTTGATTTAAGGTATCAGACTGTAGCCATTCCATTGGAGTTGTGTTTCTGGTATTTAGAGATTGGTCGCTTGTCATTCCCTGGCAGCATACAACCCAGTCGCCATTGACTGCTGAATAAAGATGATCGAACGGTTTAGGACAGAACCAAATTTCACTGGATTCATTCTTATCTATAATATCTTGAGCAGTTTTAACACCACTAACATCAGTTAATGGCACACTCTCTTGTTTATCAGAAACTATAATATTCATTCAATTCACTCAGTTATCGATTTTTCATTATACCAGGCTCCTAACATTCTATGACCTTTCTGATTTGGATGACCATCATTCCATCCTATTTTACAACTACGGTCAAGAATCTTTTGAGCGAATACGCCACCCATGTCCATGAAATACGGCCAACCAATTAATTTCAAATTGTCATCTTTTATTGCATCCAGCTTTTTAAACCACACATTATTCTCTACCTCATCTACGAATAGCTCATACAACCTTGAATCATAATTACGTATTGGTTTAATCATTTGGAATATATGCAATTCTATACCCTTAGATTTACATATATCATACAGCACATACATAGAATATAACGTCTGGTTAATTGAAAATGTTCTAACAGCTGATCTCTCTATACTCCAATTATACGTACTACAGTAATGCATATTAAATTCATATACAGATTTTAAATCAGTGCTTTTAGCTACCCAATCCATGTAATCAGGATCACTATCGTCTGTATCACTATAATGAATCCATTCAGGATCAACACTACAGTGAGGCAACGTAAACCTATACCAATTGCCAAGAGCAACTACTACTTTAGTTACATCATCAGTTATTAATATCTCTTTAATAACTCTGTCTATCATTGTTACATTATCTAAACCACTTGTAGCAACATTCTTTACTGGGCCAGGTATATAATCTGACCAAGTATTATAATTGGTATCAAAATCAGGGAATAGTTCACTAGGAAGGTTTGGTGTTGTGAAACTGTCGCCAGTTACAATTATCATACTATACTCTCAAATCACTCAATTATGCTTATATATATAAGTATAAATATATTTATATTAGAATGAATAGGATGACTATATGAATTGGGAACTATTGGGATGGGCAACATTTTGGGGATTCATGTGGTGTCAAGTAATAACTCATTATGCAGTATCAGTAGGCTTACATAGATATTTTGCACATCATCAATTTAAAGCCAGTGTAGCACATGAATGGGGCTTTATTATATTAATAATGATAGCATGTGTTCGTACACCCATCGGTTGGATAGCCTCTCATAGAATGCATCACGCAGATCCAGAGGGACCGCTAGATCCTCATAACTACAAAGAGATAGGTTACTGGAAGGTAGCATTAACTCTATGGACCATTCCAAAGATACCAATCAAATTTGCAAGAGACTTATATAAGAATCCACGGTTAGTATTTGCTCACAAGTACTGGAAACATTGTCTAGCTGTTTGGTGGATTGCTACCTTCCTAATTAGTCCTTACTTATGGTGGGGTGCTGCAGCGATGCCGTTCATCTTTGCTAAGATAGGATTTGGTATGCTAAACATATTAGGACATTGGAATGGACCCACTGATGGCCCATGGATGAATTGGATATTAGGTGGTGATGGATACCACAAAGCACATCATGATAACCCACGGCAATTGATACTAGGTAAGTATGATTTGGGTGGTAAATTGGCGGATAAGTTTTGGAAAAGAAAAGACAAATAAGGAATAACCGTTGGGTAGATGTACCCATGACTAATGACGTTTGGCATCTACTTAAAGAACAGAGGATGTCTGATACTTATTACAAACGGGGTGATGGTCAAGCAACCCGAGATTTAGATTGGGTTGAAGCTACACATAGAAATTGGGTACATGAGATAATTGACCTGAGTGAATTCCCATATTGCTATTTTGTTAATGGTACAACAGATGCAATACATCATTGGTTGTTAACTGATGATAGGGAGTATCAACACTATCAGGGGGAGTACGAATATCCTCAGATGATTAGGCCTGGACATGAAGCTTGTGTTGGATATAAAGATTCGGTTATAGATCCTGACAAAGTGCTTTACGTGTCTGTACCATCTGGATGTGATGGCAATTACTTCGATTTAGAAGATGTAGATTGTCCTGTTATATTAGATTGCACTTATGTATCAACTACCAATATACAACGTATCAATCCACCTAAGAATACTGAGCAGGTGTTCTTTAGTTTCTCTAAAGGATTTGGTCTTGTTGGACAACGGCTAGGTTTAGTGTATACAAAGGAACCTCATAAGACTCTACATACACTTAAAGAATTTGAGAATTGGAATTATGGTGGAGTTAAAACTATAGATTTGATAATGTCAAATTACTCAGTAGATGATATGTGGAATACTCATAAAGATAAACAACTTGAGTTATGTGATGAGTATAATCTTATACCATCCGATTGCTTTTTCTTAGCTAACTCATCCGACGAATATTATAAACGTAGAAGACGAATGAAATTTAATGATTCAGCTAGACTTTGCTTGACCCCGTTAACCACATGGTAGTGCCTCAGTATGATGGTGTACCATTAAGTAAATTAGATCCAGATAATATAGCGAGTGAGGTAGGTAAAGCTGGTGTTGTTATCATACGTAACTCTAGAGCAACACCTGAGGAGTATGCTGATTGGTCATTAGGTTTAGGGTATCATTTAAGTCCAGAGATATGGTGTACAGACAAAGAACATTCTAACTTGTTTTGGACTGTAACCAATGAGATGATGGATGATAGAAATCAAGGATTGTTTGGTGATTATGAGTTAGATTGGCATACCAATACTACACCAGTAGCTGACGCAGAAGAAGTAATAGGATTGTATGCTAAGACAATAACATATGACACAGAGACTTGGTTAGCTAGTTCAGTAGAATACTTTGCTCAACTATCTAAAGAAAAGCAAGACTTATTAAACCAACTTACTGTAGTACTTGATCCTAGAAGAACGTTAGGTGTTATTAAGAAGGCTTGGCAACCAGCGTTTCAAAAGATATATGGACAAGAAGTTCTTGATGAGATTAATAAGAACAGGAACACTCGTGAAATATTCAATGCTCAAAATATGGAGCCAGAGAATAAAGATAAGTTTAAATCTAGTAGAGGTATAATGAATGATCATAAACTTGTTCCCGATCATCCGTTAGGAGTAGAGGGTTTATTCTTCAGTCCTTATGAAGTACATGGATTTAAACTTGGTGACGAGATATATGATAAATCAGAAGAGTTGTTTAATGAGCTATGGGAAGATTATGTATGCAATGAAGAATACACTTACAAACATACTTGGCAGGAAGGTGATATAGTATTATTTGATAATATTATAGGCATACATAGAAGACCAGACATACTTAAAGATAAACCTCGCAAATTACTAAGAACAGCCACATGGTATAAATCTCATATGAGATTGCATCATGATTACGTGATATAAAATTATGAGAACAAAATATAAATTACCTACCCACGGTGAGCTTAAACATATAGTCATAGACTTGGATAAGCTTCGTGCTGCAGTAGATGAACTAGCTAACGATTATGTAGATGTTAAGACTGCTAACAAAGCTCTATGTGATAATCACATGGCGTTAAGTAAGTCCGTATACGATAACTTTATGCAGGTCAATTTAACTGACCTAAATGGTGAAGAGTTACCATACACAGATGATATAAAAGTCAGACTAAGACGTAATGAAGAAAAGCTATATAATAAACCAAATGACAAGCTCATAGGTAGCTACTTCGAAGAGATACTCAATCAGTTTAAATGCGATAAGATGAGAGTTAGGATAACCAAACTTGATGGTAATACGACTATACCAATGCATATCGATTACGATCCTACTTATGCAACAAGGGTGATCATACCTGTATACACTAATGACAAAGTTAATAATGTATTTAAAGTAAAGGGCGAACATATTGAAACCTATTTAGAGGCTGGTAAAGCATACTTCTTTAATACCGGATTTGCCCATGGTGTATTCAATGCATCAGATGAACCACGTATAGCCTTTATGTTTAGTTTGGATGGACAAGATGACATTACAGATATTAAATTATAGTAACGAAGAGTATAAGCAATTAGCTGAAGAGATAATATCAAAAGGTTATGCCATACTCAATGAACAAGACCTAACTCAACGGCAGTTAGTAGAAGTATCAAATCGTATCGGTCATTGTGAATCATACGGTTACTTCATGAATCCAAAAGATAATCCAGAGATAAGCATTGTATCAGGTCAACTAGACTCTAATGAAAAATCAATAGGTATGTTTGGTGACACAGAACTACAATGGCATGCTAATGGATCTGCACGTCATGCATTTGATCAGATATGTGTATCATTATATTGTGTAGAGGAATGTGTAGATACAGTATTGTCTATATGCAATCAATGTGATATGTTTGAAGCCTTATCCGAAGCAGACAAGGAACGTTATAGGACAATCGATATTCAGTTAGACAACAAGCATGATGCAATCTACCGAATATCTGAGAAGAACCTACCTGATGCTCCTGCTCCTGAAAATGAAATAAGAACCGGTAAAGATTTCTATCAAGAGGATATTGACAGAAGGCCTCTTGTAGGTATCCATCCAATTGATGGTAGGGAATATCTATATTTCATGGTGCCGTTCATCGTTGGTGCTTTAGAGAATGGTGAAACAATTGATCATGAAGTGTTGTATGACGAGCTTTGGAGTAAGTTGTTTAGATCTAAGTATATGATTCATCATGTGTTCAGGAGAGGTGATTTATTATTCATGGATCAGCTACATACTATTCATAGGAGATCACCAGTTCATAACTTAGAGAGACAATTATGGAGAACTGCATTTGACTATTCAAATATCAAGTTTGACTAATGAAGATCTTAGATATGTAGCTACAAAAACTCAAGTTGATGGGCATACTATATGGCATGAACAAAAGTTTGATGCTCAAGGTTTAGCTGCATTTATGAAACGATTCGGGGAGTGTGAAACTCCTGATCTATTCATGAACCCAAAAGATACTCCTGAGATATTTCTTGTTACTGGTAAGAAGGATGAGCATGGTAAGAAGTTAGGTATGTTTGGTGACACAGAACTTGGATGGCACTCTAATGGTAACTCGAGACATAATGTCGATAAGATTTTAATTGCTTTATATTGTGTCGAAGAGGATGATAATACCTGCTTGTCTATATGCAATACAACTCGTCCTTTTATGAGCATGTCGCTTGAACAACAAGAATATTATAAAGACATTACCATCAAGCTGAAGTTTAAGAATGACACAATATATCATTTAGAAGAAGGTGACCCTGAATTAGAATTCATGAGTGCAAGTAAAGGATCTATACGTAAGCTAGTTGGTGATCATCCACATACTGGTCAACCTTATTTTTACTTTCCTTATCATTTCATAGAGAAGGCTTGGAAAGGAAAGCAGAGAATAGACACCACACAAATGGTAGAAGACTTGAAGCATATTATATTCAAATCACAATACATGACTCACCATATATTTAAGAAGGGCGATCTACTACTAATGGATCAATTCACATCATTACATAGACGTACTCCAGTGTATGACAACAATAGATTATTATGGAGGGTAGCTAGTGACTACTCCAATACATAAAGTAAAATATGAAGGTGATTCTAATGAATTGGTTGAGTTTGTTACTGAAGCAACTAAGGATCAAAAATGGATAGAGTACACTGCAGGCACATGGTTTAATACATCAAATGATACATGCTGTACATACTACTATGAGAAATTCACTTTAGATAATAAATATAAAGAGATCATAGAGAATAGTATTGGGTATAAAATAATATCTGACATTAGTGTATGGTATTATCCAAAAGGAACTGTTCACTTCCAAAAGCATATTGATGATACACCATACACTGGAGTTGATCTAGGAGATGCATACACTAACAAGTACGCTTGCATAATACCAATATACGGTGAATGTAATTTGAACGTTTGGGAAGAATATAGTAAAACAACCACACCTTATTCTATAGGTGATATAGTATTATTAGCAAACCAAAAGTATTACCATTCAGCTGATTGTACAGATATTGGAAAGATCAGTCTGCATTGTTACATAGATAAACACCATGACTAACGTTGTAGGAGTATCATTCAGTCACGCATCCAACTCTATGAACACTCGTGGTTTAAAGTTATTAGAGCTCGATAGCGTATACGACATGAAGTATTTCGATATGCCTATATGTGACTCGAACTGTTGTAATGGAAAAGTTCCTCATGCTGTACATAGGTTTATTGAGGTATTAAGTGATGCAGATGTACTAGTATTTGCAATACCAGAAACCACTGGTCATTATGGATCAGGTTTTAAGAATGCTATGGATTGGTTAATAGTAGCAAGCAACTTTAATGCAGACTTAGGACAGGATGGTCCATTCTTTAATAAGCCTCTGTATGTTATAACGTTTACTCCATCTCATAAAGATGCTGGCGGTAGACATTTTGATATGACTAAACATCTACTACAAGATAAGATGGGTGGTATAGTTTATAATTCATTCGTAAAGAATAGTGGATGGCATGAATGTATTCCTAACAACACTAAGTGGGTACAAACAGAACGTGAAGAAATATACAATACAATAATGCCTGAACCAAGCCATAGGTATGACGATTGGCAAGATAGACCGATCGTCTGGCAAGAGCAATATGATGAGTGGGATAATTTATGGAAGGTATAATAGAATATATTGATGTAAAATATAATAAACAAACATTCATAAAGGCATTCAATGATGTAGCTGAATATGAACCACATAGCTATATAGAATGTGGTGCAACATCACACGTACTTAAATCTAATAGTGATTATTATGAACAATGGTCGTGTATATTAGATCAAGCTAATGAAGCTCATATGCATATGTGTGAACATGGAACAGGGTTCAATTTCAGCCCAACTATAAAACATAACGTACCACCACATATAGACTTTGATGATAGGGAAGGTGGACAATTCAATCTATTGTTACCATTGTTTGGTGCTGCTAAGATATCAATATACGAAACTATACCAGAGCAGTTGGAGTATAGACATGGCATGAAGCATTGGAATATGTTACAGAATAAGTATCCACCTAATAAGATAGGCGAGATTATTGTAGATAAACCAGTGTTATTAAATACAGCTTACCTTCATGATGTACAAGTAGTTGAATCACCCCGTGCTATATTTTGTATTGCATGGAGAGGTGTAAATAAAACATACAAAGAATTTAAAGACCATGTTAAAGAAATATACTCCTGATCCAGTAAAATATGGATTCAAACCAACTAACTATGTGAATGGTATGCCTTGGCCAAGGCTACCTGAAGTCATGGATGATAAGGTTCCTCTTAAAGAAGAGTATCGGATGTATAGTATGGATTATCTAGATACACTAGAAGCTAGACCTATATTTGAGAAGCAAGCTGATATAATCATGAAGCATGGATATAAAGGCATAGTTGATGTTGGTTGTAGACATGGACCTGTACTCGATATTTTACATGAGAGAGGTTATGAGATACATTACTTTGGTTTCGATACAAGCTCGGAACCTATTAAGTATGCCAATGAGACATGGAAAGACTTTCCTAATATAAATTTCATAGTAGGATCATTCAATGAAGTGACTAGGAAGTTTAAAACAAACTTTACTGTAGATTGTATTCTATGGTCTGGGGTACTATTATACGAACCTAAAGATCACATGAAGATTTTCGAAGGGTTACATAAATTCTATGATTGCGATAATGCTATTATACAAGAACCTATGAAAGACCAAAGGACTGATTGTTGGAGAGAAGGCTTAGAATTAAACACCATAGCTGATATAGTATCCACAAAATATAAAGACAAGTATGATAGGTACGAACAACAAGAAACTGATTGTAATATATTCAGTGGACGTAGACTGATTGCTGACATAACCTTATCTGGTTTAATCTATCCAAAATCTAAGGTATTGAAATGTGGGTTTAAAGTTATACCGTATATATGGAAAGGCGACTTCAACTTTGAGTTATCATCTGATGAGGCTGCATTATGCCGAGCAGCTATTGCACAAATGGATAATGAACGAAAAGGTCAAAGACTAGAGGACAATTATAGCTACAAGGAACTGAAGCTTGATAAGATGTTTATGTACAACTTTGTATTTGATGGTACAGAACCAGTATTTTGTTCAGGAGCTCAAACAGATGGTGATGCAGTAAGAGTATTCTCAAGATATTTTGGGTTTAACAAATACAGAACAGACGGTACTGACTTACTAGCAAAGTCTGATAACTTCGATGAACTCGAATATACTTTAGGTCATATAAACAACAGCTTGATATATTGGTCACGTGATAAGTCACCTAACTTCTTCCATAAGTTGAAAGAAGGTAGACCTGATATATTTAATGAGTGGGAAGTGTACCCTGAAAAAATAGAGATTATATATCCAAACAATAGACAGCATATATTTTATAATGGAGATATAGATGAAATTTTACGTTAATGGAATAAGACGTGGTTTAGGTAAGTACTTACACGATAGATTGAATGTAGTAGAGACTCTTGAAGAATGTGATATATTTATTAATTGCAAGCATGATGGATTTAAGCAGGTAGAATTATTATATGAAGCAAGTGAGTTAGGTAAGCAAGTTATCAGTATAGGATCATACGCTTCTGATTGGATATATCATCCTAGTAAAGATGTGTTCAATTATGCCATCGAGAAGAAAGCTCTAAGAGATGCCAACTCTCAATTGTTCGATAATGGTTACGAAGTATGTTGCCTTAACTTAGGATACATTGATACAGAGAGATCATGTGAGATCACATTCAATAAGATGACGTGTCAGTCAGTGTTAGATAATATTGAATGGATATTATTACATCCTCATCGCATTAAAGAAATAACAATTACTCCTCATGAAAAAACCAAGGATGTTAGTTTAAGTGATGATGAACAGTTACGTATATCAGAAAAGCTATATGCACATACAGATATGTACGCAGCTCAACATAAGAAGTTACCTGGTGAATATGATCTTGCTAAAATTCAAGATGAAATTGATACGTTACCTGAGTTAGATGATGGACAGTTGATGTTACAATCGGTTACTGGAAAGGACTTTTATACTGGTTTATTCGAAATATATAAGATGCCTGAAGGTAGTGTAGAAGATGATTTCAATATGCTTAATATACCTGATGATTGGGAACTAGCTAGATTCATAAAGGATGAAGGCCTTACAAGAACAAGATTGATTGTTATGCCAGAGAAGTCGAGTTACACGATGCACTTTGATCCTGCACCACGAATACACTTAGTAATAAAAACTAATCTGTGGGCGTTTATGACTAGTGATAAATGGAAACTGTTTCATATACCTGCAGACGGACATCCATACTACTTTGATACAACTAAACCTCATACTGCTATCAATTCTTCACTAGAGGATAGGATACACATCGTCGGAGTTGCACCTTTAAAACATTATAAATAAGGTTATGAAATTTATATTTCAACTAAGCATATTAATAGAGAGGAGAATAATCCCATGGGGTTTAACAGATTTTTAGAAAGAACAATAGCCAAATCACAACAGTGTAACAGAAACTGGGATTTGACTAAGGAAATGCCTGAAGAAGATATTAAGACAATGATCCAATCAGTCACTCAATGTTCGTCTAAACAAAACCGAGTTTTTTACAAGGTCATCATAACTCAAGATCGTAATAAGATTGAAAAGATACATGATGCTACAGATGGTTTCATAACTAACTTTGAGACACAAGCTTCTGTAACTAACTCTCAAGTACTAGCTAATACTTTATTTGCATTTGTTAAAGATAGAGAGCCAGAGGGCTCACCAATCAGAACTAATGAAGAATATAAGCTCGGTGTTGATGGCAGAGAAAAGACTGATGAAGATCGTGCAGTTGGTATTGCGGCAGGTTATTTAACTCTTACTGCTAATCTGTTAGGATATGAATCAGGTTGTTGTCAGTGCTTTGATGAAGATGTAGTACAAGATCTATTAGGTACGGATGAAGAAGTCATGTTACTTATGGGTGTTGGCTATGGAGATAAGTCTCGTGGTCGTAAAGAACATCATAATGACCCATCTTTCATATTTCCATCATTAAAGAAAGACATTAAAGTTGAGATAGTATAACCTATTGACCCTCCCCCAGACACATCTTTATTATACGCCACTGACCTCAAAAGGTCAACAGTTATTTTCGTTATAAATAAGTCAACTCACACCACTTGGATATATTATGTCAGAAGCTTCGCAAGGAAGGATGTCTCCCGTACAAATCGAAGAGACTGGAATTTATCTATTAATGAAGAAGATCGATGAGGAATCATGCGCAAATGCTATTCGATTTATACTAACACATAACGCGCAACCCAACTCACAGCTTGAGAATCTTACATTGATTATCAACTCTGCAGGTGGATCAGTTCATGCTGCTATGGCATTAATTGATGTTATGAAGGGTTCAGGAATACCTATTCATACAGTAGGACTAGGCTTAATTGCTTCGTCAGGTC
>Ga0308005_10000391_pt1 | contig 16221 bp, 18 predicted proteins | sample Neamet67_FD_203142 | JGI IMG/M metagenome (GOLD analysis project Ga0308005, IMG submission 203142) | Marine microbial communities from water near the shore, Antarctic Ocean - #67 | ecosystem: Environmental > Aquatic > Marine > Unclassified | place: Southern Ocean | collected 2014-06-07 | reverse complement strand
CGCTGGGATACTCGTAGTAGATTGAGTTGCGCCAGGCAGGTGATTCGCCCCGAAGGAGGGCAGCCAGTGATTTGCCCTGAAAGTCCGCTGGGATTTCTGCCCCTGCTGCTTCTAGGAAGGTGGGCGCGTAGTCGAGATTTTGAACCATGTTCTCATCGATTGATCCGGGCTTGGTGACGCCGGGCCATTTGACGATGAGAGGCATCTTAAGAGATTCTTCGTACATCCAGCGCTTGTCGAACCAGCCGTGGTCGCCGATGTAGAATCCTTGGTCGGAGGAGTAAATGACGATGGTGTTCTCAGCGAGTCCCAGGTCTTCGAGGTTTTCCATGATGGTGCCGACAGACTCGTCGACTCCTTTGACGCAACGGAGGTAGTTCTTGGCGTAACGTTGATACTTCCAACGCACGAGATCCTTGCCCTGATGGTTCGCTTTGGTGGCTGCTTCGTTTTTGGGATCCCAGTGGGAGTTCCAAATGGAAAGTTGGGTCGGGGTCATGCGGTGGAGGTTTCTTGCTGCCGAGCGATCAGAATTCTCTTTTCCCGCGAGAGGAGTCTTCACCGAGAGGTTGTAAAAGAGGTCGTAGTTGAGGTGCATGTGGCCATCGATTTCCAGTTCCTACCAACGCGCGGGTGAGGCATTATCCTCCCATTTGTCGAAAAGGGTGGCGGGTTCGGGGATGGTGATGTCGTCGTAGAGATCGAGATGGCGCATGGCGGGCATCCAGTTGCGGTGAGGTGCTTTGTGTTGGCACATTAGAAGGAAAGATTCCCCGTCCTTGGCCTGCTGTTTGATGAAGTTGACGGAGAGGTCGGTGACGACGTTGGTGCAGTGTCCTTCAAGGCGCTCTTTGCCATTCGCGGTGAGGGCATCGGGATGGTAATATTGCCCTTGGCCGGGAAGGACTTTCCATTGATTGAAACCTTGGGGGCTGGATTTGAGATACCATTTCCCGAAGAGCGCAGTGCGGTAGCCGTTCTTCTGAAGAATTTTGGGGAAAGTTTGCTGGTCGCCATCGAATTTATTCCCATTGTTCATGAAGCCGTTTTGGTGGCTGTGCTTTCCGGTGAGGATGACGGCCCGGCTGGGTCCACAGATCGAATTAGTACAAAAGCTGTTTTTGAAAAGCATTCCCTGAGCCGCGAGCCGATCGATGTTGGGCGTGGGATTAACGCTTTTGAGCCATCCTTCGAAGGCTCCGATGGCATGAGAAGCGTGATCGTCGGAGAAAATGAAGACGATGTTGGGCTTGTTCGCCGCAAATCAAGTGAGGGGTAAAAGGAGAGAGAGCAATATTCGATTCAACCCTCATAAAAGGAAAGCGAATCCCATCGGGGAAGGCAAATTCTAAGACCTTTGATTTTGGTCGAGGTGCCAAATTTCCTCTGGGTTCTCATTTTGCCATGAGTGTGATCTGGCGAGGGCGCGATGCGTGAAAGCATGGGCCAAGGCAGCGGATTCGGAAAGGGATTGGCCTTTGGCGAGTCCTGCGGTGAGGGCCGCCGAGAGAGTGCAACCGGTTCCGTGGGTGCTGGGTAGATCGATGTGGGGAGCGCTGAAGGTCTCCATTCCCGTCTCGTGAATGAGGAGGTCCCGATGTTCGGGGGTGCCTTCAAGGTGTCCACCTTTGAGGTAGCAGGCACAGGAGAATTTCTCTGCTAATTCGTGAGCTGCTTTTTCCTGCTCAGCGAGAGAAAGGACGGGGCGTCCGAGAAGGATTCCGGCTTCCGGAAGATTCGGGGTGATCACGCTCGCGATCGAGAGGAGCCGATTGGTGATGGCGTCCAGTGCCGATTCTTCAAGAAGGGGATCTCCGGTGGAAGCAACCATGACGGGATCGACGACGATGGGGATTTCGCTATCTTCGAGAAGCTCGCAAACAGCCACGATGTGCGCCTTTGAGTAAAGCATCCCGGTTTTGAGCGCTCCGACAGGATAGGAATTTAGAAGGAGAGTGAGTTGGCGCTGGAGAATGACGGGAGGAAGTGGGTAAATCTCGCTGACGACTTTCGGGGTTTCGGCAACAATGCAGGTCACGACATTTAGGCCGTAAGTGCCATTGGCTGCGAAGGTCTTGAGATCAGCCTGCAGTCCAGCTCCGGCTGAAGAATCCGAACCTGCGATGGTGAGTGCGATGGGAAGGATCACGTGGAAAGTGTAGTAGCAGGTGGCAATATTACGAGATCGACTTGCACGATGGCGGCGTCCTTCTATGGTCGGAGGCGTGTCAGGCGGCTTTTTCGAAATACCGGGATTGGAAGTAGAGTTGGAAGAGGTGGTCCATATGCCTCATCTGGACGCTCCGAAGGATCGCCCATTTCCCTTCGTCTATTTCATTTCGATCATCAACAACTCTGCGGAAAAGGTGACGATTTTCGGAAGAAAGTGGATTCTTAAGGAAGAGGGAGGCGAGACACTCGTGTTCGAAGGAGAAGGGGTTGTGGGAGAGTTTCCGGTTCTGAATCCAGGAGAGAGATTTTCTTATAACAGCTATCACGTGATCAAAACGCGCACTGTGGTGACGGGCTCATTTTTCGGGAAGGATTCCGATGGAGGGAAAGTAGTGGTTCACATTCCAGGCTTCGATTTGGAGCCGCCTGGCGATCAGGAGTGAATCACCTGTGAAACTTGGCAGTCATGAGCTTCGGTGGGGAGATGCGGCACCACCTGGATCTCGAAACATGCACCATAAACGATCGCCCGGGGACAACGTTTCAAAAAGCGATCGTAGAACCCGCCGCCTTGACCGAGTCGATCTCCCTTTTTTGTGAAGGCAAGCCCGGGGCAGATGATGGTGTCGATTTCAAATGGTGTGATCGGCGAACCTGCCGTGGGCTCCATGATACCGAATGTGCCCGGAGTAAGTTCGTCAGGTGAGGAGACCCGAAAAAACTCCATCGTGTCTTTTCCTGTCACTTTTGGGAGCAACCAGATAGTTGAAGAAGGAGAGTCAAGAAGAGGGAGCAAACCTGGCTCATTTGGCGTGTTGGCGAAAATGGCACAGACCTTGGGCTGCCGGAAGAGAATTTGGGAGCAAATGTCTTCCGAGGCGGTTTTTTTCTCGGAAAAAGACAGGCTTTGAAGACGGTATCGCATCATTCGGCGAATGATCACCTTATTGTCTCTTGCGTCCGTCCACATGGTGGGGAGAATAAGCGCGATGAGATTGTTTTTGCAAGTCTGCCTCGGGTTCCTATTCGCGATGAGCTGGTTGTCGTCCGCACAGGAAGCCCCTTTGTTCAAGTATTCCGGGCCTGACGTTCGGGTGAGTGTTTTTACCGACGTTCTTGGGATGCTGAACCGTGAACGAACCGAGTATGCCACCAATATCGTGATTATCGCGGGCAATCGTGTCGTCGAGAAGAAGGCAAATCCTGAATCACTAGCAATGGCAATGAGGGCGACCGGGCTTGCGCTTCATCTTTCTCCAAAGAATCGAAGAGCGCTGATTCTTAATGGCCAGTTGAAAAAGGGAGTTCTCCCGAAAATGGCGAAAACTGAATACAGTCGTTCGACTTTGGCAGCGCTCTTGATGCAGCGGGCTAAAGTTCTCTTTGAGCAAAAAGGAGACGAAAATCGATTATTAGCGAGGGCGATGGTCGATTTGGCTGCGAGTTTCGACCCAGGCAACGAGGATGCCATCTATGCCTTTGAGCTTCAGAAAATCGACCACGGAGAAGTTTCCTGGGATCGTTTTACTAAGATTCAATCTTCTAAATAGGAGGAGAGGATCTCGCGCAAGGCCGCGCGAGCCCGGAAGAGTTGGCTTTTGACGGCCGGCACGGAAAGCTCAAGCACGGTCGCCATTTCCTCATAAGGCATTTTTTCGTTGCGGCGGAGGATCACGGCGAGACGTTGTTTCTCGGAAAGTTGGGCGATCGCTTGATCGACGATCGACTGAAGTTCGGCATGTTCCAACGATTCGTCGGGTTGATTCCCGGGAGTGGTGTCGCTCAGTTGTTGATGCCAGTCGTCGGTTTGTTCTTCGAGCGAGTGTTCCTTCTGTCGCGATTTTTTGCGCGTGTAGTTGAAGACAAGGTTCCGCGTGATGGTGAAGAGGTAGGTCGTGAACTTTGCGGTCGGCTGGTATTTTTTGGCCGACTTCCAAACGCGCACGAAAACTTGTTGAGCCAGGTCTTCAGAGTCCGGGGAGAAATTGGTCATTTTCCCAATCGTGCCAATCACGGCACGTTGATGCTTTTCAACAAGATGTCGGAAGGCCGTTTCGTCGCCGGAAGCGATGAGGCGCATCCACGCCACATCTTCTTGGTTTGTTTCCTCGTCGCCCGCTTCTCCCATCTACTGCAGTATAAAACTCTTCCAAAGGGAAAGTGTTTCAGAAAAGTTGAGGGGAAGGTATTTTTTAAATCTCCTCGGGGGAAATGAGCTCTTTGAGAGTCTGTCGCTTGCGAACCACCCGGCTCTCCGAGCCATCGACGAGAATCTCGGCAGGCAGAGGGTGCGTATTGTAGGTGGAAGCCATGGTGAAGCCGTAGGCTCCGGCGCTCATCATGGCGATGACGTCTCCTGGCTGGAAGCTGGGAACTTCCCGGTCTTGGCAGAAAAAGTCACCCGTTTCGCAAATTGGCCCAACCACGTCGACGATCTCAGTCTCGCCAGTGGGCTCCTTGACAGGATTGATCTCGTGATAGCCCTCATACAAAGCCGGGCGGATGAGCTGGTGCATTCCAGAATCGATGATCTTGAAGGTCTTGGCGGCACCCTTCTTCTCGTAAAGGCACTTTGTCAGAAGGACTCCAGCATTCCCGGCAATAAAGCGACCCGGTTCGAGGAGGATCTTCAGGTCGAGAGGTTTAAGGACCGGGACAACGTTTGCGGCATACTCGGTCGGAGTGAGTGGGCGCGATTCAGGATCTTGGGATTCCCACCAAGCCGGATCTCCTGATTTCAAGGCGGGATCGTAGACGATGCCGATTCCTCCACCGATGGAGAAGAATTCGATCTGATAGGTTTCCTTGAGCTTGGCAGCGAGGGGGGCGACCTTTTCGACCGCCTCAAGGAATGGGTCTACCGTGGTGAGTTGGGATCCGATATGCATTTGCAGCCCTTTAAGGGTGACATTTTTCAGCCTTGCTGCCCGTGCGTAGGCGTCTTCGATCGACTCAAAATCGATTCCAAACTTGTTCTCGGACTTACCAGTAGAAATATACTTGTGCGTTTTGGCGTCGACATTGGGATTCACTCGGAACGCGATAGGGGCCTTTACGCCCATTTCACCCGCGATTTGATCGATGAACGTCGCCTCTTCCTCTGACTCTACATTGAGTGAGTAGATTCCATGTTGCAGGGCAAATTCTATTTCAGCACGGGTTTTTCCGACACCCGCAAAGGTGCACTTTGCCGGATCGCCTCCGGCCTTGATGACGCGGAGAAGTTCTCCTCCCGAAACGATATCGAACCCACTCCCGAGCTCGGCTAGAAGCCGGAGGATCGAGAGATTAGAGTTTGCTTTCACGGCGTAGGCAACTTCATGGGGAAGGTCGCTAAGAGCCTTGTCGAGCTTACTGAAATGATCTCGAAAGGTGCCGGCAGAATAGACGTAGAGCGGGGTGCCGTGCTCTTTGGCGAGAGTGTTTAAAGAAACGTCTTCGCAGTGGAGGGAACCAGAAATATAGCGGAATGAATGCATAGCGTCAGTGCGCGGTATGGTCGATGGGATCGTCTTTCTGTCAAGAATGACGAGAAAAATTGAGCAGTTTTATCTTTCGGTTGTCTTATGGTAGACGTGGAACAGTTGAGTGCGATTCATCATCAGATAGTGAACAAAAAAAGGGGGGTTCTGTTAATCACCCCAGGGTTCAATGTGCCCACCATGGGTTGCTTGCTCCTGGTTGTGATCCACGCTTGGGTCTTTTTTACGGGGGGAACTCATCTTACTCCGAGTCTCCTCCGGCCACTCTATGAGAGTGTTGCCGTCTCATGGTCTGGTATTCAAGAGGGAGGGGTGGCTGCCCTTATTACCCATAGCTTGTTTCACGGCGGTTGGACGCACGTCCTTGTGAATGCTTTGCTCTTTTTCTACGCATCCGCGAGACTGGGTCACGTTCTTAGGCCTTCTAGAATCTTGTTTCTTTTTGTGAGCTGTAGCCTTGGCGCGGCATTAGTGTATGTAATCTCTCAAGCACTCTTGTCGGGGATTTCTCCAAATCCGCTTGTAGGGGCATCCGGAGGGGTGATGGGAATGCTTTTAGCTCAAACAGTGATCTATCCTGATTCCAAAATGCTCCTTCTTCCGATCTCCGGACGCAACATGGGGAAGGGTTTGTTGGTTGCCAGCTTGCTCCTTTTTTTGATGACGCCGGGATTAGGGATCCCTCTTTTTAGTGATTTTGGGCAATGGCTGGCGGAGGGGTTTGGGAAAGAGCTGTTTGAGTTTGGACATCTCTACCATTTTGCCGGAGGCCTTATGGGAATGACGACGGTGGGTTTTCTGCTGCCGCGATTGGTGAGCCTAGAGGAGCTCAAATCCCAGCGCTCACAACGAGAAGGCGAGATGGAAACCACGCGATAGTTGACGGCGCAGAATGGGCCTGATTGAATTTGCTTCGGATGCCTAAGAGGATGATTTTAGTAACAGGTGGAGCGGGCTACATTGGCTCTCACACTGTCAGGAGACTTCATGGGGAGGGGTATCAGGTGGTGGTGCTGGATAACCTTTGTTATGGGCATCGCGATGCGATCATCGATTCAGATGTGGAACTGGTTGTTGGTGCCGTTGGAGATCGGGATTTACTGGTCGATCTCTTCAAGAAGCACAACTTTGACGCCGTTATTCATTTTGCGGCGTTCACCTATGTGGGTGAGTCAGTCACTAGTCCACTGAAGTTTTATCGAAACAATACGGCAGAACCAGTGATATTGCTGGAGGTTATGGAGGAATTTGGATGTAAATCTTTCGTGTTTTCTTCGACTTGTGCGACATACGGGGAGCCTCAAAATCTTCCCCTGACGGAAGATCACCCACAAAATCCAGTAAGCCCCTATGGGAAGAGCAAGTTGATGGTGGAGTGGATCCTGAAGGATTGTGAAGTCGCCTTTGGATTGAAGAGCGCCGCCCTTCGGTATTTCAATGCAAGCGGTTCTTCGTCAGATGGTAAGATCGGAGAAGATCACGATCCGGAATCTCATCTAATCCCTTTGGTTTTGATGTCTCTGACCGGGGAACTCGAGAAGATTACCGTGTTTGGGTCAGATTATTCGACTCCCGATGGGACATGCATTCGCGACTACATTCACGTTGAGGATCTTGCCGGGGCTCATCTTGCCGCGGTTAATCATCTGATCAACGGCGGTGAGAGCTTTCAGTGCAATCTGGGGACTGGCGTGGGTGTTTCGGTAAAGGAAATCATCGATGTTTCTGAAGAAGTTACTGGGAAAAAGGTTCCTGTTGTCTATGGCGAACGTCGTCCTGGTGATCCTGCCCGTCTCGTGGCAGATCCTAAGATGGCTAAGGATCTTCTGGGCTGGGAGGCCGAGCAAAAAGATGTCAAGGCGATGATCGAATCGGCGTGGAAATGGCTTTCAGGGCCGAGTAGGGGACGTTTCGATGAATGACCTAAGCTCATATTTACAGTGTAACTACAATTTTATTCTTGCTGATTGCCCGAAAAGGCGCAATTTTGATTCTTAGACATGGTGGACAACAGAAATTTGAAAACTGAAAGCGCATGTGGCTTCAGTCTCGTGGAGCTTCTCACAGTGATGGCCATCATTTCGGTCCTGCTTTCGGTGGCTTCCGTAGGAATTAGCCGCATGGGTCAGGCCCAAGGTGTGACCTCGGGAGTTTCTGTTGCAGAGGGACTTTTCACCCAAGCTCAACGTTTAGCACGTAGTCGAGGCACGACCGCCCGAGTGATTATCCACGATCAAATGATGGATGAGGATACCGAATCTCGCCGTCGATTTCGTAGATTGATGCTTGTAGTATACAAGGAAGTGGATCCCAAGACGGGAGCGGAAGCTGGAGATTGGTCGATTTCAGGGGCACCTACCTTGCTGCCTGATCAAGTTTATTACAGTCCTGAGTTGAGCCGGGATCAGGTTGAAGACGGAAACGAAGTTCCCACCGCAATTCATCAACTTACGAGCAATGCGGAAGATACCGCGGAGTGTCACTACTATGAATTCAATTCTCAGGGTCTTTGCACCATCCCTGGCGCTACCTTCGTTATCGAAGGTGGTCCCAGACCGCCTAACTCAGAAAGGCCGCGGCTCGGAAAAACGAAAAACATGGGTGGCTTTGTGATTTGGAGAAATGGTGGAACTTCTCGAATCACGGACGTGGCACGCATTGAAGATTCAACCAGTAACTAGGAATTCATGACGATTTCACGAAAAACATCACATAAAAGAGGGTTTACTCTGGCTGAATCTGTAATCGCTTTGGGTATATTAGTAGTATTGATCACCGGGTTTCTTGCCGTTTTCGGGCCTGCAGCCACTGCAATTAGGAAGACTCTTTCTGCTGAAGATGCCAGCCGTCTCAAGGCAGCGTTGGAGCTGGAAATGTCAACCTTAAGAGAAGGGCGTGATCAGCAGCAGTATGCGAGTTCGATGGGCAAAGCATTCGACTGGATCGTGCGCTCTCATGAGAGAGGGAGCACGGTGTTTGTTTATCTCTATCGGGCTAGTATCGTCGAGTTACGTTCGGATGGCAGTTTAGCTCCATTCCCCGATGTTGATGGAGTTGCGGGAAGAGATTATTTGATCCAACCGATGGTGAGAAGGATCGACGATCCTCTTTTAGAAGAAGATTTCGAAGCCTTAGAAGGGCGCGTGTTTTTTGTTAAAATGACCCAATTGATCTTTGACGATGCGGGGTTGAAAATCTCTGAAGAAGTCGGGAAGATTGTTGATCCGCACGCTGAGGAGGATGATTTCTCGAACAAGGCAGATGAGTTCCCGGAAGCGGTAGTTCTTTTTGAAGCTGAATTTTACCGTCTTCCAACTCGGTCCATTGACTATGTGGAGGGAGCATTTGATCCTGTTGATTTCACACGACCATCTTTCCGTCGGAATCTCGGGGTTGCACGCTAAACTATTTATTCTTCATTTTTATGACTTTTTCGAAAACAAGGATCGTTAAAAAAGGCTTCACTCTTGTCGAGCTTCTCGTGGCCATGGCGATTACAGTCATTTTGGTCTCTCTGGTGGTCGTAATCACTGGGAATGCGCTGGATGCTTGGCGTGGAGCGAGGAATGAGATTAGAGCGGCACGTCAGGCCAAAATTATGCTTGATTCTCTCGGGCGAGATCTTGAATCCTTGGTGATTCGTTCGAACAATAATTTTGAATGGCTCAATGTAAAAAGCGAAACCAGGGATATTGGACCGGAAGGGAAGCCAAGCCCGAATGCTGCGAGCTTTATATTTTTGACGGGTGCGTCTGATCGATACGACGGAAACGTCGGGGATTCTCTCGAGGACAAAGGGGGAGATATTTCTGCAGTGGGCTACAAGCTGGAATTTTTGGATCCGATCTTTTCAAATCCAGATGAACGCTATTCCACATTTGTTCTCTACCGGAATTTGGTTAATCCAGACCAAACCTTTCAGGGGCTTTTAGCCGTCGAAGATCTAGATGAGGCATACTCGGGATCGGCGGGAGGTTCCGCCCAGGGTAAAAATTTCATGTGCGAAAACATCTACGAGATCAGCGTGGTATTTTCGGTGGAATTTGTTGACACCTCTGGAGATCTTCAATCAGTGAAGGTGCCTGTTTTGGGTGCTTCCGGGGGCGTAAATGCCGTTAGTGAATTCAGCATCAAGGGAGATATTATCAAGGCAGACGGACAGGACGCACGTTACTCCAAAGGAAGAGTTGTATCAGTCGATCTAAGTATCACCGTTCTTTCTGATACCGGAATGCGACTCATTCGCCAAGTTCCTCTGGATGATCCTCAAAAACAGGCCAAGTTTCTTTCGGAAAATTCCTATAATTATTCGAAAACGGTGCTTCTTCCTCAGCCCTAATTTTTTTTTAAACAAGTCTTGCCAAACATCGAAGGGAGAACTAAATCCTCCCTCGTCAGATCGTAGGCGCGGGTGGCGGAATTGGTAGACGCGCTAGACTAAGGATCTAGTGTCCGCAAGGACGTGGGGGTTCGATTCCCCCCTCGCGCACCATCTGATGTGGTTCTCTCTCAAAGCCCCCTCCAAGGGGGCTTCTGAGTTACCAGAGATCACCTCTGGATAGGGTCGATTAGCTCAGTGGTAGAGCGCTTGCTTCACACGCAAGATGTCACTGGTTCAAATCCAGTATCGACCACCATTCATGCACCTTCTCTGATGATCTTTCATTTCTGGAAGGGTATTTCATCTTTTAGGAGACAAATCTTCGTCAATAAGGCATTTTCTTCACTGAAAGCTAATGTCGAAGAGAAACCAACGCGGCCCTGAGTGGAAGGAGTGGGTGAGCGAAAACGCTCCGCGCCTTCTGGCGTATGCCCGCCAGCGGTGCCAGAGTATGGCTGAGGCCGAGGATATCCTACAGGACACTCTGATTAAGCTTTGGCATTACCAAGAGGAACGTGATTTCTGTGCTCCCGATTTGCCTCTCGCGTTTTCCGTGATGCGTTACATCGGTCTGGACCGGGGGCGCAGCAAGGGTCGACAAGAGCGCCGTAATCAGAAGATTGTGCAGTTTCAGTCTGGGAATGATCTCTGGTTGGATACACCAGCTGAAGACAACGAAGAAGCGAAACTGCTTCGAGGTGCGGTCGGTAAGCTGCCGGAAAAGCTTCGCGAGGTTTTGACTTTGAAAATTTGGGGAGGACTGACCTTTGCTGAAATTGGGAAGGTGTTATCGCTCTCCAATAACACCGCGGCATCAAGGTATCGTTATGCCTTGGAGCAGCTTCAAAAGAAACTTGTATACTTAAAAGACTCTCGACATGGATAAATCACGAAAAGAACTAGAAGCCCAACTGGAAGCGCTGACCCTGGTGGGGATGAGTGATCAGGCGGAAGCTCGTTGTGACGAACTCATCGATGAATTGTCTTTAAATTTAGGCAACCAATCTGCCCTCGGCTTGTCTTGGCAGGTGACTTCGATTGCTGCTGCGATCGTCTTGCTAATCGGGCTCAGTTCTGGTTGGTGGTTGGGCCGAAGCGAGGCGAAGACTCCCATTACGGGACTCGAGACAGCTCCCGAGGTTTACGCCTCCGCTTTTGATCTCATTGATGAGCGATCGTGGATGCAGATTGAGGGAGGTCCGGTTTTGTATCTCTCCAAGAATGGTGAAGTTCGGGAGCGGAGGACGGAAGTCGATGTTTTTGAAGAGACGGTATTACACCGCGACTCGGGAAAGATGGTAACGGTGAGGATTACCACTCGCCAGCCTGTCAACGAGATCACGAATCAATTTTAGGATATGCGCCTTTTATTAATCTCTTTTTTCTCGGCTCTGTTCACTCTGGGACTCTTTGCGTGTGAAGAGAAGCAGGGGATGCCTTGGATGGGGGTCATCCTGGATACGCCGAGATCACAGGTTGATCGACCTTCAGAAATGGGTGATGGCACCGGACTTCTGGTAGAAGCAATCGTTAAGGACGGGCCACTGGCGCTTGCCGGAGGGCTGAAGGGGGATCTTTGGTGGAAATTCGATGATCAAATCCTCGTGAATATGCGGCAACTCCTAGTTCTCCTTCGAATGAAAAAGGTAGGGGACTCGGTTCAGTTGAAATTCTTTCGCGATGGAAAACTTGTTTCAAAAGAAGCAATTTTTGGTGAACGGCCAGCCACGAAAAGGGAAAATAGGGAGTTTATGCCGAATGCGGTGAGGCCGAAGGGCCAAGAATCCGAAACTGAGGAAGCCGCCGAAATGAAAGACGGTGAATTGACCTACAAGCTCACTGAGAAGGGTGACTCCCTTAACCTGTTGATTAGCAGAGAGGGCGAGGTGATATTTAACGGCCTGGTCAACACTGACGAAGAGATCGAGAAGATGGAGGTTAGATGGAAGTCGAGCCTACTGATTCTCCGTCAAGCGCTTGTAGTACATGCCAAGCCAAAGTCAAAAAAGGGGGGGGCACGTGTCCGCTATTTGCCTCTAAAGGCTAAGGAATGAAATTGACTCCGCGTCTTAGATCATTAGAATGTCGGGTTTAAGTCATCAGTTCTTGCCTTTCCTGGACGAAACACGCAGGCTTTCGCCATGCATCCAGATGTAGCGAAGTTAGTGGAAGCGGGCCGAATCAATGCGGCCGTTGGGGAAAGGCTCTCAGGAATCGCACCCGGAAAGTATCGGCTGCATCGCGGATACGGCGGGGGAGTCGTGAAGGAATGGGACCTTTTCAATGGGAAGGTGGTCATCGACTTCGAAAAAGCTGCAGGAAAAGAAATGGGGCTCAAGCTCGCCTTGGAAAAGACTGAAGCTCTGGAAGATGACGACCTACGGGCGCAAAAGGTGAGTCAGATTGATGAGCTGAAGGCTCTTGCGGTTGATAATCCGGTAGAGCTCATTTGTCGGACTTTGCAGTCTCGTGAGGGAAAGATGACTCTCGATCAAATGGACGCAGAGCTCATGGGGAGTATCATCGAGGAACCTATTTACAAAAAGTGGTGGGAGAAGACCAAAAAGACACTTCGTGAGAGCAAGCGTGTTTCGGTTCCTACTAAAAGGACCGATTATTTGGTCCTTCGCGACGAATCTGCCAGCCCTGGTGAGGCTATGGTTGAAGATTTGGAGCAGGCAAGGAGTCCGAAAGCCCGCGTTAAAGCACTTGAGGCGATTCAGCGGGAGGCGCCCCTTATTGCTGCAGGAGACGGCCTGCTTGCGCAAGTTTACGCCATTGTAAACGATTCAATTCTTAAGCTAGTGAAGCTTTCGCCAGCTCAGTCACTCGAACTCGCAGCGCTTCGCGACGAAATCGTAGACGAAACAAAATCTGAAGATGTGGTTGGTGAAGGTGCTCCCTCGATTGCGGAGGTCCTCCAAGTCGCCGAAAGCACACTTTCCGATGATTTGGGACAGGTGGCAGCCGCACGTCTTAAGCGCATTCTGGAAGCATTCCCGGCGGCCTTCAACAACGATTGGGTAGGGCATATCCTCAAGGTTTTTGATCGCATTTCTTCACGTGGAGTTTCTGAGATCGCCAAGCTTCTTGTCGAAAAGGAAGAAACCAAACGATTCTATGAGCACATCCGAGTGGCGCTTTCCCGTCACGCTTTGGGTGCTGATGCGCTTGCTTGGATTAGTCGCGAGAGAAAGAAGGCATCCGAGCCCGTCTTCGATGGTTCGGTGGGATCGGTGATTCTCACGGTGCTCGAGCAGGATTCTCTCGATGATGGCCCGCGCAAGGCCGGTCGTTTGGCGAATCTCCTCCTTGATGACAAAGAACTTGTGGCTGACTTGCTCTCAACGATGGAGATGAATGATGTGCGGAACTTCGGAAGAAAGCTTCTCGCAAGCCCGGCATTTCCAGATCTCGATCGGAAGTCACTGATGGCACGAGTCATCAAAGCTGTTCCTGAGACACAGGATATGGTCACCGGAAATACCTCAAGTAAGAAGGATGATACTCTGTTGGTTTCATGGGAGAGTCTCGATCGCCGGAAAGCGGAATACGAGGATCTCGTCAACAAGCGGATCCCCGAGAACATTAAGGAAATCGCCGTTGCGCGTTCCTACGGAGACCTTCGTGAGAACTTCGAATACAAGGCTGCCAAGCAGATGCAGCAAGTGCTCAACCGACGCAAGGTGGAGCTTCAAAAGGATCTTGAGAGGGCTCGTCCCACCGATTTCAAAGGGGCAGATCCATCCGCTGTGAACATTGGAACCAAGTTCATGCTCGATGTAGCCGGGCGCGGCGACAAAGAGTATCGTATGCTTGGAGCCTGGGATGCGAGTCCTGATGAGCAAATTCTTTCTTACCTCTCAGTAATGGGCCAGGCCTTACTTGGTAAGGCGACCGGAGACTCTGCCGAGATCCCAGATCCCGATACTGAAGAGCTGATGACCGTCACCATTAAGGAGATTACCGCCATCGCCTAATTACTTTTTCAACACATCATGTTAGACACCAACATCCAGTCCGTCCACGGACGTGAAATTATTGATTCGCGCGGAAATCCCACTGTCGAAGTCGACGTCACCCTTGCTGGTGGCGCCTTTGGACGTGCAGCAGTCCCCAGCGGTGCCTCCACTGGAGAGCACGAAGCATGGGAACTGCGTGACGGAGATAAGTCTCGCTACCTTGGGAAGGGCGTTTTGGGCGCTGTTTCCAACATCAACGAGAAAATCGCCCCGGCGCTTTTCGCAATGGACGCAACCAATCAGGCTACTGTCGATGGTGCGATGCTTGCACTCGATGGAACTAAGAACAAGAAAGAGCTTGGTGCGAATTCCATTCTTGGTGTCTCCATGGCGGTTGCTCGCGCAGCCGCATCTGCGGTCAACCTTCCTCTTTACAAGTATCTCGGTGGACCAAACTCAAAGGTCCTCCCGCTTCCAATGATGAACATCATTAATGGTGGTTCTCACTCGGATGCCCCCATTGATTTCCAGGAATTCATGATCATGCCGGTGGGCGCTCCTACTTTTAAGGAGTCCCTTCGTTATGGCGCTGAGGTCTTCCATTCACTCAAAGCGGTTCTTCATGACCGTGGTCTTTCGACTGCTGTGGGTGATGAGGGTGGCTTTGCTCCAAAATTGGACAGCACGGAGGACGCTCTCGATACAATCTGTCTTGCGATCGAAAAGGCGGGATACAAGGTTGGTGAAGACATCGCCTTCGCTCTCGATGTCGCATCCTCTGAATTTTACGACCGTGAAAAAGGAGCTTACATTTTCCATAAGTCAGATGGTTCTGTTCGCAGTTCGGATGATATGGTGGCGTTCTACAGCGAACTTCGCGGCAAGTATCCCATCCTCTCCATCGAGGATGGTTGTGATGAGAACGATTGGGATGGCTGGAAAGCGCTCACCGATGCGATTGGTGGCAACACCCAGCTAGTTGGTGACGATCTCTTTGTGACTAATGTGGATTTCCTTCGAAAGGGAATCGATCTTGGGGTTGCGAATTCAATTCTCGTAAAGGTGAATCAGATTGGTTCCCTTACCGAGACTTTTGATGCTGTTGAACTGGCCAAGGAAAACTCCTACACGGCAGTGATCTCGCATCGTTCCGGTGAGACCGAAGATAGCACGATTGCTCACCTCGCAGTAGCCACGAACGCAGGTCAGATCAAAACGGGCTCAATGAGTCGTTCGGACCGGGTTGCGAAGTACAATCAACTTCTCCGCATTGAAGAAGCTCTCGGAGACGAGGCTGTCTTCGGTGGCAAGATGAAGGTGGGCGTATAATCATCGGTATTTTTAGATAAAAAACCGCTAGGGGATTCTCTCTTAGCGGATTTTTCTTTGTTGGTAGTTAGGATTTCCTAAATTTTCTTTCGAGTTTTAGGCAACTTCTTGGTATTACTTTCCTCGAAATGGCGCGCCGACAAAAACAGAGTGCAAAAGCTTCTCGTGATCCTGAGTTTTCCAGAGAGTCTCACCGCAAGGGGCTTTTCGGAAAAACGACCGGAGTCGTTTTGGGGGTTTTTGTAATTGTCTTGGCTATGGCAGTGATTGTTCCAATCGCGCCAGAGTATCAAAAGCTGCGCGCCATCGAGGCAGAGCATACAAATGCCGTGGAAGAGGAAGACGCGCTCAAACGGAAGCGCCGGCAGTATGAGCTAGAGGTCGAGGCTCTCGCAAGCAATCAGGACTATCTGGAAGCTCGCGCTCGTGACCGGGGACCCTATTACCGCCCCGGTGAAAGCGTCATTAAAATCTCCGAGTGAAGCTTAAAAACGAAAGTCGCTGCCAAAGTAGAGTCGGCGGGCCCGTTCGTCGTTGACCAATTCTTCGGACGAACCTTCGAGCATGACTTTTCCGTCCACCAGAAGAGAGGCCCGGTCCACGATGTCGAGAGTCTCTCTGACTTGGTGGTCTGTGATCAGAATGGACAAGCCATCCTGATCGCGAAGTTCACGGATGATTTTGTGGATTTCCTGAACCGCAATGGGATCGATGCCCACGAAAGGCTCGTCGAGCATCAGGAGCTTGGGCTCGGTGCAGAGGCAACGAGCGAGTGAGAGTCGTCGTTTTTCTCCTCCAGAAAGGGCCATCGCCATTGATTTACGAACATGACTGATCCCGAATCGTTCAAGAAGCATGTCGGCGCGTTCTTTTCGAGCTTTTCGGGAGAGCTTTT
>Ga0308005_10000389_pt1 | contig 16253 bp, 8 predicted proteins | sample Neamet67_FD_203142 | JGI IMG/M metagenome (GOLD analysis project Ga0308005, IMG submission 203142) | Marine microbial communities from water near the shore, Antarctic Ocean - #67 | ecosystem: Environmental > Aquatic > Marine > Unclassified | place: Southern Ocean | collected 2014-06-07 | reverse complement strand
ATCTCCCGACGGTGACGGATACAGTCTTGTGCTAATTAATCCGCTCGCAAAGCCGGACCATTCGGCTCCTGAAAACTGGCGAGCAAGTGCATCAACCGGTGGCACCCCCGGCAGCGAAGAGCAAGGTGGACCAGGCTTTGTCGGAAATCCAAATGCCGACAGTGATGGCGACGGACTCAGCGCACTTCTTGAGTATGCTTTGGGAACGAGTGACGCGAATCCCCAAGCCGGCCTGGGAGCGTATAGTTCTTCATCAGGCAGCTTCGACAATGGTCAGGGCAGCAGCGATACCTACGCTACCTTCACGTATCAAAAGTCTCAATCTGCCGCCCATGTTACTTTTACTGTGGAAGTTTCCAATAATCTTGAAGACTGGCAAGCAGCTGACGTTGTCGCTGTTAGTCGTGCTGATAATGGCAACGGGACTGCCAACGTGACAGTTCGTTCCGCACAAGTACTGACGAGCGGGCTGAAGAAGTTTTTCCGGCTCAAAGTAGCGCTGCAATAGTGGATTGCTCAACCTTCTCGCTTCCTTCCTCTAAGAAAGCTTCTTTAGAATCAAACCTCACCGTAATTCAGAAGTAATTCATCTCCGATATCAGTGGTGAGGCTGCCTGGAACTGATGCTGATTCATAGTGATCAAAGCACAAGCAGTCGTCCCAGATGCCCCCGCGAGATCTGGAACTGATTCAACGCAATAGCTGATTCCATCTGTTCCACTCCACTCAAAACCTAATTGCCCACCTTCCTCTTTGAATCTGATCTCTTGAACCGCTCTATGGATCACTGAAAACCACTTCAATGCTGTCCCCAGAATCCATCTAGGATGGCTCCAGCATCTGAAGCTCCTGCATCCTAACCTCCAAATAAATGGGAACCTCCTTACCTACATTCTTTCAAAAGCTCCCGCTCATTCTCCTCTTACTCTTGTTTCACCCCCTCTGTGCCCAAGAGTTTGTTGTTATCAATGGGAAAAAAGCATCTTCCACCAGCTTTATGGCGAAGCTCAAGGCTGCCAACAAAAAGAAGCCCTCCATTCAGACCCATAATTTCATTAGCAATAACGGTCTCAGCATTCACAAAAAATACAAATCCATCCCAGGCCTCATGAGCCTCAGACCGACCATAAATATTAGAAATAAGAACAAGAAAAAAACCAAGTTCACCTCAGAGCAGTTAGTCCGTTTGATAAAAAAAATGCACCAGAGTGGCCTCTTCGAATACGTCGAGCCCGACTGGATTATGAGCATCGAACAAACTCCCACTGATTCCGCCTACACAGACGGCTCCCTTTGGGGACTCAAAAACACAGGCCAAAGCTCAGGGGCAGCCGGCATCGACGTTAACGTAGAACCCGCTTGGGCGATCAACTCAGGAAGCCCGAGCATCGTCGTTGGCGTTGTAGATACCGGCATCCGATATACCCATCAAGATCTTGCGGGCAATATGTGGGTCAATCCTGACGAAATCCCAAATAACAATATTGATGACGACAACAATGGCTACATCGATGACATCCACGGCATCAACGCCATCAATAACGATGGCGATCCCATGGACAATAACGACCATGGGAGCCACTGTGCCGGAACCATCGCAGCCACAGCCAATGACTCGGGACGCATTGTCGGCGTTGCTTACGGAGTCAAACTCATGGCCTTGAAATTTCTCGATGCCGCTGGCAACGGGGCCACATCAGATGCTGTGGAATGTATCGATTACGCCATTTCCGAGGGCGTCGATGTCCTCAGCAATAGCTGGGGTGGTGGTGGATCTAGCTCCACGATGCTCAACACCATCAGTGCCGCGAACGAGGCTGGAATCCTGTTCATTGCTGCGGCAGGGAACGAATCATCCAATACCGACACCTCAGCGAACTTCCCTTCCAACTATGAGGTCGAAAACGTCATCTCGGTGGCCTCGATTGATCGCAACGGAAACCTCGCTAACTCTTCCAATTACGGACAGACCACTGTTGATATCGCTGCCCCAGGCGTTGATATCCTCTCGTCCACCTCGGGTTCGGATACGGAATACCGCAGCTTTAATGGCACCAGCATGGCCACCCCACATGTCGCAGGCGTAGCGGCACTTGTGCTCAGCCAATTCCCCGGCGCAACTGTGACCGAACAAAAAAACCGCATCCTCTCAACAGCAGTCCCGCTCTCATCCCTCACAGGAAAAACCCTGACAGGTGGCAGAGTCGATGCCCACGCAGCTCTGACTGTCACGGAAGACGGGTCCCTGGAAATCTCAGTATCATCGACCCCTTACCCACTCATCGAAAGTAAGCCGGCCTCTGTCTTCATCAAGATAAACGACCTCCTCCCCCAGGTTGGGGCCACTGTCACAGGGAGCTTAAATGGAGGAAGTGCCATTTCATTCCTAGACAATGGAGCGGCTCCCGACCTTAGTTCTGAGGACGGAATTTACTCCGCATTCGTTTCGATCCCCCCTTCCGTCACTTCGGTCTCCCTTGCTGTCAACGCTTCAAAAATCGGCAAAATTCCATTCTCGAGCAACTTTCCCCTTAAGGTCGTCACTCCTCCACCGAACGATGATTTCGCTAACCGATTCATCCTAACCGGCGGAACCACCCAAGCGACAGGAGTCAATGAATTAGCAACCACTGAAACGAACGAAAAAACCAACCCCTCGAGCGCCGGGCAACACACCGTGTGGTGGCAATACACGGCTCCCTTCTCCTCCGACTTAACCCTTTCAACATTAGGGAGCAACTACGATACCACCCTCGCCATCTATACCGGCACCCCGGCACTTTCCAGCATGACGCTCGTAGGAGCTAACGATGACAATTCAGGGGTATCAAGCTCCGTAACATTCACCGCGATTTCCGGAAATAACTATTACATCCAAGTCTCAGGCTATCTCTCGGCAACTGGCAACATCGTCCTGAATTACACAGATCCAGGAGCAGCCAGCGGCGCCCCCCTGATCACCACGCACCCCAAGTCACAAAACCTCCTTCTAAATGAGGCCCTATCACTCACCGTCAGTGCCGCCAGTTCCTTCGATCTAACATACCAATGGCACAAAGACTCAGTTCCAATCCCCGGTGCCACCTCCATTAACTACAGCATTGCTGCCGTTGCCCTCCAGGACAGAGGGAACTATTACGTCACAGTCACAGACTCAAATTTCCTAACCACAACAAGTCAAACAGCCACCGTTTCCATCAATCCCACCGCCATCCGTCCAGTGAACGACCTCTTTGCTGATGCTGAAATCATCAATGAAAATTACGGGCGCGTCACAGGGGAAAACGTTCTCGCCACCAAGGAAACAGGAGAACCTGAGCATGATATCGGGGCAGACGGCATCACCTCTATTTGGTACACGTGGACTCCATCCGCAGACGTTTCGATCAGGCTCAACACCTTTGGTAGTGATTTTGACACGATCCTCGCTTCCTACACCGGAACCGCCCTGAATGATCTGACACCAATTGACTCCAACGATGACTCTGGGAGCGTCCAGAGCCAAATCCAGTTTCCCGCCACGGCTGGGGAGACCTACTATATCGCCGTCGATGGATATGAAGGGGCGGAAGGGCAAGTCGTCCTCAACTGGGCAAGCTACATCCAAACCATCCCCGGCCCCAACGACAATTTCGTTGATGCCCTGGAATTAATTGGCAGCTCGGATATTTCAAATACCTACCACAACAATTCCGCCACCGGAGAAACGGGTGAACCGAATCACGCAAGTAATGGCGGATTAGATCGTGATCAAAACTCCCTGTGGTGGAAATGGACAGCCCCGTCTTCCGGATCGGCGACAATCAGTACCAACCGGAGCTCCTTCGATACGGTCCTGGCTGCCTACTCAGGAGTCAATGTCAACGCCCTCACGGAAATCGCCTCGAATGATGATTCCAATGGACTTCTAAGTAAAATTACCTTTTCCACCGTAGCAGGCCAAACCTACTATTTTGCGGTAGACGGCTATGCAAAAAACACGGGTGACGTCTCCATCATCATGAATTTTGTCCCCAGTGGATTCTCTTCATGGATCAGCTACTACTTTGCAGACACAGCCGCCGCTCCGTTGGCAGATCCCGACGGCGACGGAGTCCCGAACCTCGCAACCTATGCCCTGGGACTTACCCCTGGAACGTTCAGGCTTGATAGCTCGGGGACTAATAGATTCCCCTCATATAACCCACTGAATGCGTCCACAGGCGGAATTTCTTTCACTCTCCCCGCGACAGCTCCTTCAGACATCACATACCGAATAACGGAAAGCACGAACCTCCGCAATTGGTCAGCCATTGCTACCAAAATAGGAGCTTCGCCATGGGTTTTTGAACCCGGTATTTCCAGCAGCGAAGAATTCACGCCCAGTGGCGCAATAAAAACGACGATTGGTAATTCCAGTACCTTTGCGGTGACCCCAACTTCCTTTTTACGCTTGGAAATCGAAAACTAACTCGGCGAAAATAACCAACCCCTTATCTCTCCCAGCCCTTAGACAACGCCCTCAAGCGATCCGCCCAAAAAGCAATTTTCCGAGCAGCCCATCATGAAACCTCTCCAAGTTCTCGCATTCCTACTCCTTTTGACCAGCCTCCGCAGCGCTGAAGCCGATGAACTGAAGGTATTGACTCACAATGTTTGGTACGGATTCACCCAGGGCAAACCTGAGCGTCATCAGGATTTTCGCGATTGGGTCAAAGCGCAGACTCCTGACATCGTCGCCCTTCAGGAACTTAATGGTTACAACGAAGAAAAATTGAAAGCCGATGCCGCTTCCTGGGGACACGAATATTTCGTACTACTGAAAACCAACGGATTCCCCACCGGAATAACTTCGAACAAACCGATAACGAAAATCACCCGCCAGCTGGACGGTTTTCATCACGGACTTCTCAAAGCGACCACGCATGGGCACCCCGTTTACGTCATCCATCTGCACCCGAGCAATTGGAAAACACGGATTCAGGAAATCGACACGATCGTCAAATTAACCGAAAAAAACGCGATCATCCTTGGCGATTTCAATACGTTTTCGAAACGTGACAAGCCAGTCTACGATTCCGGGCAGTTGGTTCCCTTCTTCTCAAATCGCGATAAAGCAATGGGAGAGAAAAATCTTAAAGAAGGCGCTCTCGACTACGAGGTGATATCAAAAATCGAGTTTGCAGGATTTGTCGACATCGTCGACAAGCTACGAAAATCGTTCGGCGGAACCTTCCCAACCAAACTTCGGGCTCACGAAAATCACGGTGATCATCGCAGACTAGACTATATTTTTGTCTCCAAAGAGATGGCTAAAAAATGCACCTCAGCGTCCGTCATCGATAACCAAATAACGCAAATGCTATCCGATCACCTGCCGCTCGTTGCCACGTTTCGGGATTGATTCTTCCACGCTTTCGCCACAGCAATCCTCGGCGCTCTCTAATAATCAAGCGGACTGGGCCGAATATGGTCACGGCGCAGGTCGACGACGGACTCCGCCGGCATTGATCATGTCATCCTAAGGAGCGTCTGTGAGGAGTTGAATAAGCGACTCTTCATCTTGGATGTTCATGCCCTCCGAAATGAAGGCCACTTCAAAATAAGGTCACACAACGGCAGGGGCAACTGGGAAGGAAGCGGAACGGTTTCGGGGTGTTGAGCGAAAGCGGATTGAGGGCCGTAGAGGCTCGAAACAAGTGATTTCTGAGTGCGACTAGAGGCAGAGCCTCGGCACTTAGTGCCGGCACCAGATTGATCCACTTATAGGCGATCACAACATCCTTGGCCACGCTCCGGCGCCTTCAAAGTCGCAGACTCCCAAGTTATACTGGGCGGTGGCAAGACCCTGCTCCGGGCAGAAACCAATCAATCGCTTGCATTCCGAGCCCCGTTTCTCTACCCAGTTTCAATGAAACTTCTTTTTTGCACCCTCTTCGTCGCCCTACCGCTATCGCTGATGGCAGAGAACAAATTCGAAGGCAGGCTGGAGCCCTTCCTCGGCAAGCCTAAGATGGAGAGCCAGCAGGTGTTTGAAGGCAGCCGCTTCCCCAACGTCGCGGTCGCGACCGATGGGACCATCCTAGCGGTGTTCGCGCAGAACGGAGTAAGCGTGCGGCGCAGCGAAGACGGCGGCACGACTTGGGGTGATCCGATTGGCATCGCCAAGGGATTCATGGGCGGCGGGGTCACCGTCGATGAGAACAGCGGCGACATCCTAGCATTCATCGAAGAGCACCACCCGCCAGCGCCGCTGACCGTTTACCGAAGCAAGGATCATGGCAAGACCTGGACGGCACAGAAAACCGAGATCAAACCCGACAGTCAGGGGCACGTGCCGTCGATGCACATGAACGACCACGGGATCACCCTGCGCCACGGCGAGAAGAAGGGCCGCCTAGTGCGCCCATCGCGCTATTACGGTAAGAAGAACGCCCGTGAAGAGTGGCCGACGCACTACACCAACGCGATCTTCAGCGACGACGGCGGCAAAAGTTGGCAGGCGAGCGAGCCTTTCCCCGAGATGGGCACCGGCGAAGCCTGCATCGTGGAGCTCTCCGACGGGACGCTCTATTACAACTCGCGCGTCCACTGGGACAAGCGCCCGAACTTCACCAAGCGTCGCGAGGCACGCAGTAAGGACTCCGGCGCCACCTGGATCGACTTCCGCATCGTCGCGGTCCTGCCCGACGGCCAGCAGAACCGCTCCTACGGCTGCATGGGCGGCCTGACGCGCCTGCCGGTCGCCGGCAAGGATATCCTCCTTTTTAGCAACATCGAAACCCCGAATGCGCGGCGTGAGAACGGCACCGTGTGGGCCAGTTTTGACGCCGGGAAAACGTGGCCGGTCAAGCGCCTCGCTAACCCGGGACCGAGCGGTTACTCCTCGATGAACGCCGGTCGCCCTGGCACTCCGAGCGAAGGTTGGATCTACTTCATGCCTGAGTCCAACGGCGCCAAGGTGCTACGTTTCAATCTCGCATGGGTGGTCGCGGGCGAAGCGACCGGCGACGGAAAGATCCCGGATTGGGCGAAGTAGCGCGCCCTGCTATCGGTAAAAATCGATCCAACTGACGGTGGTCTCTTTCGGGTTTTCCTCGAGGAACTTTCGGGGCAACTGGATTTCGAAATATCCGTCCTTGAGTGAGATCTTGCCACCCGCTCAAAACATATCTCCTAATTGAGTTGCTGACCTATCGACTCATTCTGTAGGGTGTCCTCTCCACCAAATCCAATCTCATTGTAACCGGCAACATTGGCGATCAAATCACCTCCCACCTCAAGACACAAGGTCGGCTAATCCCGATCCGCCACACCCTTCAAATTCTTCGCGACGCTTAGACCACCTGAGGCATCAAAACCCCATGGACAGGTCTCAATATAAGACCACTATTTTTCACCAGCCGATTTTCCGTCAACAGCAAACAATTAAATCTAAGTAACAATTCACTGTTCGCCCAAACTTGCACTCCCTATTTTAAATATGAAAACAGCCCACACTCAGACGATTACAATCGCTCTCCTCTCACCACTGCTGGCGCTTGCCACACTCACCACGGCTACGTTGGCGGCCCCGCTTGCCATCAATAATCACAGCTTCGAGAATCGAGAACTTGGTGCAGGAGGTTGGACCAATGAGCTCAATGACCCAACTTTGATTAACCTTGATGATCCCGATTGGATCGGCCTGGAGGGCGCAAACAGCGGAAGTGCTTTTATCGAATACATTGGCGGATTCAAATCGGAGGGCAACCAGCACGTCGGGATGGCCAATGGTTACTATGCATTTCAAAATACGGGCATTCCGTATGAGGCGAATACACTTTATACCCTAACCGTTGGAATGGGTTACCGCAATGCCGGCCAGTCTGGATCCGACTCCATGTCGACGATTGGCCTAACCGTGCTCGACGAAGCTCCCAGTGCGAGCGCATTCCTCAAAGGAATAGACACGAATGACCAACTCGCCCTCGATTCCCTGTTGAAATCGAATGCGGTGACCGCCGATTCAGTTGCTCTCAATAATGCTGTCGGATTGACCTTCACGGATGTCACGGTTGAGTTCGCCACCGACGACGAACCTCCCGCTGGTAATATTGTGATTTTCATTGGAGATGACTTTAACGGTGCCCGTTCCCACTTCGACAATGTGAGGCTGGATGCGACGAGCAACTTGGATCCTGACGGTGACAACATTCCAAGTGAATGGGAAACCGGCACAGACCGCGGCGTCGCTCGTAACCTGGATCCAAGCGTCAACGATGGCGGAGAAGATCCGGATGGTGACACCCTAACCAACTTCGAAGAGTTCGAAATGGGAACCCATCCCCAACTGGCCGACACCGATGGCGATGGCCTAAAGGACAATGAGGAAGCCGTGACGGATCCGCTCAATCCAGACAGCGATGGAGACACTCTGAGCGATGGCGCCGAAGTACTCACCCACACCACCGACCCAAACAAAACTGATTCGGATGGCGACCAGTTCGAAGATCAGGCAGAGATTGCAGCAGGAAGTGATCCCAAGCAATCCGGGAGCTTTCCCGCCGCCGTCGGAGATATCCTGTTGGGTGTCAATTTTGTGGGAGGCGATGCCATCAGTGCTGGTGCCTCCGTCACAGGCATTGCGGGTATTTTCGGCCAAAGCAACTGGAACAATGCTCCCGGCGGTGCCGGAGATCCTCTCAGCCTCGTAGACAATGCTGACAACGCGTCCATCCTTCGCGTAAAATGGGCAACCAATGGCCCTGGCGCGATTGGGGTGGAACCAGGCGCTGCCGATGCCGATGCCCTCTTAATGCACGGTATTTTGCGACCCCGCGGCAGTGGTGCAGGAGGCGACGATGTGATCACTCAAATCGAAGTTCGCAACATCGCCTACCCGACCTACGATCTCTACCTCTACGTCGTATCCGACGGAGGCTCTGAGGCGACATTCACCGCGAACGATGAAATCATAAATGCGACCGTCGCAACCTTCGATGGTGAGTTCGGACAGATCGTCGAGAATTTCGATTCAGGCAACTACATCGTATTTAAGGGCCTGACTGGGCCAACCCTTACGATCACCGGTAACGTCGTTTCCGGCACACCAGGCATTGCCGGATTCCAGATTGTCCGTTCCACAACAGACACCGATGGCGATGGAATGCCCGACGTCTGGGAAGAAGCGAACGATCTCGCTCTGACTGTGGACGATTCCACTTTGGATCCGGACAACGATGGTTTGAACAACCTCGCCGAATTCAACGCCAATACCAACCCGCGGGACAACGACACCGACGATGACGGACTTTGGGACGGCGTCGAAACGAATACCGGAACCTTTGTGAGCGCGTCTGACACCGGCACAAATCCCCGATCGAAGGACACCGACAAAGACGGGCTAAGCGACAAAGTCGAGACCAACACCGGAGTGGTTGCCAGCGCAACAGACTCGGGGACTGACCCGAACAACGCCGACTCTGATGGAGATGGCGTAAACGATGGGACTGAAATCGCCGCCTCAACAAATCCAAATGACAAAAACAGCTTCCCTCCCTTCCCCATCCCAATTGCTTACTGGTCATTCGATGATGGAGCGCTTGAGACAGCTGACCTCATCGGCACAACACCGGGAACCGTAAATGGTGGAGCGGTCTTCGTTGAAGGCCACACAGGGAATGCAGGCGATCAGGCCATCCAGTTCGATGGAATTGATTCTTCTGTGACTACTAACGCTCCTTTGCTCGACGGTCTCACAGCGTTCGCGGTCGCGGGCTGGGTAAAGTTTGACGTTGTTCAACCCGGGCGCACTGGACTGTTCGGACAAAATGACCTCGTCGAAATGGGCGCAAATACCTCCATTTCCTGGTGGAGTCCGGATGGCGGAACGATCGACACAGGGGTGGATATTGCCGAAGAGTGGACTCACATCACGATTGTCGGCAGTGAAGATGGGCGCGTCATTTACATTGATGGTGAAATCGCAGGCGAGAACGATACACCCCCGGCTGGAGGCACCTCCGCATCGAGCTTTAATATCGGCGGTGATGGCATCTGGGACGGAACAGGAAATTTCTTCGAGGGACTAATTGACGACGTTGCTATTTGGGATGAGGCCTTGTCAGAAGATCAAGTGAAGCAGCTCGCTGACGGAACATTCAATCCTCTCGGCGGCGCACCTGGAGCTGTGGAACTTGCGATTACTAACATCTCGGTCGCTGCAAATGGTGACGTCGCACTGACTTGGAACTCTGGAAGTTCTCCGGGAAAAACCTATGCGGTTTTTTCGACTGATGATCTTTCGATTCCGCTAGAAGATTGGTTGGAGATCAATGATGGAGTTCATCCCGAGGGCGAGAGCACGACCTACATCATTCCATCGGGCCTTCTGGGTGATGAAGATAAGCTCTTCTTCTTCGTTCGCGAAAACTAGAAAGATCCGGTTCCAGGTCGCGGGTTTTTCGGAATCGAAAAAGCGCGCGCGCTAGACAAGTATTTCGCCGGGGTCGTCTTCAAGGCGGCTCCGCCGTATTTTCGATGCCCTAACTGCAGTGCAAAATATCAGAGATTGCGCTTACCCGTGCCGTGGGACAGAACAGAATGAGACGACCACTTCAAACCGAACACTGGAAGGCGCTTGTCATCACTCACATTGCGCAGGTCAATAAGAAGAAAGGCAGCCCATGCAGCAGGGCTGGAACCGTAGGACCCTCTCCCAGTGACTGCACAAGGATCCAAGCTTCCTGATGGATGCTCGATGTAACTTGGGAAAACACGGGGAAGGAGCGGAGAGAGTATCTAGCATGGCTCAACCATCCCTCCCGTGGGGCTACCCGCCCCCTACTGGGCGGCGGCACGAGGGCTCTGCCACGGTTGTCCCAGATAACGGAAGAGAGTGATCGCCGGAACACTTCCATGTCCCGCATACCCTGCGCAGGCACAAGGAGTAGCAAGCGAGGAGTCCAGCTCCAAAGAGTTTTACTCCTCAGTGGCAGTCCCCTTTTCGGCCTTAACTCGCCAGAAGCCAGAAGCGCTATTTCCGGGGGGCAACTCCAGGTGCTGCGACAAACAAAGTAAGCCGGGCCCGATCGTCCCTCGCTGCGCCCCGACTACACCGGTCGCTCATTGACTTTTGGGGCCAGACCAGAACAGCCCGGAAGCCACCGTAGTCAGCAGAAGCTGCTGTAGGCGCCGCCCAGGGACTCGCAGAACGGGAGCCACCCAGCAGAAGCCACGAACCACGCGGTCCGAGCCTCACACCGGGCAATCAAGGTAAATTCGATGGACTATTTGCGCGACCGTTTCCTCAGCACGAGAGCTAGTCCCGCCATCCCTATCAACAAAGTCGAAGATGGCTCGGGGACGGTCTGATTCACCGTAATATTGTCAACGATCCACTCGGGCGCGCCAGCCCCTTGGACAAAGCCCCAATCCCATCCTCCCCGGAACTGGACTTGTAGAGTGTCTCCAGCACCCAAGATGCCGAGTTCTCCGACCGAGGTGACAAACCCCCCAGAGTTACCGCTGAACATGTCCAATCCAACCATATCGTCAATACCCTCGGGATACCCCCAAGTATTACTTGATTGCATCGTATCATTGTAGCCATTCTTGCTGAAATTCGTCAGTTGGGTGAACGCGGCACCGTTGACGCTGGTCATGATCACTCCACCATCCCACTGTCCTTCAAGGAGCGTTTTGTGGTCAAACTCCAGAGAGACCGGACCATTCCCAGAAACATTGATCACGGGACTAGTTAAATGATGCTCATATGGCCCACCTTCTCCCCCAATCACCGACCAAGCATTGGTGGAGTCCACACCGTTTGGTCCCACGACCCACGGTCCTGAAGTATCCCCACCAGCGTTCGCGCTGGGATTAAAAAGAGCCGCGACATAGCCGCCGTCATTCGAATTAAAGTCCTCAACATGGATACTGGCTGCTGATGCTGGCTGCGCAAGGCAAGCGAGACCAAGAGTTGAGGCTGTTGTGAGCAGCACAGGGTTAATGGATTTTTTCATCGTTTATAATAATTATGTGTGTGTGTGTCCAAATTTGGACAAGTAAACTTCTTTTAGAGATCGCTTCGTGAGGGCGCAAGCTAATTCTAAAATAATTAAGCATCTCGCTGCAGCCTATCGGACTTGAGCACACCGCGCCCGCGATTCCTGGAGCTCCCCTGTATCAGGATCCCCGAAAGGCTTGGCTGCTTAGATGCCGAGGAGATGGAGAAAATCGCCCCCACGATCCCAAAAGGGCCCTACGCGGATGAGATTGCCGCCGATGACCATATTAGTCTTCGCTCAGTCTGGCCCGAGCTGGATAATTGCCTCTTCAATCTGGAATTCATGCCGCTGACATTGAACTAGAAGAAAGCCGCGAAGGTAACCCAACGGCAGATCGATCTCGCTCGCTGCGAAAACAGCCTGACAAGATGAACATTGAAGTGCTTTCTTTTTCATGATTAGCAGCCATCCAAGCAGCCCCATGACGAATGATCCGATTGTCAACATTACTCCAAAAAAGCCTCCAATCCCCTTCGGTCCTAGGGCGCCTATCCGACCCGCGCCGGCATCGGCGGCGAGAGAACAACAGGGCCCACTCATGCTACAGGGCGACCACGGCCCGGTGGCCTACCGCAAGGTGTGGATGGCGGAGCTGACGTGAATCTCATCTTCCCTCGCCGATCCCTCCAATGACGACCTCAACCGTTCAACCTCAAAAGTAAATTCCTAGCAGGAAAGGGATAATCAGGCATATGGGGCAAGCCAAAGAAGATCTAGATAAGACTTTAGCCAAGCTGATTAAGGAAGCGAAGGAGGATTGAAGATCGGCTCCATGAAGGCACGCGGCGTTCAAAGCCCAAATTGAACCGCGAAGCTCAGCGTAGCAAGCTGGACCTACTCGATGTCTAGTTCAAGGCATTCAATCGAGATCGACTCTGCACGCCCCGCCTCTAAGCCTAGTGCGCGGAAGCACAGCAGATTCTCGCCAACCGCGAGAAACTTTGCATCCACGCTCCACTCAAGCCAGCCATCGTCGCGCACCTCCGCCAGGCCAAGCCGAATGTTGTTCAGTCTCGATTCGATCCTACTGACATCCAATTTCGCGAGCGGTCTCGCCCGATAGTTACCATCCCCATATCGATAGTGGGTCGACCCGGCTGGAATCTTATCTCCGTCCGCCCCAGGATCAGAGAAGAGCACACGGAGTTTCGCCTTGGGGCCCAATTCAGCTATATCCAATTTTAGATAAGTCAGACCTTTCCCATGTTGTCCGAGTTTTGCTGGCAGCACGGCGAGGAGATTTGAATTAGCAAAGGACCAAGGCTGAAACTTACCGTCTTCGGGATGCCCAAACTCCCAGGGATGCCCACCGGCGCGACGCTGAATAACGTAGGTCATCTCTTTAGCCCGCAGAGTTGCCAGTTGACCAAACTCCCTGAATCCAAGGGAATCGTCTTTCTTACCAGCTCTGCCATCAATACGGCCGCCGCCGAAGTTGAACAACATCACGCCATCCGGCTTCTGCCTCCAAAAATTTGCCATAACCGCACGATGGTAACGCAAGGGCGGGTAGGAGTAGCCATCCGATCCGTGGTGACGATCGTGGCTGGGGTAGAGTTTCACCTCTCTATCCCCGATAATATTCTTAAATCCTCCAAGATCCACTTCCAGCGAACGTGCTCCAACTGCAACGATGTCAACCAGCCCATCACCAATCCAGCGCTCGATATCGATACCATCAAAGTGGCAACCTGACACTGAACTCGCGACCTTCACTCCAAGAAGAATCGGCCTTCCCTTTTCAATCTCCACCTCACGGACCATAGCCCGAACCGATATCAAAAACTCCGTCAATCGATCACGATTTTCCCATTGTCGTCCCACCGGTAAGTAGGGAGCATGACGGACGAAATCGAGCTGAATACCATCAATCTCGTAGCCGCTAACAAGTTCGCGGATGGCTTGAATCTGCAGAGCCTGCACTTCCGGCAGAGCATAGTTCCACAAGGCTGCGTCCCCTCCCCACTTACCCTTCTTTTCAGTCTGCCAATTCGAGTGGTCCCACGGGATCCGCGGATCATGGGGCGGCTCCGGATCCTCGCGCCAGTCGAGCAACCAATTCGACCTTTTCCGTTTCAATGGCTCCGGGCTCAAATTGGCAATCCCATTGATACGATAGGAAAAAAACACCTCTAATCCGCGTTCGTTTCCGACTTTGACCACCGCAGGAAGAAAGTCATTCCCTTTCGCAAACCAATCCTGCAGCCCTTCGATCTGACTCATATGCTTGCTCGGCCAGGGCACCGCGCCGCCGCCAACGTCGAGCATAACCGTATCGATTTGACTCTTGGGATCATTAGCAAATGCATAAGTATTCTCGACCACCTTACCTATCTTCATTGATGGCTTGAAGCAGTCGAGTGCGGCATCGTGGTGCAGAATAATTCGCCGGCGGCGATTTACCGCACCGCGGTGGAGAGCAGCGACTTGGGCCTTCGTTTTAGGTGGTTGCAAAGCTTTCCCCACCCCTTCCGGTAGTCTCTCGAGGAAAAGATACTCTACAGCGCGCGATAACCAGCCGCTATCCCACCGATGCGCTTCAGCTTCATGGAACTCGAATACATGAGGTATCCCGTAGTCGAACAGCTTGTCGTGAAATCGGTGGACACTATGGACACCATCCCTCTTGTTACGGTAAGCCATCATCACGATCCTAGTAGGACCATCAATCAACTCGTGGGCATGGCGGTCAATTTGATTGAGCACCGCATAGTCGCGGTAGTTCTCATTCGTTCCAAACAACTTCTCATCGGCTTCGATCATCTTATCGAGATCGAGCCAAGCGTCCCAGGCTGCGACCTTGCCAAACATGTCGAGATGGCGAAGCATCAGCCAGAGACCACCGCTACCCGAAGCACAAAATCCAGTGAGGTAGCGTCCTTGCGCTTGCGCGATTGTAGGGTAATGCTGATCAACGAAAGGAACGACATCGTGGACGAAATAACTTTCGTCCTGCTGGTTTCTCTTGGTGGGATGATTACAATAGAGAGTGCCGCGGGGGTATGTCGCCATCACACAAATAACACCATATTTGTCGGGGAAATTTTCTTCCTGCGCAATTTTGAACGGTTTCCCCCAGGAAGCATCTCCGTCAATAACCGGCAAAATATAGAGAACCGGATAGCGCTTTCCCTCATCCATCTTGCTGGGTTTCAGAACATGGATGGCCGTCTCCACTCCACCTAGGTATTTACTCCGGATCTTGTGACTGATGACTCCATCGAAACCCGCCTGGCCCAGAGCGCTCGTATTGAGGAAGAGAAGAAAGAGAAAATTCAGGATCGTTTTCATCGCTGATATTCTGCCCGTTTGCCGCCCCCTCGGCGACCAAAAGAAAATCCCTTATAATTTAACGAACCTTTTCCCCTGGTAATTATATACATGATTAAAATTCGCTAGGCGCCTCACTCCGCAACCCCAAAGATTAAGACATCGTCGCCCAACAATAAGGGGGATCGGCGAGCTTCTTGGCCTCATCAAAATAGCCAACTTGTAAAATCGTTACTTCTCTTTAGGATCTGGCTGACATGAACATGCCAAAGATAGGAATTAATACTGGAATCATCTTAATCGCGCTTGCCCTTCTAGGTTACTTGGGAGGTGGGATGGAAAGCTTGACCGCCTTAATCCCTGCAATTGTTGGAGCTCCCATTCTCTTGGGCTCCCTCGTTGCAAAGAACCCGGATAAAATCAAACTAGGCATGCATATAGCTGCGACCTTCGGTCTTCTTGGCTTCCTCGCCCCTCTCGGACGCATCATCCCTACTGCAATGAAGGGAGATTTCGAACTCAAGCTCTCAACCGGTTGCATGATCACTATGTCTCTAGTCTCAGCAATTTTTGTGGTTCTATGTATCAAGTCTTTTAAGGCGGCGAGGCAGGCACGCTCAAAAGGGGCTTAGAGAAAATTCTAAGGCTACCTAAAGAGGATTATCCGAGTATCCTCCAGCATCATTGGCCCCCTTTTCTTTGTTCTTTCTTCCAACCAAAAACTGGCTTCAAGATCTTTCTCCCCTCGCCAATCCCTCCAATGACGACCTCAACCGTTCAACCTCAAAAGCAAATTCCTAGCAGGAAAATCTCGAAATTTCGTCAATAAGCATTTTCCACACTCCAAGAATACCACGATGCGCCGGAGGCTTTAAAAAAAAACGATGGGGAAGCGATAGAGAATGAGCGGAGAATCAGTTCTGATGAAGATGAAGATGTGTGTGATCGTGTGCC
>Ga0308005_10000387_pt1 | contig 16322 bp, 21 predicted proteins | sample Neamet67_FD_203142 | JGI IMG/M metagenome (GOLD analysis project Ga0308005, IMG submission 203142) | Marine microbial communities from water near the shore, Antarctic Ocean - #67 | ecosystem: Environmental > Aquatic > Marine > Unclassified | place: Southern Ocean | collected 2014-06-07 | reverse complement strand
ATATTATATATCGGTAGTTCGTAGTGACTATTGGACCAAAATCTCATAATTTAAATTAACCGCTACAGTACATTGTCATCCTATAAATGTTTTAACGTGTGATTTACATCATTGTAATGAGTCATGGGAATCCCCACCAACTCCAAAATCGTAACGGGTAAGTACGCAGAGTACCGAATCACCGCGCGTTCCACTATGGATTTCCAGTCCATTGGATTGAATATGAAACGCAGTACCAGAACGGGCGACTGGTTCGATTCGGGCCAAGTCATGATACAATCGGTCGGGCGAAACGCGACATTGGAAATATCAGCGCTTTCGGAAAATACAATTAACCGGAACCGCGACCTCGAATCACATTGTTGTGGCTGGATTGGTCCGACCGATTCGACCGATTCGACCGTTTCAACCGTTTCAACCGATTCGACCGTTTCAACCGCGCCAGCAATCGATTCGATTGATTGCCAGTTGATCGACGCATCGGTCGCACTGGTCAGTGTATTGGAAACCATGAATCCGTAATAAACCAGGTTGGCGGAAGGGCATCGCGAATATCCGTTTACAATGAGAATCTTCGAGGGGTCGATGTAGCGAATCATGTAGTCCGAATCAATATTGGGAAACAACCCGATTAAATTCGCGTGCGATACTGTGTGAAATTGCCGCAAGTAATCGGATACGTTGGGTTGGACAATGATATGACTGAGAATTGTTTGAATCGGTCGTTCGAGAGATGAGGACAATCGATTGGCCGATTTCTTGTCGGTATTGGGAATCGTTTGTTCGTCGCCCAAGCGGTCGTTCACCGCATCGTTCGTTCGTTTGTTCGTGGTATCGAACGTTCGATACACTACTGCGAATCGCTCGTCTGTCAATTCATTCGTACCGATACGCCGAATGCGCCCCAACCAATTGGTTGCCGAATAAGTTCTAGAAACCACAAAGAAACTCCCTACGGTTTCAGGGGGAATACATGAGAAAACATCGAAATCGTACGTTCGACCAATTGTATGGGTGAATGAACTCGTGTGACATCCCGTCATGGAATTCCCCGACATATCATATGTCGATAGCGAAGCGTACGTGGTCCACTCGGGAAATTTTCCGCGGAGGATTGGGCGGGAGGCGGTTGAAATATTGAAACAATCCGTCCAATATTCGCCATTGTAATCGGGCATCGCTGCATTGAGGATACTCTGGGTTTCATCTACAATAGAGTGGAGCGGCCATGCGGTTCCTTGCGCCCATATGATTTTGCACATGGCGGATAAATCGGGTGTGTCGTTTGAAACGTAAGCTTCACCACCTCTAATAAAAATAATTAAATTGATAATTGCGAATTGTGTAAATCGACTACCCTTCATGTGATTGCGATATATTACAATAGCATGTTAATACCAAACCTGTATATTATAACAATCGAATTATTATACAAGTTTAATGTATACGATGGTTACATTAGAGATATTGTCTACAGACAAGACAACCGAAACCATCGCCCCAAAAACAACCACAAATGAAAAAAATATAGAAACTGTAGTCCCCGAACGCAGGAGATCAATGGGATTGATGCCAGATACACAATCACTCAACCAAAATAGTTCACCCAATGTAGCTGAAGGAACCATTGCATCTGGTAAAATACCAATCTTGAACCTATTGCCTTCGACTCCTGATTCACGAGATTACGAATACATCGTTTCCTCCGCATCATCCGTTTCCTCCGCATCACACACAAAGTATTTACGACAATGCCGGGATCAAGGAACCGTACAAGGATCATGTGCCCCTCAGGTATTATGTGCAATGCAAGAATACCGAATAAATAAACGAAATATTGATGCTGGAATCAATACAAAACTTATCAGGTGTTCCCCCCAACTAACATTCGATTGTCGTGATGATCTCAAAACAAATGGAATGACGTGCAGAGATGCAATGAAATATATGAAACGATACGGAACTTGTTTAGAAGAAGATTATCCATATTACCCAGATTATCAAGTTATGGCACTCGACGCTATTAAAAACAAAATATCAATCGACACACTAAAGTCGACAAGCGATTACAGAATCGATACATACGAATGTATCAAGAACTATACCGATTACAACCCAAACGAAAATACAGATGCGAATCAACCAGAAATGAAAAAATTGAAGGATTGTCTCGGCAAACACGGCCCCTGTCTCGTTGCATTCCCTGTATATTCGGGTAGTATGGATGGAAAACTATGGATTGAAAAAGGAGATAAACTGGGTGGGCATGCAGTTTGCATTGTTGGTTACGATGATGTCACACAACATTTCATAATCAGGAATAGTTGGGGTGAGACGTGGGGCCCGCATGAAAATGGGCACGTCGAATGGCCATACAATGAATTTCATAAAGCGTGGGAGATATGGACCTTTAGAAACGGTGATGACATGGTTACAAAAAGTAAAGAAGTCGCAGTGTCAAAGGATGAAGATAGTAATTGTAAAGCCATTATTGGTAGTATAATAAAAACCATCATCGAGAATATACCGTTTGCAAATTGATAAACACCAATCCTATAAATTAGATAATGCGGTCATCCGCATCGAATCGTTACAGAATATGGCGGTCGTCTCATTCGATTGTTTGGACCTCATCGCATCCCGGAATCGTGCAACTGTTAATTGCAATGTTCGGTCAGCACGTTGGATTTCCAGTTCGTACGCTTCGCTGATAACAATCGATTCAACGTACTCGGCAAATCGCGCCGCCCAATCGGCGGTCCCTCCTCGCTGACATGGTACCGTGTTATTCGCGGCAAACCAGCGACTGACCATTTTATTGTTGAACAATAACATGGATTTCAATACATAGTAGCAGAAGACATTTGTATTTTCCGGGGGAACGGGACGGCGAGGGAGTGACGTTGTATCGTGAGGGTACATTTTCGGAGCAACGATATCCCGGAATTCCACATTCCAGTACCGGAATATCTTTGCAGTTTGGAGGAGGGAATGGATCCGTTCCGTGGAAATGAATAATTCGTAGAATTCCAAACTCTTGTTAATCGTATCATCGCCAGGCATCATTTCCGCCGCCGCGACCGCTTCGCTGATACAGAATAGGTTGACGGCCCACCATTCACAATATGTTTCGCGAAACGATACATCGCCCGGCAGATTGAACATTGTCCCGAACAGGCGATTAATCTCCTTCTCACATGATTCGGGACGGGGCGCAGAGCGATTCATGTCGAGACATCGGCTGTGAAACAATTCATGTAAAAGACATTTCTCCCATTCTTCTTCCCGATATACAAGGGTATTGCCTGTATCTGTACACGGATTCGTCACTGCGGAATTGCAGTGTATCGGGGAAATCGTTTCGTTCGGTTTGGATGGGAGTGTTTTCTTTAGCGGAGTTAAATATAAAAAGAAATTGGATGATACTGCGGACGATGCGGATGACACAGACGAACGTGTTATGGAAAACAGATAATTGAAAACCCGAAATAGTTTTTGGAGCATTGGATCGAAACGTTCGGGTTTCGAAGTCGCGATATCTTGAACATAAAATGTCACATCAACACCGTGAAATGCGCCGACGTACTGTATAGTTTTTCCACGATATCCAGCAATCATCCGTTTAATTTCTGGAGGAACATGTTTGGAATTGAGAAGGTCGCGCGGCTGAGTATCGACTGAAGAGAGTACCGATCGAGTGAAGGTGGGTACACTCTGAGATATAATGTTGTCAATCAACTGTTGGGAAAACGAAACATCGACTGACGATTGATCAAATGGAAGAAATCCTGATATTTCCTTGTAGTATTTAAGTTCATCTGTATACTGGGGTTTCTGGATTTTGCGAGATTGGTTCGTGTTCAATACCATTACAATACATCAATATGAAAATTGATTGTAATTGTGAACTACAACGAATGAGTCAAAAACAACTAAACAACATTATGAGCGTTAATTACACCATCGATACATCCACCAAGGACTCGTTTGTTCAGCACGAATGTAGTGCATTCAAGAATCTCCGCGATTCTCCGCCATTGAGAACCAACAATCCCTCGGGGGGTCCAACCGTGGATCCAAACATCGAGAGTTTGAATTCCGTGGTAACCCGGAGGGGAGTCATGTCGTTCCTCAAACGATTGTATTCCTCGCCCAATCATACGCCCACCGCATCGACTGCTCGCGGAAAAATATGTGCAATCAATTAAACGTACGAACGTACGAACCCATCCATCAATTCATTCAATACTATAAATTCTGTACCCTTCGCCCTCTGGACCATTGAGTGTCAATGAAAACCATTTACATCCCATAATATGCGTAGAAACCCAGTTCAACGTAGAATCATTTTTATCAATATACCAGCGCATATTCCGGAACATTTTCGGCATACATTCGCGTTCAAGTGTTTCGATCGAACGCTTGACCGCCTCGGCGCGGCGGCGATGGAAATCGGAAGACAGACGTTCGATATCCTCGTGTAGATAAATCCGGTCATCATCCGTCTGTACATTGGGGATAAGCGGTTTCATCACGGTACCGAAATGTACCGTTGTAATCGCTACATCGCCCGCTCGACTGGATCGGTCGAGGCCAGAGACGGGATCGCGTTCCAGTACAACCCGACCCGATTGGAGATGCAATGTAGCCAATAGATCCTGAATCGAATCAATGTATCGCCCCGATGGATACAATACTGTTAAAAGCGGTTTTTCTCGCTGGAATAGCGGTGCGACGGGACAATCCATCGCACAATCAACTGAAAGTTTCGTGGTTGGACAACGGTTGTTCATATTTCAATGCGGAATGTTTTCGACTGATTTCAATACATGTATTGAAATCAATTTTACAAGCTTGTACCGGTTCCAATCATTCGTTCATCCGTTCATCCGTTCATCCAATCCGCGAAATAAATGCAAATGCGCAACCAATAAAAATAACATTTAATGTCAGCGCAATCGCAAGACCGCCAGGATTCGTTGCAAGCGAACGAGCGACCGGGCGAGCGATCGATTCAATATCTTCTGGTGTCAAATAGGAGCCCATTGTATACACGTACACATGAAATCTCTATATGATGTTTTTCCACAAATAGCCAATCCAGTCCGTGTGGTTAGAATTGTGGCTAGACCGGTTGCAGTCAGGATATGGAATACACCGGTACCGTACACATCATTGTATATAAGATTATGTATTTTAAAGTAGAACCCAACGAGACTAATTGTACAACCAACGAGCAATCTCTTATCAAGACCATGGTCATTAATGAGAACAAATGAGGTTATAAATGTGACAATCCCAACCGTCTCTACATTGTTCCCTCCGTAATACGTGAGAATATCGTGGTACGCACCTGACCAAATCGCCCATGTAAAATACGAGAGAAACATTGCGTTTAATGCAAATGTAACCACCGTTTTTCTGCGCGATTTCATAGTCTGGAGCAATACTGCGACAATCACCCAGTGAATTGATGAAACATCCAAGAATGCAGTCACGCGTCCAGATGCAGACCAAAGACAGAAACTCGAAACACTGAGAACTAGTAGCGGTATTTTCATTGCAATGTCTACAAATGGGACAGGTAACAGATACGATATTGACGACCATGTGTTGAATGGACTATTCACATTCGATACAACGACCGATTGATGGTAGTTGTCTGAATACAGATCTAAATGCCAAAGTCCATATATGAGACATGTGTATAGTCCGGAATATGCTGCGTATACAGCTATCCATTTGAATGTGAGATAATCCCTCATTATGGGTGCGAGAGAACGAACGAATCGAACGATTCGATTGGATGGTTGTGGTTCGTTCGACTGATGAACAGAGTCCACCGTTTGTTCTATATAGAGCCGTTCGAATCCGCCGTCATTTGGTTGCGAATCAAGATGTTGCATTTCGATGTCAATCATACAGTAGGGATGCATTTTATTCCATAAATTACACCCTTGAAGATTTAAAACGCCGTATTTGAATGTATCACGAAAAACAATATAAAGGAAATGGTGGTATTACGATTAGAGGGATGATACAAGAAGAAACAGAAATGTTTTCAGTTCATATAAAGGTGGTGGCCTGTTCCTAACGGGGTAAGACGTTCCCGACATACTGGGTTTAACAACGTTTTCTTATCAAAGGTTTCCTACCCGTATGCCTCCTACCCTCTATAAGGAGAAGCATACAAAGCAAGCATCATCGTGATACTCCGTAATTGGATGATAAGCGTATGAAGTCGTGAGAGCCGACATTACATTTCTTGAATTAGAACGACCTATTACCAATTGTTGGGATGAAAATCCCTTCACAGGAAACGGCGTTTTAAATCTTCAATGGTGTAAAAACAATGTCATCATTCTTTAACATTGTTTGTTGTTTTTCTAAGTTATCGCTCGCGCGCGCCATACCCCACACACATCCCCACACCATCAATCCCTACTTACAACTCCTACTCGTCGCATGCAAGCATCGCAAACGGGTTCGGCGATACAGCCGATACCTCCGTCCCCATCGTCCCCTCTGCCGCCGATACATTGGAGCACACCACAATCTTGTTCTCGGTCCACAAAAGTTTTCCGCCCCACCCCTTCTCCCCATTCTTGCGCTTGTTTGCCTCGAGAGTGGGGCAGCGACTGACGGTATGCCCTGCGACGTGGCAGTACCTGCAAACCGTAGCCATGAGCGTGGGGCAGACAATGGTGCGGCCATTAACCACTTCGCGCACGCAGTGTCCCTCATACATGTGCTTCGGCTTCCCAGAATCAAAACAGATCCGGCAGAGGACGCGGGAGGCATCGACCTTCTTTGCCCTGCTAGCAATCGCCGCCGGGGTATTGCGTCCGTGGTGGGGGGTCTCGGTAGATTCGGTAGAGTTCATTGGTTGTGTAAGTGTTTGTATTCTAGTAGGCAGAAAAATCAGTCAATTTTCATCACTGGGCGAGAACCTGTTGTGTTGAATCTCGAAAATCGGAGCGTCGATGACTTGATAGCTTGTAAAATTGAGTGAGATTTCTGGCCAAGAGATTTTCAGTACATTAAACAACAAGAAATTTCTACAACCCTACAACCCCACAACCCAAATCATATGACGCAACTCACAATCGCACGACCGGTCGCACCGGTATCGCTAGAGCAGTTCCATCGCATTGCCGATAACGGGGGAGTGGTTCCAAAGGCACATCAGTGCAGCGGGGTGGAGTGGATGGCGGGCAAGGAGCAGGTGATTGCGAGGACAAACGACGCCGCCGGAGTATGTGGCGGAATCCTCGCCGATGGGATGGGAATGGGAAAGACGCTGCAGGTCATTGGGCTCATGGTCACCAACGTGGTGCCCCGAACCCTTGTTGTGGTTCCCTGTGCCTTGATTGACCAGTGGGCCGCAGACATTTACAAATATACGGGGCACCGGGCACTCATTTACTACGGACCCAAGAAGCGGCGGATGGGGTACGATACATTTTCAAAAGCGCCAGTTGTCATTACGAGCTATGGAACGACTGTCCCGAAAACGACCCGCGCAGGTATTCCGGTCCAGAACATGGCAATGGATTGTGTGTGGGACCGTGTGGTTTACGATGAGGCACACCGGTTGAGAACAAAGGCGACCGCTGTGCATCGCAGCGTGGAGTCGATGCAATGCAGATTCCGGTGGTTGATTACGGGAACAGTCGTTCAAAACGCGCTTACCGATGCGTTGGCATTGTTGTCCCTCATTGGCGTCGAGCGGCCATCAAAACAGGAGTTCGAATCGGCGTATAAGAAACATGTTTGTCGGCGAGTCAGTGCGGATATATGTGCGACCGAACCAGCGACCAATCGGGCCAACACCACAGAATTGTATCGCACGGTGGTAAGTGAGGAGAGTGCATGTGTCGAATGGCTGGGAAGTGAATCGCGCGATGCTCAGGCGCAGCATGCCAAGATTCGCAATACGGGGGGTGTGCGGCGTTACCCGCTGGGAATATTCGACATTTACGGCGATGCATACAAGAGGTTGGTTGTGGCTGGAATCGCCGAAACATTGATCCAGCAAATCGGTGAATATGTTGGCGACGAGGATGTGGAACCGGTTCAAACGATTCCCACGATTCCAACGGAATCGTCTGTTGAAGAAGAAGACAGTGTATTGAAACGCTACACAAAGATGAAGAAGATGTGTGTTCTGGGACCGGTTGTGCGGCAGGTCAATAACAGCGAATCGTCGGTCCACGTATCCTCAAAACTTGGGAGCGTGCTCGGTGCGATATGGGCTCGTCGAACCAATGGACACAATAAACTCGTCTTTACAAACTACGTCGATGAAATGACAATTCTTCGCACAGAGTTGGAGACTGCAGGGTTTGATGTCTGGTGTGTATCGGGAAAAATGTCTATACGAGCGAGGACCGTGGCAATCGCCGAAGCTACTGCTGAAACGACTGAAGTGACGACTGAAACGATGCGAAATGACAACAAACCGGCTTACGGTAAAGTGTTGTTAATCCATATCCGGACAGGAAACGAGGGATTGAATTTGCAGCAGTTCAGTGAAGTATATTTCCCGAGTCCCAATTGGAACCCCAGTATGGAAGCGCAGGCGATTGCGCGGTGCGCGCGAATGGGGCAGACTAAGCAGGTATCGGTGTTCCGGTTCGGGATGGATGGGTTCCGGAGTCGGCGCGTCGCATCGATGGACCAGTACATTGCCGATAAACAGGTTTCCAAAAAGGTGGTTATTGGGTTGGTCGATGCGCTCCCAAATGCGAGTAGTGGATGGTAGTCAGTTGAGTGGAATGTGGTGGTGTTGGGGTGGGGGCAGCCGACACGGTCAAATGAAACGCGAAAAAAAATAAAAACATACGAAACCCGTGTTTTTATTTTTATACATCGCTCGGTCGAACGACCCTTCCACTCTAATTATTAGAAAAATATCCCGCTGCTAGTTTGGCGTCGATTTCCACATGTGCGCGTTTGGGAATGAGTTCCGTGGGGATTTCATATTGATTTTTAATTTCAATTCCTCGCATACGAATCGCATCCGATTTGTCGTTGCTCATGGAGATCCAATTATCCAATCGCACCACACCCAACCATTGCAGTACATCGGGCATGAGGGGCTGCATCCTCGCATCGGGAACACCGGCAATTTCAGTCGTTTGGTCGAAATACGTTTCGGGACGGTCGCCTCCCTCCTGATTCGACCTATTGTTGTACACGAGGAATTTCACCACTTCGCCCAACGAACGGCCCTCTTTTCTATTGTAGCAAACAATTCCACGCCCGCCCTGCTGGGCCGTCTTGACGGCTTCTTCAATTGAGAATGTCAAGTACGGACGACACGTACAAATATCCGTTCCAAATACATCGCTGCCATTGCATTCGTCGTGTGACCGCGAAGTTGTCAGCGAATCGTTCGACAATTGTCCAATCAAATAGACTGTGGTACCGCCCACGGGGGGCAGAAAAATCTCCTCGGTCAAAATCCGTTCATCGCGGTATATGGAAAATATATTCTCGCGAAGCAGCGTTTCATCCACTTGGAGACGACGACTCATTGCGGGTAAATTCCAAACGGGTTCAATCCCGATTTTAATACAGTTGATGGATTTATCGGGATTGACAATCGTTCCATCGACAACTAACGAATCTTTGATTTCGGGGATATCCATCGACGCCGATGTCGCTGAAATGGTCGGTCGCTCGCCATACATCCCGTACGGATCAAATGTGGAAATCTCTGGCCAATTGGAATTGTACTCGGGACAAACGGGATTCTTGGTTGCGAATATATCCGCCGGGTCATCTGTCACAGAATCTCCCGGCGCCGTACAATCGGCGCATATGAGTCCCTCGGTCGGTGCATATACGGTACGCGCGAGCGCGTAGTACATGGCAACATTCCCTCCAAATGACCCGACATATTCCCCGCGCTGGATCTTCGTATGGACCCTGATACAGTTCTGTTGATTATTGGCAATTCTGTTCATCTATATACCATTACATGACAACACTTTCTATATGAATTCGACCAGCTAATGTCCATGAACAATCCGATCAAGAAGAACACCACTGTTATCATCGAGGGGAGTATAATTCGGCGGGAGGATCCGACGACCAAATCCCGGGATACAGAACGAGGTTATACTGTACAACCGGAACCTGAATTTATGTGCATTGCGCAATTGGGCATTTGTGATTTCACATTGGAACAATGTATCGACATTCGAATAAGCGGTATTTAGGCGAAACAGGGTATTGATGACCTTCTTTTTGCGGGCAAACAATTTAGCCAAATCCTCTTTCGATACAGAATTCTGGCCAGCGCGTGACAGTTGGTATGATATTTCATTCTTGATATCCTTGAGATCATTCACAGTCATTGAACGACGGTCATCTATCCGTTTAATCATGGCGAATATATTGGTTCCGTAAATATGGGGGTACGTCGCACGAACGTTATGGGGAACAATGAACTGATTCGTCTCTTTGATTTCCGCAATCTTCTGTTCGACATTATCCAATTTATCCTTCACTTCCTTCAATAGGGCTTTATGTGCCGTATTAATCTCCGGATGCATCGATGATGAATCGTAGCTGCCTCGTCGTCCCGCGCGAATGAGTACCGGGTCCCCGAACAAGAGCACGCGACCTGATAAAAATTCTACCGATGACTGCAATTTATCATATTGGTGGGCGGATATCTTGTGGGCTTCCGATACGGCATCCAACTTGAGGTAATTCACCAAGGACAATAACAGGGTAATCATTGCATTGAGACCACTGACCAAGTACTCGTCAATATACCGATTATATTCGTCGGCTCCACATTCGGTTCCACTCGCCACGACTGTACACACCGCCGCAATGATAATGGCCGGCATCATGAGCATGTTCAAGTTGCGCACCATGTAGCTCCGGGATTCTGTATAGATGAGTTTCTGGCCTTTTAGATAACTCGCCAGGATATCAAGCGCAGACGAATACCTGTGTGCAGTATCGGGAAGATATATTTTGTCAGTATGGTACTTCACCTCCTCATATGTGAATTTCGTATATTTCCTGTGCTTGGCATCGCGTCGCGATACACTGTAATCGCTGTCTTGCATATGATCGTCCGGTTCTTCGCCATCGTCCGGTTCTTCGCCATCGTCCGGTTCATCCGGTTCCTCGTTGCCATCCTCCGGATCATCCAGATCATCACCATCTACAAAATCATCAAATTCTTCCCCATTCCCCACATCACCCAATTCCAAATCAATCATTTCTGTATCAGCCGTATCATTGGTCGCATCACACTCCTCTCCGCGTTTGTCTTCTTCTGCAATAACAGTCATTGGTTTGAAAAATTTATCTTTCTGTTTATACATATGATAAACAACTACTGAGCTTATACTATCATTCCATTTAAACCAATTACCAAATCCCTAAATCCCAGTAGAACCAAATCCGCCATTACCACGAACAGTCGGTGCGCTCAAGTCCTCGAGACGCGACATCATTTCGACGTAAATCGGGTAGGTCATGTTTGGAGCACATAGTTGTACTAGTCGCGAATATTTAGGAATCGTCGCAGATGAGAATGGCTGCACGTCAAATACAGCAGCGATATCGCCCCTGTACCCAGCATCGATAATCCCCACGGAATTCGCCAACCGGACACTCGTCTTCGAAACACTTGAGCGCGGGTACATGTGGAATCCGCACGGCACATCGCCAAAGAACATTGCGCAATGAATCGCATGCTTGATCTTCATAGTGGTGAATGCAGGGGTCGTCGATGCAGCGCCGTGGTCAACCGGTACATATAGATCCACCCCCGCATCGATAAACGGGGTTTCGCATATAGTGGGGTCGCGGCCAGCAGCGACATATTTCCCAACCAGTTCATTCCTGGTCTGGAAATCTGACAAGTATTGGTTCTGGAGCATTTGGTCATCCCCATCGTAGAAAATGCGGAGGGTGTAGTAAGGGCGATTCATCTGTATAACAATATATCCCAAATCCCTATATGGGTTCAATTTTATAACCCGATAGTGAAAAGGAACTGTATGTTGGGACACACGGAAAATTGTCATAACCCGGGGAATTTGCCCGACGAAATGCCCGAGATAAATCTCAGAAAAACGGTACCACCATTGGACCACGACCATGTGGAACTTATTTGGAGTTCGTCATTTCTACTTTATGTATATCAACTGGGGATAGCGTGTGCAATTTGTGAAGGGATTGACAACGAACTATTGATGCGAAAGGTTAAATTCGGTTCTGTTTCGGGCGGCGGCGCATCAGCGACCGCCATGCTAGCGACATTGATGGGGGTGGGGGATATCCGATACTGGTACAGACAATTGAGTACCGATGTCAGCAAATCGATCGCAGAAACAGGTACTATGTTGGGATCAACCAATGTACTATGGAAAAATATGTTGAAACATTGGAATGTATGTCATGTTGGAGGTATGCGAATCGATGCATGGAACGACCGAATAAATATCATATATACAGATTTGTCCAGTTGGGTTCCGAAATCCGTTGTGAAAACGAAATTCAAAGATGAGTTTGAATTGGCTGGCGCAATGTGTGCATCTGCGTTTATTCCATGTACAACATCCCCCAAACCCCTTTTCTCAACTGGAGAAATCCAAGGGTTCGATGGTCATTTATCATTTTCGCTCGATACATACCCAAATACATGTGATGTAGTATATTTATCTCTGGACCTATTCAGCAACAGACGAACCATTGAATCGAATGGCTACAAATCGACCCATTTCAGTATCCACGGCGATATAAATTTCGCCGCCGATATGTATAAACTATATCGGGACCAGAGCCATAACGATACAATGTTTGAAAAGGGAATCGAATTCGGCAAGAAACATATGAGTGAAATAAAGAAATTGTTACACTGTGATTGAACCTGTGCGTAATATAAAATAACGGTCGTTTATATTTCTCTGTATATATAAACGAACAAACGTATGTTTACAAGAACTATAAACGTATTGCGCCGTGCTATCCAACAACGTTTGTTTGGAAAAACCACCACAGAGAAGAATCTGCCAAAGATATCAATCACTGATATGGAGCGCGCAACCACCACAAGTCATCACCACGAGACTGCTGAAGCAGAAGAGCTTGACATACAACAAACCCAGGATGCGAATGAATCGCGGACAGATACGAATGAATCGCGGACAGATGCGAATGATTCTACATTGCCGAAAAATGCATGGGGAGGTCCCACCGTTGAGATGGAATAGATGATTCGACTGCGAACAACCGATTCAACAAATATACATCCGCTTATTGCGAACATATTCGCCGGCTGACTGTGCATAACGCTGCGATGCAGATTTTTCAGCAAGGTTTTTCGTTTTCATTGAAATTACAATTCTGCGCCCCGATACAACCACTACGGTGCATTGGGATGGAGTCGAATCATCGGTCGAATCATCGGTCGATTCCGAACAATCGTGCGTCTCGCGCAATACGCTGGCAATATATTCTTCATTATTACTATACACGGGGGCGATATTGTGGGTCGGTTCGCTGACAATCTCATCACAACATCGGTTGATTCTCGCGGTACGCGCAGAAGAATTGGTTGTTATCCACGCATGGGTAATTCCATGTGGGGCATTCAATGTATTGGATTTACGTTTTAAGGTTGCAATGGACATTTATAATTCCACGATATAAAAAATAAATGGAATTATAAATGGAATTAATATATCAGTTAAATACGTCCAATCGAGTCCTCCAACGTCTTATCGGCAAATTCGTCCTCATCAACCTCGCCATCATCAGATGATTCTCCATCGTCGGCAGTTTGCAAACTACAAACAACATCTGGGGCGGGTGGCTGGTCGCGACGCGCGGGAGTACGCGGTTCTCCAATCGCAACATACGGGGCCCTCCTAACTCCAGTGCGAGTATTGTTGTTGCGGTTGGTCGGTGCAACGACGCGGCTGATGGAACACTTCCAGTACCACGGCTCATCATAAACGAGGTTGAACGAACCCTTACCATCACCACTTGTCATTGCAGCCATGGCTCTAGTGGCATTGTCTGAGTCGGGCCAATTATTGAAATGAACAAATACCTTCTTGAATGATCTGCCCTGGTCATCCTCGCGCGAAACGAGATCAACCTTCTCAATACATCCAGGAGCATCGAATGCAGTCTCAAACGCCTCCTTGACAGCTGTCCACGTCACGGATGAAATTGTACGGGGAATACACAAACTGATACGGTTGGTGTTTGTAGTTGTCATGGTAGTAGTAATATATGGGGTGTGTCTAACCTATTTCAAGGGAATCGTTTGAATCAATTTTACACAAACGACCCCATGATTACAATTCGTACCATAAACGGTATAGAGCCGTCGTCGTATCATATATAAACATGGAACAAGGAAAATATATGCCACCCAAAAGTATCAATTCAGATAAATACAAATCGCGAGAATCGACTCGAACCGAACCGAATAGATTCGGGCGTCGAGGAACCGTATTACCCAAGATTGAACCTGTCCCTGATATGGAGTCGGAAACCTTATTCCCAGATTTAAACAGTGGGACGAATGTCACGGATCAAGAATCAATTGAACCCGAACGAATGATGATTGGGGGGTGGACTGACAACAAAATAGTTGCAGAGGAGAAGATTGTTGTTCTTGATGAAACGAAAGAGTTAGATATAGATGATTGGAACGGAGACACACAGTTGGAACTATTGACACCAAATCATCCAGTGAGGAGGCGGAGGAGAAATACCGCTCGCAATGGAATTTCTTCCATTCGTCCACATAATCTGGTCCAGTGCAGTGTATCGAATGTATCGAATGTATCGAATGTATCGAATGTATCGAATAACCAAAATCTCATTCTAGATTTACACGAACAGAGGAAACAGGATTTCGATGAACTCGATGCAATCACCGGGTTCCAGAGCGAATATAAATATCTCCACGAATTGGACAATACGTATAATGAAAGCGACGAAGATTCAGATGACTGTTGATTATCCATCGTTATGCGATAAACTGATGAATGAATATTATACATAACGTATAATATGGAAACTGTGCGCCCACCAATTGACGTAAAATGTCTAGTCGTTGATGATAACAATATAATCAAAACAACCACCACACATACAATTGATTTTGATACCAACAATCAGATACCAGCAAACAGTTTGGTCGGTACTATAGCGGAAATGCAACGACAACATAAATCAGACTATACATTTCTCGTACAATACGACCCCCACGCAACTGAACCACGGATAATTATGGATACAATCCCCGTGAACCCGGTCCAATTCGCAGAAAACAATAACGTCGATTCCGCGGGGATGCGGGCGTTCGATACTTCGATGATTCTAGTTGTCCTGCATAGAGGAAGCGGAGGCAGTAAAAATAAGAATCAGCGGATGCGCAATACGCGTCGGGCCGGCCATGCATCGAACCGCCGCACAAGGAAATTGTAGATAACATGAGGATGGCGAATACACCGCTGCGGTCGTTCGGGTCGTCCATCTAAATATCATCGAAATCAATTTCACAATCATCTCCACCAACAATATCATTCGGTACATTCGTACAATCGTCCAAAGTATCGAATTCCACCGCATCGCCGCCCAGCGGCACAACATCTCCCCCCGCATGACTGAAATCAATCCCATCATCCACCACTATATCGGTATGCATAGCATTCTTGACAGTCGCTTCCGTGGTAACGAGCGCAGTGAAATCGAGATTCTCCTTCTTGCGAATCGATTCGGAATCTGAATCGCGGTATACATGGAGGAGATCGCATACCGCCGTATCATTCTGTCTCGTCTCCCATTCTCTCACGGCAACGAGACACCATGTACCCGAGGTCATCATATTATCCCGCTTATTGCGACCTTTGAATTTCTGGCGAATAACACAACTGTACGGTTTCCCATCGATTCCAATAACAGCAACCCGACCATTCCCCACCACCTTTTCCACACATGCGTACATTTCTCCATCTTCCGCCAGCCGGAGTTTGTTTGCATATTGATGTTTGCCAATCCCCCCTTTGGATGCACGCTGTCTCTTTTTGTTTCGGCCTCCTGCGTTTGAGTTCATCTGTTTGTAGTAGTGTGTAGATTATAAAACGATTCGATACATCGAATCAATTTTACAAACTGGCGAATAGTATCGAATGATATCGAATGATATAGGGGGCAAGTGACTGTCAGACAACCGGACAACCGGACAACCGGACAACCGGACAACCGAAATATGTTATTATCTGCGTTTATAATATAGACACGATTCGATGCCAAAGACATGGAAAGAT
>Ga0308005_10000385_pt1 | contig 16357 bp, 15 predicted proteins | sample Neamet67_FD_203142 | JGI IMG/M metagenome (GOLD analysis project Ga0308005, IMG submission 203142) | Marine microbial communities from water near the shore, Antarctic Ocean - #67 | ecosystem: Environmental > Aquatic > Marine > Unclassified | place: Southern Ocean | collected 2014-06-07 | reverse complement strand
AGAGCTTTTCGAATACTCCCGCAGCGAACTCAAAAAAGATCAGGAATGGCTGAACCACAAAAAAAAGCCTTAATCGAGCAACTCGCGTTGCAGCGGTCAGAAATGACCACTACCCGCGATGCCCTGCAGCGTGAGCTGAGTTTGTCCCATCAGCTTGGGGAGTCATTAAGGAATCATCCCGGACAATGGGCTGCTGCGGGAGCCGGGACGGCATTCCTTTTGGCCCGTCTCGCACGTCGAAAAAAAATTATTTATACCGATGGGAAAGGGAAACACGGCGTCATTTTTCGCACAAGTAAGCTTATTTTCTCTTTAGCCCGCCCAGCACTCACGACTTTTGCCCTGAAATACGCCAAGGATTACCTAGAAGCTCACTTTGGTCCCTTTGATGACAATTCGAAGCTTGGCGGCTCGCCGCAAAAGTGATTTCTCTTCAAGGGTCAATTCTGTCGCTATTCATTCTTTCAAATACACACACCATTCATGTCAGAACACGAAGTCCTCGCCCACGTTGACGAGTATCTCCAGATCGGAATCGAATATGATTGTTCCGATATTCACCTCCCGACCGGCTACCCTCCCGCATGGCGCCGATTCGGCACTTTGTCCCCCATCTGGGACACTCATGCCCCACTCAAAGCGGAAGATACCGAGCGCCTTGCCCGGTCATTTCTCGATGAGAAACGCTGGGAGCACTTGGACAAGGTCGGCGATATCGATTTTGCCTATGCCAATGAATTTGGTCGTTTCCGTGCCTCGGTGGTGAAACAGCGTCTCGGATACGAAATTGTTTTCCGTATCATCTCCACAAATATCCGCACGATGGAGGACCTTGGTCTCCCCATTGCACATATCAAACCTCTTACCCGGTATCAGAACGGCCTGATTCTCATCACCGGATCAGTGGGCTCGGGAAAATCGACGACGATGGCTGCTCTTGTTGACTTCATCAACAAGGATCGTGAGGATCACATTCTTACACTCGAGGACCCGATTGAGTATGTCTTCGTCTCGCAAGGCTGCCACGTGAACCAACGCGAAGTAGGTGCTCATACAGAGTCCTTCCCGAAAGCCCTTCGTGGTGCCCTTCGTGAAGATCCGGATGTCATCATGGTGGGTGAAATGCGTAACCTTGAAACGATTCAGCTCGCTCTTACCGCTGCAGAAACCGGTCACCTTGTTCTTGCGACGCTTCACACTGGAAACGCTCCACGAACCCTCGACCGCGTTCTTGACGTGTTCCCTGTCGATCAACGGGAACAGATTCGCGTCATGGTTTCGGAATCGCTTCGCGGCATTATCTCCCAGCAGCTTGTTCCGACCGCCGATGGCTCCGGACGTGCCCTTGCGCTCGAACTCCTCGTGAACACGGCTGCTGTTGCCGCAACTATTCGCGATGGCAAAACGTTCATGCTTCCTGGAATCATGCAGACCGGTAAAAATGTCGGCATGATCACCATGGATGAGTCTCTCCGTAATCTCTACTCGCAGGGTCTCGTTACCCAAGAAGAGACTCTTTACCGCTGCGAAGATAAGCAGCAAATGAAGCTCTTCTTCCAATCCTAATCACACACACCACAAACACTTTCATTGGCATGGCTAAACTTGATCGTCTTTTCCAGTACCTCGTCGAATCTGGCGGGTCCGACCTCCACTTGTCCGAGGGTTCTCCTCCAAAGATCCGCGTCCACGGCGGGGTTTCCGCAATTCCCGACGAACCGGTCCTGCAAGGTCAGGAATTCCAAGAACTCCTCGCCGAGATCTGCGAACCAGGACCTTTTGCACAGTATCTTGAAACCGGTGACATCGACTTCGCTTACGAAATGGATGAAAAATCCCGTTTCCGATGCAACTTCATGAAGCAGCAAAATGGACTCGGCGCGGTTTTTCGCCTGATTCCAACCGAGATCGCTTCCATTGAGGAGCTTAATCTTCCTCCAGTCATCAAGGAATTCGGACACATGAGATCCGGATTGGTGCTCGTCACAGGTCCTACTGGATCAGGCAAGTCAACTTCCTTGGCTGCGCTCATCGACTACATCAACACAAACTTCAATCGCCACATCATCACCATTGAGGAGCCCATTGAATTTGTTCATAGTAGTAAGCGTTCCATTATCACCCAGCGGGAAGTTCCGATTCAGACTCCGGAATTCTCCGACGGTCTGCGGGCCTGCCTCCGTGAAGATGCTGACATCGTACTTGTCGGTGAGATGCGTGACCTTGAAACAATTTCCCTCGCACTCACTGCTGCCGAAACCGGACTTCTTGTTTTCGGAACGCTTCACACCAACAACGCACGTAAGACCGTTGACCGTATTATCGATGTATTCCCTTCCGACCAACAATCGCAGGTGCGCACGATGTTGGCGGCCTCCCTTCGGGGCGTGGTGGCCCAGTTGCTTTGCAAACGGACCGACAAGCCGGGACGAGTTGCCGTGAACGAAATTCTTTTTGCCACTCCGGCAGTCGCGGCAATCATTCGTGAAGGTGCCACCCAGAAGCTCTATGACGTCATCATTGGCGGCAAGGCCCTAGGCATGCAATTCATGGACGATGCCATCTTCGAGAAACTCGAGGGAGGCATGATTTCCCCACAGGAAGCTTACATGAAGTCGATCGAAAAAGGCCGCTTTGCTCCTTTCCTTCCGGAAGAGGATAAGGCCCTCGCTAACGCCGGCGGCTAGGTCCTCCCAATCCAAATATCACACAAAGCCGGAGATCCATTCTTCGGCTTTTTTTGTACCGAGCCTTAATTCTTTGCATACTGCTGAAGCAACCTCAGCCGTTCAAGCGCACCTCCGTCAGTAATAACCTCACGGGCTATTTCCAAACCATCCGCAATGTGAGCCGCCAACCCGGCACAGGCCATGGCCGCTGCGGCATTGAGAAGAACCATGTCACGCTTGGGACCCGTTTCCCTCCCTGACAGGATATCTTCCAAAATCATGGCATTCTCTGCCGCGTCTCCTCCCTTCAGATCTTTCACATCAGCTTGCGGCAAACCAAAATCTGAGGGGTTCACTTCCTCTTCCTCCTGCCCTTGATCGCAACCTGATTTACACACCAAAGTTGGCCCCATCAGGCTCATCTCATCCACAAATCTTCCGTCAGCAGTTGAACCATTCACGACCCAGGCGCGATCTCTTCCCAGACGCTCTAAAATCTCCGCGAAGACCGGACAGAGAGTTTTGTCAAAGACACCAACCAACTGGCACTCGGGATTCGCAGGATTGAGAAGCGGACCAATGAGATTAAAAATCGTTCGCTGCCCCTGCTTAGCCAATAATTGGCGGACCGGCACCACCGCTTTAAATGCCGGGTGATACTTGGGTGCGAAAAGAAATCCAACCCTTGCTTTCTCCAGACAAACTCCCACCTGTTCGGATGGCAGATCGATGGACACCCCCAAGGCTTCGAGCACATCGGCTCCGCCGCTTTTCGAAGTGATCCCCCTATTCCCGTGCTTAACAACCACACCCCCTGCCGCGGCAACCAGAAACATACTTGTCGTCGACACATTGAAGAGGTCCAGCTTGTCACCACCAGTTCCGCAGACATCAATTGTCGGGCCCTCAAACGTCTGACCATAGAACGAGGGGCGTTCGGCTTTTTTCAAAAAGATCGAAACAAACTCTGCTATCTCAGCGGCAGTTTCCCCCTTCTCGGCCAGAACCTTCAAAAGATGGGCCTTCTTTTCGACCTTCCCACGTTCATCCAGCAAATACTCTGCTGCAATCGCGACCTCACGAGGAGCCAGCTCTTCCCCATTCTCCATGTGGTGAATCAATGTGTCCATAACATGAATCTATCACAACCTCCTTGGACGACCAAGAAGTTCACACTCAATTTCACTGCTCGCCGGACAGTGCCAACCGGCTTGCTTTGTGTGCTTCTTCGGCGAACCAGATGAAGTTTCAATTTCTAACCTTCAAGGTCGTCGGAAATACGACGGCAATCGAGATCTCCTTCGACGCGAAAAACCTCATTTCAAACGCCATCGATTAATTGTCGGAGATGCAATTCTTCAATCAGCTCTCCATACCGGTCCAGTGAAACAAAAAAAGCCACCTGAGAGTTCGGGCAGTCACGGCAGCCCCAGTAGGATTCAAGACAGAAATGTTTGGTGAACTTACTCCCAATCACGCTTCGCAGAAACCATCCAAGGATACACATTTCTCGCAGGTCACACGGAGGTCCGTGTCGAAACTAGCAGCAATGAAAGAAATCCTCATCGTCTCGTGATGAACGCTTGCTCATTCGTCAGTAATCAAACCATCTTTAATCGTAAAGATCCGATCACCGTGCCGGGAAAGATTGGTGTCATGAGTGACAACAACAAGTGTGGCGTTACGCTCTGCAACCACCTCCATGAGGATGTCCATAATTTCATCGCTATTGGCCGAATCGAGATTCCCCGTTGGTTCATCCGCAAAAATAATCGACGGGGAATTCACAAGAGCCCTGGCAATCGCCACTCTTTGTTGCTCCCCTCCCGAGAGCTCGGCAGGAAGGTGATCCACCCGCGTGGATAGTCCAACCCGTTCCAGCGCTGCCATTGCATTTTGCTTGTCAGCTTTCCCTCCAATCAATCCGGGAACCAAAACATTTTCAATCGCCGTTAACTCAGGCAGGAGGAAATAATTTTGGAAAATATAGCCAATTTTTTCATTCCGAAGCCGTGCTTGATTCCCCGAGGAAAGAGCGTAAAAATTGATCTCATCGATCAAGATCTTCCCACGATGAGGCTCTTCCAGTCCAGCGAGAGTATACATTAAGGTCGTCTTTCCAGCACCACTGGGACCGCAAAGGAAAATTTTCTCACCTGCCTCGATTGCGAGATCAATTCCCTTAAGGACTTCGATCTCTTTTTTGGCGAGCGTGTAAGAACGATGAACTTGGCGGGCTTCAATCATCTCGTGCCAATACTCTCAATGGTTTGGAAGATTGCCGTAATCATCAGATACGCCATCGAACCAATCAAAACTGCCATCACGAGTAAAACCGCAGGCATAATCAGCGCCATGATGGCCTGCAAGGAGTTATTGAGTTCCTTGTCGAATCGATCGGCCGCTTTACGCAACGACACATCGATTTTTCCCGTCTGCTCACCCACTGACACCATGTCGATCAACAATGGTGAGAATGATCCGGTTCGACTCAGCGAAGCCGACAACGATCGCCCGTCCCCCACCCATTCGAGCATCTCGGTAAGATTGGATTTCAGATAAAGGTTTGGTGTGGCGTTCTTGGTAAGCTCAAGGGCTCGTAACAAAGGGAGGCCATTGCCGACCAAGTTGGCCATAGTTTCCAAAAACTGGACATAAAAACGGTGCTCAATCACCCTACCAAAAAGCGGAATCTTCAGCTTTATCCGATCCCAGGTCGGTCGATTGGCCTCATTATCTTTCCATGCTTTAAAGAGGATCAGCACGGCGGCGATGACCAAGACGATCACAATCCACCACTTGGTGAAGAAATCCGATGCTCCCATGAGCAACTTGGCACCCAAAGGAATTTTTCCTCCGGCGCTATTCTCAATCAATCCCGTCAGCTGGGGAATCAATTGAGTAATGAAGACGATGCCCACTCCGATACCAGCGAGCACCAGGAAGCAGGGGTAAATCAAAGCCAAAACCACTTTTCCTTGAAGCTCTTGCAGGGTCTTCAGATAGTGGGCCTGACGGTCAAGGATAGTATCGAGCGCTCCACTGGCTTCACCGGCAGCGGCAAGGTTGCAATAGAGGTCCCCAAAGCTGGGGCTCACTTTTCGAAGGGATACCGAAAAGCTGTTGCCATCCCTTACCAGCTGGCGAACCTTGGACGACACGACCTTTAGGTTACCAAGCTCCTGGCGATTCTCCATCGCTCTTAAGGCAGGTTCAAGTTGAAGACCCGCAGCCAACATGTCTGAGAGTTCCTCTGTGAATAGAACGATTTCAGATCTCTTGAGCTTAATAGGGCCGTCTGGAATGACTTTTTCAGCGACGGCCTTGGCCGGTTTGCCGGATGTTGGCTTCGCGGTATTTGATGGAGCCTTTTTTGAGGCCGCGCCGGAAGCAGCCCCCATGGTAATGGAGACGGGCTGTAGCCCCTTACGGTCGAGTTGCCTGAGGGCTTCGCCCCGATCTCCTGCATCGAGTGATCCGGTGACTACCGATCCACTCCCACTTAGTGCCTTATATGTAAAACTCGCCACGCTGGGTTAGTCGCTAAATTGTTGAATCAAAATACTATTGAGAAGCTATATCGGTCGCTGTCACAGAAACAACCTCTTCAATCGTGGTGATGCCTTTCATCACCTTGTGCCAGCCATATTCCCGCATGGGAATATAGCCGTCCTTCACCGCCTGCGCTTTTAGAAGCGGTGAGGCGGCATTTTTGGAGACCAATTCCTCCATTTCACTGCCGATTAAGATCACTTCGTAAATCGCGAGACGACCCGAAAACCCGGTGTTCCGGCATTTATCACAACCTACCGGTTCATAAGTCTGTCCGGTAATGTGATCTGGAATCCCAAGTCGATGTCGCTGTTCCGTGGGGACCTCAACCGGCGTCTTGCATTGACTGCACAACCGACGAACTAGCCGTTGGGCCAAAAACGCTCTCACCGAAGCGGATACCAGAAATGGTTCCACTCCCATATCAACGAGTCGACTGATTCCGCCCAAGGCATCATTGGTGTGCAGAGTTGAGAACACCAAGTGACCGGTCAATGATGCTCGAATGGCAATCTCCGCCGTCTCGAGATCTCGAATCTCACCGAGCATGACAATGTTTGGATCAGCTCGCAGGATCGAGCGAAGGCCACTCGCAAAGGTAAGACCAATTTCACTCTTTACCGCAATTTGCATCACCCCTTCGAGCTTGTTCTCCACAGGATCCTCGATGGTCACAATGCGGGTGTCAGAGGTGTTTAACTCGCTCAGGAAGGAGTAAAGAGTGGTCGATTTACCTGAACCAGTAGGGCCAGTAATCAGAATGATTCCGTTTGGAAGACTTAGAATATTCTGAATCTTGGAAAGCACGAATTCCTCCATTCCAAGGAGTTCAACGTTAAATTTTTCTTGGTTTAAAAGTCGCAGACTCACCGACTCACCCTCGACGGTAGGCACAGTCGCCACACGAACATCAATCGAAGTGCCTTCGAACTGGAGGTTAATACGACCATCCTGCGGGAGTCGTCGCTCGGCAATATCGAGCTTCGACATGATTTTGAGTCGGGCAATCACCGAAGCCTGCAGGGATTTGATCTGATCAGGAACGGCAATATCTACGAGTCCTCCGTCAATACGATAGCGAATGCGCAGATTGTCGGCGAGCGGCTCGACGTGAATATCAGTCGCTTTCTGGTCAAGAGCCTCACGAATGATTTGGTTCACAAACTTCACCACGCTGGCCTCTTCGTCCTCGACCTCGTCAATCACGCTGGCCTCGTCCTTCATGTCGAGGTTGTCGAGATCAAGATCCCTTCCTTCTAAAAGTTGCTCGAAGGTGTCAGCCCCAACTCCGTAGAGTTTACGAAGAGACTCGTGGACCCGACGGCGCGAAGCCATATGCCATACGATCGGCATCTCAATGGACTGGGCTGCTGCCTGACGTGCGAGGAGATTCAGAGGATCATATGTGACCATATGAAGGCGGGCGTTTTCGGCCTCTCCCTCGATCTCAATTGGCAGAACCCGATGCTTGAGCGCAACTTGCGGCCCACACACTGCCCTTAGCGGCAGCGGACTCTCAACGGGCGGAATCTCGGCGATCCAATCCATATGGAGATCTCCCGAAAGATGCTGCATATAAGGTTCCTCATCGACGAGCCCGCTATTAAGGATATCATCGACAGGAGAACTTTGGCGCTGACTGGCTTCCTCCACCGCTTCCAGAAGAGCAGTGAGATCGGTGCAGCCGGTTTCGCGGGCAGGCTTAATGAGAAGCTCGGTCATGGATTGAGTGAGTATTGATAAAACGCACCGTGTGGGAAGTTCTGTCTGCTGGAAAGTTGAGTATTTTTAACTTTTTGCAAGTTGAAGTATTTTCCATTGCGCTGACTTCGGGTCGGGATTAGAATCTTAAGCCTACCTCATATGCTAGAAGTGGTTGATTAGCCGACCCGATATTATTGAAAATGGGGGTTGCCCCGGAGGGTCAATGTCATGCCTTTACTGGAAGACAGCGAGCCGATGGATACCCCCAACCTGTTGAGCTTCGGGAAAGCGGCTCATATGCCACGGGCGGTGAGGCAGTAAACTTAAAACCCGCTCTATCATGGAGCGGGTTTTTCGGGTTTTGGTCATGTGCTCAACGAACGGGAAACCCATCATGTTTAAACCGGAAATGCTGTTGATGAAGCTCCCAGCCTGACGCAAAACCCAAAAGGTCGTTTTGGAGAGATTTGGAACTCCATTTTACGGCCTCTTCGCGTTTTTGGCGGGCGAAATAAATCTCCCCCATCGTGTCAAGATAGGCCGCTGATTGGGGATTCATTTTGAGAGCTTTCTTTAGGTAGCCTTCCGCTTCATCAAGATTGCGATTCGCTCGGGAGGCGAGCCATGCAAAGTTGTTATAAACGTTGTCATCTTTCGGGTATCGGCGAATGTTTTCGCGACACGCATTTGCTGATTCCGCATACAATTGGTCGTGTAACTCCTGCAGCCCGAACTGCCGTAAAATCGGAAAAAGATCATTGGCCAGATATCCATCCCGGGGGAGCAAGCGATGAGCTTTGGTGAAGTTCCTCACGGCAACTTCAATCTCCCCTTTTTGCATGGCATAGGCCCCCTGGGCGACCAAAACCTGAAATCTGTTTCGCATGAGAAAAACACCACTTGCCACGCTCCGAAGTGTTTCAAGAGCCACCACTTCACGAAGCGCCACCGCCTCCTTCCACTCGCCGAACGTTCCGCTGCTGACAGCAAGACGCTCGATTGCGAGCAAGCCTTCCCTGAATTGGTCATTCGAACGCAGCGACTCAATTCTAAGAAGTCCGTGCTTCAGGATTTCGTGACTCTTTGTTCCCTCACCGTGGCGCTGGTGCTGGAGAGAAAAATCTGCTAGATCCTCGAGGCTTCCGTCGGAATAAAGCCTCGCTTTTTTGATCATTTCGTCGCCCTCGGCAACGCCCGCTTTCTTCAAAACAAGTCCTTTTTGGTAGAGGAACGACGCCGCTGAAGTCTCAAGATTGGTTTCAAGTTTCTGATAGTTTTCTGCAGCGTCTTTCATTCGTCCACCATCGAGGGCCATCATTGCGCTCAAGTAACTGTTGGACGCATCCGCTTCCGCTAATGCCTTTTCCACTTCCAACAAATCTTTCTCCCGATTTCGATTTTGAAAAAGGACAAGGAGGTACTTCAGACCGCCCACCTCCTCTTCCTTCTTAATTTCTTCGAAAACTTTATTCCGGATCAGATCGTACCGTTCGACGGGGATTAACAATCGTCGGCTCGAAAATGACACTGCCGCAAGGATTCTCTCCCGCGTATCCATCTCAGGGAAAATCTCTTTCAGGAGTTCAAAGAGCCACTCCTGCTCGTCAGCCAGCATGGAGTATCTGTTAAGGGTCTTTAAGAAAACACCCGGCTCAGCTTTGTGTTCATCGACTTCCCGCGCGACGGCGCACAGGGTGGCAATGGGGGCGGAAAAAAACATCCCCTGGGCCCAATTCTCCAATTGCTGATCTTCGGCATCACGAACAACGTCGAAAACAGCCTTCGCGCACTCGGTTGCTTCCGCGACTCTTCCTCGGCCTTCTAAAAACTCGGCGGCCATCAACAGCCGCTCACCCGCTATACTGGTCAAATCCCCTTCCAATTCCTCCTCGGCCTTTTGGGAAGTTTTCTTAATCCATGCCCTGAGATTTCCATCCTCCGGTAGACCGAGTAGTTTTTCAACTTTGGCGTAGTTCTCCTGCATCAAGTGGTAGTTCACCCGAATACCAAGCTCTGCCGGCTTCAATAAATCCACAACGACCTGACCATATCCCATTTTAAAAAGGCAGATCCGTGCCTCTTCTTTGTCATTCATTTCCTCGGCGAGATATTTCAGGGTATCGAAAGCCTCATCGCGGGCCGAATCGTCTCCACGATAGCCGGCCAAAACCCAATCAAGATAGTGAGCGTTGGTGAGACGAATGTCCCCTGTCTCCACGAGGGATTCAAAGAAAGGAATATGGTCTCCGTCCAACAATGCGGCAAGAACCTCGGTGTCTTTGTCTCCCAAACGACGGGCTTCTTCGCGAAGAAGGGCCACGTCCCCTTGCACTCTCAAACAGGCCAGATATCGGGCTTGATCTGTCTTTGATTTTGACCCGCGAAGTCGTGCGATTTCCTGATCCAGCCCTCCCGTTTCTCCCAGGAGATGGGCATACTGGATGAGGTGCTTGAATTGATCACTCATCAGGAGAATGTCCTTTGCTCCTTGAATTTCATTGGCGTTAAGTCGCTCGCGAACAATTTTTGGAATGATCTCGGCAATAAGTGCTCGCATCCTTTCTACCACCCCCAAGTTACTCTCCATCTTCAGGAGACGCAGTAGAATGTCATACTCTTTGCTATCGCGGAGCTTCTCGGCCACGCTGATTTTTCCTTTTATTGATGCTTCGAAATAACCATCCACCAATTCAATGATCTTCAGAGGAGTGTCGGGAGTGACTCCCAACCGTACCATTCTTGCAATTGTGGCAGCTCTTAAACTGATTTCCGGATCGTTGTCTTCTGTAAGCTCCTCGAGAAATGAGAGAGCCGACTGACCGGCTGCCCATACTTCTTCCATCGCAGTATCTCGGGTCTTAAAATCCTCGGAGCCCAGAGCGTTCCGCCATAGCAGGTGTTTTCCGGTTTGATCCTGCGCGCTCGATGGGAGGAGAAGGCCTAGCATGCCGCACAAAATTAGGGTGATCTTCTTAATCATCATCTTGGGTCTAAAATTTGCGTTTCCCTCTCTCGAGCAAGAACTCATGCCAGAAGTTCTTTAGCAAGGACAGGAAGAGTTTCGTCAGCCATCCCTTGCAGCTTACGAGCGAAGCTACTACTTCCTGCTGTCTCTTCAAGGTTCACTTCAATCGTACTGGCACTTCCAGACCGTGCTGATTCTTCAAACCTCGCCACTCCTCTCGACCCGATGTTTCTCCCACGGTTCGTCGAAATATCTGAAGCCCTGATTCCTCGGAAATTCTGGAACCACTGAAATTGTCGATGGGATATCTTCATTTCCAACGGTTCGCAATACGATAGATCCACCTCCCAATCAGGCACGCGATTAAAAAGTAGCTCACAATCAAACAGTAGCGCGAAATAGGCACTACCTCCTCAACGAGCCCCGATTCAAGGAGCATTACCTCGTAACGTCGAGCGATCAATTTGCCGACCATCAAAAATATGCCGGCCGAGGCAAACAACATCCAATCGATTGAAAATTTGCGTGATTTCATTTCCCTATACAAAAACGGCCAAAAATTTCGCCCAGAATTTCTTCGGTATCGACAACCCCGGCAATCCCACCAATTGCCGTTAACGCTTCCCTTAGATCCAACGCGGTTAGCTCTGGTTCCTCTCCAGCACGCATCGAAACAATCGCCTTTCCCAAAGACTTGCGGGCCCGGATCAAACAGGCTTGATGCCGAGCATTTACCGCTACGGAGTGATCCCCCCACTGTTGATCATCGAGTTCCAATAATTTAGCAATTGCCTCCTCCATCTCTTTGAATCCCTCTCCGGTTTCACAAGAAATCCTAAGTCCTTCGGACCCTTTCCAACTATCGTGGATCAAATCCAACTTATTGTAGATCTGGAGATGTTTTACTCCATCCGGCAGGTCAAGAGGCGAAGGACCTGCGATCCCGCTCAGATCCCTCACTTCAAGAACAAGATCGGCCTTGGCCAACTGGCCCCTCGTCATGGCAATTCCTTCTCGCTCGATTTCGTCATCTGACTCTCTGATTCCCGCGGTGTCGATCAATCGAAGCGGGATTCCTTGCAGGCTCACAACCTCTTCAATGGTGTCTCGGGTCGTTCCTTCCCTAGTGCTTACGATCGCCCGCTGATAGCCCAATAGACGGTTGAGCAAACTGGACTTCCCAACGTTGGGCTTCCCGTAAATCACAGTCCTGACTCCTTCTCGCAAAATCCTCCCTTGGTCGGCAGTTGCAAGTAATCCTTCTATCCGATTTTTCTCTGTTCCCAGATTTGTGCGAAGGGACTCTCCCACGGCAGGATCGATATCTTCCTCGGGAAAATCAATATAAGCCTCCAGGTGAGCGGTTGCCCCCAGAAGCTGGGCTCTGATATCTTCACAGGTCGCTCCAAGTCGACCTTCCAGTTGCTCGGTCGCGGAGCGCAATGCCAATGAAGTTTGTGCCGAAATAAGATCCATCACAGCTTCTGCCTGCGTGAGGTCCATTCTGCCATTCATGAAGGCCCTTTGAGTAAATTCCCCCGGTTCCGCGGGCTCTGCCCCCAGTTGAATCAGCCGTTCAAGAATCTTGCGGGTGACGACGATCCCACCATGTCCGGTAAACTCAACAACATCTTCCCCTGTGTAACTTCGCGGCCCACGAAAACACACGAGGATTCCTTCGTCGATCACCACTCCACGATCGTCATTAATTCTCCGAAGTCCCGTGCGGCGGATCGCAGGTAAATTCACCTCTCCGATCGCGGTCCCCGCAATCTCGAACGCCTTTGCGCCCGACAGTCGAATCAAAGAAACTGCCCCCGTCCCTGCAGGGCTGGCAATAGCAGCTATCGTGCCTGACATTCTTAGTTAAGGTTGGAGAGATTCGAAGGACCACTCTTCAGGATCGTTCCAAGGTCTTTCCCAATAAACAATCGAAAGAGCTGTTTCCGCCCCGCCACCGGATAGACCATAAAATCCCGGAACATCCGATCTTTGGTCTCCAAGTCTGGCTCCACGAGAGTGAGATGGCTTTTAACCTCTGTAATCGGGCTGAAAAGATCGCTCATTTCAAACTGTTTGGGCCGGTCATATTCTAGCAGGCAGATCCCCCGGTCGGCATCAATTCGGTCCCTTGCCCATTCCGAGAAATAATCGGCACGGAGATCGTCTCTTTTGATCGAACCTCCTTCATAGAAGATCTTCATATCCGGAAGAGTTTGGTCTGTTCCAATGACAAAACTTCGCCTTTTCTTCAGCGGTTTGACAGCTAATCCCCAGAGCGGTCCAGCACCGCCCCCGCTTTTTCTTTGATCGGCAGGTTTCGAGCTGGCTGGCTGGCTATGATCCCGAGTATTTGTCAGATCTTCCCCTCTTGCCTCGGAATAACTCTCTCTCAGGGGAGGCGAGCTTGTCACCTGCTGGCACACCGGGTATGGCGCGGAAGTCGAGGAATGATCGACGGCCACCAAGATAGCAGCCTGGCAATGCTCGCACTCGAATTTCTTTTGTCCGGGGGGGGGCATCTCGAAAGAAGTAGAAGAAAGAAATCCTTAAAAGTCAACTGATGAGAAGTTTGTCCAGCTCGGACAAACAACGGCGGTTTTGATCCGGGGTGCCGATGGAGATACGTAGCCAATCAGGGAGCTTATACCCTCTCATCGCTCTCACAATGATACCCTTCTTGAGTAATTCTCCGAAAATCCGATCACCATCTCCCACATTCACGAGGACAAAATTTGCATGGCTTGGGACAAACTCCCAATTCCGCTCGGCAAAGGCTTCCTCGAAAAATCGCAAGCCTTCGGAATTGTTCTTCACCGTAGCTTCGATGTGATCTTGATCCTGAATCGCAGCCAAAGCTCCAGCCTGGGCAATCGCATTGGCGTTGAAGGGCTGCCTCGACCGATTGAGCATCCCCGCAATCTCAACGGACATGATGCCATAGCCAATTCTGAGAGCCGAAAGCCCCTGGGCTTTCGAGAAGGTCCGCATCACGCAAACATTTCGCCCGCCTTTTACATAGCGAATGGCGTCAGGAGCATCTTCCAAAAATTCGTGATAGGCTTCATCGAAGACCGCTACGACATGATCTGGAAGTCCGACCATGAAACGGTCGATCTCTTCCTGGCCCACCAGCGTCCCGGTTGGATTATTTGGGTTGGCAATGAAGACCAGGCGGGTCTCGGGAGTGATGGCCTCAAGCATGGCGTCGAGATCATGGACGAATCCTGGGTCTGGAACCTCAATGTAATCTGCCCCAAAAAGCGTCGCCATCAGTTTGTAAACTACAAACGCGTGCTCCGCCGCAATCAATGCCGCACCCGGCCTGAGAAAAGAATGGCAAAGTAATTCGATGATCTCATTTGAGCCATTTCCCAGGACAATGTTTTCAAAAGCCACCCCATGCTTTTCTGCCAATGCCGATCTCAAACGATAACCTCCGCCATCGGGGTAAAGGTGTGCCTTTTCAATCTCTGCCATCATGGCTTCCTTGGCCTTTGGTGATGGTCCCAACGGATTCTCATTGCTGGCAAGTTTGATGATATCCTCCGGCTTCAGACCCAACTCCCGTGCCGTTTCTTCAATCGGTTTTCCTGGCTCGTATGGAACCAAATCACAAACCCACTGATTCCCGTATCCCGTGATGCTCATGGCGCGAACCTAGCGAACTTCCCATCCTCGGCAAGTCCCTTTGATTGGACACCCCCAACTCATCCCGCTGGCAGCAATGATGGATCTGCCAATTCTCTTTCCCATGAAAATCGCAGGTTCGGGTTTGAGGGTGGCATCATCTGTCTTTCTAGGCATCGTCCTCAGGATCTTCACCCTCGGTGTGGGCAACCCATCGCCTTTAACATCAAACGAAAGTCATTCATACCATCTTACTTACCCTTGCCATCCACGTGACCATTCTCGTTTTATTGTAGGATTCCTCTTCTCTGACGTCTTTAGTCCGTCAGACATGTCTGACGGACTGGGGCCTCAACAAGGAGGCTCGCTTTGGGAGGATCTCGTCGTGCTCTTTCTTTCCGCCTCTACCGCTTCTTGAGCCCCGTGTAGATCGAAGCGATTCCTCCGCTGAGAGAATCGCATTTGCATTGCTCCAGACCAACTTTCCGGAACAGCGTAAGCATATCATCCCCATAAGGAAACTCCCCGATAGAACCAGCGAGATATTTGTAAGCTTCGCCCTGGCCGGTCAAGAGACCGGCAATCTTGGGAAGAACCTTGTTTAGATAAAAACCATAAGGCTTCTTTAAAAGCCCCTTCGGTGTCGAAAAATCCAATACCAGAATATGCCCGCCTGATTTAATAACTCGGCCGATTTCCTGAAGCGCTCCCTCCCAGTTTTCCATATTGCGCAATCCAAAAGCCACCGTCACAACATCGAACACGTCATCATCAAAGGGAAGATTCATCGCGTCAGCGACCTGAGTCTCTTGCACCCCGCTTTTTGTGGCATGTTCCAACATTTCCGGGCAAAAATCGGTTCCCAGCACCTTTGCATCAGGACATTTCCTCTGGATTTCCAACGCCAAATCACCTGTCCCCGTCGCCACATCTAGCACTCGTTCCGGCTTCCAGTTTTGGACGATCCGTCCTACCTTCTTTCTCCATAAAATATCCGTCCCCATGCTGAGAACATGATTAGTCAATACGTAACGGTCTGCGATCTTGGCAAACGCACCTTTGACGAATTCAGGATCTTGTCCGCTCATGAATCAGTCGGAGGCTCGGGGAGAATATCGACGTAAACTCCGGGATCACTACCCGGAATTTCCACCGCCCCAACCGTCTTGGCATAAAACTCTTTTGGACCCACTCCGCCAATGAAGGCATACGAATATCCCGACTCTCGCTGGGCTTCCAGCGCCTTAAAAAGAAGCGCTTTCCCCAGCCCCAGCCCTCTCGCCGCTCCCGCCACTCCGGTCGGGCCGAAATATCCCTTTCCCGTCGTCTCGTAACACGCAAAGCCCAAAATCTCCTTTTCCTTCGTCGCGATAAAACAAGTGATCGGCTGACGTGAAAACGCCACCTGAACCTCACTCACCCACTTCAGCGAGAAATGTTCTCTGACAAAGTCCTCCACCAAATGTTTCTCGTAAGCTCCGGGCCGTCGCAGGATCACTTCCGACTCTGCCACCCGCGCATAAAGATCATGACTTTTCGGCAAGTCATACAGCCGCACCAACATGTCAATCATCTCCCCACTAACGTCACCTCGAATCCGCAAAAATCCAATCGCAATATCAGGAAGTTATTTGAGCGAACGAAGCCACTCTGATCATCAATCCATACGGGCTGCCTCGCCATAAAATTGACCCACCTCTTCGCGAGGGGCTCCTTGTCCTTCTCTCTCCAGAATGCCGCCACTCCCATAAATCAGAGGGCACCTCATCCTCCCTCCAAAATTCAAATCCTGATCCGCATAGGCTCCCTCCCCGTCTCTTTTCACCCGATAACTGCC
>Ga0308005_10000384_pt1 | contig 16394 bp, 17 predicted proteins | sample Neamet67_FD_203142 | JGI IMG/M metagenome (GOLD analysis project Ga0308005, IMG submission 203142) | Marine microbial communities from water near the shore, Antarctic Ocean - #67 | ecosystem: Environmental > Aquatic > Marine > Unclassified | place: Southern Ocean | collected 2014-06-07 | reverse complement strand
GCACCCTTATTAACGAGCCGGCTGTGTCGTCTTACAGCCTAAGCCACACCCAATAAACACTAAATTTGGGGGCATTAATTGCCTGTTATAAGCGGGAGTGGAAGGATAAGCAATCTCTCTCCTACAAGCAAGTACACTACTACACTGTGTTTCCAAAACCATGATAGATATCATATGCTTAACCAAATATGAATAAGCAGGTTTGTAATTCTTTGTAACGAGTAAAGCCATGTGCCTACCTGCTACTAAAAAACCGCTCACTACCCACATTTGACAGCCAAAACGGCTATTTATTCCTAGATTACTGAGATAGACTCGATAAACTAATTCACTCGGATTCCCGGGCTCAGGAGATAACCATGAAGAATACATTCTTACAAAAGTTTCTATTGATTGCCGCTATCGGACTGTTTTCGCAGTTTTCAGTAGCCCAACCCAGCGCAGCCAATGCAGCTGCCGCCAAGCAGATTGCCGATATCGTTGCTAGCCTTAGCCACTATCCTTCGGATGACGACAAAATGGCACTCAATGCGATTATCGGTGATTCCGCATTAGCAGGGCCGATCCACGCTATGGCCAGCGCCGTAGTCAATATCGAGCATGCTGCAACTGCAGAAGGCAAAACAGCCATGGCAACGATTCAGGGAAACGACGCGCTTCCAGATCGTGCAAAAGCTCTGGCCGGCATCATCGCGAGCCTCAATCACACGGCAAGTGCCGATGCGAAGGCTGAGCTAACTCAACTATATCCATAGAGAGTTAGTTCCAGGAAGTGTCCATTTAACAGGCTCGCCTATCTTGACTAGGCGAGCCTGAATTGATTAGAACTAGAGAGGAATACATTATGTTTCGCAATTTGCTAAAACTTGCTGGTACCGCCCTACTAGCAACTGCTACGACTGGCGTTATTGCGCAGTCGGACGTATACCATGCAGCCAACCATGACTACACAGTCGTGACGGTAGCCGAAGATCTGGTACAACCCTGGTCTATGGCCTGGCTACCCGGCGGCGATATGCTAATTACAGAAAAACCTGGCCGCCTGAGAGTCGTTCGTGAAGGACGCCTTCTTCCCGAAGCGGTGCCTGGAGTCCCAGACGTATTCTATGAAGGTCAAGGCGGCTTGTTTGACGTCTTACCTCATCCAAATTTCAACGACAACCGTTGGGTCTATCTTACCTATTCCAAGGAAACTGAAGGCAGCTCCGCGACAGCTATTGCGCGCGGTCGTTTTGAGAATGACCAGCTGACCAATGTCGTAGAAATCTTCGAAGCACAAGCAGTCGGCTTTGGACACTACGGCGGCAAGATCGTTTTTGATAACGATGGCTATATGTTCCTAACGCTAGGCGATCGCATGGCTCCTCCGGTTGGAGATGAAGCCGCTCTGCGCGCTCACCCTGCGCAGGATCGCAGCAATCACCAAGGCGTTGTTGTACGTCTGAACGATGATGGCACTGTGCCGAATGACAATCCGTTTGTCGGACAGTCAGGCATGCTTCCTGAAATCTGGAGCTACGGTCACCGCAGCCCTCAAGGTCTAGCGATTCACCCGGAGACAGGTGATCTTTGGGAGTCTGAACACGGACCGCAAGGCGGCGATGAAATTAATCGCATCGAGCCTGGTAATAACTACGGCTGGCCTGTAGTTGGTCGCGGCGCAAACTATGGCGCATTCGGCAGACCTATCCATGTCGGCATCAGTGAAGAAGGCATGGTACAACCTGCGCAGTTCTGGGTACCCTCAATCGCTACATCGGGCCTCATGGTCTACACAGGCGATAAGTTCCCAATGTGGTATGGCAACATCTTCTCTGGCTCTTTAGTTGGGGAGCAACTTGCTCGCTTGCAACTGTCTGATGACTACAGCAGCGTCGTTGTAGAAGAAACACTTGTGTATGACATCGGTCGAATCCGTGACGTGCGCCAGGGTCTTGATGGCTATATCTACTTAGCCGTTTCCGATCGCAATGGCGACCCAACTTCAGTTGTTCGCTTAGAGCCGGCTGACTAAGTCCTCCGCTCAATGTTTGAAAAAAAGGGGCCTCGATGGCCCCTTTTTTGTGGCTCAAAATTCAGCTTCTGCATTGCAGAAAAACTGGCGAAATTCGTCAATCAGTAGTTTTTCGCACATCGCATCCGCAGCCTACCCCCCCCCCTGGCGCATAGCGGAAACCTCCGCGCTATAGGCTGAGAAGCCAATAGTTTAAGGCCCCCACGGAAGCCGCCCATACAATAAGCCACGCTGGCGCGATTGTTGCTTTACTTAGGTACTGCCACAAATAGCTGACACGCGAGCGCAATCTTAATTCAATCAAGGCACGCTCTGTATGAATTTTTAAGGAGACAGTTCATGGCCGACATGTTGCAATTCGAATCGAAGGACGAAAGTCAGAGCAGCAAAGTGCCGCTCGCTCAACCCCCGCTCCCCGCACGAGACGCCTACCGAAGTCGTTAGCCCACCTTAATCTAGCCTATTCGCAACTTAGGCCTCATACTCAATGGCAGTCGCGCCATATGCATACCCAATAGTATTCGCATACTGGTAGAGGTATGAACGAGTATCAGAAAAAAGCAAAGGCCCTTGCATGAACGAATTACAAATATTGAAGAGCGATATTACTCAAAGCCGAGTAGTTGAATCGGAATTAGATGTTGATACCCCTCTCGCGGCCGGCGAAATTTTATTGAAGGTGGACAAATTTGGTTTCAGTGCAAACAACGTTACCTATGCCGCAGCCGGCGATCAATTAGGTTACTGGGAGTTCTTCCCAGCCTCGAACAACGAGACTGACACCTGGGGCATCATTCCTGTATGGGGTTTCGCCGATGTGGTGGCTAGCAGCGCAGCGGGCGTAGACGCAGGTGAGCGAGTATTTGGTTACTACCCTACCAATAGCTATCTGAAGATGCAGAGTGTAAAGGTGTTAGAAAACCGGCTGATTGATGGCGCCGAACACCGCTCCAAATTGCCGTCTGGTTACAACACTTATCGAAGAGTAGGCAAGGAAGCAGACTATGACAGGAACATGGACAATATGCGGATGCTCCTGTGGCCTTTATATATTACGTCATTCTGCTTATGGGACAGCCTGCACCACAATAACTGGCATAGTGCAAAGCAAGTTATCATTATTAGCGCTTCGAGCAAGACCAGCATCGGTCTGGGATACGCACTAGCTGCAGACACTGATGCCCCCACTTCGATTGGCCTCACCTCAAAGCGCAATCAAGAATGGGTTGTGGGCCTTGGTCTGTATGACAAAACAATCAACTATGACGCGCTTGAAGAAATCAACGCGTCGATACCAACAGTGATTGTGGACATGTCAGGCAACTCGCAATTACTAGCGGACATTCACGCACATCTCGGCGACAGCTTAGTTCATTGCCTAAACGTAGGGCTAACACACTGGAGCGAAGGCGGAAAAGACACAGGCATTCCCGCGGATAAGAGAGAATTCTTCTTCGCTCCCAGCCATATTCAAATGCGCATAAAAGAATGGGGGCACGAAGGATTCGACTCCAAGTCATCACAATTTATCTATGACTCATGTAAACGCAGTGCCCACTGGATAAAATTTGAGAAGCTGGACGGTGTTGAGAAGCTCGCCGACATTTATGCTGAAATCTGTGCAGGCAAGTTGCCGCCCGAGAAAGCTCTAGTGATAGAGTTATAGACTGACAAACATTAACTTATGTCTAATCGGAAAAATTTCCCAAATTACAAATTGAAGAGCGGTTGGAACGCGCTACTGCCCGCGCGCGAGGCAAGCCCTGCGTTGGGAAAAGAACTCTCTGTCGATGTGCTAATCATTGGCGCTGGGTGGACTGGAATATCCGCAGCTAAACGTTGGCATAGCCTGTCTCCCGAGGCTGGGATTGCCTTAATAGATGCCAGCGAGATTGGTGAAGGCAACCCCGGTCGCAATTCTGGATTCTTATTGGAGATCGCGCTTGCCGAGGATGCCAATCCAGACCAGATAGAGAAGATGAATCACTGCAACCGCCTCACAGCAAGCACCATGGCAGAAATCCTCGCCGAGATTGATGCCTCCGGTCACGAGGTAGACATAACCAAGGCTGGAACCTATCGCGCAGCCGCTAGCGACGTTGGACTGAAGTCGCTACAGAACTATCGCGCCTTCCTCGAATCTGCTGGACTCGAGCATGAAAGTTTAGATGCGACTGCACTTAAATTAAGAATAGGTTCGCACTTCTATCAGGAGGGACTCTATTCTCCCGACTGCTACCTTGCACAACCCGCAGCAGCAATCCGCGCGCTTGCGTCACTGCTACCTGAGTCGGTGCAATTGTTTGAGAACACAGCTGCACTGAAACTAACGCAGCAATCTAGCGGGTGGCAGGTGCAAACGCCAAAAGCTCTCATCAATGCGCGTAAATTAGTATTGGCTAACAATGTCTTCAGCAAAGAGCTAGGTATCGGCCGTTCTCGCCTCGTAGCGATGCACACCTATGCCGGCTTAACTCCAGTGTTAGAGAGGTCGGTATTGGATGATCTGGGCAGCGATGAGAGCTGGGGGCTACTTCCCACTCATCGACTTGGCAGCACCCTGCGTCGAACCCGTGACGGAAGGTTGATGGTTCGCTCCATGCATAGCTACGAGAAGGAGGCCCCCCGAGAAAAGATCATCGGTGGGCTCCAACGCCGTCTCGAGAAGCGCTTTCCGCAACTACCAAATTTCGAGCTCGAACACTGCTGGGGTGGCGCAGTCGGGTTTACTTTCAATGGGGGTGCTGTATGGGGCGAATTCAAGCCCGGGCTTTATGTATCAGCAGGTTGTAACGGTGGCGGTACAGTTAAGGGGACCCTCCTCGGAAAACTGCTCGTCGAAGCAGCTCATGGCATGAAGGTGCCAGATGTCCCTAAGTTATTTGGCCGGGCTAGCTGGATGCCTCCAGAGCCATTCCGCAAAGCTGGCTACAAGCTAGCCGCCTCGGTAGAAAGCCATCGGGGCCGACACGAGCTATGAGAAACCACCTGCCAACTGTCTATTGCATCGCGGGCCCAGCTAGTACAGATTTACTGAGCAAGCTCCAAAGTATTCATTAAAAATACGAATAAGGATTAACGCGTGGAACCCACTGACTATGTAGGCCCCTATGCCACACTAAATAGAGCTAGTCAGTGCCGGGCTTTCTTTAGCGGTCGGTTTCGCATTATAGGCAAGACAAAAAGATCACTTTTGACTACACTCTGAGCGTTCAAATTTTCGACTGAAACAAGGGTAACGAGGTTAATCATGTCAAAGAGAATACTTGCCGCTTTAACTACAGCGATCGCTCTGATTCTATCCAGTAGCGTCTTGAATGCCGCAGAAATAAAGTTAGTCCGTTTTGGCCCTTTGGGCGAAGAGCGGCCGGGAATAGTCGATGCGCAGGGTCAAATTCACGACCTTTCGGCACATATCGATGACATTACGCCCGATACCATATCTGCGGCCTCACTAGAGGAAATTGCAAAAATCTCAATGAGCGAACTACCCATCGTTCCGGGCAATCCTCGACTCGGAGTACCAGTTACCGGGACGGGCAAGATCGTCGCCATCGGTTTCAACTATGTGAATCACGCGGCGGAAATGGCAGTAGAGCTACCCACCGAACCACTCGTTTTCATGAAGGCCACCTCTGCCCTGACAGGTCCTTTCGACAATGTGATTCAGCCACGCAATGGTCATAAGCTCGACTACGAATCAGAACTTGTCATTGTGATTGGCCGTCGCGCCCAATATATATCCGAGAACGAAGTCTTCGATTACATCGCGGGCTTCACTGTTGGACACGACGTTTCCGAACGTGCTTTTCAGCGCGAACGCGGCGGACAATTCACGAAGGGAAAGAGCGCCGATACGTTCGCACCTGTCGGCCCCTATCTGGTGACTCCCGACAATATCGATGACGTACAGAACCTATCTATCTGGTCAGAAGTGAACGGAGAAATGCGCCAGCAAGGCACCACCGCTGACATGGTCTTCGGTGTTAAGGAAATCGTCAGTCACCTAAGCCAGTTCATGACGCTCTATCCCGGCGATCTGATCTTTACCGGAACTCCAGCTGGCGTAGGCGATGGCATGGTTCCACCAAGTTATCTAAAACCGGGAGATGTTGTTCGCGTTGGCATTGAAGGCCTAGAGTTCCAGCGACAAACTATTGTGGCACCGCGCTAGCTCCTGTTTATCCAAATATGGCCTATCCAGCCCTAATCTGTTCGACTATTCTAAGCCGAATACAAATAGGGTTTGCCCTCCAATAATCGCAACGCGCTGATGGCCATCCACGGAGAACCCCATGGGATTGGTGCGAATGTGCGCACCGGAATTAAAAAACCAGAGAGGGTCTCCATCTTCCGCATCCAAGGCGAAGAAATTGCCCTCGTTGCTGGCACCGAACACCAGGCCTCCTGCTGTCGCCATCACGCCTGACCAGGGCGGAGTCTGCAACTCGAACTCCCACTGCTGTTCGCCTGTCATAACATCTAACGCTAGAATGGCTCCAGACGCATCGTCACCGTCCAACGGTTGTTCGCCACCCCCTAAGAAAGGCATGCCCGGCTCGTACTCCACATCAGACTTGAAGTAAATTGCACCCATGCGGCGATTCGGCACGAAGAACTGTCCGGTCTGCGGATTGTACGAAGGAGAGAACCAGTTGGTAGCACCTTGAAGGCTAGGCCAAACCAAGTTTCCTTCGCGCATTGGCTCTGTATTGGAAATTACGATTGGCCTACCGTTATCATCTATACCTTCAGACCAAGTCTGGAATGAATACTCCTCACCTAACAAGTATTCTCCAGTTTCTCGATCCAGCAAGTAATAGAATGCATTGCGATTAGCCAAAGCAAGAAGCTTGCGCTGCTGACCTTCGAACTCACCATCAACCAACACTGGAATCTGATTGGCATCCCAGTCATGAGTATCGTGCGGCGTGTATTGGAAAAACCATTTCATCACGCCGGTATCGGGATCTAGCGCCAACACCGCACAGGTAAATAGATTGTCTCCGGGGCGTAAGTCGCCGTTCCAATCTGGAGCCGGATTTCCTGTAGTCCAATACAATAAATCAAGTTCTGGATCGTAGGATCCAGTCAGCCAAGTAGAGCCACCGCCGGTCTGCCAGTCGTCGCCCTGCCAGGTTTCACTGCCGGGCTCGCCAGGTGAAGGGACAGTAAATGTCCGCCACAGACGCTCGCCCGTCTCGGAATCGTAGGCGTCGATATAACCTCGCACGCCAGCTTCCGCACCGCTCACACCCACGACAATTTTCCCATCCAACGCCAGCGGAGCCAGAGTCAGCGAAAAGCCTACTGAATTATCCGCCACCGTAGTTTCCCAACGCACGGCACCTGTCCGCGCATCTAGAGCAAAGAGGCGCGCATCTAACGTGGCTACATACACTTTGTCATCCAACAGGGCGACACCGCGATTGATTCGTGGAAAACCGATATTTAAAACGTCATTAGTAATGTCCGGAACGAAATGCCACAACACCCTACCCGTGCTCGTGTCCAGCGCGGTCACGCTGCTAGGCGATTCCGTTATATACATGACATCGCCCGCCACAAGAGGTGTCGTTTCTTGCAGAGCCGCCCCACTTATTCCTGTAGGCTGCATCTGATATGCCCACATCACTTTCAGCTGACCCACATTGACCGTATTGATCTGGCTCAGCGGAGAAAACCGCTGCGACTTATATCCACCGGAATAAGAAAGCCAGTCTGCACCGTTTACCTCATCAGCGAGAAGTGCCTCGAAAGGAGTGTCGGCTAGAACAGGGCAGCTTCCTAAACAGGATAAGAAGAATGCGCAGAACAAGTTGGTTTTTGATAATGCCGATAACTTCATTTCATTCTTCTCCAATTTTTATTTCAAACTCATGAGGTAGGACACAACATCGTCTATCTGTTTCTCGTTTAATACAGAGTTGTAGCCCGGCATAAGAGAATGCCCTTCTAGCTTCTCGTAACTGATCAAGTCAGATTTTTCAAAGGAATATATCTCACCCGCCATATCGCGCATCTGTACGGTAAACGCATCTTCGTTGATGCGCATACCTTCGTAAGTTCCGAGCTCTGAAACGATACGTACAGTCAGGAAAGCTTGTAGCGAACCGCGAAAGCGATCCACCAAACGCGGCTGATCTGCCTCTGGGCTGGTTACTGAACGGCGAAGATACGCTGCGGTGCGTCGTTGACCCACATTACTGAGTTCTGGACCGATACCGAAACCCTCTCCATTTAGAATATGACAGCTAGAGCAGTTGCCGATGCTTCTATACACCTGCGCCCCTACTATCGCGTCACCAGGCATTTCTTCCGAGGGCAGTTTACCCAAACTGCGAACATACGCCGCCACATCAGGCCCATCCTGACCACGCAATTGCCGTGAGCCTGGCATGCCTGTTCCAGGAATACCGCCTACGATCAGTGAAACGAGAGCGGCGTCATCCGGGGCGTGAACAAGATTTGGCCGCGTAAGACTCGGGCCCTCAGATCCTTCCCCCAGCATGCCATGGCAGCGAGCACAGAGAGTTTGAAAGAGTTGCTGCCCATTTCCCAGATTCTGCGCGGAGACCGGTGGTGCTGAAAGTAACAAAACACTCGACACGATGAGCGCGGATAAGGGGCTAAGATATTTCTTGAGGAGCACGGAGAACCTCCTGATATTTTTCTTGATAGACAATTGAACGAACTCCCCAAAAGTACACTAGAAACCTGTTTTGGGCCATGCTTATACCGCGGCGGTGGTTATATTCAAAGGATGGTTATCGTCGCTACAAGACTTGCAGTCAACGGCGTGCTAGAAACGAGATTGAGTTGGGACGCGCTCCTCAATCTGAATTACAATTGGGTAGACGTTGATAAAGACAATACGTTCGAGCAGGCGTATTCTCAGTTCATCGTGAAGCTCAGACGCAAGTTTTGCCTCTAGAAGCTCCATCAACTAAACTATTTATTGAGAGAATGAGAGAGTCATGGCTCCCACCAAGCCCATCTACATCTCCTACGCAGGTCCATCTCTGCTAGAAACACCCTTATTGAATAAGGGCTCGGCTTTCTCCGGGGTGGAGCGCCTCAATTTTAACCTTATCGGACTCTTGCCGCCACGCTATGAAAATATCGAGGAGCAGGTAAAACGCGCGTACATGCAGTACAAGAGCTTCGATGAACCAATCAATAAGCACATCTACCTGCGTGCAGTGCAGGACAACAATGAAACCCTATTCTATCGATTGCTGAATGAGCATCTTGTCGAGATGCTGCCGATCATCTATACACCCATCGTAGGCGAAGCTTGCGAACACTTCTCTGATATCTACCGCAGTGCCCGCGGCATTATTGCGTCCTATGAAGAACGGCGGTTTATGGATGAGATGTTGCGCAGTGTCACCAAGGATAGGGTAAAGGTAATTGTTGTGACCGACGGCGAGCGCGTGCTTGGCCTAGGTGATCAAGGTGTTGGCGGCATGGGCATCGCCATTGGAAAATTATCTATCTATACCTCCTGCGGTGGAATCAGCCCCGCTTACACGCTACCTGTGGCCCTAGATGTAGGTACCAACAATAAGACACTACTGGACGACCCTTACTACATGGGCACGCGCCATCCACGCATAGAAAAAGCTGAGTATGACAACTTCGTTGATGACTTTATCAATGCCGCACAAAAACGCTGGCCTGGCGTGCTGATTCAGTTTGAAGACTTTGCGCAGCCGAATGCCATGCCGATATTGCAGCGCCATCGCGAACACGTTTGCTGTTTTAACGATGACATTCAGGGCACCGCGGCGGTGACTTTGGGAACCCTACTCTCAGCGTGCCGAAAGAAAGGCGAAGCACTGCGTGATCAGAAGGTCGTATTCGTGGGCTCTGGCTCAGCAGGCTGTGGTATAGCCGAACTCATTATCAACGCGATGGTTATCGAAGGCCTCACGGATGCACATGCACGTTCTAGGGTGTTCATGGTCGACCGCTTTGGCCTGCTAACCGAAGGCATGACCGATTTGCTCGATTTTCAAGAAAGTTTGGTACAACCTTCGTCCGCTCTGAAAGAATGGAGACTTACTTCGGGCAGTGACTATGCCAGCTTGATGGATGTAATCAGCAACACTAAAGCAAGCATACTAATCGGTGTCTCCGGCAAGCCCGGGTTGTTCACCGAAGAAGTGATTCGGCAGATGCTCGCAGGTTGCCCTCGCCCGATCATCCTTCCGCTAAGCAACCCATCTCAACATGTAGAAGCACATCCTCAGGACGTAGTAGAGTGGACTGACGGCAAAGCTATTATTGCCACCGGCAGCCCATTCGAGGAAGTCGAACATAATGGTGAGGCTTTTAAAATTTCACAATGTAACAATAGTTATGTTTTCCCAGGCGTTGGCCTCGGCGTTATTTCCTGCAAAGCTAGGCTAGTCAGCGACGAGATGTTGATGGCCGCCAGTACAACTCTAGCCGAACTGTCGCCGGGGCAAGAAGACCAATCCAGCGCGGTACTGCCTCCGCTAACAGCATTACCCCAGATCAGCCGAAAGATTGCTTTCAAGGTAGCCAAGACTGCAATCGAGCAGGATCTTGCGCGGGAAATGACTAACGATGAACTGCTTGCCTCGATCGAGCGCAACTTCTGGACACCGGTCTATAGAGAATATCGCAGAATCGCTTAATGCTGGCTAGGTTGGATTTATCTGCAAGTTCCAAAGGAACCAGCAGTATCTACAATTCCTCGATGATTTTGATGGCGGCATTGTTGAGTATCACTCTGGTGGCCAGGGTCTTAATGCGACCGGTCGACCCTAAGTATTACTTGCCGGTATGAACCTTCGTAAGTAATTCCGCGATCTCATCCTCTTTGGGAAAACGTACGAGTTTGTGCTTGGAGAATATCACCTCATCACCAAAGTGTTCATAGCATCCATGAATTGAATCAAGCAAGGTGATAGGAGGGACCATAGGAACTAAATCATCCTCATCTACCACTCTTGTCAATGGTAAAGACCCATACATCCCAACCCCATGATCGTTCGTCACTTTGGGTTGCCCTAAACTAATGGAACGCACTACGGAAAAAATATCTTCATGTATGTACATCCTCAAGAGTGTGAATATAGCGGTCCATGAGAATGTCCGGTTAGCTTAATCTGATGATCAACAAGAAGATGTGGTTTTAGTTCCTCATAAACGACGGCAGCATCGCTATCGAACCCCTTGTGGACGTAAATTTCCAAATTCGAGTTTTCGATTGTAGGTATTCGGCGTCTTCTTCAACATTTTTCAGGCTGGCTGTACCGCGCACCGAAACCGCCTGGACCTTCTCGGGCGAGAATGTTTCAAGAAATTATTGTATGTCGATTGTTTCTAAGTTAATTACATGGACTGCATTGGGATATTTTTCCTGAATCTCACTTGCAGTCTGACATGCAGCATTGGCTCGACCGGCATACCAATTAACTTCATTAAAATCACTCTCGCTTGATGACATATGTATTCCTTAAATGCTATTAAACCTGCTGCTTAGCTGGCATTTTTTAAACGAAATTTAAAAATCAAAGGGCCAGAGTCCTTTGAGTCTATTTTAGTGGGTTGTCGCACTCGGCGGCACTGTTCCACCCTCACCAAATACCTGATCAACATCTATTTGATCGAAACTGTAGTTAGTACTACAAAACTCACAACTCACAGAGATCTCTCCTTCGGTCTCAAGTATCTCGCTTGCCTCGGCTTTTCCCAGAGAAAGCAACATCGCAGCGGTGCGTTCTCGCGAACAGCTACAAGAAAACTTGATAGTGTGAGAATCAAAGAGTCGTAATGTTTCTTCATTAAAGAGTCGGTGCAAGAGCTCACCTAAAGCTAGTCTTTGCAATTCATCATCGGTGACGGTTGAAGCCAAATGCAATACGCGATCCCAAGCATCGTCGTCTGTAAGTTTGCCAGGTAGTTTTTGGATTAACATGCCACTTGCATTTTCCGCGTCGCAGGCTAAGCAAAAATGTGTAGGCAGCTGTTCGGATGTGGCGAAATAGTACTCCAGCGCGTCCGACAGATTTATGCCACGTAGTGGTGCTATTCCTTGATGGGGCTCAGCACCTTCCGCTTTAATGGTGATCACCAAAACGTCACTACCAAATATCTGCTGGAGATCCGCTTGCTCATCAATTTCGCCTACCTGCCTAGCAGTGCCTCTGACCCCATGTTTTGAGTTTGCCTCCACAACCAGAAGCTCCAGCGGCCCTGTGCCGCGAATCTGAAGGGTAACACTCCCTTCGATCTTAAGTGTGTCCACCAAAAGGGCGACTACTACCAACGCCTCCCCTAATAAGCTTAATCCCCTCCCCTCCAATTCTCCTTGCTGGGCAATCTCTTGCCAAGATTGATCTAATGAGACGTGTTGGCCACGAATAGGGTGATCCTCAAAAAGGAAACGTTGGCTTTGATCAGAGTTTTTCATGATTGTCCTTGGAATAGAAACCGAAACCTGGATTCTACTTTTACATAGTAATTTGATGACTCAGATAGAAGAGAAAAAGAGGATGGATGATATCGCATCAGAGCATGCTGCGATCAAAAAAAGGGCCTAGCAATTATACTCTACAGTACTTTACTCTGCCCCACTTATTGGGACCTACTTCAGCCCCGGGATATGATGAGCCGACTTCAAAGTGAACTCATGGACAGAATCAGCCTGCTGTCTATCCATTACCTTTTATCCGCTGAGCGATAGCCATTACATTCAGATTCTCAAACACAAAATACCCTACCCATAGCCATCTAATTTGGTCCAGTAATTCTTTGTATCAAACAGTCATATAAAGTGTAAAATCAATTATGAAAATACTTTTCTGCAGTACTTTTACAGTGTTAGTCACTCTACTCATGCCATTCCAGTTTGTTCTGGCACAAGCCTCTGACTTGGAGGCCCTAGCTGATTCCATCGCTGCTGAGCAAGTAGGCACCACGTTAGCCGGGCTCAGTATTGGAGTTTCCCACGGCGACGAGGTTCTTCTAAAGAAGAGCTATGGTTATGCCAATCTGCAATGGCAGGTGCCTATGCCCATGGACGCCGTGCACGAGATCGGATCAGTAACGAAGCAATTCACGAGCGCAGCTATACTGCAACTTTATGGACAGGAGAAGCTCGACCTAGACACCGATATTAGCGAATACCTACCGGACTTCGAAACTCAAGGCAGGCAGATCTCCGTGCGCCGACTGATGGATCACACATCGGGGATAAAGGGGTTTACAGAGATGCCCGAATTTGGAGAAATCGGCCAACGCACATTACCCAGAGAAGACTTGTTGCGTCTGATCGAGAAGCAACCGTTCGAGTTTGAACCGGGTGAGGCGCTGATCTATAACAATTCGGCCTATTTCCTGATGGGACTGATTATAGAGTCTGTTTCTGGCCAGTCTTTCGAAGAGTATGTTGATCAGAATCTCTTCAGCCCTGCAGGCATGGAAAATAGTTCCTACTGTAGCAATAGCGAGTTGGTGGAACAGAAAGCACAGGGGTATCAATATTCAGACGAGGGCCTAAAACTTGCCCGCTACCATGATCATACTTGGCCCTACGCAGCCGGATCACTCTGCTCTACCATTTCAGACCTGCTCGCCTGGAATCGCGCGCTGCACCATGGCGAGATTTTGTCGCCCGCACTTTACGAATTGCTGATCACGCCGGTGCCGCTGACAGATGGAACACCAATTCGATATGCGATGGGGGTTACTCACTACCAACATGCCACGGGTCGAGTCATTGAGCATGGAGGTGGAATAGATGGTTTCCTCTCGCACTCGCGCTATTACCCTGATGAAGATGTGACCGTAGTTGTCCTGCAAAATACTGGAGCGCCACCGGGACCTGCAGAAATTACTGATCAGATAGGCGAACATCTATTTGGTACCCCCGGCATCCCAGCCGCGCAAACTCTTACAGGGGATCTCTCTCGATATGAGGGAATCTATAGCGGGCCAGCTCGCGGTGCCACACTCACTGTGACCGTAACAAGAGAAAACGATGAGTTGAACCTTTTGATCTTCAATAACGCTACCTTCCAAGCTCAAACTCCAACCTTTATAGGTGCAAACACATTTTCCGTAGGAAATGTGCGCTATATCTTTGAACTGGAAGAAGGCGCTAGTTACTCGCCCGTATTGCGCATGGATTCTCCCAGTAGCCATTACATACTAAGGAACCTGAATGACTAAACTATCGATGCGGGTTCTGATTGCCTCGGCGTTGGCTCTAACCCTCTTCACTTGTTCAGAGCCGGCAAGATACGATCTCATGCTACGAGGCGGCACGATTATCGATGGCAGCAATAGCCCATCTTTCATTGGTGATGTGGCCATCACCGGCGACCGCATTGTTGCAGTAGGTGACCTGACTGCGACTTCGGCATCAGTTGAATTGGACGTCAGTGGCCTCGTCGTGGCGCCTGGGTTTATCAATATTCATAGTCATGCTGAGGCTGGCGGATTGCCCACTGCAGTGAATATGCTAAGCCAAGGTGTTACTTCGGAAATTATAAATGCAGATGGCGCAGGACCAGTCGATCTGCCGGTACAGTTGAGTTCGCTCGAAGGCGGAGGGCTGGCAGTCAATGTCGGTGCCATGATTGGTTTTAATAGCGTATGGGGAGAGGTCGTTGGGCTGGAGGAAGTAAGGCCGAGTTCAAATCAGATCCAAGCTATGCAAGGACTTATTCAGCAGGGTTTGGAATCGGGTGCCTGGGGCGTTTCGGCCGGCCTTGATTATGTTCCTGGATATTACGCCACTACAGACGAGGTCATACAAATCCTCTCGCCGTTCGCAAGGTGGAATACCGTATTCGCAAACCACGACAGAGTCACTCCCGAAAGTAACTTCAGTTCGATAGCAGGCATGAGTGAGACACTCGCCATAGGCGAGGCAGCCGGTCTGATACCACTTGTAACTCACATGAAACTACAAGGCTGGGAGCAAGGTAGAGCATCCACCATTTTGGGGCGCATGAGTGAAACCCCTACCTCCTTTACTGGTGGAGCAACTGCGGATGTATACCCTTACCTTGCAGGCCAAACTGGATTGCAATCCCTCATCATTCCCTCGTGGGCACAGGCGGGAGGTCGAGACACAATGCTAGCACGGTTCCGCGATCCTGCGCTTCGAGCACAAATAATCACCGAGGCTGAGCAGGCTATGCAGCTTCGCTTTGGCGGCCACCAAGGTGTCTACCTGATGCAGTCTCAGCGGGAATTGACTGTTGCAATGGAAGAGCTAGAACTGGATTCACCAGGCGAGGCAGTGATTCAGTTGTTGGAAGAATCTGGCCAAGGGATTATCGCGCGTTTCGGTCTTGAAGAAGATCTGGTCGAGATTATGCAACACCCAACCGCATCGATTGCCTGTGACTGTGGTGCGTCGACCTCAGAACGTACTCATCCGAGGTATTGGGGCAGCTACCCCAAGGTGCTCGGCGAATACGTACGGGAGAAGCAACAATTGTCTCTCGAGAACGCAATTTACAAGATGTCTGGATTGCCAGCAAAGACGATTGGCATGAGCGACCGTGGCGTGATCAGGCCTGGGATGTTGGCAGACCTTGCTGTGTTCGACCCCGAAACGGTAATCGACTACGCGACTTACGACAATCCTACTCTGAAGTCAGACGGCATAATCCATACACTCGTAAATGGCCAGATCGCATGGAGCAACGGCGCGGCTACCAACATTCAGCCTGGACGCATTCTGCGCCGTCGTCCGCCACCCTAACGACTATAACAAGCAACTTGCGCCTGATGCTGAAGCGCATACTTGTTGGTGACCCTTAATGATAGAAAGCAAATTGAGCGACAGCGCCAAGCCTTTGGCAAAATTCCTGATGCCCCGCCTGCTGGCTAGTGGTTTTCTTGTATTACTGACTACACCTGCCCTTGCTCAAACTCCCGGTGGATACACCGTTGAACAAGCGGATCAAGGAGAAGTAGTTTATGAGGAACAGTGCGCGGTTTGCCACGGCTATAATCTAGAGGGTTTCGAATTCGTACCCAGCCTAAGCGGAAACTTCTTCAGTCGCCGGTGGGGCGATAGGCCAATTTCCGATCTGGCGATCAGCCTACAGCGAATGCCACCGGCGCTACCGGGCGGGCTCGGGCCAAAAATCACTAGCCAGCTTATCGCCTTTCTACTGCAACGCAATGGCGCAGAAGCGGGCGCCACACCTCTAGCAATGGCGGATCTTGATGGCTTCACGATTCCTGCTCAAGCATTGGTCGCGACCGAATTGAATCCGAGCGACCCCAGCTACGACACAAATGGACCCTTGGTTCCCGTAAGTCGGTTAAATAACCTGACTCCGGTAACAAATGCCATGCTATTGAACCCGCCTGCTGACGACTG
>Ga0308005_10000383_pt1 | contig 16408 bp, 15 predicted proteins | sample Neamet67_FD_203142 | JGI IMG/M metagenome (GOLD analysis project Ga0308005, IMG submission 203142) | Marine microbial communities from water near the shore, Antarctic Ocean - #67 | ecosystem: Environmental > Aquatic > Marine > Unclassified | place: Southern Ocean | collected 2014-06-07 | reverse complement strand
CGTTCGGACTTGTCAGAGCCTTCGCGGCGCCGTCGGGTGTGCTAAGGTTGACTTTTGGAACCGAGTATTTCGAACCAGGGATGGCGACGCGGAAAATCCTTCCTCTTTTGAGGTCGCGCATGGCGTGGCCTCCGACCCCGGGATCATACCAGTCGGCAATGAACAAAGAACCATCCGGGGCGGTGCAGACATCGGCGGGGCGGAACCACTTGTCTCGCTTGCCTTCGAGGACATTGGCGATCGTAGCGGAGTAACCGGCTCCTTGAGTTTGCACTGGGTAGGCGCGGGTGACGTTCGGACCGGCGTCGCAGTGGATGACCTGGTTGCGGAACAGGGCGGGGAGCAGCGAACCTTCGTAGACGATGATCCCGGTCGGCGAGCCTTGTCCCGTATGCAGCAGGTTCGGGACGACGCCCGGGTCGTTGAGATGCCAGTGGCGGTCCGCGGTCTCTTTTTCGATGTTCGTGCGCTTGTCGCGCCAGCCCTTGCCCGTGAATTCGTCGCGGTAGCCGTAGTTGCCAAACTCCATCACGAAATTGATTCGCACGCCCTTGTTGCCGTCGTCATCGTTATCGCTCTGCCAGATCGTGCCGAACGAATCGGTGCAGACTTCCCAGTTGTTGCGGAAGTTCCAGCCGAGGGTCTCGACGTTCGCCCCGTCGGGATCACAGCGGAATACCATGCCCTGCTGGTATGGTTTGCGATCCGCTTTGACGGGATTGCCTGCCATGTCGGTGATCGTCTTGCCTGAGGCGTCAGCGAGGTGCCGAGAGGCATTGCCAAAGTTGAAGTAGAGTTTCCCGTCCGGGCCGAACGAGAACGCGTGGATCCCGTGGTCGTGTTGGGCTCCTCCAATTTTGGTGAACAGAGCTTCTTTTTTATCCGATTTGAGGTCGCCGTTCTCGTCGGTCATGACCCAGACGTTGTCGCCCGCGGAGACGATCACCTTGTTGCCGAGGACGCAGATCCCATGGGGCGAATCGATGTCCCTCCCCTGGTAGAAGACGGTCTTTTTGTCCGCGTTGCCATCGCCGTCGGTATCTTCTAGTACGAGGATGCGGTCACCCTCCGGGCGTTTGCCGTTGTTCCCGCGGTAGTTGACGATTTCGCAGACCCACACGCGTCCGAGATGGTCGATATCGATGCTGGATGGGCTGAGTAGCATTGGCTCCGAGGCGAACAGTTTGGCTTCGAGGCCTTCTCCGACATCGAGAGATTCCACCGCCTTTTCTGGCGGGACCTCGGCGAGCACCGATACGGCGGCGGCAAGGCTGGCGACGAGTCCGCTGATGGATCCGAGGAAGGAGCCGGTATGGAGAGAGTTCATAGGTATTCATTGGGTCGGGGATCGCCTCAACGGTCAAGCTCGAACTTAGTCGCTACGGTAGGGGCTCTCCGCAAGGGAGAGGACCTCTTCGCAGTCAGCTTCGTCGTGGGCGACACGGAGTTGCTTTTTGATGAGACGTCTCTCAAGTCACCCTCGATTTTGTTCTCTTCAGTGTGAACGCTCCAATTCTTTTTGGACGGGTTCTCAGTGCCCAGTTGGCGGGCTGCAAAGTCAAATTAATCGACCACTGTCTCACGGTGAGGAAATGGGAAGGGCTGGACAAGGCGAAGGCGCGATTGGCCACGGGTTTGAGAGAGAGCGATGAATCACCGGGCTTTCTTGAGCTCTAGATCAAATCTTGAGTAGTGAGAGGACGATCCAGCAGATTGCTCAAGACAACGACATCGCGCCCATCCAAGTGAGTGCATGGAAGAAGGAGCTTGCTGGCTGTGGGAATAACATTTCCGTAACGGTGTGTGGTTTCACTAACGGATTGCTCTCTTAAATAACCGAGTAATTCGAGCCGACCGTTTGCTAATGGAACCGAGGTAATTGTTTGGTCGAACACATCCACTCCGACTTTTCAGATGACCTCAAACCATCGGCGCTCGCTAAGGCAGCTGGGTTATCGCATACGCAGCTTGACCGGCGTATGCGGAAAGTTTTCAAACTAATAACCTCTCAGTTTATCCGCAAGACACGTATTGAAGCGGAAGTTCACATGCTGACGGAGTCTGATAAGCCGATCATCGATATCGCGCTCGACTGTGGTTATGGTGACCAGAGTGCCTTTACTCGGTAGTTTAGATCAACGGTAGGCATGGCACCGGGGGCGTATCGTGGGACTTTCCGGTAGCCTTTCGCTCGGTGAGCCAGATCGGAAGAATCCAGACCTTGCCGAAGCTCCATTTCCGGGTGGGGCGACCACCGAGAGGCCACCCCAGGTTGAGGTGATTACTCGCCGGCCACTCTACCGTGCAATAGAACCTGCTAAAACCGGCATTTCGGGGCATTTCAGCGATATTTTGGCCGAGTGAGAAAACCAAGAAAAAACGCTGTAAGACTTACGTTTACAGCGTTTTATGGTGAAAATTGGATGGTGCTCGACGCTGGATTTGAACCAGCGACCCCCACAATGTCAATGTGGTGCTCTACCCCTGAGCTAGCCGAGCGGCGGGCGCAAGCTAGGAGGAGAGGCGGTCCCTGGCAACTAGAAATTGCAATATTTGAACCGATAAAGCGTTACTCGGGGCGGGAGCGACCAGCTTCGACGAGAGAGGCAAGCTCGGCTTTGAGTTTGGTGGCAATTTCCGGATGATTTTTGATGGCGTTGTTTTTCTCGCCGGGATCCTTGGAGAGATCGTAGAGCTGGAATTCGGGGACCTTGTTGTTGGCGAGGTTTTTTTCAACGACGGTGTTGCGCGCCGAGCCTTTAGGGTGCCTAGTGAGTTTCCAGTTGCCTTTACGGAAACCGAACTTTCCACGGCCGCCGTTGTCCTGCTGAATGAGATGTTCGCGGCCTTTGGCATCCTTGTTACCGAGCATGGACGCTGAGACGTCGAAGCTGTCTTTAAAGGCACCCGTGGGGAGGGAGGTGCCGGTTAGGGAGGCGATGCTGGTCGCGATATCAATCGTGCAGATAACTTTGTCAGATTTTCCTGCTGGGATTTTACCTTTCCAGTAGGTGATGAAGGGGGTGCGGGTGCCGCCTTCGTAGACGGAGTATTTCCCCCCTTTGAATTGACCGGCGGCCTTGTGTGATCCGCGTTTTTCGAGTGCTGCGTCTTTGTAGCCATCATCCATAACAGGGCCGTTGTCAGAGCAGAAGATGACGAGGGTATTCTCGGTAAGCTTGAGACGATCGAGGGTCTTCATGATTTCGCCAACGGTCCAGTCAAGTTGGACGATGGAGTCGGCGCGAAAGCCGTGAGGGGTGACACCCTGGAATCGCTCATGAGGGATACGAGGGACGTGGAGATCGTGAGAGGCGTAGAATAGGAAGAAGGGTTTGTCCTTGTTCTCTTCAATGAAGGCATTGGATTTTTCAACCCACTTGTCTGCGAGGTCTTCATCACGGAACCGGGCCTTGTGGCCACCGGTGTAGAATCCAATCCGCGAGATGCCGTTGTGGATGGTTGAGTTATGACCGTGGGACCAATCCTGTTTCAGAGTATCGCGATGAGTGATGCCGGTGGGGTGATCGGGTGACGGTTTCTTGCGGCCAACCCAAAGGGGATCCTTGGGGTCCAGGTTGAGGACCCGGCTTTCGGTGACATAGACTTGAGGAACGCGGTCGTTGGTGGTCGGGAGAAGGAAGTGGTGGTCGAATCCAATTTCACGAGGTCCGGGTTTGATTTCCCCATTCCAGTTTGGGCCCTTGCCTTTTTCTCCGAGTCCGAGGTGCCATTTGCCAACGACGCCTGTTTGATAGCCGGCCTTTTTCATAATGTCCGGCAGGGTGAAAGTATCAGCGTCAATGATGAGGTGGCCGTTTGGTGGAGCGATTCCGGTTCCCTTTTTTCGAAAAGCGTAGTTTCCAGTGAGGAGTGAGTAGCGGGTCGGGGTGCAAGTTGAAGCAGAGCAATACCCGTTGGTGAAGAGTTGGCCGCCTTGGGCGAGTGTGTCGATGTTCGGTGTTTTGAAAGTGTTGGCACCGTAGCAGGAGAGGTCTCCGTAGCCGAGATCGTCGGCCATAATGACAATGACGTTAGGTTTGTCAGGCGCGCCGGCCGCAAGCGAGCAGATGAGGGTCGGGATTGTCAGTTTTCTAAAGATCATGTGGGAATTGGTGTAGCGTAATGTCATTGCCTGAAAAGACAAAAGGGACACCCCGCGAGGAGGTGTCCCTTGGAAATGGTTCGGTAAAGAACGAGTCCCTTACTTGCGCTTTCTGGCGGTTTTTTTCTTAGCCGTTTTCTTAGCTGCCTTTTTCGGGGCGGCTTTTTTGGCGACTTTCTTTTTGGCCGCTTTTTTGGCTACCTTTTTCTTGGCGGCTTTTTTAGCGACTTTCTTTTTGGCCGCTTTTTTGGCTACCTTTTTCTTGGCGGCTTTTTTAGCGACTTTCTTTTTGACCGCTTTTTTGGCTACCTTTTTCTTGGTGGCTTTTTTAGCGACTTTCTTTTTGGCAGCTTTCTTGGCCACCTTTTTCTTGGTGGCCTTCTTAACTACCTTTCTGGCCGCTTTTTTGGCGACTTTCCTCTTAGCCGCCTTCTTGGCAGGCTTGCGTGCAGCTTTTTTCGCAGCTTTCTTAGCAGCGGGCTTCACGGTTTTTTTGACGACCTTTTTGGAGGTCCTTTTTTTTGTGGTCTTCTTTTTTGCAGCCATGGCTTTGTGCTTTGTTATTTCGCGGGCTACCGCGGTTTTCTCTTTGGGTGTCATGACACCCACGGAGATTAGTGTGAGGATAGCCTCTCCAAGGCTACCTCCGAAAGTGTTTTGTACCAGATCTTTTAGTCGCGGCTTTAGAAGGGTTTCGCGATTAACTCTTGCTTCGTAGACATGCGCTCGGCCCCGGGTGTCGCGGGTAGCGAGGTTTTTCTTCTCAAGGTTTCGCATGACGGCGAGGGTCGTTGTGTAGGTCCGCTCGTCACCCCCTTCGTTCATGTGCTCATGTACGAATCCCACCGTACTTGGTCCCTCATTCCAGAGAATGGCGAGGGCATGAAGCTCTTGTGGTGATGGTTCGTCGTATCGTGGCACTTGCGTTGGTGATGTGGTTTAAAGAAGAAAGCCGAATATTTAACAAAAGTTCAAGGTTAAACTTTCTAAGTTATATTCTTACTTTTTTTCGTCGCCAGATGTTGGGGGGGTGTCTTTGGTGATATTTGGAAGTACGGGATTCGTCGTAGGTTTCTTGATTGCGGGGTTGATTGTAGCAAGAGCTTCCCACAGCGGCCTGCTTGCCGGGTCGCCGTTGAAAAGAATTCTTCCGTCTGTGTTCACCAGGACAACACTAGGAAATGATGAGATTCGAAGGGTCGAGGCAAGAGCTGATTTATCTGTGTCGATGAGCCAGTGACCAGGGATCTTGCTTCCGTCAGCGGCAAGGAAATCTGCTGCGTCTTGACGAGATTCGTCTGTTCCAGCGAGAAGGAGGGAGGTGACAGGTATTTTGTTTTTGATCAGGACTTCCGCAATAGAAGTGAATTCGGGCATGGCAAGGATGGAGGGTTGGACCCATGGACTCCAAAAGTGAATCAGGAAGGCTGGGGAATCACCGGCCACCTCCTTGAGAGATGTTTTGACGTTTCTTTTTTTCTGACGTTCGAACGTACGGGAGAGATCGAGAGTGATCTTGTTCATGAATTCCTCCATACGGACCTCATGAATGTGGGGCGCAAATTGAGATGCGTGGGCCGGACTTAACCAGAAGGCTTCGGTGATGTGTTTTTTGAAGAGGGCGGGATCTTTTTTTTCGAGAGCGGCGAGGGCCTTGGTGTAATGAATGATACTTTCGAAGTCTTCTTTGACCGCGAAAATCATGGTGTCATCCGAAGAGTATTTTGGAAGTTGTGCTTCGAGAGTGGGAGCCAGGTCTGCCAATCCGGCTTGGTCATTTTGATTTACGAGGTAGATGAATTGAGCTTCGAGAAACATTTGATTTGGGAGACCGGCTTTGCGGGCAGTTTCGATGGCAGCGTTCAGAGATGCGGCATCGGGAGCATTCATCAGTGCTTCGATGAGCTGATCTGGCTGCGCTTTTTCTTGTTCCTGAGCGAGGAGAGGGATGGAGATCGAGAGGAGGAGGGGAAGAAGTCGTTTCATGAGTACAAGAAGGTGGGCTGGTTTTAAGGCCAGCCCACTTTAGATTGGTTTTAGAGGGGTGGAAGAATTAGCGACCCGGAATGACAAGGGTGTGACCTTCAATGATGGTGTTGTTGCTCATACCGTTGATTGTTTTTAGCGCTTCGACGGAGGTGCCATACTTTCGCGAGATTCCCCAGAGAGAGTCTCCTTTTTTGATGGTATGGACGTTGCCATTGAGCGTGGATGGAGTCGGGATAGCCGGATCGGGTGAATTGTAATTTGGAGCGATGGGAACAGCAAGTGGGTTGACCGGGTCGATCGGTTGATACAGGGCTGCGTCCGGAACGCCGTATATATTTTCGAGGGTAGCGGGGGGAGCGACCGGGGTCCCGTTTTGCCCCTGATTGGGGCCGCAGGAAACGAAAAATGCGATGGGGGCTAGAGAGACAAGCGAAAGAAGTGTTGCTTTCATAGCATCAGAATACCCGAGACTTACGTAAATGCGAAATAATTTTTTTGAACTGGCGAGGAGGGGCTTGTCGGTGAGACGTGGGCTCGTTAGCATATTAGCCGTTTATGGAACTCTGGAAGGCAATTATCGTGGGGATCGTACAGGGGTTGGCGGAGTTTCTTCCAGTCTCGTCTTCAGGGCATATCGTGCTCACGCAATATCTCCTCGGGGTGAGGGAAGTTGGAGCGGCCCATCAGGAAGATTTGTCATTTGAGATTGTCTTACATCTTGGGACGCTGGTGAGCGTGCTGATTTTTTTCAGGAAGAGCCTTTGGGCTTTAACGGTGTCACTTTTCAAGAAGGAGATGATCGAGGAGCGAAAGATGATCATGTTCTTGGCAATTGCGACGGTCCCGGCAGTCATCGCGACGCTCTTGTTTAAGGATTTTTTTGATGAGGCCCCAGGAAAGCCGGTTTTCGTGTCGAGTTTGTTGATTGTGACCGGATTGATATTGTTTGTTCCACGGTTTATTAAGGGGAAGGCTTCGAAGGTTAAGGGGAAGGATTCGAAGGTGGGCCTGAAAAGCTCTCTCATTATGGGAGTGGGGCAGGCTTTTGCAATTTTGCCCGGTATTTCGCGTTCGGGTTCTACGATAGCAGCTGGGTTGGTGAGTGGAGTGAAGGCAGAGAAAGCCGCGGAATTTTCGTTCCTGATGTCTTTGCCTGCTATCATGGGAGGCTTCGTGCTGACGATGAAGGATAAGATGGAGCAGACCGACTCTGTCGGAGAAGCTTTTAAGTCGTGCTTTAACGGCCCCTATGTAGCGGGGGCAATCGCCGCGGCGGTGGTGGGGCTTTTCGCGATTTACGTGGTGATGGGCGCGGTGAAGCGCGGGAAACTGGAGTATTTTTCTTATTACTGCTTTGTCGCGGGAATCGCAGGAATCATTTACTTCAGCCGGGGTTAAGGGGACGACTTCACTTTTTGAAGAAGCCTCGCTGCTTTTCTGAAATGGGGAGGCCTAGTTTTTCCATGATGGTGAGCATGTCCTCCCAGACTTTGCGTTTCTCCCCGAGGCCTTCTTCTTGACGAAGGAGATAAGAAGGATGGTAGGTGACCCGTAGGGGGATTCCCTGAAATTGATGCCACGATTCGCGAAGTTGGCCGACAGTTTTTTCGGAACCAAGAAGTCCCTGTGCGGTGCAGGCTCCGAGGGCAACGATGACCTTGGGCTTCACAATATCGATCTCAGCTTTGAGGAAGGGGAGTGAGGTCGCCATTTCCTCATGGGAAGGTTTTCGATTGTTTGTCGTTTGGTTTTTGGTGGCAGGGCGGAATTTACAAACGTTGGAAATGTAGGCCTGATCACGGGAGAGCCCCATCGCTTTGAGAATTTGATCGAGTTTCGCTCCTGTTGGTCCGACGAAAGGTTCCTTTTTTTGTTCCTCTTGATAGCCAGGGGCTTCGCCAACGAGCATGAAATCGGCTTCGGGATTGCCGGCAGAGAAGACCATGGTGTCCCGAAAGCTTCCAAGAGAACGGGCAGGCTGCCAAGTTTCGGCGATGGTTGCGAGGGAGGCGATCTTTTCGGCTGGCGTGCTTCCGGTGGCAAGGATGGCGGTGCGATTGGACTCTGCGGTTGCGGAGGTCTTGGCGACAGTTCGCAAAGCGGTCCCGCGGGTGTAAAGTTCGCGTAGGACGGCCCGTGCCTGATCATCGATCTCGACGTGAGTGACTCCCTTCCTACGTAGTTGGTGGAGGTAATCGAGAAGAGTTGGTTTGACCACGGGGGGAGAAGACCACAGCTGAGGGGAGAATTCCAGCCCATCCGGTCAAAAGTGAGAGGCGAAAAACCTTGGGGAATTCTCGGAAACCACTTGACCCGGCTCAGAAACCCCCTATCTCAGCCCTCCACCAGTTTTTAGACCTATGTCAAGAGTATGCAGCATCCGCGGTTCCAAAGTTCGTGTTGGACGTAAAATCCACCGTTCCGGTTTGGCCAAGAAAAAAGGCGGCATTGGTCGTCACGTTACCAAAACCGTGAAGCGTAAAGTTTCTCCGAATCTTCACACCAAGCGTGTCTGGGTCCCCGAACTCAGCAAGTATGTCCGGGTGAAGGCGTCAGCGAAGGCATTCAAGACCATCAACAAGAATGGTGCCTACGTGACCTTGAAAAAGGCAGGCCTGATCTAGGGTTCACCTTTGCTTTTCATTTTCAGAAATGAGCGGGTCGTAGAGTCCCGCTTTTTTCGTGCCCGGATCAGGCGCCGATGCGTTCGACGTGGTAGAGGTCGAATGATGCGTCCAGGGAAAGGATGGGAATGTTTCGAGCGATGGCCTCGGCAATGAGCAGTCGATCGGTGGGATCGCGGTGATGACGGGGGAGGGCGGCAGCCCGTTGCATGGTGGCCCACTCGACAGGGAGGATGTCGAAGCCTTCATCGACCAGAATTTCGGGGAAGTCCGGACGGTGCGCGGGTTCGAAGTGCAACAATCCACACGCTTCTTTTTGAGCTAATTCCCAGAGACTGGCCATGGAGATCAAGGTCCGTCGATCTGGCGCTTCGATACGCTGGGCGAGAGCATCCGACAGGCCGGGATCGTCTTGAAGAAAAAGAAGGAGCACGCGGGTATCGAGGAGTTGCTCAATCATTTCCGTGGATCTTCAGGGGGCAAGGGTGGTTCAAGACGGTCGGAATTTGGAATTTGAAGCGAGTCAAAGCCCGGTGCGATGAAGAAGTCCTCGGTGCTCATGCTGCCCCGACTTGGGGAAGAGGTGGACGGCAAACGAAGTTCGGCGACGACCTGTCCGTGTTTTGTGAGCGAAACCGGGTCGCCGGATTCGATCAATGCGGAAACGAGAGCGGAGAGCTTTGACTTGGCTTCGTAGAGACCGACTTGCTTCATGAATTAAGACTAGACTAGTCTGACTAGATATAGCAAGTGCTTTTTCTACTCTTGTTGGAATCCGGCGGTGACCTCTTTTTGAGCGGGTTCCGGAGAGTTAGGGGGTTGCGACATTTCCTTCATCCAATGTTCGAGGAAAAAGCGTTTTTCAGTGGTAAAGAGATGATCCGATGAGCCAATGAGCGGGCGGAGAGTGGTGGACATCTGGAGAGTCACGAGGAGGAAGATGCCAATCCAGATTCGGACAGGATTTTTTCTCTCGGTATCGGATTGGTTGAGCATTTTCAGAAGGAACCCGGTCCCGAAGGCCACGGCGATGACCCAGGTGAGGCCGACGAGGAATCCGAAAAAGGGCTCCGAGGATGTCGATTGTGAAAAGACCCAAAGGACCGGAGTGAATCCCAGAAGAAGGGCCGCAATTAGGGCAAGGCTTGCAGCGAGGCCTTGAATGATTTCGGACAAACGCAGGGAGGTTCCTGTGAGTGCGGTGAAGATGTAAAGAGAGGGAAGGCAAATGAGGGACGCGAAAGTGATCCCGACTAGGGTCTTGAGTGGAGCTGCCCAAAGTTGTGCTCCGAAGGAGAAGCTGCCCAGAGTCACTCCGAAGATGAGAAAGCCTGCAAGAGTCAGTCCAAGGAGCTTCAAAGTGAGGTTTCCCTGATGATCACCTTTGTGAATCGTTTTGATGACAGAGATGGGTTGCTTAAGAAGGCTCTCGAATATCGAACCGAAGGAGGCATCGGCCGCGAGAGGTTTTTCGTCGGGAAGTGGCGGGGGGATTGAGGATTCAGGTTCGTTCATGATTGGTTTTGATTATTGGATTTCAGAAGTTTGAGGACGGGAAAGTGGAGCACGACGATTCCGAGTGCGATGACGACAAGGAGGACTGCTCCGTTGCCATCGCTGATGCGCTGAAGGGCCCTCCAGACAGTTTCATAGAAGGTTCCGTCGAAGGGCTTGGCGCGTAGAAAGGTGACGTCGATGCTCGGGGTTCCAAAGAAGGGTCGCAGGATCCATGACAGCTGGGCTCCGACGAAGGCGTTTCCGGCCAACCAGGCGGCGAGGGTTGCGACAGCTGTCCGGGTATCCGGGGTGACGGCGATGAGAAGTTTGGCGAGGTGGAGATTGGCAATGATGCCTGCCATCGCGATGAGGATGGTGTGGGCGACGAGAAAGTTGGCGTGAGCTGTGATGGCGTTGTCGGCGTCGGGACTGGGGGCATTGAAAGCCATGAAAAAGGTGACGGGAGCGAGGGCGCCAAGGACGAGAGCGGCGATGGTGAAGCTGACCAGTTGGGCCACGAGGGATTGCCGGAAACCCAGTCCGCTTCCAAGAAGGAGGCCAAGCATTCCATTAAGAAGACCGTTGCAAGCCAGAGTGATGAAGATGAGCGCGGGCATCTTGAAAGCGACATAGAGCCCCATCATGGGCGCTCGCCAAAGTCCCAGGGTCAAACCGTAAAGCCCGCATCCCAAAGTGATGGTCAGGAGGCAAAGTCGAATGTTTTTCGTACTGGGATCTTCGATCCATTGTCGAAGGTCATCCGGTGCTCCGCGAAGAAGCGCTGAAAGTTCACGCAGCATTTAGAATTGTTGGCGTGTCGGGGTGAGAAGGAGGGCGAGAGACACAGGAGCTACCGAGTCAATGCGCCCGGCGTTGTGATTTTTCTGTAGCGTCGCTGTCGGTCCACAGGTTGCCAGGAGTGACACCGAAGAAACGCAGGAAGCAGTTTTGGTCATGCCGACAAACTGCAGAAGGTCTGTGAAGCGATGATGAGGTTTGTGTGAAAAATTGGGGAAAAGAGGGAGCGAGGTGCTCTTCTTCCTTCGAAGCGTCGACAGGAAGGGTGTTTTGGCCCTTTTTGAGGCGGGACCTAAAAGGCCTATTGAGATCCGAGAGGGAGGTTGATACCGACTGTGGTGCCGCCCTTCTCGGTTCGGCTAATGGTGGCGGTGCCCCGGTGAAGTTCGGCGACTTCTTTGACGAAGGCGAGGCCGAGGCCATTGCCCTTTCCGGAGCCTTCCTTGCGGTAGGAGTAGAATCGTTCGAAGGCGCGGGCTGCGGCGAAGTCGGGGATGCCGGGGCCTTGGTCGGTGACCGAGAGGGTGAGATTTTTTCCACTTTTCCTGAAGGAGAGAGTCACTTCTCCACCAGCCGGAGAAAACTGAATGGCGTTTTCGAGGAGGTGGTTGAGCGCGGACCCGAGGAGGGGTTCGTTTCCGAAAAAAGTAAGATTGGTGGGGAGTTGGGCATGCAAGGTGACTTCCGCGGTCTCGGCCAGCGGTGACATTTCATCGAGGCTCTTTTGACATCGAGCGGCCAGATCGAATTGGTGGGAATTTTCGAGATGAGTTTGGGCTTCGAGGGCGGAGAGCTCAAGGAGCTGGTGGATGAGTTCTTCGCAGCGTTTGGTTTGAGAGCGGATATTGTCGACGAAGCGGGCCCGGTCGGTTTGCGGCATGTCTTCATTGAGAAGTTCGGCAGCTCCCTGAATGGCGGCGAGAGGAGATTTGAGTTCGTGGGTGAGGGTTTGAATGTAGCGTTCGGCGTATTGTCGTCCCTCCAGGGATTCCCGCATGTCGTGGAGAGCGTTGGCGAGGGTGCTGACTTCGCGGCCCAATCCGACCTTCGGCCTGGAACGCCTTTCCCCCCGTGTGATGGCGCGGGCGTAGTTGGTGAGTTTTCCGACCGGTCGGAAGAGCCAAATGAAGACAGCAACGATGAGGGAAAGAATCCCCAAGCCGATGAGAATGACTGACCAAATGATGGTTTGCCGACGATCACGAACAAAGGGGAGGATATCGCTTTGTGCTTTGTAGACTGAGACGCACCCGGTGATTGTGCCATCACGACGAATCGGAGCACCGACATACATGATGGAGGAGGTGGGGTCTTTTTCATTGCTTCGAGATGAGCGAGCTCCGTACTTTCCACGCAGGGTTTTGTAGACATCGGACCATTCGCTGAAATCTTTCCCGACGTTTTCAGGGTTTGCGCTGTCGAACAAGACGAGACCGTTTTCGTCGGTGAGGTAGGCATTGATCCCCACTTTGTTTTTGAGGACGGCGAAGATGCGGGCTTCGAACTTACGGCCTTCGATCCCCTGAAAGATCTTGGTGAGATCTTGATCGTTCTCGACGAAGTTGGCGAGAAGTTGCGAGGAGTCGATCATCGACTCCTCGGTTACTTGCAAGGTTTGTGCTTCAAGATCCTCCAAAAGGTAGTCGGTGAGACGGTAGAATCCCAAGCCCATGATGAGAGAGATGAAAAAGAGGGTGACCCGGGTGAGACGCATCGAATGAACAAATGAATGATTGTAGAATGGACGATTGGGCTTGGTTGAAGGGGGCGCTCCGGAGAGTGTATCTTCCTAGAAGATGAGGGTGTAGCCGAGGCCGCGCCGGGTTTGGATGGTTTCGGCGGCGTCTTCGGAGTGGTGGCGGAGTTTTGCGCGGAGGGATTTGATGTGAGTGTCGATGGTGCGGTCCATCGCGGAGCCCGGGTCGTCCCAGGCTTGTTCGAGAAGTTGCTCGCGGGTGAAGACGCGGCCAGGTTGGCCAAGGAGAATGGCAAGGAGTTTGTATTCGTGTGCAGTGAGATCGATCGGGTGACCGCAGCAGGTGATGCTCATGGTGTCGGATTCGTGGTTCAGGAGTGATGAATTCACGGGCGATGGAGCACTCATTCCTCGTCGGAGGATGGCCCGGATGCGGGCGACGACGGCGCGGGGGGAGAAAGGCTTTGTGACGTAGTCGTCGGCGCCGAGTTCGAGACCAAGGACTTGGTCGATTTCGGAATCGCGGGCGGTGAGGAAAAGGATGGGGACTTGGGAGAAGTCGCGGATTTTTCGGCAGAGGTCGAAGCCAGTAAAATCGGGGAGGCCGATATCAAGGACCGCGAAGTCGGGAGCGTGACTGTTGAAATGATCAAGTCCTTCCTGAGCGGTGGTGACGTGGGTCACCGAGAAGTTTTCGGTTTTCAGGGCGTAAATCAAGGCGTCCGCGATGGCGGGTTCATCTTCAATAATCAGGACGGCGGGCATTGGGACGGAAGTTAAATGAGTGAGGAGGGGAGGGTCGCTTCGATCTGTTTGGTTTGAGACGCGAGTTTTAGAGGGGAGCTGGGGGAGACCTCTATGGGCTTGGCGCTTGGAAAGCGCCGCCAAGGGTTAGCCTAGGTCATAGGCGTCGAGGTCGGCGGTGACGATGACGTCTTCTGGGGTGGGAGTGGTTCGGAGGACCTTATTGAGGTGGTGGGAGAGGACGCGGGCGTTGGGGCCGCGCATGAGGAGTTGGAAGCGGAACTGGGAGTGGGATTTGGTGAGCGGAGAGGGGATGGGGTCGCCGAGGATGATTTCGTCGGGGAGGTTTTCGGCGATTTTGCGGTGGAGGGTTTGGAGAGTGAATTCGGCACGGCGTTCGTGGGAGGATCTTGCAAGGAGGAGGGCGAGGTGGGTGAAGGGCGGGTAGGAGAATTGTTGGCGGACGTCGAGTTCCTGGGCGGCGAAGCCATTGAAGTCGTGGTGCCTTGCGAACTGAATGGAGGGGGAGTGGGGGGTGGAGGTTTGGATGATGACTTCTCCGGCCAAGGCCCCTCGTCCGGCGCGACCGGCGACTTGGGTCAGGAGTTGGAAGGTGCGTTCGCCTGCGCGGAAGTCGGGGGCGTAGAGGGAGAGGTCGGCATTGAGGACCCCGACGAGGGTGACGTTGGGGAAGTCGAGACCTTTGGCGATCATTTGAGTGCCGAGAAGGATGTGGATCTTTTTGGCGCGAAAGTCGCGGAGGGTGTCGCGGAGGGTGTTTTTTCTGCGGGTGGTGTCGGTATCGAGACGGGCGATTTTGGCGGTGGGAAAGACCTTACGAAGGATGGTTTCCGCTTTCTCGGTGCCGTAGCCTTGAAAGCGGATGGCGGGGTCTTGGCAGTTGGGGCAGAGGCGTGGGACGATGGCTTGGTGCCCGCAGATGTGACATACGAGGCGTTCGTCGGCGCGGTGGTAAGTTAAAGGGATGGCGCAGTGGTTGCACTCGATGACGTGACCGCAGGGAGGACACTGAAGGGATCGGGCGAAGCCGCGTCGATTGAGGAAGACGATGACCTGTTCGCCGTCTTCGAGGCGTTTGTCGATAGAAGTACGAAGGATGTCGGAGATGATGGCGTCGCGGCCTTTATGCTTTTTTGACTCGATGCGCATATCGACGACGCGGGTGAGGGGGAGGGAGGCTCCGTCGGCTCGTTCGGTGAGTTTGGCGAGTTGGTATTTTCCGAGCTGGGTGTTTTGGAAGGTTTCGAGTGAGGGGGTGGCTGTTCCTAAAAGGACGGTGCATTTCTCGAGATGGCAGCGGACGACGGCGAGGTCGCGGGCGTGGTATTTGGGCGGGTTCTCTTGTTTATAGGCGGGTTCGTGTTCCTCATCGACGATGATGAGTCCGGGATCTTTGATGGGGGCGAAGATGGCCGAGCGGGCCCCGATGACGATGCGGGCTTTGCCAGCTCGGATGCGGTGCCATTCGTCGAAGCGTTCGCCTTGGGAAAGGTTAGAGTGGAGGACGGCGGTTTGATCGACGAGGTCGTGAAAGCGGGCTTTGAAACGCTGGACGGTTTGCGGCGCGAGAGCGATTTCGGGAACAAGGACGATGACGTTTTTTCCGAGGTCGAGGGCGGCGCGGGTGGCCTGAAGGTAGACTTCGGTCTTGCCGGAGCCGGTGATGCCGTGGAGGAGGATCGGAGTGGGTTTGTCGGAGTTGAGGCTTTTGACGACGGTTTGGTGAATCTCGGCTTGTTCAGCGTTGAGGGTGAGGGGATCGGTGGGGACGAAGGTTTCGTTGGCGTCAGGGTCGCGTCGGACTTCGAGGTCGATAAGTTTGATCCAGCCTTTTTCGGAAAGGGTTTTGAGGGAAGCGGAGGCGGAGGGGCCGCCGAGGTCGGTGATGGGGATGGGTTTGTCGGAGACGGAAAGGAGAGTGATGATTTGGTGTTGGCGTTTGGCGCGCTTGGCGAGGGTGGCGAGTTCTTCTTCGGACGGAGGATTTACAAGGACCGCGGCACGACGGGTTTTGGCGGAGGTTTTTTCGCCACGGATTGAGGAGGGGATGATGGAGCGGATGACCTGCTCGAGCGGGGTGCCGTAGTAGGAGGTGATCCATTCGGCCAGTTTGAGAAGGGGCGGAGTGATGAGGGGCTCGGGATCGACGAGGTCGGTTAGGTAGCGGAGGTCGAAGTCGGTTTGGGGAGCTTCGCCAATGCGGAGGACGGTGCCGGTGGCGGGGCGGTTGCGGAGAGGAATGCGAACGCGGCAGCCAGCAAGGACGTTGAGGTGATCGGGGATGGCGTAGTCGAAGACGAGCTCTGACGGGCCGTCGATGAGGACGCTGGCGGCGAGGGGCATTGCGAGCGGAGTATGGTGGGGAATGGACGGCCTAGCGAGTGACTTTTAGCTTTTGGTGAGGGGGATGGATGGGAATGGAGAAATGAACGATTGCGGAATGAACAAAGGGGCTTGGTCGAGGGGGCTGGGAAAGGGCTCACGCGGAGCAGCGGAGGGGGAAGTTGTAGGCGGGGCCGAGGGGGCGGTGAAGTTTTGGTGGGATTAGATGATTCCAATAAGGGTGTCGTGATTCTCTCCAAGGAAATTGGCGACGGTGGTGGTGGAAGCGGTTTCGTTGAGGGCGACGAGATCTGCCTTCGCTGAGGCGAGGAGAAAGATGAAGGCTGGGATTTGAAATTTTGACACCGCTTTACCAGCTTGGTTGATAAGATCGGATATGAGGGAATGGAAGTTTGGGGTTTAAGTTATGAGGGGTTTGGCCTGAGGCCAGGGATCCTCAGATTTTGGTTGGAGTTGAGGGTGATCTTTATGGCAGGTGTGGTAGGGAGATAAGGTGTTTTGGTGTTTTACAAGGTGGTTTGCGGAGTCGGTGCTTGGGAAAGTGGTGGATCGGGTGATTAAGGAGCCTGCGAGTGCTGATTATGTGATGGC
>Ga0308005_10000377_pt1 | contig 16532 bp, 16 predicted proteins | sample Neamet67_FD_203142 | JGI IMG/M metagenome (GOLD analysis project Ga0308005, IMG submission 203142) | Marine microbial communities from water near the shore, Antarctic Ocean - #67 | ecosystem: Environmental > Aquatic > Marine > Unclassified | place: Southern Ocean | collected 2014-06-07 | reverse complement strand
CAAAATGAGATTTCTTCAGATATTTCAAAATCTCATTTTCTTAAAAACGGATATCGACGTTTTGAGAGTTCCGTAACCCCTTTTGAGTTGTTTCAAACGTCGATAAACGATGTTCCGTGACAGAAGCTTTTTGAGAATTTTGTTTATTTGTATATAATTTATTTCATATAAAATTTTCTTGGATATTGGAAAAAGCTTCTGTCACTGAACATCGTTTATCGACGTTTTGGGAGTTCCGTAACACCTTTTGAGTTGCTTCAAACGTCGATAAACGACGTTACGGAACTAAAGCAAAAAAAGCAAAATGAGATTTCTTCAGATATTTCAAAATCTCATTTTCTTAAAAACGGATATCGACGTTTTGAGAGTTCCGTAACCCCTTTTGAGTTGTTTCAAACGTCGATAAACGATGTTCCGTGACAGAAGCAAAAAAATCAAAATGATATTTCTTCAAAAAATCATTTTCTTAAAAAAGGCTATATACCGTTGAGTCGTTCCAAAGGTAGATATATATATTTCATTAATCGGCGACCGACAAATGCCATCGATTATTGCGATAGACCCATTTCATATCAGTTACGATCCCGTTTTCTATGGCTGGTTGAGTGTGGTCCTCGTCAGAGTCCTCGTCAGAGTCCTCGTCCTCGTCCTCGTCCGGGCCCTCGTCCGAGTCCTCGTCCGGGCCCTCGTCCGGTCCCTCGTCCGAGTCCGAGTCCTCGTCCGGTCCCTCGTCCGAGTCCTCGAATTCGCTGTCGTATTGGAACATTAAATCCCGGTCCCGTTTCCCATCGGCAACCACTAGAAAAGCCAGTAAGGTAATGTAAAACACACCCACGCTGATAATAGACATTAAAACCCTACCGATGGCAGACGGGTCATGTGATTGTGTTATAAAACTGGAAGGGATTGAAATATTAAGATATGATAATAATGTCATTTTATAATAGCGTGTTTACTTTAAAACCAACTATTGGGTAATTTAATTTAAATTTTAATACTCCTCCTCGACACAATCAAAGTCTTCGTCGGTTGACAACAATCCGAGTAATCGTTCGACTTCATGAATCGAATCCTTCTCGTTATTTACCGCCTCTTTGTTGGCGATCGGTGATACAAGGGGTGTTTCGGGGATATCTAGATATGGTGATTGCGGGATCAACGGTTCATCCACCTCGTCTTCGGTGTTGTCGGATGTCGCCAAAACGGATCCAACCTCAACATCCTCCTTAACCTCCTCCTTAACCTCCTCCTTAACCTCCTCCTCAACATCCTCCTTAACATCCTCCTTAACCTCAACATCCTCCTCCTCAACATCTTTAACTCGGTAAGCGAATTTGTGCTCGATGCACATATTGATATCAACGGCTTCAAGTGCGAAAACATCATTATCTCTGACAACCCCGATAACCGTGCGGTCAACAGACGATTGAAATATAAACCCCGTTTGTTCATGCCATAGATTAGTAGATTGCTTCCATTTCCTCAAAACGGTACACACGGACGCCTGAACGGGCTCCGGGATAACTTGCGTCTTTCGGACTCTGGGAACCGAGCCCTCCTTTTTTGTATGTTTTGAGCAGAACTCTCTACAATCCCTTTTTTTCACTGAGATACCGCAAGCGGATCCCTTACACGGACCCCTGGTTATAATATAGGAACATTTAACAATCTCCGCTGGAGCGACGACAACCGGGACTGGAGCGATGACAACCGGGACTTGAGACGCCGGAGCGATGAATGGAGGAGGTGCTGGTGGTACCGGGTTGACAAGTCCCGATGGGATGGTTTCACCACCATGCCAAATTGCATCCAGCGCGTTTTTGCTGATCCCGAAACGGGTAGCGATCACAGCGTTGTATGAATCGATGGCAAAGTCAATATTCGTAAAAAGAGAAGTCTTCATATGATGATATTTTCTCTGTAAAACGCCTGAAAAAAACATTTTTAAATCAGCGAAAGCTCAAATTATCGAGGTATTTCATCCAATGCAGCGACATTGAAGTTCGACGTTGACGTGGCGCGATTTGGGTATCTTCGGTATCTGTTATATAGATATCGGCTGTATGTATTATATCCCCGTTATCGTCAAAATCGATGCCCTTGATCGATTCTATCCTACCATCCATCATGGTTATATCGCTCGCGGTCAACGCCTTGAATGTAAGGGCCGTGCATATGAAACCTCTAAGGGTTCTGGTGTCCTCCATTGACCTATTATGTTCGGTCATGACCTTTATCGCATATAGGTCAATTAACATATCCTTTATGTTCTTCTTTTTAATAACACTCCAGTCGGTTCGATTACGGTCTTCGCCTGAGTCGAATTCCTGGTGCATCTCGAGTCTTTGAGATGGCGAAATTACTCCCATCGCGGAATGGATTAATTCATAGACCTCCGTGTATAACGTATGCGGGTCCGTAGACATGTCAACGATACATGAGAATATCTTAGCTGTTTTTGTTTTGTAGTTAAGAGAGTTTTTATAGAAGTATGATCCATAAGGCGTAACACCATATGCTAGGTTGGTAAAAATGTTAATCCAAAATTGGTCATCGCAGTAATTACTGCATTGTAAAAAGATTGGGTATATTAAATGATTAGTGTCTGTCATTCATGTTATATTATATCTTCACTGCTTTATATACCCCCTTATTGGATATAAAATTGATTTAATCAGATCCTTTTATACTAGACTAATAACCTATTATCATGATTAACATAAATACAAGAGAAGCATATACACTCGGGACAACAGCACATATATGGGATGATCAACTAACATTCGATCAGATGCCCACAAAAGAAACGAAACGTAGTTACCTGCAAGGCGTGTTTGACGAGAGAGCGATCATAACAATCCACGATCAAATTAGTTGCGAGGGGTTAACTGATAATATGATATCATTCATAAACGCGACAATGTCGTCCGTATCCCGCGGGGTATGGCTCGGAGTGAACGCGGTAGAATGCCTGGAATTTCTATACAACAGAGGATCGTTGTTCAATACTGCTAATTTACATCTTTTTGTTTTATGGACAACATCGACACCCCGATGTTCGGACACGCGCGAACGCATGCATGGCGTATCTGACATTAAATGGCGTAGAACAGACCCGCTGGCGGTCCCACCCAAGAAATCAAGATTCACAGATGCGGGGTATGATCTATCAGTCATCAGATTAACCAAAGTGTCTAATGGTGTTTACTATTACGATACGGGAATCGCAATCGACCCGCCATCGGGATTTTACTTTGACCTCGTTGGGCGTAGCTCGATTTCGAAAACTGGTTGGATGCTGGCCAACAATATTGGGATTATTGACGCGTCGTACAGGGGTTCAATCAGGGTTGCGTTGGTTCGTGTTCATCCCGAGGCACAGGAAATATGTCTACCAACGCGGTTAGTACAACTCATTCCAAGGAAACTTGAATTATTCAATTTAGTTGAAACATACGATATGTCGCGTACATCACGGGAGGAAGGATGTTTTGGAAGCACCGGTTGCTGAACGCGCGATAACAGATATTAAATTAAGCAATATAATGTGAAAATAAAACTGAAATTTTCGTTAAGTTTCATATACATAAATAACATGTCTTCTACAATGAATGAACTCCTGAATAATAATTTTGTCGATAGCCAAGATACAGCATGGCATACCCATGTCTCAATGGTCCAGCCACGCGGTAAGTTTCAATTTAACAGGTCATCTGTTGAAAATTTTTGGAACGTCTACTGTGATATGATGAAAGATGATAAGTCAATTCCTATTACGGGAATTGCAGAAAAACCACACAACTACACACCGGTACTTGTGGACGTTGACTTGAAAGTCAGCGAAGATTCGGTACCAGATGTCGGAGACCACTTGTATACACCTGATCATGTTAAATCGATCATTGACATATACAAGCAGGTATTCCGCGAAATCATCGACGGGGTCGATGATAACCAATTAACATGCGTTTTACTCGAAAAACCTATATATTACATAACAAGCGGGGACACTCGATACGTAAAAAATGGATTCCACCTACACTTTCCAAGTATCTTTTTGAGTAAGGTAGATCAGACCGTACACTTAATGCCGAGAGTCAAAGCGCTGGTTGAGAAGGGTAGGGTGTTTGAAAGTCTTGGATTTGAGGATAGTGGTTCGGTAATTGATACGTGCGTTGGTACGGTCCCATGGCTTCTTTATGGGAGTCGAAAGAGTGAGGATTCTGAACCATACCTATTATCAGCCGTTTTTAACGCTCAGGGAAGTGAGATAGATCTCGAATCAGCTTTTAGCGATTATACAATTTACGACGAAGAAGAAGAGGCGATAAATATAACTGGTAGGGTTCGACAATTCATTCCTCGAATTTTATCAATCATTCCATATTCCCGCGAACCATCTGATTTGAAAGAGAATCTCGATTACGTTGGGAAGACGAAGGTGGCTGCGAAGTCGAGTAGACCGTCATCCCCGCAAAATACGAGTGTCTCGGTGTCTGAATCAATGAAAATAGCATCGCAACTTCTTCCGCTCGTTGCCGATTTCAGGGCCGATGACAGAAATGAGTGGATGTCAATCGGGTGGTGCCTTTACACAATCGGAGATGGATGCGACGAAGCGCTCGGATTATGGTTAGAGTTCTCTTCGAGATCTGATAAATACGACGAATCGAAATGTATATATGAATGGGACCGGATGGTGAAAAAGGATAAAACCCTTGGGACTCTTAAACACTATGCTAAAATCGACAACGAAATCGGTTACACTAATTTCGTAAAAACGCAGGTGAATCCTCTGCTTAAATCGTCTCTTGACGGGTCTCATAATGACGTTGCAAAAGTCCTACATGCCTACTATGGTGACGAATTCGTATGCGCGTCGATAACCGGCAAGGCATGGTACCAATATAGACCAGAGCAACACAGATGGGAGGAAATAGAAGAAGGTGTATTTCTACGTGAGAAAATATCGGGTCGATTAGTAAACGATTACGTGGAAATGGCGAAAGATTTATCGGTCGAGTACGGAGCATCGACCGATAAGCCCGAGGAGGCAATGATCAAGGCGCGCAAGCAACAGGTAGACAAGCTTATCTCAAACATGAAATCATCGCCTTTCAAAAGTAATGTCATGCGTGAAGCCCAGGAGGTATTCTATGACAGAGGCTTCTCGGCGAAGCTAGACCAAAATCCGTACACAATTGGTTTCAAAAATGGTATATATGATCTCAAACTGAACCATTTCAGACCCGGCATCCAAGATGACTATATATCGAAAACGATAGCCATTGAATATAAAGATTTCAACGAGGCCGATAATGAGGTAGTAGATGTTAAGGAGTTCCTACAGAAGATTTTCCCGGATAAGTCGGTCCGGACCTACTTCCTCGACACGTATTCTGATATTTTCGTGGGCGGTAACACCCAGAAGAAGGTTTATATGTGGACTGGTGGCGGTGATAACGGAAAGTCCATCGTCCAAAACTTTTTCGAGATGATGCTTGGACAACTCGCGATCAAGTTCAATACCCAGTATTTTACCGGTAAGAAGACCCAGACTGGAGGTGCCAATCCCGAGCTATCCCGCGCCGCCCCTCCCATTAGACATGTGACAATGGAGGAACCAGATGCCGACGAACAACTTAATATAGGTGAATTGAAAAAGTTGAGCGGAGGTGATAGTTATTGGGCGAGAGACCTATTCGAGAAAGGTAAATCTACTAGGGAGGTCTTCCCTATGTTCACACTTACGTTCATCTGTAATAAACTCCCCAAACTCAAATATTCGGACCAGGCGACATGGAACCGAATCAGGGTAATCCCGTTCGAGTCGACCTTTGTACCTCCCGGAGAGCCCTGCCCAGAGACGTTTGAAGAACAGCTACGTGATAAGAGATTCCCGATGGATCGAGAGTTCAAAGATAAAATCCCGGGTATGGTGCAAGCATTTGCTTGGTACATGTTAAAATGGAGGCAAAATATATTAGTCAGGATAGAACCGGATAAGGTGAAGGAAGCAACCGCCATCTACAGGAAACAGAACGATATTTACCGCCAGTTCGTGGAAGAGAACATTATCGATGATAATCGGGAAACCCTAGATCTCTCATCTCTGTATACCGAGTTCAAGGATTGGTTCAAGGAGACTTTCCCACATATGAGTCTACCAAATAAGAATGAGGTACGCGAATATTTCGAGAATCTATGGGGCGAGGCCGACAGGGGGTGTCCAAAATGGCAAGGGTTCAGGATTAGGAGCCTTCAAGATGATGTTGATTCTGGTGATGCCGTTATACTAGGTGATGGGGATTTGATAAATTACATGCCTCCGATGTAGAATAAATTAAATTAAATAAGTTTTTTTATACGAATAATCGTATTAAAATTTAGCTCTTATAGTCTTTTTTCCCTCTATTTGGGATTTCACTACCCGGTGCCGGCCTTGCACAACGTCGAAGACTCCAACCCCGCTCGGGATTACTGTTATTGGATCCAAGATACAATCAGCCTTCATCATTCTATCCATTCTGGCCAGAACACCAACGGTACCAGAGTTAACCGTTTCGATCAGCGGTATAAACGAATCGTCCGATCCATATAAGCGGGTAGCGGCTATCATAGGAATATCAAACGATATAGACTCAATATTTACATCGAATGAACAGTCATCACCCGGTTGTTCGATCGGGGGATACTGGGGTGTGTAAAGGTGATATCGAGGCTTCCACTTTTCTATTATAGAGACGTTCGCGTCTAAGTCATCCCGTATTTTTTTGAAAGTCATTGGGTTGTATATATTTATAGGGTCTCTTTTTTAAGCCCTTGTCGGCTTAAAAAAAATATTAAACATAGAGTTGTTTAATACGACCATTTGAAAAGAAGCCTTATTTTTCTAAATAAAAATCACTGGCTGATCGGTAGCATTGATAGCATACCGGTTTATATATTTCTCCTTCTCCTAGCTCAACAACTGGGCCATCGAACCGACCAATACCATTTACGTGCTTGAGATTGAAAATCGCTTTGGAGTCGCATGAAACGCATGTAATCTTTATCTCTTCGATTGAATCGGCCAGTTCCAATAGCCTTTTACTACCAGTAAATAATTTGGTGCGAAAATCGGTTCGTAGACCGTAACATATTACTGGTACGTTCCATGAAACTGTTAGATCGCGGAGCTGTTCAATATGATGAGCTGATAGAAATTGGGCTTCGTCTACGACAACGCAGTGAACGATTTCTGGGATTGGCATTTGTGAAAGGTCCGTATCAGATGTTATTACGACATCTGCTGTTTGCGATAGACCCGCTCGAGACCTAACAATGGCTTGGCCAAATCGGGTATCGATCGCCGGCTTCATCACAACGCATTTTTTTCCCTGTATGTGATATGTATGAGATACTGATAATAATTCTAACGTCTTGGCGGATGATACCGCTCCGTGGCGAAAATAAAGTTTTGGCATTATATATAATAGTTGGGTTCATTGTTATAAACTGTTAAATTTCGCGTACTCCTGTGGTACCTGCTTGGTTAACCCCATGTGTGCCAAGGACACCAATCCCATCTTTGCGGCCTTCTGTTCAGCATCCTTTAATTTGGTTGACGCACCGCTCCCAATAACCACCTCCCTACCCCCCACCGTGTTCGTCATCGATACTTTAAATATTCCTGTATTTATGTCTCTGACATTATTGTACTTCAATAAACCAATAGGACTCGTTTTCTTGTAAAAATCGTAAAGCTCCTTGAGACGTGTTTTCGCGTCGTATAGCTCGGTGTAAGAAAGAGAAATGGGAATCTCGTCAAAAAGGCTCTTCAGGAACCCATATGCGATCACGTTCCCGACCCCATCTTTGTAAATTATATCACCGATATATTCCATCAACCCAATGACCGATTCAAACACGTCTTCTAGTAAATCCTTCTTCTTCCTCGACCTCTTATCCTCCGACGCCGATATATAATCCCAGAACTGTAATCGATCGGCAATATCGGAAAATGATTGTCTCGCCCCGTAATTAATTTTCAACCGCGCTACAACCTTCACACCCCCCGGGCATAGGAGTTGCGGGAATCGTCTGTACATGTATTTAACGATAAAATGACCAGCGGTCGAATCCCCCATGTTCTCAAATATTTCATAGTTTAAATCATCGTTTGCTGTTGCGTCCGTAAATACCTGACCCCACATGATCATCCACTTAGGGCTCATCATATCGGACCTCCGGGTATCTGATAACCCAGCCCTTTTCAGAATACCATTTATTAGTTTCTGAAATCCAGCCCCTCGCGGAGCGTTGTATATTATATCTTCTTGTTCGGTTGACATTATTATTATTATCGATCTTGAAATCGCATATGGAATTCATTTTTAAAGGATAAGATATACCGATTTAAATACCAAGATGTCCGTTATAACATATACCGCCATTTCATCAAGATCGGTTGTGGCCGTTTTCGACCGCGAGAGATATAAAGTTCTCACTGATTGTGGAATTGGGAAATGGAGCAAGAAGCATTCAGGATACTTGCTTACCTCAAAAAAGGCGCTTGATGAATTCAAAGCGTTTGTGCTTGAAAGTACTACTCCTCCAACCCTCTCGAAGCGTTTTAGGAGAGCCCGGTCGATAGGCGACGCACCGTCTGACGCGGTTTCTCCACCCGATAAAACCAACACAACCGGTATAATCGATCACTACAAGCAATACAAGAAGATACCAGAGGTGTTTAACAAGACCATGTTTGAACACAGTGAAATTGATCTTTCTTCTTCCGATGATGATAGTTTGTATGACAGTGACTCGTCCGAGGACTACCCGAAACCGTCACCTGGCAGGTCTATGGTTATGGGTGATGGAACATATGACAAACTGTCAACATTGAGAAAAAGATTTGACCTGTTGGGTTAGATGATCGGGTTTTATATAACGAACGTGTTATAGAAAACTTAAATTATTACACGGCTTATGATGTCCTCGATACATGAAACGGGGAACATCTCAATAAAACCGGGTATCGTCTTATCAAACAACTCCGGGAACTTCTCACGGATCTTGTCGGCGTCTCTTTCGTTGTCGGCGGGGTAAAGAATCGTTTTCACCCCTGATGTCTTAGCCCCGAACGTTTTTTCTTCCAACCCGCCAATCGCAGATATTTTACCGCTTAGATCTATCTCACCGGTCATTGCATATGACTGGTCGACCTTTTTACCGGTGAGGAGAGATATTATACATGTTGTGATTGCGCCTCCTGCTGATGGTCCGTCTTTCGGGGTCGAGCCATCAGGGCAGTGAATATGAATACAGCTATTCCCATCTCTCTTCCATTGTTTACGGATCATGATTTTCTTGGTCTCGGGTGTCATGCGCCACGCAACAGTTTTCGCGACCTTCATTGACTCCTTCATCACATCTCCTTGCATACCCGTTAGCTGAAGCTCGAACGGAGCTGACGACGGTATTAAATGGGCTTCTATTGGGATCAATCCGCCGACGCCGTATGCATTCGCCCACAATCCATTTACCGATCCGACGGTGTTGATATTTGAAACCATTTGATGGTTGATGTAGTGTCTATCTTTGAAGATATCGTCTTTTAGCATTTTTTTTGACACGACGGTGAACGCCGAGGTAGACATTCCAAGAACTGGTTGACCTGTCATTTTCCTGAGATTCAATTCCATGAAAACATCGGTTATTAGTTCTTTCAACTTGCGTACCCCTCCCTCGAATGTCCACTTGGTCACGATATCCCTTATAACGCAATCTTCAAACGAGTACTTACATTGTGTATATCCCAAGTCCTTCTTGATACGCGGAATCAAATACTTCTGAGCGATTTTAACCTTATCCTCGACCTTATACCCACCCACTCTTATGATCTTCATCCTATCAAGAAGGATCGGTGAGATGGTAGCTGAGTCATTGAATGAAAAAATCATAATTACCTTGCTTAGGTCGATGTTTATACCGGCCAGATATTTATCGTTGAATTGATGGTTTTGTGTTGAGTCGGTCATATGGATAAGAACATTGTTAATCTCTTGCCCGCGGGTTGTCTGAGACACTTTATCAAGTTCGTCGAAAAACATAACGGGATTCTCGCATTTGGCATCCATCAGCGATCGGGCGATCATCCCATACGTGGAACCCTCATACGTGTATCCGTGGCCTACGAGATCTTCACCGTTCGATGCACCCCCCATGTTCATTTTTATGAAGGGTCTCCCAAGGGCGGTAGCTATCTTGCTCGCGATTTCGGTTTTGCCAACCCCGGGAGGACCACACATCGCGAAACAATGACCCCCGGTGGCAGTCCCGTTTGTAATCATAGACGCGATCAACCGCATTGTTTGATTTTTCGTTTCTTCGTGTCCATATATACCAGTGTCAATATGGTCGCGAACACTTGCTAGGTATGCTCCCAGCTTGGTTGGTGCGGGCTTTTCGGTTCGGGCTCTTTTAGATGGTTTGGTTCCGTCGTCCTGCATCGCTTCGAGGAGCGCTGGCGGTGTTGGGCACATTTTTCCGAATGGAATCGATTTGATTGCCTGAATAAGATTTCTCATTTTATTGAATTCACCCGACGATGGCTGGAGGCTTTCGAATGTCAGAATATATTCGACTATACTTGATCGGGTTGAATCATCTAGACCCATATCCATGAGCGCTAACAGGAACGGCTTTTCAACAGCCCTATCACGATCATTTTTTATATCACTCAGTAGATCCAAATAGTGCCGTTGACGCTCTTTCGTTTGTTCTTTGAAAAATTTCATCGTTGTGTTTTTCCCCGCTTGTTGGGTTGTCAGCCCATCGATTATAGTTCGAAAATTTGACACTTCGTCCGTTTGGTCACCTGCAGATACCGGTAGTGCTTGGATTCCGTTCGCGGTTCCTGTCAGAATCGATAAGAATAGCGATCCGATGTCTTCTCCGGTGATTGGTGAGATCTCGCTATCGATGTCTGAGTACCCAATAGACTTGATACGAAGTTGCGAGACCGCCGTTGGAATTGGGTAGCATGGACCATTTTCAAACAATAACAGGTCGAGGCATCGGATTACCCACCCGCTCGCATAATCACCTTTATCTTCGTATGTAGTTTTGTAGTGTCCTAGAACAATGACCAGATTGTCTTCTGGATGCGCCGAGGCGATCATCTCGAACCGTTCGATTGCGTCTAATTTAAGATCACCTGGTGTGCTGTTTTCCGTTAACAACCGTCTACTGCTTGTTTCTTCTTCGTCGGAAGAAGAGATATCAGTAAATTCATCCGACGAAGATGTTTCTTCGTCGGGAACATAATCAGAGTCTGTGTCTAGCGAAGAGTCGGAAAGCCATTCACCCGACGAAGATGTTTCGTCGTCTGGAACATAATCAGAATCAGAGTCCGTTTCGATCGAAGAGTCGGAAAGCCATTCCTCTTCGTCGCCTGACACAGACCCGGGTCCGTGAAGTCCAAATGGTTTAATAATTTTAATTGTTGGTGATTGCATATTAGTTGTTTGTAGTATGTAATTGATGCATCGAAATCATTTTCATTTTTCTAACCTAGTATAAAAATGATTTGCACAATTACTAGATACTCTATTATTGTTTTGACGACGCTTATGTTCTGTATCGGGATGGCCTCATCTTTTTATGTGTATAATTATCTATCCCCCTATTTACATGTTATGGGTAGGGATGTTAAAGGTCCCGAAGTTATTTCAGATATTCCGTATGTCGTCCCGCGTGTTATCGGGCGATTATTTGACATCCAAACAGCTACTGTGTGCGCGATCAATGCCCAGAGGTCATATGACGCGAAGATAACGCATGGTAATATGTTGATGCTAGAGGAATTACACACGCCTTTCAATAAGAGTAATGTATTCTGCTCGGTGTGGAAACACGACGATGTTATATGGATCACCTTTAGAGGCACCCTATCATATACAGAGGGGGTCGCGGATTTTAAGATGTCTCAGGTCGGGTGGACTAAAAGACGGGCGGCAAAGCTTGACCTACCCGTGTTCATGAAGAACGATCACGGTATTAAGATTCATTCCGGTTTTATTGATATATACAGTAGTTTCAGGGCTAACCTCATCAAAGCAATCACAGCCAACTCAACTATAACGACTAGGATTTGCATCGCCGGTCACAGTCTAGGAGGGTCAATTGCGGTAATAACAGGATTTGATCTCAAAACGATCGGATATGACGCGATTGTTTACACATTTTCAGCTCCGCGGATCGGGAACAGCCGACTTGTAGAAGCGGTGGGTAATATATGTCTACCTGTTTTTAGGATTTATAACTCAGAAGATGTAATGTGCCATATACCACTTCCGGTTTCTCCCAACAGATTACACCCGTCGGCCCCCTTTTATTATTACCACGTTGGTCGCGCATACCAATTCACGGATCATACATCAACACTAGCCGGGAACCACTCAATCGACATGATTCTTGATAATTTAAAAAACTTGAAAGTACTATAAATAAAACACACATATGAGCATATGGATTAATTCAGTAAAAGGAGTAACTAAATATCGGATAAATAACCGGATAGTCCTCATTCTAGGTGAACTACACGACCAATCGATTGTCTGTTCACGGAAAGGGGCTGGGATATCCGTTTTTGATTATTTGAAAGAACGAGCGGCTGATAACGATCGAGCTATTTTTCTTCTCGAATTTAACACTTCTAATACGACCGACTACAGTCGCATAGGGTCTAAAATTATAAGGGATGTGTTTACCGGCGGTGTCAACAATGTACGAGATAAGACGAGAGGAGTTGATACACGGCTGGATTGTATAACCCAGACCAACCAGAACATTCTATACAATGACGATACTCAGTTATACAATATTTATGTAAATCCCGTTCTACGCCGTCGATCAACAACACCCAGTATGATATCAATGTTTATTGCAACATATATAGATCCATATTATAAGAAGGGTCAATTGGAATGCGGGGACGACGAGAAATTATTAGATTATAAAAAGGATCTAACGGCGACGTTCGATGACGTGAAAGCACGACTCGGTAAGTCTGGAAATCTATTCGCAACCGATGATAAGTTCAGAGATGAAATTATGACTACGATAAGATGGGGGTGGGCACGATTGATGGATTTCGAGATATTACGTGAAATTAGATCCGTTGATTCGTCGAATGAGATAATAATAGTGGTTGGGAATAACCATCGTAAAAATATAAGAGATACAATGAGGGGGTGGATAGATAGTATAGAACTTCTTAATATTGATGAACGAACAGAAAAGGATTGTTTATCCCGTGAAAAACTTCAAATCGTGGACCTTTCGTAATTTATTGTGTAAAATAATAAATTAATTTTTATTTTTAACCGCTATATTGCCATTTTTGCCCGCATTCCACACACTCCGCGTACGTGGTCATCGGTTCGTCCGCACTTCGTGTTTGCTTTGAATAACTGAACACTCTCGTCGAACCACATTTACATTCGAAAATACCCTCAGCTACCTCAAATGGATGCTCTAAAAAGTCGTCCTGTTCGTCTAATTGAACCATCGACTGTCCGAACGAATGATGTTTCCACCCATTGTTTAGTTTTTTTAGGTCCGCTATAAGGTCCTTTATTGGTTTTTTTGATAAAACATCACCTACTGTTTGATATATTATCCGTTTGTACGAATCTTCGCACGCCTGGCTAACGATAAACACTATGTTTTCAATTATCTTGATATTATTCGCGTTTTTCAACACGCTTTCAAGACATTTTATTCCGATTTCACGATAAGTTGTCATCTGTGGTTTTTTCTGTAAAAATAGGTCAGTTTTTCATTTTTATGATACTCGGCGGTGATTTATTATCCCGTTTTTGTTTTTTATTTCGATTATGTCCCCTTTCGTGAATCGGAAAAACCTCGCGATTGGATCCGTGGGTTTCATTAGCGGTAGTTTGCTAACGAATGTCTTTTTTAGATCATTGCTTATCGTGACTTTCTTGAAATATTCCGGTTGTAGTTTGTGTTTCGTTATGTTGAATTGTAGTTCGTTGACCGAGAACAGTTCCATATCCATTCCGACCGACTGATCGATCGATTTTGCAGTCATTGAAGTAACTGATTCATTGTAAACTATTATCCCATGCGATATACATATTGTATCCATTATGCTCAGGTACTTGTTCACCGCCCCTTTGTTCAGTTTCTGCGCATCGTCGAAGAAAACTATAATTGGTTGTTTGTTTGGTTTGACGGCCTGTATACAGCCATCTTCAGAGTCCTCAACATCGGTGTAGTACCGTTGAGCGAGAATCTCTTTCATAATATTCCTTGCATTCGTAGAAGTCATCTAATAATTTATCTGTAAATCGAGTTATTAAAACAATTTTAATATAATGTCTAATATTAAACATAAAATGAAAATGATAGACATGACAAAACCCGAGCTACTCGCAATGCTGGAAGCTATGGGAGTCGATAGACCCGTATCGACAAAGACAAAGCAACAGTTGATCGGAAGCGTAAGATATTATTATTACAAGAACTCTAAGAAGAGCCCTAAGAGGAAGCCATGTGGAGCCGGTAGATCTCGAAGTCGCGATACGGGTAGATGTAGGTCCAAGAGTCCTAAGAAGAAGCCATGTGGAGCCGGTAGATCTCGAAGTCGCGATACGGGTAGATGTAGGTCCAAGAGTCCTAAGAGGAAGCCATGCGGAGCCGGTAGATCTCGAAGTCGCGATACGGGTAGATGTAGGTCCAAGAGTCCTAAGAAGAGTCCTAAGAGGAAGAGTCCTAAGAAGAGTCCTAAGAGGAAGAGTCCTAAGAAGAAGAGTCCTAAGAAGAGTCCTAAGAAGAAGAGTCCTAAGAAGAGTCCTAAGAAGAGTCCTAAGAAGAAGAGTAATCCAGGAAGTCCAACAATGAGGAAGAGTCCTAAGAGGAAGAGTCCTAAGAAGAGTCCTAAGAAGAAGACGTGTAATTCTCCTCGCCGGCTATACAAGGGGAGGTGTGTTATATTCGATGAAAAGGGTAGACCTCCATTCTCAATGTTCGCTAGAAAGGATCTCGATTCGTTAGCGAGAACGCTTATGATTCCGGAATATAAAACATTACCGGTCGCCAAGCTCATCACCATTATCAAGAAATACGAAAGATGTCCACCGCCAAAGGTGTTTGATAACATTACCAAGTCGTGCAGGGCTAGAAGCAAACGTGAAAAAATGAAGGAAAAGGTTGATGAGCTCGAGGAGATCAGCGATAAGGCAGCCGGTGTTTACGAACTGGCCCTGGTACGAGCGGATAACAAAGTGAAAATCGCGAAGGATGCCGCTAAGGCGTCTGAGAAGGCAGCCGCGAAGGAGAAGGCCGCAACAGACAATGAGCGTAGAAAGGCGAACGCGAAGGTTGCAAAGGAGAAGGCCGCCGACGCCAAATCAGCAGAGAAGGAAGCTAAATCAGCCGAGGATGCAGCCGAGAAACTAAGAGACGACGCTGATAAGCGCGAAGCCGAGTTCAGGAAGGAACAATCGGTCGAGAAACTTCGACAATTCAGGTATGAGAAAGAGTTCATGTCTAACATGTCCCAGCAATTCGCAGACACAGGCGTACCGGATTATTACAAACTCATAGGTGTATCTAACCGTGAGGCGACTACAAACGTCATTGTCAAAGCGATCAGATTGAAAATGTTCGCTTATCACCCTGATCGAAACCCAAGCGACAAGGTCGAAGCCGCAAAAATGATTGAGCTCCTTGGGTTAGCCAAGGAGCTTTTCTCTCTCAATTGGTCAGTTCGTAAAATGTATGACGAGTCGCTGGCCGACGCGGAGAGTGGGCGGATGGGGTTGTTCGTCGCCGAGCTATAATATATTTAAAACATTTAAATACACAATACAAATGACTAATAACAACGAAGATATAATCAACCTTCTTAAGATGAGCACCGCACTGTTACTCACCCGATGCGATGTTGAGGGTATACAGACTCGGAACTTACTCAATTTCATGAACTTACCTGTTGTATCTAAACGCCAATTGGTTATTGATGAAATATACCCGGGTTATCTAACAGATCAGATGAGAGAACTGCATATGTCCCAGCAACAGCGTTTTAGTAAGAAGAGGATGCTCGCGCTTAGGATGCGCAATGCCAGGAGGGCTAAATCAGCGGTAAAACCCGAGGAACTCGAGGATCTTGATGAGAAGGAGGAACCTGAGGCGGAAGAGGATCTTGATGAGATCGAAGAACCTGAGGCGGAAGAGGATCTTGATGAGAAGGAGGAACCTGAGGAGCTTGAGGAAGAGGATCTTGATGAGAAGGAGGAACCTGAGGAGCTTGAGGAAGAGGATCTTGATGAGATCGAAGAACCTGAGGCGGAAGAGGAAGAGGATCTTGATGAGATCGAAGAACCTGAGGCGGAAGAGGATCTTGAGGAGATCGAAGAACCTGAGGCGGAAGAGGATCTTGAGGAGATCGAAGAACCTGAGGCGGAAGAGGATCTTGAGGAGATCGAAGAACATGTGAATCATCAATCTCCGAAGAT
>Ga0308005_10000376_pt1 | contig 16545 bp, 13 predicted proteins | sample Neamet67_FD_203142 | JGI IMG/M metagenome (GOLD analysis project Ga0308005, IMG submission 203142) | Marine microbial communities from water near the shore, Antarctic Ocean - #67 | ecosystem: Environmental > Aquatic > Marine > Unclassified | place: Southern Ocean | collected 2014-06-07 | reverse complement strand
AAGTGCAAGAAGATGGGACGGTTCTGGAGGGAGGGAAGGTTCCCGCCAAAGCGAGTTACTCATTTAAGGTCGCTTCACCAGGGAAGGTGTCGGGAATCAAGATCGACGCTTATACAGACAAAGGCTTCCCGGTTAAAGGTGGATTCTCGCGCGCCAACGGGAACTTTGTTCTCACCGGGGTTGAAGTGAAAATGGGAGGGAAGGAGCTCAAGATTTCTCAAGCGAAAGCTGATGTGGAGCAGAGTGAGTATCCTGCGAAAAACGCGATTGATGGGAAACAGAATACCGGATGGGCCGTGGGCGCCGATAAGCCGGAAGGACGTAAAGGAACGAGAAGGATTGCCTTCTTTTTGACGAAGCCTGTGGAACTCAAGGCAGGGGAGCATCTTGAAGTGATCATGCGCTTTCAGTCGAATTATGTGGGGCATACTATTGCGAGATTCGGAGTTTCGGCGACTGGTATTAACAATGCCGGTTTGGAAGATCCTCTGGGGCCATCGCCAGAAGTGGTCGAAGCATTTCTGGCGGCCAAGCGGAATCCCGGGCAAGAGCGTCAGCTTGCAGACTACTATCTAAAAGTTGCGCCTGAGGTGGTGGCCCAAAAAGCCAAAATAAGCTCTCTCGAAGCAGAGCTGAAAAAGATCGAAGGAGGGATTAGAAAGATGTTGGTATCGGAAGCTCTTCCGAAGCCGCGCATGACGCGGGTTTTATCACGTGGCAATTGGATGGATGATTCGGGCGACGTGGTGCAGCCGGCGGTTCCGGAGTTTCTTCAGAAAGAAATCTGGAAGGTCGAAGGACGGGCGACCCGACTCGATTTGGCGAAGTGGATCTTACACGAGAAAAACCCGCTTACTGCGCGATCCACGATGAACCGTTTGTGGCGCCTCTACTTCGGGCGGGGACTTTCGTCCAACGTGACTGATCTTGGAGGCCAGGGCGAGGTTCCGTCCCATCCTGAACTGCTCGACTGGCTCGCCGTTGACTTCCGCGAAGGCGATTGGGATTTTAAGCGAATGGTGAAGAAGATTGTGACGAGCGAGACCTACAAGCAGAAATCGGAGGTGAGCTCCTTTCTTCGCGAGAAGGATCCTGCAAATGATCTGATTGCCCGGCAGGGGCGTTGGCGGGTGGAGGCGGAATTTGTTCGCGATGCAGCGCTCAATATTGCTGGGATTTTGAATGACGAGAAGATCGGTGGAGCAAGTGTGAAGCCCTATCAGCCGGCGGGTTTCTGGCAGCACTTGAATTTCCCGAAGAAGATCTGGAAGCAAAGCGATGGTAGGGATCTTTACCGACGAAGCGTATACACCTATTGGTGCCGGACCTTCCCGCACCCTTCGATGGTGGCATTCGATGCGCCAAGTCGTGAGGAGTGCACGGCTGAACGTGCGCGCTCAAACATTCCCCAGCAGGCTTTGGCGATGTTGAACGATCCGATTTTTGTGGAGGCGGCGCGCGTTTTCGGAGCGAGAATGGCCGAACACGAAGGAGGTGTGAGGGCAAAGATCGAGTGGGGGATGCTGGAGGCATTTGCACGCGAAGGAGCGCAAGAGGAGGTTGATTTACTGGAGAAGGTTTTCGCGGCGCAAAAGAAGAAATTCACAGATGACCCCGAGGGTGCGAAGGCCTTTTTGACCACCGGGGAACGGGCAGTTCCAGATGGTGTTTCTCCGGAAGAAGCGGCTGCCTGGGGACAGGTCGGACGAGTGATTTTAAATGCTTACGAAACGACTTCGAGATTTTAGAAACCATGATTGAGATGACAAACAGACGGACTTTTTTAAATCGATCCACGGTGGGGATCGGGGCGTTGGCACTGCAGCGGCAGCTTCTCGCGGGGAATATCCCGGAAGGAATCAAGATGGCAGGATCACCGAAGGCGAAGAGGGTGATTTTTCTGTGTATGGCGGGCGGGCCTTCCCATCTGGAGACCCTCGATCACAAACCCACTTTGGCAAAGATGCACGGTCAGGCGATGCCAGAGTCGATTACAAAGGGTCAGCCAATTGCGCAGTTGCAAGGGAATAAGGCCTTGAAGTGTCTCGGCCCACAGTGGGATTTTATCAAGCAGGGACAATCGGGGCAGGAAATTTCGTCGCAGCTTCCTTTCATCGGTAAGATGGCTGATGACATTGCGATTGTACGGTCAATGACGACCAAGCAGATCAATCATGATCCGGCGCATACCTTTATGAATTGCGGGACCCAAATTTCGGGGCGCCCCTGCATGGGGTCCTGGATCCAGTATGGGCTGGGAAGTGAGACAAAAGATTTACCGGGGTATGTTGTTCTGAGTTCGGTCGGGGGAGGTCAAAGCCAGCCGATTGCTTCGCGGCAATGGCACAGTGGATTTCTGCCCAGTAAGTATCAAGGGGTCCACTTCCATTCAAAGGGGGATCCGGTGCTCTACGTGGGGAATCCGAAGGGAGTGGGGCGTGCTGATCAACGGCAGGTGATCGATGCGGTGAACGGGCTCAATACGATTCGGAATGGACTGGTGGATGATCCCGAGATTGCAACGAAGATTTCCCAGTATGAGATGGCCTTCCGAATGCAGGCGAGTGTTCCCGAGTTGGTTGATTTGAAAGGGGAATCCAAGGAGACTCTTGAGATGTATGGGGCGACTCCGGGTGATGGGTCGTTTGCAAGTAATTGCCTTTTGGCGCGTCGACTCGCCGAGCGGGGAGTGCGCTTTATCCAGCTTTATCACCGGGGGTGGGACCACCACGGTGGGGTGAAAAACGGAGTGGCGACCACTGCGAAACTAGTTGATCAGGCGAGTTGGGCCTTGGTGAATGATTTAAAACAGCGAGGAATGCTGGAAGACACGCTGGTCATTTGGGGCGGGGAATTTGGCCGGACTCCGATGTCGCAGGGAGGCGGAAAGAATCCAGGCCGGGATCACCACATCAAAGGGTTTTCACTCTGGATGGCGGGCGGGGGAATCAAAGGCGGAGTGACTCATGGCGCGACTGATGACTTTGGCTACAACGCGGTTCAGGATGTGGTGACGGTTCATGATCTTCATGCGACAATGCTGCATTTGTTGGGAATCAATCATGAGAAGTTCAGCTACAAGTTCCAAGGGCTCGATATGAGGCTGACTGGGGTGGAAGGTGGAGTGAAAGTGATCAAAAATATCCTGACTTAAGGAAGGATGGAAAAGCGATCAATGGCGAAGAACTTTGTCGATCCAGCGCCATGCCTGATGGCGGGTTTCGCTGGGGACGAGGGGCCATCGGTCGGTATGGGGATGGGGGACGGACTTCCCAAGGATGGCTCGGGTGTCGATGGGGAGGAAAGTGAAGTTGTCGAGTTTGGTTTGAGTTTTGAGGTAGTTGCGGATGAGGAAGGGATGGGGGTTTTGGCAGATGAGGACGGGGCGGTCCTTGATGCGCGCAAGCCGTTCGGCTGAGGATTTTCGATAAGCTACCAAAGGGCTACCCCATGAGGTGCCACTCCATTCACGTTCTCCGTCATAATGGTCGTGGGTGACAAAAGCGGACCAGAGTTTTGCGATTTCATCATCATGAAGTCCGATGTGGTTCACTGCGATGGCCCCCCGGGAAAAACCACAGAGGATCACTTGGTTTGGGTCGATGCCATACTCTGCAATGATTTTAGGGACGATTTTTTTGGCGTAAGCAATGGTGGCTTCTTTGTCGCCCCACCAAGTAAGTTGATTCTTTTTTCCGTCCGGGCTGATGAAGGGAAGGTTAAGCCAGGCAGCCCGTCCGCCGGTGAGGCCGAAGCCAAGGGCCGAGTCTTTGATCCTTCCTGTTGAGCCGGAGGCGAGGAACTTGTTGCCGGAGTATTCGACGATGAGGGGATAGCGGAGGTTCTTTCTCCTCCAAGCCGGGTCCCAATCGGAGGGAAGGTAGAGGGTATGGTGGACGTCGGTGCCTTTGAATTTTTCTAAAGTGATGGAGATTCGTTTGCCGGGGGTGGCTGGTCCCTCGGTGGTAGCGGGAGGGGTGAGGGTTTTCTGATCACGGGATTGGAAGGGAAAGTCATGCTGATAACGGAGAAGGAGCTCGGCGGGATCGTTTTTGAGGAGATAGAACTTTCCTCGAATGGTTTTTGTTTCGCCAGAAGCGAGGCCGCCGATACGAAAGTCAGAATGGATGCAGCGAATGATGCCTTGGAAGAGTTCCTGGTAGGGTTCCCAGGCGGTGGCAAAGAGCCATTTGTTGTCGGCGCTGACACAGCCAATGAGTCCGTTTGAGGGAACATCGAGAGAGAGAGGGCGCGGGTTGACGTCGTTTCGATCGACATGACAGGGACACCAGACCTGTCCCGGGATGTATCGGGCCTGGGTGACCCAGTTCCTGGTGGGCAGGAAAGTTTGCTTTCCGTCGAGGAAGATGAAACTTTTGGGAAGGTAGGTGTATTTGTCGGCATCCTTGTTCGTTCCGGTAAATGGACCGACACGAGTGCAGGGTTGAGCCCAGTGTGCTTGCGATGCTTTTAAGGTTGGGTTGTGGGCGGTCAGGGTGAAAGTGACCGAGTCGTCGTCAGATGTGATGAAATGATCGACGGTGACGCCGTCGGAGAGGGTGCAGCGGAGTTCGATTTTCGTCGGAGTTTCCGAAACGAGTTTGGTTTGGTGCGGGATGAGGGTTTGATTCCAATCGCGGTCGCTTGAGCCCGGTTTACAATAGGCCTCGAGATACCAGGTCTCGATTTTTTCTCCAGGAACGTGGGGAGCGTGAAGAGTGAGGATGTTGTCCTCCCAGCTCAGAGTGAGCTTGGCGAGAGCACAGGACTGGATGAGGACGAAAAGAACGAAAATGTGGATGGTGGTCACGAAATCGGGAGATAGGTCTGTAAGATTCTGGTTTGGTTCGAGGCAACTAGTTCGCCGGTTCCTCTGGGGAGGATGAAGAAATCTCCGGTTTGGAAGAGGCGGCCTTTTTCAAAGGTGAGCTCGCCGGAAACGACGGTGATGATGGAGAAGCGGTCGTTTTTGTTTTTAATTTTATCACCGGCCCTGAGTTCGAGTTGATCGATGACGAAATATTCGCAGGAGGCGAGGGTGTCACCCTGTGGGGCGTCCATGCCAGGCTCGAAATCGTCGAAGTCGATGGATGCCATCGATTCCTTGATGTGGAGATCGCGAGGGGTGCCGTCAAGGCCCATGCGATTCCAGTCGAAGACACGGTAGGTGGTATCGGAGTTTTGCTGGATCTCGTAGATGAGGAATCCCGCTCCGATGGCGTGAAGTCTCCCGGAGGGGATGAAGATAGAGTCGCCGGGTTGAGGGCTCACGGCGTGGACTTGCTCTTCGACCGTTCCGTCGATCAGGGAGTTTTTGAAAGTCGCTCGTGTGGCACCATTTTTAAGACCGATGTAGAGCTTGGCTCCGGGATCGCGGTCGGCGATATACCACATTTCGGTTTTGGGGTCGCCTCCGAGATCGGAGGCAATTTCCTGAGGAGGGTGAACCTGGATGGAGAGATCATCGCGGGCGTCGAGGATTTTGATGAGAAGGGGGAAGCGGTCGCCGGTGAGATCTTCTCCGAAGACCTCCTCGCGGTGGGATGTCCAAAGATCATGTAGCGTCTTTCCCGCGAATTGGCCTGAAGAAACGAGAGACTGTTCTTCCTCGCGGTCGGTGATTTCCCAAGATTCACCGTAGGGTTGGCTGTCTGGGAGTTCGCGCTGATAAACCGATTCAAGGGAGCGACCTCCCCAGACTCGGGTCATATAGAGGGGGTGAAACGTAAGAGGTTCCATTTCTTGAAGGCTGGCGGGACCTGAGAAGGCAGGCAAGCACGCATTAGGGGAGAGCGGCGCATTATTTTGGTTTTCAGGACTATGAACGGTCTTTAAAGTTCATACTTGCCTCAATACCTTGCTTTGTGAGACATTTCTCCCTCAGGGGGAGGCGTCGCTCCCGATTTACGATCATGGCCAAGCAGAACAAGCCGAGGAAGCAGCACGCGGTGTTGGAGAGAGAGAGTGGCCAGGAAGTGGTCGGGATTGCTTTAATCCTGGTGGGGCTTTTGGTGTTTTGCTCTTTACTGAGATTCACTCCGGTGGATTTTGTGGATTGGGTCGTGGTTGGAAGCTTTGCGCCTGAAGGGGCGGTGGATGGAGATACCAGAAATCTCATTGGGCCAATCGGGGCCTTGATCGGATTGGTGTTTATTGGTCTTTTTGGAGCGGCCGCTTATCTGGTCGCAGCGGGAACAATCTGGTTGGGAATTGCCGTGGCTTGGTTCAAGAGTCGTCTGGGGATGCGGACCATGATAGGTTTTGGAGTGCTCATGTTAGCGAGCGCGTCACTTTTCAATGTTCTTGGGCTCTTCAAGGGGGTGCATTTTGGAAGTTGGTCGGGTGGGGTGATTGGCGAGGGATTGGGACAGCATCTCTTTACCAGTCTTTTGGGGCAGGTGGGGTCTACGATTATTTTGATCGGCGTTTATCTTGCGAGTTTGATCCTTCTGACGGGATGGCATCCGGTGGCTTTTGTTCGTTCATCGTATCAATCGAGTCGTGAGTGCTATCAGGAGTGGCGCGCGAACCGGTCCGGAAAGGTGGCTCTGGTGCCAACGGCTAAGAAGAAAGCAGGCAGGAAAAGCAAGAAAGAAGATGAGCTGGTTTCCAAGGAGGTGGTTGGTGTTGAAGAAGATGGTCAGGCCGTTCTTCCTCTTCGAGAGACTCCCACTCCACAGATTATTGATTCTTCGCAAAAGAGGACGACTCCGATTGCAGGGGCCCGTCCTTTTGAGCGTAAGAAGCCAACGCACACGGGTTTAAGTACCGAAGGGTTTGAAGATTACGAATTGCCTGGTTTTGATCTCCTTGAATTTGACGAAGATGAAGCTGAACCGGAGGACTTTAGTGAAGAACTTCTTGCGACCCAGACGACGATCATCGAAACCTGTCGCGCCTTTGGTGTCGAGGTCACCGCTGGGGATATTACCCGTGGCCCAACGATCACGCGCTATGAGATATATCCTGCGATTGGTCTGCGCGTGAGCCGGATCACCCAGCTTGAGGCCGACCTTGCTCGTGCCACGAAAGCAGAGCGCATTAACATTCTCGCGCCAATTCCTGGCAAAGACACGGTGGGGATTGAGATTGCCAACGACGACCGTGTCGCGGTCGCTCTTCGCGAACTTTTACAGGACGAAGCCTTCCGCAGCTCCAAGCGCAAGATCCCTCTCGCCCTCGGTAAGGATGTTTATGGCAATACTGTCGTCGGCGACCTCGCGGCGATGCCTCACTGTCTCGTAGCGGGTGCCACGGGTGCGGGTAAGTCAGTTTGTATCAACTCCATCATTACGAGTATTCTCTATAAGTTTGGCCCGGATGAACTCCGCTTTATCATGATCGACCCGAAGGTGGTTGAAATGCAGGTTTATGCGAAATTACCACACTTGGTTGTGCCCGTGGTGACCGATCCCAAGCGAGTGGTGGGTGCTCTGAATTGGTGCGTCAATGAGATGGAACGTCGCTATAAGATTTTCGCGAAACTCGGAGTGAGAAATTTTGATAGTTTCAATGCCCGGGTCCGTCCCGAGGAGGAAGTGATCACCGAGGAAGAGCAAGAAGATTTGGCGTCTATCGTGGATGAAGAAGCAATCGACTCGATGGCCAAGGCCTTTGAAGATGGCGACATTGGTCCCATCGCTTCCGAAGATGACGAGGTCCGTGAAGACGAGCTCGAAGTGCCTGATCGTTTTCCTTACATAGTAGTCATCATTGATGAGCTCGCCGACTTGATGCAGACCGCTCCGGCGGATGTGGAAGGAGCGATTGCACGGATTGCGCAGAAGGCTCGTGCTGCTGGTATTCATCTCATTGTGGCGACCCAGACTCCCCGGGCCGATGTCGTCACGGGCATCATCAAGGCGAACATTCCTAGCCGGATTGCCTTCCAGGTTTCCTCGTCACTCGATAGTCGCGTGATCCTCGATAACAAAGGTGCTGAGAAGTTGGTGGGCAAGGGCGACATGCTCTTCCTGCCTCCGGGTTCTGCAAAGCTGGAGCGCGCGCAGGGTGCCTTTGTCTCGGATGAAGAGGTCGAGCAAATCGTGAACTTCTGCGCGAATCAGAGTGAGCAAAAGTTTGAAGAAAGTATCCAGAAAGTCATCGAAAGTGGTGGCTCAGGAGGCGAAGGGAGAGAGAACGATGTCTCAGATGCGGACGAGGAAACCCTCGAGCGCTGTATCGAAGTTCTCCGTGCCGAAGGCAAAGCGAGCACCTCGCTCCTGCAACGCCGTCTCAGACTCGGCTACACCCGTGCCGCAAGGATGATTGATATCCTCGAAGCCCGAGGAATAGTCGGCCCCGGTGATGGAGCAAAGCCTCGTGAGGTTCTCTTGCCTGGATGCGGAACTGTTCCCGGAGAGTAAGCCTATGGAGCGGGAGGGAGCCCCTCCGTGCGTTGTCCGTAAAAGGCATGCTCCGCAAGGGCAGGGGGTCGGCGATTTTTGGGCAGTCTGACCATTCTCTATCCGGCGCATTTAGGGCAGCGGCCGAAGAATTCGAGTTCGTGGTAGAGGTCGACGAAGCCGGTTTCCTGGCGAATTTCTTCTTCGAGTTTATGGACAGGGCAGGGGGCGTCGATGGGTTCGATGCTGCCGCAGTCGGTGCAGATGAGGTAGTCGCGGTGTTGACCCGGGATCAGGAGGGTGAAATAGGCGGCGCGTTCGTGGAGACCGAGGCGGCGGACCATTCCTTTGTCGCTGAGGCGCTGGAGGAGGCGGAAGACGGTGGCTTTGTCACACTGCTGGGAGAGGTGGCCGCAGGAGTTGAGTTCGGCGAGAGTCATGGGCCGGTTGTGGTCGGCGAGGCAGGTGAGGATGGCTTCGAGCGCCTTGGTGCGACGGAGTCCGGCCGAGCGGGCTTTTTGGAGGAGATCGTCGTGGAGAGACATGGCTGATTAAAGAAGGCTTGGTTGGCCGGAGGTATCGGGGGGGAGGTCTGCACCAATTTTGGCATAGGCGGCGGGCATGGCAACCCTTCCTCTGGGGGTGCGTTTGACGAAGCCTTGCATGATGAGGAAGGGTTCGTGGACTTCTTCGAGAGTGGAGGCGTCTTCGCCGATGGCGACGGCGAGTGAGGAGAGGCCGACGGGGCCTCCGGTGAATTTGTAGATCATGGCTTCGAGGATGCGTTTGTCCATTTCATCGAGGCCGTCTTCGTCGATCTCGATCATTTCGAGGGCGGCTTGGGCGACGGGGCCGGTGATGATGCCATCGGCTTTGATCTGGGCGTAGTCGCGGACCCAACGGAGGAGGTTGTTGGCGATGCGGGGGGTGCCCCGTGAGCGGGATGCGATGGTGGAAGCTCCACCGGTTTTGATGTCGAGGCTGAGAATGGCGGCGGAGCGTTCGATGATAAAGGCGAGTTGCTCGTGGGTGTAGTAGTCGAGCCGGTTGATGAGGCCGAAGCGTGAGCGGAGGGGAGAAGTGAGCATGCCGGAGCGAGTGGTGGCGCCGACGAGGGTGAATTTGGGAAGTTGAAGCTGGATGGAGCGGGCGGAGGGTCCGGAGTCGATGATGATATCTAGCCGGAAGTCTTCCATGGCGGGGTAGAGGTATTCCTCGATGGCGGGGTGGAGGCGGTGGATCTCGTCGATGAAGAGAATGTCGCCGCGTTGAAGGTTAGTGAGAATGCCGGCGAGGTCGCCTGCTTTTTCGATCTGGGGGCCGGAGGTCGTATGAAGAGTGGTGCCAACGGCAGTGGCGACGATGTTGGCGAGGGTGGTTTTTCCTAATCCGGGAGGGCCGGAGAGGAGGACGTGCTCGAGCACGTCATCGCGCCCCTTGGCGGCGGCAACCATGAGCATGAGGCGTTCAGTGACCTTTTCTTGGCCATGAAAGTCCTCGAATCCGGGGGGGCGGAGGGTAATGTCTTCCGGAATTTCCGGGGGGGTGACAGCTTCTTGAAAATACGACTCCGACATGTAAATCTGCGTTGGCGAAGTGAAACATGGGGGAGTTCAATTGCACACGAAATTTTGTGAGGAATGGCCTTTACAGATCAGGAACTCCGGATAGTCTCCCGCCCTCAACCGCTGGTCCTATGAAAGTTCTTTCTTCCCTCGCCTCCGCCAAACGCCGCCACGCTGATTGTCAAGTCGTCAAGCGTAAGGGCACCCTCTACGTCATCAACAAGACCAATCCTCGTTTCAAGGCCCGTCAGGGTTCGACGAAGGGCACCAAGATGTCCAAGAAGGGAGTGAACTAAGGTTCGCTTCTGTTTTTTAATATTTTCGAAAAGCGGCTCTCTTCGGGGGGCCTTTTTTTTGCACCATAGGTTGGAGCGGGGAATTAGATCGCCCCTTCAGGATTTCATTTTGGGTAATTCCAGGCCGCCGCTCCGCTCTGACCTTCGCTACGTTAGATCGCCCCGTTGGGGCTGGAGGGCGAGTTGATCGAGGACCCAGCCGGCCATGAGATTGCCGAAGGTGGCCGTAAGGTGGGTGGCGGCGCCGTAGCCGGAGTCGCATTTGATGCCGCCGGTCATTTCGGCGGGCCGGTTGATCGAGGTGGAGCCGTCGCAGGTGGGGAATTTGGGTTGTTCCGGGGAAAAGACGGCAGGGATTTTGAATTTACGGGCCTTTTTTTCAACTTTTGGAAAGCGGTAGTCGGAGCGGAGGCGTTTTCGGACTGAAAGCAGGAGCGCGTCACCAAAAGTTTTTGAGAGGTCATCGAGCCGAATTTGAGAGGCATCGATCCGGCCACCCGCGCCACCGCTGGCGATGATGGGAATGTTTTGTTCGCGACAGGTGGCGAGGAGGTGGCACTTGGGGTGCACGGAGTCGATGGCATCGACCACGACATCGGGTTGGGAAGAGAGGAGGGAGGCTGAGTTGGCCTCGGTGTAGAAGGCTTGTTCGATGTGGCATTCGGCTTCCGGATTGATGAGGTGGATACGGTCGGCCAAGACGGTGGCTTTGGATTGGCCGATGGTTTTAGTGGTGGCGTGGATCTGGCGGTTGGTATTGGTGAGACAAAGGTCGTCGAGATCCACAAGGGTGAATTGTCCAACGCCGGAGCGGGCAAGAGCCTCTACCGTCCATGAGCCGACCCCTCCAAGACCTACAATCATGACATGGCTCCGGGAGAATTCTTCCAATGAGCCGACACCATAGAGACGGGCGATGCCGCCAAATCGATTAAGATAGTCCTCTGTCACGGACATTTTCTAAGCTCAAAAGTGGATTGAACGAAAGCGCAGACTCTGATAAATATTGGCATCCCCTAAATGACTACAAGTGAAGATGTCAGCAAGCGGCGGCAATTTGTCCGTCAGTTTTCGGTGATGATGCCAAACCGGGTAGGAGCTTTTTCGTCGCTTTCGAACCTGATGAGCCGTCGGGAAATCGAAGTGATTGGTCTCAGTGTGCAGGATTCCCGCGATGCCACGGTTGCCCGGCTGATTGTGAATGATCCCGACAGTGCCGAGGAGCTTTTCATGGAGCAGGGGATTGCCTACACCCTTTCGGAGCTTGTGGTGGTGAAAATGAAAGAAAGCGGGGCGGATCTCAAGAAGTGCCTGAATGTGCTTTATGAGGCGGAGACCAATCTCGACTATGCCTTTTCCCTGATGGTCCAGCATCAGGGACACTCCCTCCTGGCCTTGTTTTTGGAAGACTGCGAATTTGGGGCTTCAGTCCTGAATCGAGCGGGGTTGACGGTCGTTTACGAAGATGAACTTCTTCGTTAGATTGGCCTATTTGGATCCGTATAGAGAATCTGATGAGTGATCTTCAAAACACAGACAGACGAACCCTTCTCAAAACCGGGGCCGCCGCCGCCGCAACTCTTCCATTTTCGAGTTTTGCCCAGGTTGGGGGAAGTGACGAAATCAAGGTGGCCACGGTGGGTTGTGGCGGACGTGGACGCGGTGCCACTGCCCAAACCCTGAATGTTCCCGGAACCAAATTGGTAGCCGTGGCGGATGCTTTCCGTGACCGTGCCGAGGCAGCCGTGAGTTCTTTCCGACAGCAGTTTGCTGACAAGGTGGACATTCCTGCCGAGAGAATCTTTGATGGCTTTGATGGCTATCGCGATGCCATCGATGCAGCCGATGTCGTAATTCTGACCACCACTCCAGGCTTCCGTCCCCAGCACTTCGAGTATGCCGTGGAGCAAGGAAAGCACGTGTTTATGGAGAAGCCACTCGCGACGGACGCTCCCGGTATCCGTCGGGTTCTTGCTGCAGCCAAGAAAGCCGACGAAAAGAATCTCAAGGTGGTCTGTGGCCTCCAGCGCCGCTACCAGAACAGTTACATCGAAACTTTGGCCAAGCTGAAGGAAGGCATCGTCGGCGATATCAACTTTGGCCAGGTCTACTGGAACAGCGCCGGCGTTTGGGTTCGGGCGCGTACCGAGGGCATGACCGAAATGGAATATCAGATGCGCAATTGGTACTACTTTAACTGGCTTTGCGGGGACCACATCGTGGAGCAGCACATTCATAACATTGATGTCATGAACTGGTTCAAGGGAGGTCCTCCGGTGAAAGCCCAGGGAATGGGTGGCCGACAGGTCCGCAAGGGACCTGAAAATGGTGAGATCTTCGATCATCACTACGTTGAGTTCACCTACGAGGACGGGACAGTTCTGAATTCTCAGTGTCGCCACCAGCCAAGGGCGCTGAACCGTGTCACCGAGGTGATTGGATGCCAGAATGGAAAAGCTTATCCAGGTCGTATTGTCGATGCCAAGGGCAAGACAGTCTGGCGCTACGAAGGGAAAGGCGACAAGTCTCCTTATCAGATCGAGCACGATAAACTCTATGAGCACATTCGTGAGAACAAGCCGATCAACAACGCATACTACACTGCGGCATCGACGATGACTGCGATTCTGGGTCGCATGGCGACCTACTCAGGTCAGGAGATTAAGTATGACGACGCCTTGGCTAATGGACTTTCCATTATGCCGAAGAGCTTTGCGTGGGATGCTGACCCCGGACCGAAGCCCGGCCCAGATGGCATCTACCCCGCTCCAATTCCGGGACAGCACAAAGTAATGTGAATAAGGTGAGCTGAGAAAGACTCATCGAGCCGATCTCACACCATCGTGAATTACTTTAAGCCAAAGCGAATCATTTGGCTTTCCATAAGATCACTTTTGCAAAGCCGACTCTTCCTAGAGTCGGCTTTCTTTTTTTTGTAATCAACGAGTTAGGGCTGATTTTGATGGCTATATTATAAGCCTCATATTCAGGTCGAATTACAAGAGGTGATTGTGAGTAACCTGTGCACAAGCTTACTAACAGTGTTGGTCCGCCGTTCGTGAAGACGATGTGAATAAGATGTAAATAAGATGGTATTAATGGGCACAAAAAAGCCCCGAGCCATGAAGGATGGGAGCTTTTGGATTTGATTATTTGGATGTGACTTAAAACGGACGCAGTAGGACGGAGTTGGCAAATCCGAGGTAGGCGGCTATTGCGCCCAAAATGATGGCGACAAGATAAGCCGCAGGCGGGGAAAGGAGCTTTCTCTTAATGACGACGATCATGGCTCCCAGTAAAAGGAGGATGACGAGCTTACCGATGAGCCACGTTGGGAATCCCAGCTTAAGTTGGGCCTGGAGGCCGAATTCACTGATAAGAAGAAGGAGGAGGCCGATCCCGTGAATCATGGCGGCGTCGCAGGGCGGCAGGCTTGTTTGGGTCGGCTGAAATGAGCGAGCCGATGCCTAAAAAGAGGACGATGAGTCCTACGAAGTGAATAATTTTGTAGATGCCTGGATCACATAGGATGTGATTAGTATTGTTTTAAGCTGATGCTTGAGCGTTGAGGCGGGGGATTGCTGAGAGGAGTTTGCGGGTGTAGTCGTCCTTTGGATTCAGGAAGACTTCATCGGCTTCACCGTATTCCACGATCTTGCCGGAATACATGACGGCGATATTGTCGGCGATGTAGCGAACCACAGAAAGGTCGTGCGAGATGAAGATCATGGTGAGATCCAGTTTGTCGCGGAGATCGAGAAGGAGGTTGAGGATTTGTGATTGAATCGAGACATCGAGAGCCGAGACCGGTTCGTCGGCGATGATGAGCTTGGGTTCCGGAGCGAGGGCGCGGGCAATGGCAATTCGCTGTCGCTGTCCGCCGGAGAACTCATGAGGGTATTTTTTCATGAATCTCGAATCAAGTCCGACCGTGGCCATGAGCTCCACAACCTTGTCGGTGAGGGAAGGGTCCTTTTTGAGGCTGGGATGGCGTTGGCAAATAGCCTCGGCCAGAGTTGAAAAAACGGTCATACGCGGATTAAGCGAGGCGTAAGGATCTTGAAAGATCATTTGGAAATCGAGACGGCGGTTCCGGACTTTGCTCTTGGGAAGTGCGGTGAGTTCTTCGCCATCGAGAATGACCTGCCCGCTGGTGGCAGGCTGGAGCTGCATCACAGTGCGGGAAAGAGTCGACTTGCCGCAGCCTGATTCGCCCACAAGTCCAAGGATTTCACCCCTTTTAATGGAAAGGCTTACACCGTTTACGGCCTTGATCATGTCCACGGTTCGGGAAATTAGGCCGCCCCCTTTGACAGGGAAGTGGGTATGAAGATCTTTGAGCTCGAGAAAGGGCACGGAGGTAATCTGGCGTGTGCTGAAGAAAATTCAAGGATTAGGAGCGCAACTTCCCCGGTAGTTGTCGATAGCCCATCATGTAATATTCGTAGCCCGACCAGATGGTGAAAATGGTGGCGGCGATGGTGGGGTAAATAAGATCGATTGCGGTGAATCTTAACATGATCCAGCCCATCGCGATCATTTGCAGAACGGTGCAGACTTTGCCGGTCCAGTGGGGAACGATGGGGACTCGTTTGTTGATGAAAAAGAGGATCCAGATGCCGCCGATGATTTCAAGGTCACGTGCGATGACCAGGATGATGAACCAGACGGGGAGGTGCCAGTCGATGCCCCAGTTGACGAAGGTGGCGGTGATGAGGCCGGTCATAAGAAGCGCCTTGTCGGTGAGGGGGTCGAGAATAGCTCCGGCGAGAGACTTTTGGTCGAAATGGCGGGCAATCCAGCCGTCCAGTCCATCAAGGACCGAGGCAAGGGTGTAAATCGCGACGGCGAGCCAGCGGAGGGCTTCGTCGGGCGATTCGGAGTCGACCGTGCGTCCATAGCGCACGGCAATCCAGGCAAACACCGGGATGAGGGTAAGACGAATGAGGGTGATGACGGTGGCAAGAGTCACGGTGAGGTCTCTTTTTAGTGGACAATCAGGGCAACGGCAATTGAAAGGGGAGTGTGACGGCAACTGAACTGAAAGTGATCCTTGATGAGGCGGGTGTGATTCCTTCGAAGAGGCTGGGGCAGAATTTTCTCATCGATCAAAATACCGCCGGGTGGATTGTAGACCAGTTGCAATTGCAGCCGGATGATACCGTAGTGGAAGTAGGGCCGGGGACGGGAGCGTTAACCGAGCATCTTGTGGGTAAGGTGGCGAGAGTCATTCTGGTGGAATTTGATCGTCGGCTTGCTGAGTATTTGACAAAGCGGTTTGCGGATCGACCTGAGATTACTGTGATCAATCATGATGCCGTGCGACTGGATGTGAGGCCGTTCTTTGCGCATAAAAATGTCAAATTGCTGGGGAATTTGCCCTACTCGGCGGGAGGAGCGATTCTGCGGAATTTTCTCAAGGGGCCATCGCCGTTTAAGCGGGCGGTGTTGATGTTGCAGAAGGAAATGGTCGATCGGATCCTCGCCGGGCCGCGTTGCAAGGACTACGGAGTGTTGACGCTAAGGATGCAGTGCGAATGGCAGGGCGAGCCGGTGAAGATCGTGCCACCAAGTTGTTTTATCCCGAGGCCCTTGATTGACTCGACGGTGATGACACTGGAGCCACGGCAGGCGGAGTTGCCAGTGCATGACCGGAGGCTTTTTGATGAGCTGGTGCGGCGGGGGTTTGCGCAGAGGCGGAAGCAGCTCAGGAAGAATTTGCCGACGGATATTGATTGGGGAGTGCTCAGTAAAAGATTGGATTTGTTGCCGACGGCGCGGGCCGAGGAGCTCAGTCTGAATGATTGGGTGGCTCTGACACGTGAAGTGGATCCGTATTTCAAAAAGGAAGAAGGGCAGGGTGATGACGAGATGCTCGCAGTGGTGGATGAGAATGACACCGTCATCGGCAGTGAGCGGAGAGATGTGATTCATCGTGACGGGATCAGGCATCGAGCGGTCCATATTTTTGCGCTAAACCCAAAGGGGGAGATTTTCTTACAGAAGAGGTCACGACTGAAAGACAACTGTCCGGGATTGTGGGACTCCAGCGCGGCGGGACATGTTGATGCCGGCGAAGAGTATGATGAATGCGCGGCACGGGAATTGGAGGAGGAATTGGGACTGGGGGATCACGAGGTGCGCGAAGTAGGGAAGCTGGGAGCGCATGCCAATACTGGGTGGGAGCATGTGCGGCTTTACGCGACGTTGACGAAGGAGAAGGTGCGCTTTCCGTGTGTGGAGATTGAGTACGGTGAGTGGTTCACAATGCCTCAGATCGATGAATGGGCGGAGGCCGTGCCGAACGATTTTGCACCGGGGTTTTTGGCGTGCTGGAAA